>Ga0302309_10000319_pt1 | contig 59375 bp, 52 predicted proteins | sample III_Palsa_N1_1_FD_200453 | JGI IMG/M metagenome (GOLD analysis project Ga0302309, IMG submission 200453) | Peat permafrost microbial communities from Stordalen Mire near Abisko, Sweden - III_Palsa_N1_1 | ecosystem: Environmental > Terrestrial > Soil > Palsa > Peat permafrost | place: Sweden...
TTGGGGTGGTCAATTTCCCCCGGAATGCCCTGGTCAGTTTCGCCCGGAATGGGTGGTCAGCTTGCGCCGGAATGGAGTGGTCACATTCATCAGAATCTCCAATCTGAGATATCACCAAAGTCATATTTCATTGCAATTGGATATTTGATATTGGTATGGTTTACAAATCGTGGCATTTCAGGGTAAAATTTATTGAGATCCAAGATTAGTTGATCGATAGTTTGCCCATTAGCAATAAGTGTCGCTTTTTCAAAATGCATTTCAACTAGCTGCCGGCTTGTATCTTTGACAACGGTTTTTCCAGTTAAGACGCTTATGATGATGGATTGCTTTTCATCTATTTTTAAATACGCTTTAACATGAAAAACTTTGCTCAAATCAGAAACCATCTGGGCATAAAATTCATTCTGGTGTATTTTTCCTTTAAAAAATAATTCGTAACAATATTCATTTTTTTTTGACCATTGCTTAATTTCTTTTGAGTACTTCCGTTGCCAATTTTCCTGATGAATAAATGCAGGATAGAAATATCTTGAAGAGTCCTTTGTATGGACTTCAACTAAATTCCAGTCATAGTCATCCATTGATCTTTTCATAAGCGCATTCCATAATAAATCGGTTATTGTCCTGTTCCACGCAAGAAAACGCGTGGTATTATTTGTAGCATCCAAATTAAATACCCCTCCATTTCCGATATTTTTGAAAGGTGTTATTACAGAGCGATAGATAAATTCAGTATCTGCTGCCTTTAATTTTTCATGCCAGTCAAAAGTTAAATCCTCCGCCTTTTTTGATAGTTTTTCGTTTCCACCGAGAAATGCCTGAATATTTTTATCGTTAATTTCGTCATCGCCTGTTAGTGCTCTTACAATGCCATTTTTATCTATCCATACATTGTGAGGTAGGATTTTATGCGGAAAATATTTTATTAATTTTTTATCGGCGGCAGAAAATAAAAGATGTTTAACTTTTGGGTTACGCAAAAGATATCGAGTTACCTCGTCGTTGTTTTGATTGGTAAAACAAACCATATTAAAAACATCTGATTTTTCATTTTCAAGGGAGTCTAAATACGGCATTTCTCGCACACAGGGAACACACCAGCTTGCCCAAAAATTAATGATCAATAAACCCCGCCTATAAAGGTCAGAGGCTTTCTGAGTTTTATTTACAGTGTTCTTAAGATCAGCGAAGACAAAATCAGGAATTTTGTCGCCGATTTTTAAAGGCTGAATTTTGCGTTGCTGGGCGCGGTTAGTCATTGAAAATAAGCATACTATACTTATTATTATCGTTAATTTGATTTTCATAATTGTTAGCATTGTAATTAATATCCAGGATTCTGAACTAAATGGGTGTCGTAAGTGAGTTCGTTCAATGGGATCGGCAAAGCCTGTGCAGTCGATACCCACTTTGGCTTTGCAGAGCCAATTACAGTATTGAGCGTTCCAGAACGCTTCAAATCATAAAAGCGATTTGCCCATTCTCCAAATAGTTCAACTCTTCTTTCCTGTGCAATTGCAGCAAGCATTGATAATTGATCATTGGCTTGTGTGTTTAACAAACCGGCTCGGTTGCGGATGATATTTACATCTGCTTCGGCACCAGTACTACCCATAACCTTGTTTTGATTAGCCCTTGCCTCAGCCCTTGTTAGGTAGATTTCAGCAAGCCGAAAAACGGTGAGGTATTCAGAATTTGAACTGTTTTGCAGCCGGTTTTTATACTTATTGTAATAAGCATAACTAGTGGTGTTCGTACCATCGGTAATGTTATTATAGCCTATCCAGTTTACCTTTCTTAAGTCCCCTGTTTCAAAGCTATTTAAGAGGGAGGAAGACACAGGAAATAGTGGAATATCGGAATTTGACGCTGGCAATAGTATTACTGCGCTGGTAACAAATCCAGATTGATTCCAAATTTGAAGAATTGTTTCGCTACTATTTGCCAGGAAAGTATTGGCGCAGGAATCTAAACTGTAAAGATTGGAATTTATAACTGCCGTTGAACAACTTTCAGCTTGTGACCAGTTCTTTTGTGACAAATAAACCTTTGCAAGCAATGCCTGAACCGCCGCTGAATTTGCCCTGACTCTTCCGCCGCCCCGGTAAGCAGCAGTGAGCATCTTAGCGGCGGCAGTCAAATCGCTTATGATTTGCTGATTTACCAAAGATTCCCCAGCTTGCCCTGCCTGGGCATTGACATTGACATTGGTAGTCGTAAGCAGCGGTATGTTTCCATATAAATTAACTAAAATATAATAGGAATAAGCCCTTAAAAATAAGGCTTCGCCAGTTAATTGTGTCACGGAAGCTTCCGGTATTTTACCGCTAACCGGTAACTGTTCGATCAAGTCATTACACTGATAAATCGCATAATATAGATTTTGCCATAGCGTTAAAACTGAAGTGTTATCAGCGGTAACTGCGCTATTTTTAAATTCAAGTAATTGTGACGTTGAACCTGTATAACTTAAATCATCAGCATATAAATCCATGTTTATGGATATATTGCTTTCAATTGTTTTATCCATCTGCGCATAGATATTTCCCAAAGCCGCAATCGCTGAACTGGTATCCGAAAAAACCTTGTCTGTCGTCAATTGATTTTTCGGGGTGCCAACTTCGATTAGCTTTTTACACCCTGAAATTGCCAGAATGGCAAATAAGTAAAAGAGTATATTTTTCATTTTTTTTATTTTTAAAGAGTTAGTTGGATACCAATAATGATAGTTCTCATGGGCTGAACATTTGCCGACGCACCTGATTCAGGGTCATATAATGCTGCATTTCGGTTCCAAAAGGTTAATAGGTTTTCACCCTGGGCATATATTCTCAAGTTATTAATCTTTTTACTTTTAATCCAATCTGGAGGGAATGTATAGGATAACGCCACATTCTTAATGCGGAAATACGTTGCATTGAAAAAATTAGCCGATGAAAGCTGATAATAAAAATCATTTGTGCTCGTAGTTGGCTTGGGCACATTTGTAATGTCACCTGACGACTGCCATCGGTTCAGCGCTATTGCAAAGTCGTTAGTTAAAGATCCTGGCGCTATTAAACCACCTTGTAAGAAGTGTTTAGCAAATTGCCCGGAAATGTCCAATTGAAAATTATTATATCTAAGAGAATTACTCACGCCACCGTAAAAGCTTGGACTATTTTCACCTATCGTCTGATAGTAATTATTAAAAGAAGGGTTTGAGCTCGTTCCACCGCCTAAAAGTTGGTATAGTGAAACGCCTGTTTGTGGATCTGCGCCGGCATATTTAAAACCGTAGGCACGAGTTATGCTTTGACCAATAATATATATATTGGCGTAACCTGAATTTGCTAATCCTGGAAAACTTTCCAGTTCATTTTTAGCAACTGTCATGTTAATATTAGTGGACCAGGTAAATGATCTTTCTGTTATGTTCTTCGTTATTACTTGAAATTCCCATCCCGTATTTTTAATAGTTGCAGGAATATTTGCCTCATAGCTATTGAATCCCGTAATGTATGGTAAGACATAATTAACCAACTGATTCCCGCTTATATTTTGGTAATAATCCGCGTTGATCAATATTCTGTCTTTGAAAAATCCAAGTTCGAGTCCGGCATCTGATTTTTTATTGCTTTCCCAACGAAAGTCTGCATTGGCAATTTTTGTGGGTGCCAAGCCATTGATATTTTGATAAACATAAGTCGATGACTGGTAGGTCGACAAATATTGATAATCGCTGATCTGATCGTTTCCTGTTATACCATAGCTTCCGCGAAATTTACCATAGCTTAACCAGCCAAAATTATTTTTAATAAACTGTTCATTACTGAAAAGCCATGCGAAACCAACAGCGCCGAAATTTCCAAATTGATTCCCCGGACCGAATCGCGACGACCCGTCTCTGCGAACGCTCGCATTTAAAATGTATTTGTCATCGTAATTATAAGTCAGCCTGCCAAAGACAGATAAATACTTGTATTCGATATCCGAATTAGAAGGATATATTGTGGAGGCCGAAGAGAGATTTTGAAGCAGGCTTTCACTATTGAAGTTAGTGGCAAATAATGTTTCACCGTCAGTTTCTGTCTTCTGCCAAGTCCCACCGAGGAGTAAATTTAACTTTGACTTTCCCTTGGAATAGTCATAGTTTAATTGGGGTTCCAATATGAAAGACTTACTGCTATTGTTACCGAAGATGGTGTAACTTACTGGTTGGAATTCCGGATCCTGCGCGCTTTCTGGATTGACCATGACTTGCTTCATTGACAAACTGTTTATTCCTCCGCTTAATTTTATCTGAAGATTAGGCAGTATTTTATAACCCAGGATCGCATTAGTTATAAAGTTTTCCGTTTGAATCTGCGAGGTGTTTAAAATCGATGCATAAGGATTAATGCCATTAAGAAAGTTGAAACTTCCCTTTGCATTATAAGCGGGAAAATTCGGCGGCAATAAAATGTCCGATGATAATGCGACGGCCGGGTTTACTAATTGATTGTTGTCCTCTGTATAATTAGTGGTCATTGTCACATTGAACTTTTTGTCTAAGGAAGTATGCTGCAAAGACATATGAACCCCTCCGCGGTTGTACCGATTATCGCCCGGTAACACCGTCGATTCGGTTCGAAAGTTGGCTCCGATATCGAATGAGGTAATCTCATCGCCACCGGATATGCTTGTCTGAACGTTGGTTATATGCCCTGTTCCACCCAAGATATATTTTGCCCAATTAGTAGTTTGCTGCTCATTCCATACGGTGAGATCTGGAGCATAAGCAACAGAAGTAGGGTCGGAAGAAGGAGTCAGCCCATCGTTCTTAAACGCTTCCCTTCTAATCGTCAAATAATCGTTCAAACCCAATATTTTAGGCATATTCGCTACTTGCGATATTCCATTATAAATATTAACATCTGTCTTAACTTTTCCTTTATTTCCTTTTTTCGTAGTGATCAGTACCACGCCGTTCGCACCGCGACTCCCATAAATCGCAGTTGCATCGGCATCTTTTAGGATCGATATACTTTCAATGTCATTAGGGTTTATTGAATTAAGCGGACTGATTTCTCCATTTATCCCTGAACCCAAGGCCGAATTTGCGACTAAAGATGTAGACACATAAGGAACTCCATCAATGATATAGAACGGATTAGTCCCAGCTGTTAAGGATCCCGTACCTCTTATTTGGATTGAAATGTCTCCACCGGGTAATCCATTATTGGTTTGCACATATACGCCGGGAGCTCTACCCGATAATGCAGATAACACATTTGTAATGGGCTGTTCAACAATTTCTTTCGCCGATACAGTCGAAACGCTGCCGGTATTTAAACGTTTTGTGGTCGTACCGTATCCAATAACCTGTACTTCGTTTAATGATCCTGCATATGAATTTAATTTGACAACTAACACATCATCGTGTTCTTTAGTTAAATCAAGTTTAGCGGCTTCATATCCAATGAAACTAATTATTATCGTTACCGGGTAGTTTTTGATGTTTATATCAAATTGCCCGTCTTTGTCGGTATTGGTTAAAATCTTAGTGCCAAGGACTTTTACATTGGCCATAGGTATTGGAGTACCTTTTTCGTCAGTAACTGTGCCACTGATTTTATAATTGCTTTTGTCTGAAACATCCTGCGCATTGACCTTAAAAAAAAGACAAAGCACAGCCAGAACTATAAAAAGTATAGTTTTTTTCATAATTATTTTTAAATTAGTTTGAGTGTAATTGACAAAGGAAAACAGCAGCCTTAAAGTAATTAACTATGACTGATCAAAGACTGCTGTTCCCGCATGACTTATTCAGGAGCACAGATTTTAAGTTGATACATGTAATTGGGGAAACGATTCATATTTCAAAAGCTTAATTCATTTGAAATTAATAAATCGTCTATTTGGGGAATTACCAATAACAGTGGAACTCGCCCAAGTACGCTTTGAAGCCTGTAGGAGGCTGAGGTGCATACAAGAGCGAGCCCACCATTATCGACAAAGATAATGAATGGGCATCCTTCTCTCGTACCTTGCACCTCTAAAAATTCCTACATTTTCAAAGCAAGATCCAAAATCCAAATGCCAGTATAAAATATTTACAAATCGATTGAAAATACCACCGATAACAAATATAAACGTGGTATTACCATGCAATTGTATTCCAAATTTACATAATTAAACATCATAATCAAATTTTTTAACACTAAATTGATGTTTTTATTTTCCAATTCAATGTTATTATAATGCAACTACTATTATCCGTCGGATTTTTGACCTGTTGATGAAATAATATGGCAAAGAAACCACGTGTTAATCCTGCAAAATTAAAAAGCACACTAATTTCAATACAATCAAGATTTGAAACTGGGAATGTCCATGCGATGTCAGACATTGGGGAAATGTACATGACAGGAATGATTGCTGCCTTAGGAATTGGCAATAATGGATATGTAACGAAATTCAATGCACCTGAAAACTTTACTATTAATGACTTATTTAAGTTAGCTGATATAACTAATACAGATATTGAATTAATTTGGAAAGTAGTGAAAAAAGAAGCTGGTAAAAACTATAAAAAACGGAATATTAGTAATTTATTGGGAGAAAAGCAGATTTCCGACGATGATGCAGGAAAGTAATCAGCCAATTATTACAAAACTTTACAATATTCTTGTTATTTCACTTTCAGCCTTAGATAATCGTAGGCATTACGCTTATCTAATACGGACAACTCTTCATAACAACTATTAGCAGCTGCTTTATATCTAAGGTATTTTTCTTGCCTATCTGAAATTTGCTTACTGGTAAATTTCCAGGATTCACTAACTGAAAATTGATAGACCAAATCTCTAAAGATTTGAGCGTGCAAAATCTTCAATCTTATATCTTTCATTTGCAATGTTACAGCATGCTCCACTATGTTTTTTGCTATGGTAAGAAATTCAATTGGGTCTTTACTGTATGTAGATGGTTTGGCCAATTGATTATTTAACTGTTCGAAAAGTAAAGCCCGTTCAAATAAACTGGTAGTATCATTTGGATGTGTTTTTATATTCTTCTCAAGGCTGTCAATTACACCGCCGTACTTTCTCGGATCGGGGCGGCCAACGCCCCCATTTTCAATATAAATTATACCATTTTTCACAGCTACGTTTAATTGTGCGTTTGCGCGAAAAGACCCGTTAATCAATAGGAGTAATAAATAAAATGCTTTACTTTTCATTGTAGTGAATTAACTATATCCACTAAGTTAAGTCACAATATCTGCCAATTGTGGGACATCTGAATAAACTTAATTTAAGTGAGAATGATCCTTTTCCTCCGCCAGTTTGAAAATAGCTTCAATAAACTTTTTAAATTCTGGCGGTACATCATTCTGGCTGTTACCATTTAGCAAGTCGGGACGGCTATTTTTAAACTCCTTATAAAACCATTCATTCAGTTCCCTTTTAAATATTTCAAATGGTACTTTATTAAAGTAATCCATAATGTTTGATAACGCACTGAAATCTGGAGATTCATCGTTTGATAATTTTGACACCATTTCTTCCCGTAAGTAAAAAATGTTTATTTATTACAAAAATAGATTTATTATCTATAAATATAGAGAATAAACAATCATTTAAACATAATTTATATGCAATAGATGAGCAAGTTTATTTTTAGTAAAAAAATAAGATTTGCACAAGGAAACGTTAACAAAATTAGGTCTCTATTTGGCTAAAAAGTCTGTTAATAAGGCAGATGTTGCCAGAAAAACAGGATTAAGCGCCTTTAGATTAAGTCAACTTTCGATAAATCCAAAATCTCAACTTCGTGTTGATGAACTATATCTTATAGCTTTAGCTATAGAAGCAGATCCCTCCGAAGTCTTATTAGATGTTTGCAAAGAAATTTCTCTACCAAAAAAGTGACACCTTTTCGTCAAGAAAGAAAAAGGATTTGTAAAAGAAGCTTTAGTAGTCAGAACTGGGTTATTTTAAAACAATGAGATATGTTAGATGATGGGTGATTAATGCATCTTTAAGTAACATAGTGTCGAAAGCACGCGAGTGAGAAGTTCATCGTGGTTAATCAGGCTTCTTTATAAGCCCAACTAATTATCTGTTCAATCGCTTTAAGTATTTCGATCTGACCGGTTTCTGAATTCAAATCCATATCAGTAAACTTACCGCCATTAAACATCGTATGTAAAATGGTATAATAAATCCCGCCGACCAGTAATGCTGCAATAGCTCTAAAATTCACAGCCGATCCCTTGAAATGCGGGTCAGACAGTTCCAAAAACTTTTGACCCATACTCTCCCTAACATTATGTATGCTCTTCATTAAAGGACTTTCGGTAGACAGTTCCCAGAGAATTAACCGCTGCATGTCTTTTTCGGAAATAAAGTATTTAAACTGGTTTTGAAGAACCGCGGTTATCAATTGTTTACTGCCGGCGAAACTTTGCTCGGTAATCATTTCGTTCATTTTGTTCGCAAACAGCATCCAATAGTCGTTTTCCACGACATAGGATTCAATCAAGTAATTTAAACCGCCGAAATAGCGGTAAATTAATTTACGGTCTACTTGTGCTTTTTTTGCAACCGTGCTAATTTTTAAACTACCAAATCCCTCACTTTTAATTATTTCACCTACCGCCTGGATTAATTTACGTTTGGTAATTTCTTTGTCCTTCATATATAAGTTTAGGTTTCCTTTAAACACCCTCCTTTTGGCTTTTTTTAGACAGCATAAAAATAACTGCCTCAAAGCTGGATAGTGTTTAGATGGTGAACACTAAACACATAATATGCCAGTTTGGAAAGGTTTGATCTACAAACGGATAGAAAAATTTGGCCAACGAAAAAAGATGTATTTATCTAAATATCACTAATGATTGTCGATATTTAGATAATGTGATTTAGGAATCGGATATGGAAATGTTATAAAAGAGCTTTGCTATTGATATTTACTGACTTCAATGAGATTATCATCCGGATCCCGGAAATAAACGGATAACATTTTTCCTATCGCGCCTTGCCTTTCGACAGGGCCTAAAACGATGGAGATATTTCCTGAATTTAAGATTTGAATAATTTCTTCCACCCGCAAATCTGTTATAAAACATAAGTCGCCGGAACCGGGAGTAGGAAAGGCTGCCTTGGGTTCAAATTCTTTGCCTTTCTGGTGCAGGTTTATTTTCTGGGCACCAAAATGTAGTGATTTTCGTCCTTCTTTTTCTTTGACTTCCATTCCCATGATTTTCTGATAAAAATCACAAGTGCTATCAATATCATTTACGGTCAATACCAAATGGTCCAATCGGTTAATTTTCATAAGTCAAATAAAGACTAAATGTATAAATAGTTGAGGTCAAAAACCAATGCCTGCCATTTTGAAAAACCAACAGGCATTGGTATAGTTTTAATTTCCGATATGATCAGTGTAAATGAGATTTGAAAACGAAAATATCTTTATTAGACCGCTATTTGTTTCCGACTCAATTTATCGATAAGCGATAGTCCGGCTTTTGGAAAAAAGCGACGTAATATGCGCAAAATAACAACGTTCGAACCGGGGGCATATTCACCTTTACCTTTTTCAACGGTTTCTAATATTTTACCTGCAATATAACCTGTCTCCATCAGCTTCGTGGTATTTTTAATATCCTGAGTCGTCATCGACGTTTCGGTAGCCGGAGGGATAATTTCCACGACTTTAAAATTGCTGCCTTTTAGCTGCTGGCGCAAAATTTGGGTAAAAACACTTAATCCTGCCTTCGAGGTTGAATAGAGCGGCATAATGGGGACAGGCATAATCGCTGCCTGAGAGGTGATATTTATAATATAATTTTTGTTGTCCGTATTCGCTTGCCTTATAAAATTTTGAGTCAGACAAATCGGGCCGGTTAGATTGGTGTTGATCTTCGTAAAGATGTCGTTTGATGTGATCGTCTCATGGGCGATGTCCCATAATTCAATAACACCTGCATTGTTAAAAACTACATCCAGCACGATATTTTTTTGTTTCAAATGCTGAAAAAGAATATCAATGGAAGCTGGATCAGTTACATCGCATTGAAAAAATTGGAGTGCCGGTATTTTTTTCGCTGCTGCTTTAAGTTTATCCAGTCTTCTGCCGGTAATGATCACCGTGTTATTTTGTTCTTCCAGTGCTGCGGCTAATGCCAGCCCGATTCCTGTCCCACCGCCGGTGATGAGTATGGTTTTATTTGTAAGTTTCATATTTATGTATTTTAAATTTGTCTTCAAAAAATGTTTTGCGTTAATTCTCATTGTGGAAATTGAGTTATTTCGCAGCATGAGCCTGTATTTCCACCTCAATAGCAGGGGGAATTAGTTCATAAATGATCGGGGTAACAATTCTGGACAATAAGGTCGAACTTATTAACCCGCCTATTAGAACGATTGCCAAAGGCGATATTAAAGGATTGGTCGAAATCGCTATCGGGATTAGCCCACCTATTGCTGTCAGCGATGTCAAGACTATTGGCAGGAATCGAACTTCACCGGCTTCCCTGATCGCATCCTGCAAAGATTTGCCATGCCGCCGCAGTTGATTCGTAAAATCGACCAGCAATATGGTATTCTTCACCTCAATGCCTGCCAGGGCAATCAAACCGATGATGGCAATAAATGAAAGAGAATTTCCGGTAATCCACAATGCGGCTGAGGCACCAACGACCCCAAGCGGAATTACAGATAAAATAATAAGCGTGCTCTTAAAGGTCTTGAAGAGTAAGACTAAAACAGCGACAAACATGAAAACAGTTACCAATATTATGCTCAGAAAACCGCCGAAAGCATTGTTTTGGGATTCCACTTCTCCACCCATTTCGTATTTGTAACCGGGAGGCAATTTTATTTTATCCATTTTCTGTTCGACATCAGCAATTACCCGGCTTACCAAAAAGCCCTTTTGTACGTCTGCCTGAATAGAAACAACCCTAATTTTTTCCTGGTGATTGATTATTGCAGGAGATGCCTGTAAGTCCAGGGATGCCAGTTGCGTTAATGGCAATGCTTTGCCCTGAGCGTTATTGATATACAGGTTTCGAAATACATCCAGCGTAGGACGCCCTTCTTTCATCCTGGTCAGCAAAACCGTATAGCCGTATTTGTTGTCATTATTATAAAAGGTACCCATATTAAGCCCTGTTACTGCTAACCTCGCGGTTTGATCTATATCTATTGCAGAGACACCAAGCTGCTCCGCTTTTTCCTTGTTTACATCGATTTTAATATCACTTTTCAATAAGGATACCGGATTATTGACATACATATCACCCGGTGTTTCCTGAAGCATTTTTTCGACCTTCGCGGACAAGGCCCTTAGTGTATCCAGGTTGTCGCCGAACAATCTTACTTCTACGGGTGCGTTTTCAGGGGTTCCCTGCTGAAAATTCTTTACTTCGATCTTCGCACCCGGATAATGTGACCATTGATGCTGAAGCTTTTGAATCAGCGCGAGCTTATCATCCGGTTTGGTTTTGGTATCAAGCTGTATAAATAACTGTGCATAGTCACTACGTTCATTTTCAGGTATGACATTATAGTAAATTCTTGGATTTCCCCTGCCAACATTGGCAGCATAATATTTGATCAGCGGCTCACTTTTCAACTGGGCTTCAATTTCCTGTGTTATGGTGTCCGTATATGGAAGATTGGATTGATTCGGTGTCGTGATGTTGATGAGAAACTGCGGTTTTTCAGAAGCAGGGAATAAGCTGAAACCTATTACGCCAAAGAGTTTTATGGAAAAAACAAAAAGAACTACTGCAACGCCGATGGTAATAAATGGTCTTTTTAAGGCTTTGTCCAAAAGCCTCGCGTAGCTTCCGTGTATCACTTTTTTCAGCGCCCGCATAAGCAGGTTGCCTTCAGGATTGCCTAAATGTTCCTTTAATAACCTGCTCGACAGGAAAGGGATGATGGTCAGGGATACCAGCATTGATGCCAGTACACAAAATATCACCGCAAGCGGCAGGCAGCGGATAAAGTCACCTGAGCCTTCGGGTAGAAAAACGAGCGGCATGAATGCAATGATCAGTATGACTGTGCAGCCGATCACCGCCATTCCGATCTGACCTGTCGCTTTCAGCGTAGCTTCCAGCCTGCTATGCCCTTCAAGCATCCACCGCTCAATATTTTCCACGACTACAATGCTATCGTCTACCAGTAAACCGAGCGCTACCACCAGTCCTACGATGCTCAACTGATTGAGGTTGTAACCAAAAAGGTTAAGCAAAACAATACCAATGCCTAATGACAACGGAATGGATATCATAACAATGACAGCAGGTCTGAATCCTAAAGGCATTAATGTCACAGCTACCAAAAGAATAGCGATGATGAAATCATGTCCTAACCCTTCCAATCGCCGGTCTACATTATCTGCCTGGTCAAAGTTCTGCACCAGGTCGATGTTGTCAGGAAGCAATTTTTTGAAATTGTTGAGTACAACAAGATAGTCAGCCTGTGTTTTGTTTATGTTCTCCCCATCCTTTTGCGCTGCTGCTACAAACACGCAGCGATGCCCGTTTAAACGCGTAATATGTTTTTCCTCTCCATAACCGTAATACACCTTCGCGATGTCCTTTAGAAACACGGTAGTACCGGCGTCGGCATTTACGATGGTATTATTCACGGCATCGAGCGTACGGTAGTCGTTGGATTTAATATTGAAGGTCTGATGACCTGCGTCGACACTTCCGCCGGGTAAGCTGGCCATTTCACTATGTAAGCTACTTTCAACCGCGCTGACCGGCAGGTGCATTTGTGCCATTTTTTCCAGGTCGAGTTCTATACGAACCTGTTGTTCTGGTAGTCCATAAATGGAAACCTGTTTTAGTGAAGAAACGGTTTCGAGCTGGTCCTGTAATTTTTCCGCATAATACTGCAATTTACTTCTGGGGGCATTTTCGGACACTAACGCAACCTGTAATACGTTCACATCAGTAGGCTGCTGCTTTTGTATCTCAATACTTGAGATATCGGCCGGCAGCTCGCTTCTTTTATTGTTTACTTCCCTTACGATCTCCTGGTATTTAGCGTCTATGTTACTGCTGTACTTGTATTCAACACTGATTACCGCGACGCCATTTGAAATGCGGGTGCGCAAGCGTTTAATATCGTCAAGGCTGGAAATAGTTTTTTCCAGTGGTGTTACAACCCGGTCTTCAATGTCCTTGGGGCTTGTCCCCGGATAATTAACGATGATCAAATAGGATGGAGGGTGCATCTCCGGGTCTTCGGAGCGGGGCATACTCATCATTGTTGTAAGGCCCAATACAATCACCATTACGAAGATTACCAGTGTGAACTGACTGTTTTTTACAGCATAATCTGAGATTTTCATTGTTAATTTTTTGCTGATGATTGGATAATGATAGGACTGTTATCTGTCAGATAAGCTGAACCTGAAACAATAAGTGCTTTGGCTTGCGCTAAGCCGTCCGTAATTGTAGCAGTATTTTTATTTATTGAAGAAACCGTTACTTTCACTTTGTGAGCGGTCTTTTGATCGTTTGTAATAAAAACATAACCGGTATTCGCATCCCCATCCAGTAAGGCCTCATAGGGAATCTGCCAGGTACCGTTCGAATTCTTCTGGATATGGGTATCTATAATTGTAGCATTACCAAACATTCCTGCTGCTATAACAGATGGTTTCTTACCGGTAAGCATTATATCGGCTGTAAAAGTTCCGGTCGATTCGTTAATCCCTTCGGACTTCCGTATGACCTTCCCGTCAATGACCTCAGAGTATGCAGTTGTCGTTCGGATATGGGCAACATCGTTAATATGCAGCTTTGCCCATTCCTGGTCGCTGATCCCCACGCGAAGCAGCCAGCTCCCTGAAGAAGTCCCATTCATTTGTAAAACAGGGGTACCGGAAGACACCTGCTGACCTACATTGCCCAGCTTCTTTAATACATAGCCATCTTCCGGAGCATGAATTTCGGCGTATTTACTATTGAATGCCGCAAGCCTTAATTGTTGCTGCGCCTGATCAAGTGTAGTTTTAGCGTTTTGCAGTTGTTCCAATGTTGCAACGCTATCCTTGTAAAGATTTTCCGTGCGCTGATAATCACGATGAGCTTTTTCATTCGCCAATTGTGCGACCTGTAACTGGGCGGTCACCTCAGTAGGATTAATGGTTGCCAGGAGCTGCCCCCTTTTGACGGCATCGCCTTCTTTTACATTCATGCTGCTGATTATACCGGCTGATTTAAAGGAGAGCATGATTTCATCATCAGTCGTAAACTGGCCGGAAACGGTGATCGAATCAGTGGACACCTGTTGTTTTAAGTTTATCACTTTAACCGGTATGGTATCAGTACCGCTTATTTTATCCGTCACAATATGATGTGAATTACAGGCGAAGAAAACCAGGATCAGCAATAGTGCGCCATAATATTTCGTTGTTTTCATATGCTTATTTTAAATTATTAATTGGATAAGATGCCTGATCACGTTCAAGTTCTGCCAGGGCGATTTGCAAGTTTGCCTGGGCCTCGGTCAATTGAAGTTTTGAATTGGTTAATTGCTGCTGCGCGTCGATCAGCTCCAGGTATATCAACTGGCCTGCCCTATATGCTTTTAGCTGATCGTTATAATAGGTACTGGCATATGCCAGCGCCGACTCTGCACTTTTACAGGCAGCTTTTGCAGATTCGAAATCATTGTAAGATTGCGTAAACTGCATTCGCAGGGACTGTTCTGTTTGCCTGAACTCAGCAGTTGTCGCATCAGCGTCGGCCCGGGATTGGGCGGCCCGGAATTTGCGCTGGCCTCCCGTAAAGACGTCCCATTGTAGGCTCACGCCCCAAAAGTAGTATTGGGTTTTATCGTTGACTGCGAACCCAAACCCCTGGGAACCTAAATCAATGAATGTGCTTAATTTGGGAGTAAAACCTGCTTTTTGCATTTTATAGTCTAAGACATACACGGTTTGCAGGGTTTTTAGCTGCTTTAATTCCTCCCTGTTTCCTATCCCGGTGCTGGTGTCGGGCGCGCTTAATGATAAGGCAAGGTTATTATCAATCAGGATAGAATCAGTTAAAGGGCGGTTTAACAAGAAATTGAAATATGACCTTGAGTTTTTAACATTTAACAGGGCCTGGATCAGTTGAGTATTTGTTCGCTCCAATTCTGTTTTTGAACGCAGCAATGCCGTCGAATTACGTTCTCCATTACGGTAAAGACTTTCATTTTCACGTATATTCTCATGGATTAATTTGAGTTCGCTGTCGTAAATGGCAATTCCCTGCAAGGCCTGGTAATAATGGAAGTAAGCTGTTTTAACATCCTTAACCAATGCTCTTTTATAAACGTTGACGGATGCTTGCTGCACGGTTATCAGCTGCTGTTTGATCAGTTTATTGTAGCGGATCTCGGCATTGATCAATGGCAGAGTCGTATGCAGCTTCGCATCATTAAAATTGTCCGGATTAATTAAAAACGACTCATTTTTCAATTGAGGATATTTGGCAGATGCAGTTAATTGGTTAAGCGCAGTATAGATCGGATTAAGCAGGTCACCGATTGGAATATTATAGGTGCGGCCCCCGCCAGCTTTGGTATAATTATCCTGAAAGCTTGAAGTCGGTAAGAACATGGCCTGGGCTTCCTTTAGCGCATACATTGATTTCTCCAAATCAAATTGTTGCTGCTTCAGACCCTGGTTCCGCGTAAACGCGGTATCGATGTATTGATCCAGCGTTATTTGCTGCGCTGATGACCTTGTGCCAAATATAAACATAGCACAAAATATAATCAGCATTCTATTACTATATAGTGTAAACATAATGAACGGTGTTTAGTTGTTATTAAAATTTTTTTATCTGGTTATGGTACCTATAAAATTTTCAATTGCCTGATCCAGGATTTCAGCCACTTTATTATCTTCAGGGATCATTATCCTTAAGCGACAGCGTAAATTAAGCGCCAAAAGTCCATGTGCCATTGACCAAATCTGAAGCGTCGCAGTCTGTACATCTTTCAAACGGATCAGGTTCGCAGCGAAACATTCTTCCAGACAATCAACGAGGTAGGCGAGTGTTTCGCCTCCGTTTGCTTTATGAAGCTTTTCATCTACATTCATAGGAGATCTGATGATAAACATTAGATCATACAGCTCTGGGTTTTCCAGTCCAAAAGATATATATGTCTTACAAATCTGTTTCAGCTTTATGAGCGGATCTTTGCTTTTGGCATTTGCCCGGAAAGCTTCCAGTAATTTTCCGTAAGCATGGCCCTGAACCTCATATAGTAATTCATCTTTATCTTTATAATATAAATAGATGGTTCCGGGACTATATTCTATTGCCTCCGCGATGTTGCGAATAGAAGTCTTGGCATAACCGTCTTCTAAAAACATTTTTAAGGCAGCTGACCTGATCAGTTGCTTCATATCGTTTTTTTCTCGCTCTTTTCTTTCGGATATACCCATGACAATAAAAATACAGTGCAAAGTTACTGAATGGTGTTCATTTTATTGACAATTCAGGTTTTTATTAGAGTAAGATTACAAAACAGTTGTCTTTAACGCAAACAATAGTAAAAAGCAAGACTGTTTAATTTGCGATAATTCATCATTAGGATCAACAGGTAATAGCTTATTTGCGGCTCAACCATGCAATATTCAGCTATATCAGTCTTTCGATCCCGCTATTTGCGTTCACCCTGGTACGGCCCTCAGGTGCCTTTTTAATATGGTTAATTAAACAATTGTGCCAATTTTTACTTTTTTGATTATCAAGCTATTAGATATTAAATCCGATAAATTTAAAATCGGCCTCTCGCAATATGATATTTAAAAACTCGAAATATCAACAATTTTCAATAATGGTTAGAAGTAGATTGTTAGCTAATAACAAGGCTTTGAAGCAGGTCGAATACCATATTATCCCCCCGAGCTCAAATAGTTTGATATACATTTGTCTTGGTTAAAATCAAAATAGCGCATCATTGTGACAGTGATACGCTATTTGATGACCAAATCAGCTTGTTACCAATCATTATTTGCCGGATAAAGCTTTTTTAAGCGCAGTTCCGGCCTGTAGCATCGCGGCACGTGTGCCAGGAACTTCCGCTATCGGATTTAATAAACCGAAGTCATGGATCATGCCATTATACCGTACGGTTGTTTCTTTCACTCCGGCCTGATCTAATGCGCGGCCGTATGCTTCACCCTCATCACGTAATACGTCATTCTCGGCTACAATAACAAGGGCATCAGGAAGACCTTGTAACTGTTCCTTTGTTGCCCTTAAAGGAGAAGCATAGATCTCATTCCGGGCATTTGAATCTGTAGTGTAGTTGTCCCAAAACCATATCATCATATTTTTTGTCAAAAATCGTCCAGTACTATACGCATTATAAGATGCTGTTTCAAACTTCGCATCCGTCACCGGCCATAAGAGCAACTGAAATTTGATAGCCGGTCCTTTTTTATCCTTTGCCATGAGTGAAACGACTGCCGCCATATTTCCTCCTACGCTGTTACCAGCAACGGCTAGCCGCGTCCCGTCAATACCGATCTCAGCTCCATGAGCTGCGACCCATGCTGTTGCAGCATAATCCTCATTAATGGCTACCGGGTAATGCGCTTCCGGTGATGCCGTATAGTTAACGAAAACAGCAACGGCACCGGAGTACACCACCAGGTCGCGAACAAGCCTTTCGTGCGTCGGAAAATCGCCAAGCACCCATCCGCCGCCGTGGAAGAACATAAATACCGGCAGCAAACCCTTGGCATTTGCAGATCTAACGATATTTAATCTTATTGTTAAGCCATCCTGATGGATGGTCTTTTCAGTCACCTGAATTCCGGAAAGATCAACCTTTACAGAGGATTGCGCACCGGACAGCACGGCCCTGGCATCCTTTGGTGAAAGTTGTTCCAATGGCTTACCTGTACCGGAGTTAAGTGCATGTAAGAAAACTTTAACCTGGCTGTCAATCTGCGGATCATCATCAGAGTTGACAATCTGCGCGGTTGCGGTATGATAAAAAGCAGTCATCAGCAGGCCAGTTAGCAGTAATTTAAAAATTGGTTTTTTGTTCATGATCTTTGGGTTTTATTTTTTGTTGAGTTTAGTATCGATTGAGTTTTTATTTATTATTAAAGCTCAGACTGGTCATACACTTAATATGCCAAATAACAAGCAGCTGATTATCAACATGGTAAACTATACACTTCCATTAAATCAACGCCTTATATCAATAAAGTATCGCCCGTTGTTGATATCCCGTTAATTGTAAGAAATGAATTAAATATTATTAATCTATAGCCTGGACATAATTGGAATGCCCGGCTGAAATGCAATAGTACATCTATCCGCTTTTTTGGGGGTTAGTGATTTTCATTGAAAATCAGGAAATATACTTTCAGGTGAGCAAGACGTTAAGTAACGTAATGCAAAAAAAGGTTTATGGTTAATCGGTCAGTTTTGAAACTATTCAATTTGTTTGCTTTTTATACAGCGTTTTAGATAATTGCGTTATTCCCAGTTCATAGCTGGTAGGTTCGAGTTCAAAAAACTTTTCGAATTTGGAAGAAACAAAATTATAATCATGTTCCCAACAATAGAACAGTTCGACCTGACAAGCCGCCGCTTGGTGAAAGAGTGCGATAACCCTTAACATCCACTTGTTTACACGAATATATGCTGGTGCTGTTTTATAAATTTTTGCAGCCGTCTCAATAAATTTGACTCCAGTCATCGGCGCTGCTGTTGGAGTATGCCATATTTGACCGTCCCCCTCCGTATGTTTACCTAAAAGATAGATCGATTTTGCAATATCCGGCATATAACCAAAGTTATGCAGCAGGCCGATATCGCCGAACCATTTTGCAGAAAGCTTCTTTGAGAACCTGTTCAAAACCATAGCGTCCAAAATACTTTGCATGGAGTCAGTTCCATAAAAACCGGGTGCTCTAGCAATCGCACCGCGAAGGTTACCTGCCTTAATTTCATTCATGAACTGCAGCGCTATCTCGGCCTGAACCTCTCCCTTAAATGAGCAAGGATTGTAAGGCGTTTCCTCGGTAATTTTCCCACATACCTTGCCGTACATATAGGGATCATCAACAAAAATCACCCTCGCCTGGGTTTGTTTACAAGCATCGATAACACTTGTCATGACCACAGGCCACTTGCTTTTCCAGTCAGCTTTGCTATAACCCACTTCGTTACATATATAAACGATAGCGGACCCTTTAACAGCTTCCAAAACATCGTGATATTTCATTAAATCACCTCTTTTCCAGCTGATATCCTTCGTTTTTGTTGCTATGCGGTGCTTACTAACTAATCTGATTTTTTGACCGTTTTGCAACAGCACCTTAGTCAATTCGTTAGCGGTCGTACCGCCGGCCCCCAAAATCGTATGTATCTTCATAAAATATTTTGCTTCTTGCATCTATATAATGGTTGTATTGCTTAAGTCCTAAAAGCACATGTAATGATCATTGGGTCACCCAATCGCGGATTGCCTTAACCGTATCCTGGTAAAACACTTTGTAGGTGTTTTCAGTCACGTAACCAATGTGAGGCGTAGCCAAAACATTTTCAAGGTGCCTGAAGGGATGAAGGGCGGGCAATGGCTCCTGATCATAAACATCTAATGCAGCTCCGGCGATACGTTTCTGTTGTAAAACGGCAATTAAGGCATCCTGATCCACCAATTGTCCCCTGGATGTATTGATGAAAAAAGCGGAGCTTTTCATTTGTTCAAAATCGGCAGCTGTAACCGTGAATTTTGATCGTTTACTTAAGATCAGGTGAATGGTAATAAAATCTGCCTCCCTGAATAGCGTTAACTTATCCACTAACTGCGCCCCCACGTTTGTTGCCTTTTCTTCTGTTAAGTTGACACTCCAGGCAAGGATGTTCATATTAAATGCCTGAGCATATTGTGCTACCTGAGTTCCCACTCTGCCCAACCCTATTATTCCCAGCGTCTTTCCCCGCAAATCACTTCCTATAGTCGATTGCCAGGCTCCGCTGCGCATATGCTGACTTTCTAAAGGGATATTCCTGGCTAAGGCCATTATTAAAGCCCAGGTTAGTTCAGGGGCTCCGCTTTCCACGTACCTGGTGTGTCTTATGGTAATCCCCAATTCAGCGGCAACTTTAATATCAATAGAAGCATTGCGTTCGCCGGTCGAAACGATCAGTTTTAAATTCGGCAAGTTCATGAGTATTTCACTGTTTAGCGGTGTGCGTTCTCTCATGACACAGACAATGTCAAAAGGCTTTAGCCTTTTGATTATCGCATCGGCGTTATCTATATGATCACTAAAGACAGTCACTTCTATTTGTGTTTCTAAGCCTTCCCAGTCTGCAAGATTCAGTGCAATCGCTTGAAAATCATCCAATATTGCTGCCTTTAATTTGTTTGTCATTATTTTGATTTATCGGACTCGTAGATTTCGTTGACGGTAAGGCAGATGTTTAGTTAGAGGTTTAAGTTATTTTATTGGTTATGGCATGATTGAAGCGCGTTGACTAAGCATGTACTTTTCCCGCAGAACTTCATTCGTTGTATCGGCGCTGCGTTCGAGGAATTTGCCAGCAAATTTTTCATAAACCACTGAAAGATGGTCCTTGCTATTCATTGTACTTAATATTTCTAACGTACTGATATCATTAGGAATTTCAGCCCCGAACCAATGGTTATCCGGTTGTTGTTTCCAGGTGACCAGTGCCAGCATTTCATTGGGCGCAGGTTTTATTTGATTTTCTGATGAAGCCGATTTTAAAGCAACTTCATTACCGAACAGGGTTGACATGGTCCCTTGCTTTTTATTGACGGAAGATGTAATCACTTTTAAACCTAACTTCTTAAAATTGAAAGATGCGGGCAATGAGGCGTTTTGGTTAATTTGAGTATGGTCATTTCCCGGCCCGGAACAACTGATCATGCAAAGTACAATTATGGTAAACAGCAAAAGAGACTTCATTTTTTTAAAATTTTACAGGTTGAGTAAACACGAAATCATTATCCTTCATGGGCCGATGGCAATTAACACATTCAGTAGTGAACATTGCTGTTTTTCCATAAGGAATCATTTTGAGTGTTTTAAATCGCGCAAAGCCCCAGCCTTTAGTATCAGCATATTTTTTATCATTCTTAATCATATATTCGATTTGCCTGAAAGCGCCCGTATGTATCTCGCCGTCGCTGTCCATCAGCTGATCCCATGCAACTTTAGCGAAAACAGTGCCGTTGGGCCACGGATTTACCTGGCCATGGGCAATCGCTTGAATTGCTGTGGGATTTCCTAAAATCACACGTAGTGTACCATTGTCGAAACGTTCAGTAGTGCTTATCGGCTGCCAGTTCTTATAATCAGCATTATAAGCAATGCCATTCAACGACTTTGGTATTACAACAGTCGGCGAACTACGCAAATTTCGATATTGGATGCTCAATTCGTTTTTTTTAGCAGTATCAGGTGTCTGATTATTTTTAACCATTGAAAGCAAATATCCTTTTAGAGTTGCAAGCTCTGCAATAGAAACTTTTGCCTCAGGATGGATGAATTCATAACTTTTTAGTGGCATATCTCCCGAACTTATTTGGTTCACGGCCTCCCATAACTTAGCTTTCTGTTCCGCCGAAGCCATATTTTGCCACTCAGAAAAATTCAATCCTTCGCGACCTTCCTTAATATGGGAAGCCACCAGCCAGGAAGCCGGGGCAATTTTGTCAAACCAACGCAAATCAGTTTGTCCGGAATGGCAGTCGAAACAGGCCCTTTTGAAAATTTGCTTTACATTTTCCGGCTCATTAATAACCGGTACTACTACTGAATTTTTGATTTCAGGATGAATAAATTGAATACCGACAAAAATCAACAACAGTAAGCTGAAGAACCGGAACAGCCGTTTTCTTATGGGTGGTTTCATTATTGTAAGAAGTTTAACAGGGATAAGGTAAGTGAAAACAGTGCCAGATATCAACAAATTGATTATGAGATTCTTAAAATCATTTAAGGATTCAAAAGAAACGGTATAGCGATGATACCGTAAAAAATAATTGAAATATCAATAATTCTTACGCTTAGCCCACAGCAGGGTACTCAATAAATTTCAATAATTCAAAAAGAAACTTTTCCCGTTCTTTTAATGTAATCCAATGGCCGCCTTTAGAAAAACTGACTAGTTGTGCGTTGGGGATAGTACGAAAGGCTTGTAAAGCAATTTCAAATACGACGCTGGAATCGTTGGCACCGTGAAAAATCGCCGTAGGTACACTTATTTCCCGAAGCTGCACGCGTACATCGAAATCACGCAGACAGATAAGACCTTCTATTGCTGCCCGGGGAGAAGATCTGCGATTAATCTTATTAACCCAATCGCCCGTTTGCCTCGGTAAAAAATCATCTTTTAATTGAAATAAAGGACCATATACATCGGTCAGGCTGTTCTTATCCGTTTCGCATAATTTGATAGCTATGTTAAAATTCTCCGGGGTAATTCCAAAGGGGAAATCTTTTGAACTTGCTGCGACCGGGACATTAGCACTTAATAACACGAGTTTTCCGACTTTATTTGCCGGGAAATTTAATAAGTAGGTTACGGCAATCGCCCCACCCATGGAATAGCCTACCAGAACGACGTTTTCCAGTTCCATTTGTTCCAGAACGACCCTTATGTCATTTGCGAAAACATCGAAGTTATAAGTGCTCCGAGGTTTATCCGATTGGCCGAAACCCCTTAGGGTGATACCAATTGCCCTGTAACCCTTACCCGCAAGGTCCTCATATTGATCTTTAAAAATACAATCACTTTGAGGCCAGCCGTGAATGAAGACCACGGGGGCACCCGCTCCCTTATCGGTTATATGCAAGTGAATACCTGGTTCTACTTCTATATATTTGAAAGGATCGGCTATTGACGTTGAGTTTTCCATTTTGTATCGATAAGTTATTGCCTTGGTTGCATTCAATTTAATAAGTAAGTGAATGGTTTTCGTTGATAAACAGATTCATCATCGCCTGCGAAGCCCGATGATTCCATTTTTCGAGTCATATAAAACATTGAACTCGAAGAAAATTCTGATCCCAAATACACAGTGTTGTTCAGTAGTCGTTTCAGCGAAGTAGACATAATCTTTGCCACGTTCCTTCGCGACCGGAATAAGAAAACCGGCTTTTATTCGTTTCGCGGAATCCGACAGATCTTTAACTTCCATTGTTATAAAACTGCCGCTGCTTATAGTGCCTTTTTCGTTAAAACCGCTCAAAAACAACTGGATATCCGGATTCCCGGAATCAAGGAGCGTCGGCTGGCAAAAGCTTGCACCATCGATGATCAGGCAAGCCGACAATTGATTGTCCTGCCAGCTTTGCGTGCCATCCGGCAATAAGCTTTTCCCAGGCTTCAAGTGAAATAGCATGAAACCTTCCTGTTCCTTTCCTGACGGATTAATAATGAGTTTACCCCGTGTCCCTCCGAAATAGGGGAACTTAATAATGAATTTTCCACTTCCGGCGAGTTTGCTCAATGGGCTGTAAACACCTTTGCCGGACCTATTATACCTCAAACCAAAGCCTAAGATTCCTGCAAGATTTCTAAAATGATTAGAACGAATTCTCGCCGAATCCCCGGTTGTCGTCCAATTGCTGTCCATCGAGGATCTTGTACTGTCTATCAACATTATTTTCGTCGGAACAGCAGTTTGTACATGGCCAATTCTCAAGTTTTCGGTTATTACTTGACCGCGCAGATGTATGGTATGTAAACCGCTGCCATACGAGTAACTCAGGCGTTCATTTGTCGTATCAGGAATTTTCTTAGCAAATGCGCCGCGTAACACCCTTACCCCATAAGATCCTGAGTCAAAAACCAGGGTGAAAACTTTATTATCAATTTCAATATTGATAGTCGGGGTTACCGTATGATTGTCATAGTCAATACTGATAGGCAGCTCTTCACGCAAGGTGTCAATCACGACTATGTCCTTAATTGGTTCTCCCTGGTTAGAAATAGCATAGGACATCCATAACGGTATTCCTAGAAGATAAATCATTGAATAAAATCTCATATCCGATAATTAACAGTGGCATATAAATTCGCATTGCATTTAAGCCGATGGATAATTAGCTCACCATCAGTTGGGTTGCTTGATTCGTAATGATTTCATCAGCCACTATAAGTCCCCGGTCGCCGCAGTCTGTCTCGACCGTATGGATGTATTTGTAGGAATGTGTAATCTTGTCGAAATGCTGATTGATCACTTTAATAATTATACCATTCGCATTAAACTGCCTGCTGTCCTGAAGGCAGATTATACGCTCACGGTCCAATACCCGAAAATCAAAAACATACCCGCTATCGTGCAGGTCGATCAATGTTTTGGTCAGCTCACTGCATACATGACGCCTTTTGTTGGATTCACTTATCATTTTCATGTTCCTGGATTTAAAACATCTGTACCTCATTTCGATTTTGACCCTTAAAAAATTGTGCCATCTCGTAATAAATTGATTATCAGATCAGTATTTTAAAATCATATATTCAAAAAAGTCGCTATTTCGTGGCAAGCGCTAACAACCTTGATATATCATCAATTGCATTTGCGTTTATCCAGGAGACGTTTCCAATAACGCTCAGCAGGATGAATATCAAAGCAAATGGAAGTTTTGACGGTTAAAGGCTTTCACATGAGGGAACAGCGGACCACTTAGTTTGACTATATGGGGGGGCAATCAAATGGTAGCAATTTTAAACTCAGCTAGTTATTAGACGGGTAAATCTTTACCGCGGTAAGCGCGAAAAAACGGTATTGGTAAGGTATTTATTAGTATTAGTGAAATATCAATTAACCTTTAAGCAGTTTGACGATATATCGGGTTTAATTTTCCATTAAAAAACAGTAAAATTTTGATTATCAATTTATTGCATAAGGGTATACCTATTGCATATTGTGCGGGTTCGGACTGTTCAAGATTTAGTTCGAATTATAAAAATCAAGCTGTCCATGATAAGAACGATACCCTTTTTATATTGTCTTATATTTTTTATAAATGCCTATAGCCAAGATAATCCTACCGCCCATCGGGTTAACAAAAATTTTCCCGACAGCGTTATCGTGAGCGCACATCCTTCCTATAACCGGGTGAATAAATTTCATCGCTGGCTGTTTGGTGACAATTATCGCAAGGAATGGGCGGAGCCTGTTAAACTGCCGCTAATCGTGACTGCGAAGGTCTATGGCGGGCTGAACCCAGAGCGATTTGGCGGAGGCATGGAAACCAAGTCGGTACGGATGAAAGATTCGACCGGGAAAGAATGGGTAGTAAGAAGCGTTGAAAAGATCCCTGATAAATTACTGCCAGCCAATTTACAGGGAACTTTTGCTATAGACTGGGTAGACGATGAATACAGCGGGCAACACCCCTATTCGGCATTGGTCGTTCCACCGCTCGCCGAAGCCGCCCACGTCCCACACGCGCACCCGGTTATCGGGGTACTGGTTGCTGATGCCCGACTTGGATCATTTAGCTCCCAGTTCGCAGGGCACCTGGTACTCCTGGAAGAACGGGAACCTACGGGTGAATCAGACAATACGATCAAAATGATGAAGGCGCTGGCAGAAGATCACAATAATCATATCGATGGCGAAGAGTTTTTAAGGGCCAGGATGCTTGATCTGCTTATTGGCGACTGGGATCGCCACGAAGATCAATGGCGCTGGACACTGGTTAAAGATGAAAAAGATAAGACCTACACAGCGGTACCGCGTGATCGTGACCAGGTCTTCCACGTCGTACAAGGTTTTTTCCCAATCATCGCCTCGCAGCCCTGGCTTGACCCTGTTTTAGGTAATTTTTGTGGACCAATTCCGCACATCAAGTATTCATTATTTAAATCCAGATTTTTGCAGGAATATCCAAGCGGCCAGCTGAATTATGCTGACTGGATGCGTGTGGTAAACCAATTTGTGAGGGATGAAAACGATAAAGTGCTATTGCAAGCTATACTGTGCCTTCCCGGAACATTTGATGCCAGGCATGCCCGGCTATTAGCTATACTCAAAGAGCGACGCGATAATATCCCTGCTGCAATGAGCGAATATTACAAATTCATCTATAAAACCGTTGAAATCCGGAATAGCGATAAAGACGAGCTTATCACCATTACCGATGCGCCAAATAATGCCTTGAATATCAAGGTTAACAAACTGAAAGAAAGCGGTAAAACGGGTGACGCGCTAATGGATATGACCTACCAGCCCGATATTACAAAAGAAGTAAGATTGTACACATCCGCCGGTAACGATCATATTGTTGTTAATAACAAAACATCGCCTATCAAACTAAGGATTGTAGACAGTATTGGAGAGAAAACAATTGATGTGCGCCAGTCTGATACAAAAATCAAATTATACGCCTTAAAGGGTAATACGACCATTACCGGAAAACTGGACAGAGTGAGTGCCCATGAATCAGGCGATACCGTCAATACCCGTTTTACACGGACAAACCCATATAACGTTTGGATGCCGCTTGCTGACGCCAGTATCAACCGGGACGATGGTTTTTTGCTTGGCCTCGGTTTTAGGTATACCGGCAGGGACGGTTTCCGGAAGCTTCCCTATTCCACTATGCAGGATGTCATAATCACACACTCCTTTGAAACAAATGCCTATCGGATCAACTACTTGGGGCAATGGACAGCGGCAGTAGGAAAAGCAGATTTTACGCTAAAAGCGATAGTTGACGCACCTGATAATACCACGAACTTTTTTGGGGAGGGGGACAACACGGTCCTCAATAAAACAGGGGATTATCATCGTTTTTACTGCGCAAGGTTTAATTTTTATCAGTTGGATCCTGCATTACGCTGGCATACCGGCAAAAGGAGTACATTCAGTTTTGGACCGTCATTACAGCTCTATCATTTAAATCCCGCTGATAACCTGGGACGATCAGTTAGCCAGCAGGGGCTGATCACCTCTTATGATAGTACGTCCTATACAAAAACACGTGCGCATGCAGGATTATTAGCAAGCTTTATCAGCAATGGGCGAAATAACAATATACTGCCGACCGCGGGGTATTACGTGGATATCAAACTACAAGGTTATACGGGACTAAACGGCAATTCCAAATCATTTGGTCAGCTGATACCCGAGTTAACCTATTACCAAAAGATAGACACAGGCGCTGTTTTCGTACTTTCAGACAGGGTCGGTGGCGGGGTAAGTGTTGGCAATACGGCTTTTTATCAATCACTATTTTTAGGGGGCCAGGGCAACTTATTGGGTTATCTGCAGAACAGGTTTGCAGGCCAGCAGATGATTTATAACAATTTGCAGGTACGTATTCGGTTGGCTAATGTTGCCGGCTACATCCTGCCGGGGCAATTGGGCTTAACCGGGTTTTACGACGCGGGCAGAGTTTGGGCAAAGGGAGACTACTCAAATATTTGGCATCAGGGTGCTGGCGGCGGTTTGTATTTCGCACCCGCCAGTTTAACAGTGTTGCAGGTTTTGCTTGGACATTCGAGTGAAGGCTGGTATCCGTATATCTCGCTCAACTTCAGAATTTAGCGCACCTACGGAATCGTTTCAAATATTGTTAAGATAGTTAAATATGAACTACAAAAAATTACTGGAGCACGTTAAGGATTACCTATTAAACTACTATAAAACCCGGGACACTTCAAGGCTGATTTATCACAACCAGCAACACATCCGGGATGTAGTAGCAGCGGCAGCAAAGATTGCCGATCATTACGAGCTGAACGACCATGATTTTTTTATCGTAATGGCAGCTGTTTGGTTTCATGATATAGGTTACTTAACCCATATAGAAGAACACGAGGCAGAAGGTACCCGCCTTGCGGAAGAATTTCTGGAAAAGCTTGACGTTACCATACCGGATATTATGCTTGTTAAATCTTGCATCATGGCCACGAAAATCCCACAATCCGCTGCAACGCTGTTGGAACAAATCGTTTGCGACGCCGACCTTTTTCATTTGGGGACGAATGACTTCTTTAAAAAAGACAAACTCTTGCTAAAGGAATATAATGCCTTGAACCAGAAAGAAATGAGCAAACTCGAATGGCGCAAGAGGAGTATCGTTTTTATAGCGTCTCATTCCTACTATACGGACTACTGCAAACGCTTACTCAATAACCGGCAGACTGAAAATATTGAAGAAATGCGAAAAAAAATAGAAAAAGGAGAACGCGAGGGGTTAGAAGAAAAAGATCAATTGAACGTATATAGGGCACAATTACCAACCGTAAAACCTAAAGAGAAAGACAAAAAGAAAGCTGCTCAAGATAAACCGGAAAAAGGGATAGAAACGATGTTCAGGATAAGCTCCAGCAATCATCAGCGGCTGAGTGATATGGCTGATAAAAAAGCCCATATCATGATTACGGTCAACTCTATTATTCTTTCTGCTATTATCAGTTTGGTATTGCGCAGACTGGATACCTATGGTTACCTAGTCGTCCCATCGTTCGTCTTGCTCACGGTAAGTCTAGCCGCGATGACGTTCTCTATTCTTTCGACCCGGCCATCTATTCCTAATGGCACTTTTACCCATCAGCAGATTGAGGAAAAAAAAGTAAACCTGCTGTTTTTCGGCAATTTCTACCGGATGCAGTACGCTGATTTTAATGAGGGTATGCTAAAAATGATGCAGGATTCGGACTTTTTATATGGCAGCCTCATTCGGGACCTTTATGCGCAAGGCGTTGTCTTGGGTAAAAAGTATAAGTTCTTAAGGGTTGCCTATAACATATTTATGTTCGGTTTAATCATTTCGGTAATGGGATTTATTTTGGCGTTCATTTTTTTCAATCATCCCGTGGCTTCGGCTCCCGGATTACCCAAAGCCAAATGACGCAGCCGCGATACAATGATAGCCGCAAATTACCCCGGCTACCGATTAAAGAAGCGGTGGTATACGAACATGTTAGAGGAGTTATCCCACTAAGCAAAAGAATACACTTCTTTAGCGCATCCTCATCTAAGCAGGACAATTCGTTCCGGGATACTATATCGTTGCAGTACCTCCTGGAACTAGTTGGCGATGTTTACGGTACTACCCCTGATTTCATGTGCATCTCGTTAGATGGTAAGGTGCGTCGTTTGTTGACGGATAAAACAGCCACAGCAATTCAGTCACAGCACGAAATTCATAAATATCATATAAATACAAACAGCCTATGAAAGCTGAATTTCGCAGTTACGTTTTAATCTTTATCTTTCTTTTTTGCAGCAGTAAGGTTAACGCCCAGTATCGCATCCAGCAATTTGACGACCGTGTAGTCGCAGATATCCAGAATACCCGTACCCCTGAACAAACCGATATTTTCCTTTTCCTTACAAATACTTATCGTTATGGCGACATCGGTATTCCTGCCGGCTTGTTTATCAGCGGAGCCATCGGTCATAACCAGCAAATGCGGCAGAATTCTTTGTTTGTAGGCAGCAGTTCTGCCATTTCATACGGACTGGAGTATTTATTAAAACACCTGGTTAAGCGACGCCGGCCATTCGTTCAAAACGCTAATATTGTCCCGGTATACCGGGCGGGTGGCACATCTTTCCCGTCCGGGCACGCGACTACTACATTTTCCACAGCTATGGCGTTATCCATGGCTTACCCGAAGTGGTATGTCATAGCCCCTTCCTTTCTATGGGCCAGTTCAGTTAGCTACTCGCGGCTTTATCTTGGTGTACACTATCCCACCGATGTGGCCGCGGGTGCCTCCCTCGGTGTGGGGTCAGCGTTAACAATGTCTTTTTTGAGGAAGTAATCTTTAGTATATGGTACAAACGCAGTATTTCGATAATCCATTTACTATCATACTTTCTTTCCACAAGCTGATAGAAAAATACGTCAATATCGCACGTAACGGAGAAGGGTTATCAAAAAAAATCGCTAAAACCCTTGTAAAAGAAGTATCAGTCCATCCGGAACTAAAAGACGGAATTACCGATAGCTCGCAAATAGCAGATCATGCCGCGCTTATTTCCCGCCTGGTGGCTGAATTATTTCCGGTATTACTTACTAAAAATGAAATAAAAGCCATCACGATCCCTTACCAGGGATTTATATTTAATCACACAGAGCGCCTGCACGATATTTTGCAGGATGCGGGGCCTGATTTTGACATGAATATCAGGGGTTTTGACGCCGACCAGTTTTATATCTTCAGTTGCGGAATTATCCTCAATAGGTATTATGGGACCCGGTTGGATTTTAACAAACCGTTATTTTATGAAATCCCTGCTGCAAACGGCCTCCTTAAATACTATCGCATTTTATATAATGATGATTTTATAGAAATATTTCCCGTGGTAAAAGCACCGGAATTTTCTGCTATAGAGATCAGGCAGCTACTCGATAGTTATAACAACATATCCCTTTGGAAAGAAAAATTCCCTCCGGGCAGCTGGGTAATGAAAGGATTTACGATTATGACACTGGTTGATGTGACGATTGAAAATGCAGTTTCAGTTCTGAAAGACAATTTGCTCGTTAAACATTCGGGTGCCGATCTACAACAAATTTTGTCTTCCATCTGTAGATCAATATTTCAGATAAATGATATCCGGGTGGGGCTTTCCATTTATCAACAGGATACTGGCAAGATAACCGATATGGGGTTCGGGCAGAAGATCAGAAGCTTTATATTATCTGGGAAGAAAGAAGATGACCTAAAGTATGTCATTAGTGGTAATTCCTATGAAGTGCTTATTCAAAAACAAAGTTATTTCGTAATTGCTGATGTCGACGAATATATTGCCGCCAATTCCTGCACTGAACTGGTAAGGACGTTAAAAATCCAACACTTTCGAAGTCTGATAATCGCCCCCGTGGTAAAAAATAATGTGCTGATCGGTTTCATTGAACTGGTGTCTACCCGTTCAGGGGAATTCAACAGCGTAAACGCCTTCAAGCTCAGCCTGGTTTTGCCCTTTTTAGCGGATGCGCTAGATGCTAAGATCAGGGAGTTTCAGAACGTTGTAAGCGCGGTGATACAAAATAACTATACTACATTGCACGCCAGCGTTAACTGGAAGTTTGAGCGGGAAGCGAAAAATTATATTAACGCCCGGGCCGGTGGTTTGGATTACAGTATCAAAGAGATCCGCTTTAGAAAAGTATTCCCTTTTTACGGGCAAATCGATATTCGTAACTCGTCGCTCAGGCGTAATTTGAGCGTAACCAGCGATCTTAAAAATCAATTAAATCAAACGATAATTATCATCGAACTCTTGAACAAGGATGGACTAATTGAAAATGCCTCAAGGCAACTTGGCGTTTTAAAAGCCTTTCTTATCGATATGAGCGCCGGTATAAAAGCCTATACGGAGCAGAACATTAGTCAATACCTGGAATCAAACATTTTCCCCCTTTTTAGATCAACTTATAAATTGAAAAATTCCCTTACTAAAAGGATTGATGAATATTTCAAACAAAGCGATAGTTTGACCGGCAAGTATTATGCTGCACGGCGTAATTACGAAACGACCCTGACCCTGGTTAATGATAAGCTATTGACTATTTTAGATAAAAGGCAGGCGGAAATACAACTAATGTTCCCACATTATTACGAGCGTTTTAAGACCGACGGTGTAGAACATAACCTGTATATCGGACCGGAAATAACGCCGTATAAAGAATTCAAAAAAGTTGATCTCCAGCGCCTTCGCTTGTGGCAGTTGCTCGTAACTACCGAGATGGAAGTTGCCCAATTCCGCCTGAAGAGCATATTGCCATATCACCTCAGTGTCACTACGCTGATATTAGTCTTTAATACGCCTATCGACATTCGGTTTCGAATGGATGAAAAGCATTTTGATATCGATGGCGCTTATAATATCCGGTATGAAGTTATCAAAAAAAGAATAGATAAGGCTTATATTAAAGGCACAGAAGAGCGGATCACCCACGCTGGTAAACTAACAATTGTCTATTCCAAAGAGGAAGAGGAAAATGAGTATTTAGGGTATTTGGGCTTGCTGCAACAAGCAGGTATTCTGAAAAATAAAATACAAAAGATCGAAGTAGAGGATTTGCAGGGCGTGTCGGGCCTGAAAGCGCTGCGCGCATCCATTAGGTATGATGAAAAAATGCTTTTGCGATACGATATGCTCTATGAAGAATTATACGAAAAGCTGATTTGAGCAATTTAAACTAAAAAGGACAACCAATTGCAGGATGCAGTTGCTCCTTACCTGCTGTAAAAATGACTTTTCCTTTGTGAAAAGTAACGATCCAGATACTATCAAAGTCATCATCTGGCCATTTAAGGCGATCCTGTACACCCAGGTATGCCAGCACAGGTGCAATATTTTTATGCTCCCAAACGATTAAAATAAGGCCGTTTTCTCTTAGCAGGGCATCCCCCAAACCCTTATAGTCGGTTTCTTCAAAATCGGAATTAACAGTCAGACCGTATTTGATCACAAACGGGCTAATCGTTTGGAGCATCCTGCTGCGCTTGGTGACCTTACCCATTCCCAGTGACGGAATATAGACATTGGTGGGTAACCCGAATTTTTTATTGAGCAGGGCAGGTAACTGCAAAGAGCGGTTAAGACCCTGACAGTTTAAATTGTCTCCATGCACGGGTCTCTCCGCATGACGAATAAATACCAATTTTAAATCGTTTCCCTGACCCGTCGCATTACAATTGCAAAAAAACAGGAAACAGTTTAAGAGAACTAAAAACAAAGGTTTTTTCGCATTATAGCAGAACAGGCGCGAAAGGTAATTTAGCTTTTTTTCGAGGTGCATATATTCAGTTTTCATTAGAACTATCGGTTAAAACGTTAATGCTTGTCAATGCCCAGTTTCTTAATTCTTGAATTCAGTGTCGACACATTCATATCCAGCATTTCTGCAGCGCCGCCGGGTCCGTAAATTTTCCCTTCGCACTTTTTCAATACCTTTATAATATGCGCACGTTCATTTTCTTCCATTGTCTCTAACTTTTCAATATCAACAACAGACAGCGATTTCCTGTATTCATTAGGTAGTACGATTTTATCAACTACTGTACCTTTAGTAAGCAAAACACTTCTTTCCATTAAGTTTTCCAGCTCCCTTACATTGCCGGGCCAACTATAATTAGAGATCGAATTCAGCACTTCGTCAGAAAATCCATTGATCGTTTTGTTTTCCCTGCGGGCATAATAATTTAAAAAATGCCTCGCTAACAGCGGGATATCTTCTTTACGTTCGCTTAGTGAAGGCAATATTATTGGAAATACATTTAGCCGGTAATATAGATCGATTCTGAAACGCCCAGCTGCGACCTCCTCCTCAAGATTTTTATTAGTTGCGGCCACCACGCGTACATTGATTTTTTTTGGGATACCTCCTATGGACTCGACCACTCTTTCCTGAAGAACCCGAAGAAATTTCACTTGTAGGTCTAATGGCAACTCGCCGATTTCGTCAAGAAAAATAGTTCCACCGTCGGCTTGTTCGAACTTGCCGATTTTTTTATTAAAAGCGCCTGTGAATGAACCTTTTTCGTGTCCGAACAATTCCGATTCGATCAGATTCGCGGGCAGAGCGGCGCAGTTGACGACTACAATCGGCTTTTTCTTCCGTGATGAAATGCTATGTATTCCCTGGGCGATCAGTTCTTTACCGGTGCCACTTTCGCCCAAAATAAGGACCGAGGTTTCTGAGTTCCCAACAATTTTAACCTGCTCCAATACTTCGAGGATTTTTGGGCTTTTCCCTATAACCCCGGTTAACGGGCTAAAGTCAGCGGTTGAATCAGATTTTGCTCCGATGCCCTTTAATTTTTGATCCGCTGCAAAGTTATTTTGCTGATGCAAGTAAAGGGCAACATCGAGCATAACTAACACATCTTTTTCACGAAAAGGTTTCACTAAAAAACCATAGGGCTTCGTTGCTTTGGCTTCATTAAAGACTTGTTTGTTTGAATTAGCAGATATATAGACAAAAGGCAAATTTTTATCCCTTAACTTTTTTGCAAGATCAATCCCATTCAAGCTGCCTTGCAGATAAATATCAAGTAATACCAAATCTGGATTTTCCCTATCTAATATTTTTAATGCAATTGAAACCGACCTGGCAATAGAACACACGCTATAACCAGCGCGCTCAAGGATACGCTGCAAGTTATTTGCTTCTATGAACTGATCTTCTACGATGAGAATTTTCGTTTTCAAATATGTATCTCCTTTTCTTTTATATCCAATAACAACTTCTCAATGTGATTCAAAGGATCTGTATTAAACACTATTGTTATGATCGTTCCATGGTCTGCTTCAAAACGAATATTCCCGTTAATATCTTCACTAAGCCCTTTCATCAGGTTAAAACCTAATGATTTGGAATTATCGTGTTCTATTCCCGGATTAATGCCAATTCCATTATCTGCTATTTGTAAAGTAATATCTTCTTTTGTTTTTGCCAGTGTAAGTGTGATCACACCGTTTCGTTTTTCCGGGAATGCATATTTTATCGAATTGGTCACCGCTTCATTAACTATTAAAGCCAATGGGATCGCCTGGGAAACTCCGAGCTTTACCGGCTCGATTTCCAATACAAAGTGTATTTGTGGAGACGTTTGAAAGCTGTCCTTCAGATAACCAATAAATTCCGGAAGATATGAAGCCATTTCGATAGTTTTAATGTCTTCAGATTGATAAAGCTTTTGATGTATCAATGACATGGCGTATATCCGATGCTGACTATTTTCTATCGCCTTAAGCGCGTCGTCTTCCAAATAGTCGGCTTGGGACTCAAGCAAACAAATAACTGTGTGCAGGTTGTTTTTCACGCGGTGATGAACCTCTTTTAATAACCATTCTTTCTCTGTCAAGAGGTGCTGTAGCATGTCATTTTTCTGCGAGATAATAATATTGCTTTTTCGCTTTTGCCTGTATTGCATAAATAATAATGTTACCATAAGCGATAAAATCAAGATTCCTGCGATAACTACGTTCCTTTGAAAAGTAGCATGAGCCAGATTACTTTTTTCAATTTGACTTAATTGCTTTAGCAGCCGGATATCGCGATCCTTTATTTGGATACTATGGTCTTTTTTCTCCGCGTCAAACGCAATTAAGAGTTTCTGAATTTCTTTTCCTTTCGATTCCGTCAATACAGTGTCGTCGATTCTCTTGTTGAGTTGTAAATGCTTTATGGCAGATTTGTAGTCGCCGGCGGCAGAATCTATCATAAACATCATGTAATACAGATGGGCGAGACTTTTTTTGGGTAAGCCGTTAAGCGGCAGGCTTAATTCTTTGTTGAGGTATGGTTTGGCTTTTGCATATTCTCCCGCCTCGACATAAACCTGTACTAAATAATTGTATATCGAACGGTTAAGGATGTGTTGTTTTTCACAATAATCATATAGTTTCAGGTAATAGGTTTCTGCCAGTTTATATTGTTTTGATTCCCGATAACATTCTCCAAAAGCAAGATTTAGAACAGCACGGTCATAATCGGTTTGAGGAGGATAAGCTCTTGTGCTTTTTTCAAGGAACGAAACCGACTCCCTAAACCTTTTCATGCTACGCAGCGCTGCAGCCTCAATATTGATGGCACCAAAAATATTACTTTCGCCCGAATGGATTTTGTAATAATATCTTGCCAATTCGCAACAATCAATACATTTTTGGAACTGCCCGATATTACTGTAAATATAGGCCTGCCAGTAATAAAAATCTCCGCCAGCGAGTGTGTCACTGGTATTTTTCATGCTTTTTATTGTTTGCAGACCGTAGTAAAGCGCCTGATCGTATTTTCCTGCTTCGAAGTAAAATTGAGATAACTGATAATAGGAATAATGTAGTAGCTGGTAATGCAGCTCTTTGTACTTTGATATGACCTGGAGCAGTTCCTTTTCGGTAGCTTTTTCCCCTTCAGCAGCGTCAACGGAAGCAATCTGTAAAAGCGATGAAATTTCTTTTATTTTCTGATGTTTTTTTATGCTTAGTGCTAAAGCTTCCTGCGCAAATATTTTAGCTGCTTTTTGATCCTTACTTTTATTGTCGCTTAGCCTAACGAGATAACGATAACTAATCGCCAGAAGCAGGTTGATCCTTGTGGTATCGCTAACTTCATTAAGAATGGTTTCAGCGGCATCTATTTCGTTTTTTTTCAAATGGATTAAAGCAATAAGTTCCTGCGCATCATTGTAGCCGGTACTATCCTTTAGTTTTTTACTCAGATTGAGCGCGAATTGACCTTCGGCCATCCCACTATCCAGGTCATGCGCTTTGAGAAACGGCTTATTATAATAAATGTTAGTTAATTCAAGCAGCAATTTAATACGCTTTTTGTCCTGGTTAGTCGCATTAAGGGTTGTTCTTATTGCTTTAGCCGCAATTACAGGAAAAGGTCTGGGAGCGGGAAAGTATTGCGCCTGAGACGTAAAACTTATTATTGTGAAAAATACCACAAATAAAAAAAACTTCAATTGTGAACCCAGGCGAAACCAGGGTCTTGTTTCTATTTGTGTATCCATAATTAGCAGTTTAAGTATTGGTATAAAAGGACTAATCATAAAAATGGCGGCATCAAATTCAAATCCGCCGGATAATATTTATTATATTTAATAATATATATTATTAAATATACAAACAATCCTTTTAAATATTCGACTTACTATTCTATAACAATTAGCTAAAATCAGCATCTATTAGCATGCTCTCTATGCCAAAAGGCTCTTCGTTAAAAAAAAGCGAGATTTTAGTGCCGTTTTGATTTTCAATACTAAATTCTGCATTTATATCTTCACTTAATCCTTTCATTAACTTTAGCCCTAGAGATCCTGACCTGTCAGTTACAATCAAAGGATTTATTCCGATTCCATTATCTGATATTTCCAATGAGATGTTGTCATATGACTTTTGCATTCTTATTGTTATTGTACCATTCTGGTTCTGAGGAAAGGCATATTTTAAGGAATTTGTTATGGCCTCGTTGATGATCAATGCTAATGGTATAGCTTTAGCCACACCAAGCTTTATCATTTCAATTTCCAGATGAAACCTTATCCTGTTATTGATATTAAAACTGTCATTGAGATATCCTATAAATTCTGGTAAATATAAAGACATGTCAATTGTTTTGATGTCCTCTGATTGATATAATTTTTGATGGATCAGCGACATGGCGTAAATCCGGTGCTGGCTATTTTCAATCGCCTTTAAAGCGTCATTTTCAAGATATTCAGCCTGTGATTCCAGTAAGCAGATGACGGTATGCAAATTATTTTTTACCCTGTGATGGACCTCTTTTAGTAACCATTCCTTCTCATTCAGCAGCTTTTGCAATAATTCATTTTTATGGGTTATAACCAAATTATTATGGGTAAAAAGCCTATTGCTTTGTTGTTTTTGACGGTAAAGATTGTAAAGAAGACCCAGGAGCGCTAACAAAAATAAAACACTTGCTATAGTCACGTTTTTAAGTAGATTAGCATGTTCGAGGCTTTCCTTCTGAATCAAATTTTTCTGATTGAGGAGTTGAATATCTCTATCCTTTATTTTAATCTCGACCTCTTTTTGTTCTGTTTTAAATTGTATTTCCAGTTTATTAATCTGCTGACTTTTGGTTTCATTGAACAATGAATCATGTATTGCATTATACCTAAGTATATTGCGGATTGCAGACTGATAGTTGCCCTGTGCAGTGTCGAGTTGGAATAATAGATTGTAGTTTTTGGAGATCCTGGGGGGATCATTGATTTTATTGCTTAAAGCAATCGCTAAATTAAGGTAGTTACGTGCAGATGAAAACTGCCTTGTAGCTAAATAATATCTGGTTATTAAAACATAAATACTGTTTAAATTTCGGTCATTGGGTTTGCTTATTGCCAGATTTTTCAAAACATCATTGCAATATAGTTTGGCCATACCGTATTTCTTTTCAAACAGGTAAATGCTTAAAAAGGACATCGGTATAATATATTTATCCGATTCGTATTTGATTTTTATATTTTTTTGACGTTCCCCCTCGATAAATTTCAACGCGTCCCCCGGCTTATTAATTCGCAGATAGTTGTCAACAATGTTAAGTATCAGGATAGTGCTGGAGTTGTCTTTGTATTTTTCCGCAATTTCCAGCGCGTTTTTAAAATATTTTATCGATTCTTCGCGGTTTTCTAATTGGAGTAAAATAATTCCGATACCATTATTAATCTCACAAAGTTGCATGGTGGTATCCCTGACATTTTCGGCTGTTCGCAATGCTTCTAATTCATAACTATAAGCTTTAGCATAGTCGGCTAGATTATAAAACACACTTGCATAGATCACGTATATACCCTGCACCTGCAAATAATGTATTGATTTATACTCGCTTAATGCGATCTTGAGTGCTTGCAAGGCATTTGAGCTTTCGCCGTGCAGATCATACAGATCCGCCAGGTATTGCCATTTCGCGGCCCGTTCAGGAACATTATTGGTGTGTTCGAATGCCGTAACAGCGAGATTAACCAGCCGGATTTTTTCTTCCAGTTGTTTCATGTCATTGTAGTCATAAAATTCTGAAAGTTTATAATAAGCCTGGCCTATATCGAAATAAGAATTGGTTTTACTTAAAAGCTGAATAGTTTTCGCTATGATTTTTTTAGCGGCATCTGAATGTCCTTTTTTGTTTTCAATCAAAGCAATTTCCAAGTAAGCATTACACAATAAGGCCACATCTTTACCTTTGGCTAAGAATCGAACTGCTCGTTCTGCCAATTCTTTACTTTTGTCTTCTTGTCCTCTTTCCTCGCTAAGGTAAGCGGCAGTTAAAATTAAATGCCCGTCCGTTTCCCAGGAGAAAAACTTAGTATTCAGATTTTGACCCTGTCTGAGAAAGCTTTCCGCGCTGTCCAAATCCTGCTTAAACTCACCCGGTTTGAATATTTGGAATTCAGCAAGCTTTAAAAGCGTATTGATTTTACTTGTATCTGCCTGTCTTTTTGATAAACTTTTTTTCAAAGAATCGACATCATGTCTTGAGAATTCCTGTCCCCATACCTGCGCAATTGATAAAAATAAAATAGACGTTAGTATAAGTTTGTTCATCACATAAAAAAATAATCGGGTCATGTAAACACTTTAAAAGACTATCTCTAACTGAGATGCTCTTTCCTTATTCCCAGGCGCTTCATTTTAGAAGTTAATGTACTTGCCGGAATCCCAAGGTAGTCTGAAGCACTTCCGCGACCCGCTATCCTGCCTTTACAATAATTCAAAGTTTTCACGATGTGATCCCGCTCATTTTCGTCAACAGTTTTTAAACAGAAATTTTCACTTATGGACTGGCACCTGTTTTTCGCTATAGGTAAATGAATTTGTTTAATCGTATCTCCCGTCGAAAGCAATACACTACGTTCAATTAAGTGTTCTAACTCCCGGACATTTCCGGGCCAGCTATACTTTGAAAGCTCTTGTAAAGCTCTTTTACTGAAAGCATTTATTTTCTTTCCTGCCTTTTTCGAGAACCAATTGGTAAAGTAATTGGTAAGGGCTGGTATGTCCTGTAAACGATCCCGTAACGGAGGGATGTAAATCGGAAAAATGTTCAGCCGATAAAATAAGTCCGTTCTGAACCTGCCTTCTATCATTTCCCTTTCAAGATCGCGGTTGGTTGCCGCTATAATTCTTACATTAACTTTGATCGTATTTCTGCCGCCAATGCGTTCTATTTCTCGCTCCTGTATAGCTCTTAATAGCTTAACTTGCGATTCCAAAGGCATTTCACCGATTTCATCAAGAAATAGCGTCCCTTCATTAGCAAGTTCAAATTTGCCCAGCCTTCGGTCGGTAGCGCCTGTAAAACTGCCCCTTTCATGTCCGAATAATTCACTCTCGATCAGATTCACAGGGAGTGCCGCACAATTCACTTTAACCATCAGCTTATCTTTACGGGGTGAATTGTTGTGTATTGCCCGTGCTATAAGTTCTTTACCTGTGCCTGTCTCACCAAGTAACAAGACCGTGCTACAGGAAGATGCTACCTGATCAACGAGGTCAAACACGTGCTTGATCTCCGGACTGTCCCCGACAATTTCAGAATAGTTATATGTTTTGTCAATTTCATCTTTCAGGTAAAATTTTTCATCTTCCAATTGCTGCTTGTAACTATTGATTTCATTAAATTGCCTGATAATTTTTTCGTTTGCAATAATATTAGAGACTGTTATCGCTATCTGGGAACAAAGGCTTTTAAGCAGATTATGATGATTAAAGTCCGGGGTAACACTATTTCGTCTAAACACCATAAATGCAATATTTTCATTACCCAAGCGGATAGAAATACCAGTGAATACATTTGCCTTTTGATCGATATTTTCAATATTGCTCAATCTTGCTCCATCCTCCAAAAGTCTTTTTCTCCAATAAAAATTCACAGGTTCATCGGATCTTAGGATGTTGTGAATAATTTCTTCATCGACAGGCGTATATGATTCGGCTTCAGGGTCGTTTTCAAATGCTAATTCAGCGTCGTACAATAATGGGCTAAAATTGCGATTACCCTCCTGAATGGTGTAAATAACATATTCATTAATTCCCAATAGATTGTTTAACTGTTGGGTGAGAACTTCAGATATAACATCACGTCCTCTGACTGAAGCAATCGCGTTACTAAAGTCCAGTACTTTCCTCAACAGTGTTTCTTCGACAACAGTATGCAGTTGCCCGACGGCGTTGTAATCGCTATTGCAGTAAGTGGATGTTTTATGCATAATGAAAATTTAAATAGTAGATTTAAATCAGTAGCCTCCTTAACAATATTATTTCTCAGAAAACAATCGTTATGCCAGTGTGTATTATATTGTTTATCAATATGTTACGATTTATTGAATTTTTGATTTAATGATATGTCGACAATTCTTAAGCGTTTTTATTGACATCTCAATAAAACTTATAGTAATCAATATCCTGTTTAAGGAAATAACCTATGACTAACAGGGACAGGTTCGGTATTAATTAACATTTTCGTCAAATGAATGCAGTAGGATTAGCCAATAAATGCTTACGGAATTATTGATATATCGCTAATCCCAGCGGGAATTATTGAGATTTAAATAATAGGATTGAATCAAAATTTCTTAATAGGCTTTAAATCAAAACTTTAGTTATTGGTAGGTAAATTGCATGCAGAAATTAAAAACTTAAAACTTTTATATGAACAATCAAAAAGTATGGGTGGTAACTGGTGCCGCCAGGGGATTGGGATTAGAAATTACGACTTTATTGTTAGCTGTAGGGAACAGGGTAATTGGAACGGTTCGTAGTAAGCCTGAAGACCTGGTCAAAACAATTAATAATAAAAACTTTCAAGCTATAGTCATGGACGTCACTAATGAGGGGCAAGTGATAAACGCCATTGAAGAAGCGATTAAAATATTTGGTCATATCGATGTGCTGGTAAATAACGCAGGATTCGGATTAATTGGGGCGATTGAGGAAACTTCCGATGAGGACATTAAAAATAATTATGCAACAAACGTTTTTGGTTTACTAAACGTAACGAGGGCTATTCTTCCTTACTTTAGAAAGCAGCGTTCGGGGCATATTATCAATATGTCGTCGGTTGCCGGTTTAAGGGGATCCGCGGGATGGGGCATTTACGCGTCCACTAAGTTTGCGGTAGAAGGTATTAGTGAGGCTTTGGCTAAAGAACTATTGCCTTTAAACATATTTGTCACAGCCATTGAACCCGGTTACTTTCGGACAAACTTTTTGGACGTATCGTCTTTAAGCAAGACAATCCCGAAAATTGATGATTACGATGGTACCGTTGGGGTTACCAGAGTACGCGCAAATGAAGTCAATTATAAACAGCCCGGCGACCCGGCAAAACTTGCCGCAGCAATCATAAAAGTTGCTAACAGCGCAAATCCACCGGTCCATCTGCCGTTAGGTAAAGATTCGCTGAACGCTTACCGTTTAAAAACTGCAGAATTTGAAAAAGATATTGAAGCCTGGTACGACGTAATTGTAGGGACCGACCTTTAATTTAGTTGGAATAGCTAGCGAATCTCAAGATAATTGTATACATATTGGATTTATTCTGAGCTATCCGTTCATTATTTAAATATCATTAAAAACCATCGAAAAATGCGAAATAAAGAGCACTAACAACAGTTAAATATTTACAAAACGCTGTTTTACAGTATTTTGCGGAAAAGCACGAAAGATGTAATGCTAATTTAAATTCAAATTTATGAAAACTACTTACCTGGGGCACTCCTGCTTTGAAATTGAAACCAATGATATTAAACTATTATTCGATCCGTTCATTTCGCCTAACCAGTTAGCAAAAAGCATAGACATCAATACGATAGTGCCAGATTATATTCTTATCACCCATGGGCATTTTGACCATATCGCAGATTTGGAAAATATACAGAAAAAGTCTAATGCTAAGGTTATTTGTATCGCGGAAATTGCACAATGGCTAGGTCAAAAGGATATCACTAATGTGCATGGAATGAACATCGGTGGTGGTTTTGATTTTGAGTTTGGAAGGGTAAAGATGGTCTATGCGTTGCATTCCAGTTCTATGCCTAATGGTCAGTACGGTGGAAACCCAGCCGGATTTTTACTGCATTTAGAGGGTAAAAAAATATATTTCGCAGGCGATACTGCGTTAACAACGGACATGAAACTATTGGGGGATGAAAATGTCGATTGGGCATTTCTACCGGTCGGCGATAATTATACGATGGGGGCAGAAGACGCATTGAAGGCCAGTGATTTTATCAATTGCAAAAAAATCATTGGGATGCATTTCGACACTTTTCCCGAAATCAAAATTGACAAAGAAAAAGTAAGGACTGTCTTTTCCCTGGGCGGTATTGCCATTAAATTACCTGAAATTAAGGAAACCTTCGACTTAGACTAGACATTCATGAAAGCAGCAGTATTATTGTTGGTATGGACCTTGTACGCCTCATTTTCAATGCGTTATATGGTGAATAAAGCCACATTAAGCTGTAGTGCTGACAGAACAAACCTGAATTACCTGCTTAGTTGTAGCGGGATGACCGCTAATTTTTTTGCGATGAGCCCCGGGATTGGAATTATGGCTCCGGATTTTGCAGAAACTGATTCGTCCGGACGCTTTATACAGCTGTCTTCCTATAGCTGTAAATACGTATTGTTAAATTTTTGGGCCAGCTGGTGCGCGCCATTTCGGCGCGCAAATGAAAATCTTCTTAAAGTTTATAGCGACTTTCATTTAAAGGGTTTGGAAATACTTAGGGTCTCCATAGATAAGCCTTCAGGCCAAAATAACTGGATTAAGGCCATCAATGATGATGGTTTGATCTGGGCACAAGTGAAAAACTTCAAATGCTGGGAAAATGATGTAGCCATTCTCTACGGCGTTAAATCCTTTACGTCGAATTTCCTGATAGATCCTTCTTGGAAAATCGTGGCCAAAAATTTAAAGGGAAACGACTTATATTCACAAATTCATGAAATTTACGGTAACCATAAGTGATAGAATAATTTAATAGAATTTAAACTTAAAAATGCAATCATAATGAAAACAGAAATCGAAAAAAACAAAGAAGTGGTCAAAAGATTTAACAAAGAGGTCATAGAAGAAGGTAACAGCGTTACAGCAAGTGACATATTTGACCCTGCATTTGTTAACCATTCCGCTCCTCCAGGGGCAGATAGTGGTCCATCAGGAATGATTAATACATTTAACAATATACTGAAACCTGCAATGCCTGATCTCAAAGTAACGATTCTTGAACAAATAGGTGAAGGTGATCTTGTAACCACAAGAAAAACGATCAGCGGAACACATACCGGCACCTTTATGGGTATCGCTGCTACCGGTGAGCAGGTGAATATTGATGTAATTGATGTGGTGAGAGTTCGCGGGGAAAAATATTTTGAACATTGGGGAATCAACACCTTACCAAGTGTTCTTGCCCAGCTTTCAAAAAAGCAATCAAAGTAATGCCCAACTAAGCGTTTTACTGATGAAACTATTAAGATACGGTGAACAGGGGCTCGAAAAGCCTGCGATAACACTGGATAATAAGATTTATAGCTTGGCGAATTATTGTGAAGATTTCGACGAATCATTTTTTGCCAACAATGGCTTAAGTTTATTAAAGCAGTATTTGGCAACAAAGCCAGAACTTGTTCCTGTATCTCTTGATGTAAGGATAGGAAGTTGTATACCAAGACCGTCGAAAATTGTTGGAATAGGATTAAACTATCTTGACCATGCATTATCTACCGGTGAAGCTATCCCAACGGAGCCAGTCTTATTTTTAAAGGCAACATCCGCGCTATGCGGACCATTTGATCCGTTAATTTTGCCGAAAGGCTCCAAAAAAACGGATTGGGAAGTAGAACTTGCTGTAATAATTGGGGCAAAAGCCAGGTATGTTTCTCTTGACGACGCCGAAAAATGCATTGCCGGTTATGCGTTGATTAACGATTTGAGCGAGCGCTCTTATCAAATGGAGGGAGGAGGAACTGTTGACAAAGGAAAGGGTTGTGATACTTTCGCCCCTTTAGGCCCCTATCTCGTGACAGATGAAAACGATCTCAACGTCAACAATCTCCGTATTTGGCTTCGTGTTAACGGGAAGCTGATGCAGGATAGCAATACATCAAAGCTCATATTCAAAATTCCCTTTTTAATTTCCTATATCAGCAATTATATGACGTTGCTGCCGGGGGATGTTATCGCCACAGGCACTCCGCTTGGTACTGGTTACAGGCAACATCCGCAGCTATTTTTAAGTTCAGGAGATAGCGTTGAGGCGGGTATCGACATGCTTGGTGAATCCAAACAGTCTTGCGTTAATGCATAATTAATTGTTAGCATAGATGTATAGCGATTCCATTAGATCTAACCTTTATTTACATGATAAAATATCAATTCTCTAAACGCGCGTTAACGCTATATGGACTTTATATTGCAAAATGCCTTTTAGGGGCAATCATTTGTTATAGCATATACCTTTATGTACCGCAATATCCATTTTATTGGGCGCTGGTTTCAGTAGTTATTGTTATTGCGCCAAATAACGGCCGTAAACCAGCCTATGACAGAATTAAGGCTAATTTTCTTGGTTGCGTGGTAGGGCTCGCCCTATATCTTTTTCATTTCAACGGCATTGTCCTGTTGTGTATCGGTATAATCTTAACGATTATTATTGGCATCCTGTTTCAAATAAAGAGTAACCTCAGGACCGCCCTTGCTGCCTTGGTTATAGTGATTGTGCAAGAGGAAAAAGACAAGGATTATTTTCTTGCTGTTAAAAGAGTAATTTGCGTTTGCGCCGGATGTGTTGTCGCTTTAATCGTGACCGTTCTCTTTAGTATTTTACTTTCCAAAATCAAACATTTAAAATCAGATCCTACCTTAAATTGAAATGAAACCTGGACGCTAATTGTTGTTTTAGAGAATAAGACAAGGTTTACTCTGCATTTGTGATTCAATCCCCCCGCCTTTTTCAGTCGCATATAAGCTTCAGCAAAAAACTAAGCGGCCATATCGACCCCTTACCGTCAGAACAATTTTACTCAATCATTAGGGTTCAATTGTGACCCTGAATTATCAAATTAACGGCGATTCGTTACTGAATTTCAAGTATTGCTATTTCAATGATTTTACTTAATAATTACTTTATATCGGTGTTAATTTCCGGTCCAAAAATCATAATTAACTGTATTTCAATATTTTATTTAATGGCATTCAATATGTAGTGGTTGACCAGGAACAATATTATTCATCTCTACTAAAATTAAACGTCATGGTATTCCTAATCACTCATTTAATAATGGCTCTCTGTGTTGTTAGCATCTTATTTATCGGTTTTGAGTCTCTGACCATAAGGGGGCTAAATATTCTTCAAGTCAGCTTGACTTTTATCATTTTCCGTTGGCGTGCTTATTATAAATTGTCATGCTCAAAATTAAAGTCCAAGCTGCGATCTCGTAAAAAGCCATCTCCAATACAAAATACGAACGCGCAGACATCTGCACGATTAAATGCATGGCATTTTAAAAGACAGGGTAAGCTCAGGAGAGGTTTAAAAGCAACAGGCCATCCGGGACTAATCAGAGTAATTAAGAAATGGATTTTCAAGAAGACTGATAGTGGATTTACTGATTATGATAGTAGTTACTTTCTTTAAGTTGTTTACTTCCACACGGGAAATTTCCATCATGACATTCCCCAAAAAAATCCAAAACCCAAAAATCAGGAATGATGAGGGCCGTCTGTTGATTTACGGTCACCTCTGGAAGCGTCGCAAGCTAAAGATAGTTGTTCATAAAGATAATTTTGCGCTTCTTTTTTAGTTTTTTCATGACCATTCCAAATTTTAAGAAAATGCGGTTGAATTGCCCGGTAAAATGAAAATGATAAATTCCAGGGTAAATCAATGCCGGAATTATTCATGAGACCTAAAAGTGAAGACGCGAGTTCATTAGACAAGCTACTTGATATCAACAAAATTGTTGGGATTTGAGCCGGAACTGTAGCTCGAAAGCAGTTTATCGAATTTTCAGCAATGGAATTCTGGAGACTTTTTTCAACTATATTGTCCGGATTGCCCAAAATCATATTTGTATTGATGATCACATATTGAAGATTAATATGATGATCATATAATTCATTTATAACAGTGTGTAGTATTTCTGAACTCGCCTTGAGGCATGATTGAATTGAACACGGGCCCTGCATCATTAACTCAGGCTCTAAAACAGGAACGACGCCATGTTGCAGGCAGGAAACTGCAAATCGAGCCAAAAGAAAGGAATTGCCTTTGATACATTGACTACTTGGCGTGTCCTGTCCTATCGTGAACTCTGCGCGCCATTTCGCAAAAAGCGCTCCTTTTTGTACATATGTTTCCAGCCTGCTGTCCATTCCATCAAATCCAACGGTCAATTTTTCACCTTTAGAACCGGCCATAGGACTTAATCCATTATCCATTTTTATCCCAGGTATTATGCCTTTATTTAAAAGAACATCTACCAACCGAATACCTTCGCTATCGGTTTGGTCGAATGTTTCGTCGACTAAAATAACGCCGTTTAGCAGCGTTTCAAGGCCTGGTGTACTTATGATCGCTTCACGATACCTTCGCCTGGAGTCCGCGGTTTTTGGAATGCCTAAAATAGCAAAGCTTTTATTGCAGTTTTCGATACTTTCATCTGTAGCCAATATACCTTTCCCTCTGAAGGTAAGCTTAGTGATGGTTTCATTTATCGAGATTATTCCCATAATTGATCGTTTATAATGATATTTTGCAGGATAAATCGTGAACTTCCTGCGTCAACATAATTATAAAATCCATACCAATAGTTAACATTCTAACAGTCAAATAGATAAAAATCAATAAGAAGTAATTAATAGACGTCCTATCGTTTTTTTTAACCCTAATCATGATATATCGACAAAAACCAACCTGATGAAATATCAGACATATTGGCTTTTTGTTGAAATGTCGATTATAGGACTTTAAAATACCGATATTTCGTCTGCGTTGTCCATATCTATTTTTTCTAAACTGTTATAAATCAATTTTTTACACCATGGCACTTTATTAGTATGATTTCGAGAAAATTCATTTAACCAAACTAATATGTCGAAAAAAATTGCCAATCAGCTTGTTGATATTATGGTCGAGGCTGGAATAAAAAGAATTTATGCTATTACCGGTGATAGCCTGAACGAACTTAACAATGCGGTACTAAAGTGTCCTGACATTCAATGGATACATGTTAGGAATGAAGAAGCAGGTGCTTTTGCTGCATCTGCAGAGGCGCAACTAACCGGTTTAGCCTGTTGTGCAGGTAGCAGCGGTCCAGGCCATGTACATTTATTAAACGGACTGTACGACGCGCACCGGTCCGGAGCTTCGGTGCTGGCAATTGCATCGACATGTGCAACTAAGGAATTTGGAAGCGGCTACCTACAGGAAACCAATATTATTAAGCTTTTTGATGATTGCTCCTATTACAATCAAATAGCGGCTACTCAAGCACAATTACCCCGAATGGCCCAGGCCGCGATACAAACAGCCATTCATAAAAAGGGAGTTTCAGTAGTTGGGCTGCCGGGAGACCTGGCTGGATTACCGGCGGTAGCCATCGAATCTTCAACAGCTGTCTATCGTTGTAAGGCATCCGTAACACCAGATATTGCTGAAATCAGACAACTGGCAAAATTAATTAACAGTCATCCCAAAATCTGCATATACTGCGGCATTGGTGCCGCAGAAGCACATGATGAAGTTGTTGAGCTCGCTGGTAAGTTGAAGGCCCCGGTTGGTTATTCCTATCGTGGAAAAATGGGAATGCAATATGATAACCCCTACGAAGTCGGAATGACAGGTCTTCTCGGGCTGCCGTCAGCTTACCATAGTATGCATGAGTGTGATTTAGTCTTACTGTTAGGTACTGACTTTCCTTACACTCCTTTTTATCCGCAAAATAAGAAGATCATACAAATCGACATCAAGCCGGAAAACCTGGGTAGACGGACAAAGCTAACGATGGGGTTACACGGTGATATCAAGTCGTCTGTGACCGAATTGTTACCATTGGTTGAAAATAAGGAAGATCGCAGCTTTTTAGATGCGCAGTTACAGATTTACAAACAGGTAAGGAAACATCTGAATAGTTATGTGATCGACAAAGGAAAGAAAGGCGCTATACAACCTGAAGCTGTAGCCGCTGAGTTGAATAAGCTGGCCTCAGAAGACGCTGTCTTTACCTGCGACACCGGTATGTGTAATGTTTGGAGCGCACGGTATATTATTGCCAACGGTAAACGGAGCTTGATTGGCTCTTTTGTTCACGGCTCGATGGCTAACGCGATGCCGCATGCCATAGGCGCAGCGCTCGCCTGTCCTGAACGACAGGTTGTCGCCATGTGTGGCGATGGCGGGATATCTATGCTGCTAGGTGATCTGGCCACCATTAAACAATATAACCTTCCCATTAAAATCATCGTGTTTAACAACAGGGCCCTGGGCATGGTCAAACTTGAAATGGAAGTCCTCGGATTGGAGGATTATCAAATCGATATGCTCAATCCTGATTTTAAACTTATCGCGGAAGCGATGGGAATTAAAGGCATAACTATTTCCGATCCGGAAATGATGCAAGCAGGTTTAAAAGAAGCCTTTGAGCATGAAGGAACGGTTTTAGTTAATGTGCTTACAAACCCATCTGCATTGGCTATGCCACCAAAAATCGAGTTACAAATGGCCGAGGGAATGGCTTTATCGATGACCAAAATGATGCTTGGGGGCAAATTAGAAGATGTATTGGAAACAGTTAAAACCAATTACAAACACCTGCCGGAGGTTTTTGACTAACACTCAAAACTTATTAAAAACGATAGTTTTTTTTCAAAAATCTAAATACTTTTTACATGAACAGAAAGCAAATGATCCAAACTATCGCGGGCGCCTGGCTGTCGGCATCTGGCATTGTACCGGCTTTGGCTGAAAGCGAAAAAAAGTTTAGCAATGACAAAAAGAATGACGAATATAAATCCAGTTTGCAGATTTTCATGGATGGCCATGTTCATATATCGGGCGCGGTATATTGGAATAAAATTGACCCCTGGAATAAAGAAGCACCAGGAGTTTGGAACTATGCGAAGGCCAGGTCCTCCGGTGTTAACTGCATCATTGATAATTTGAGCACTTACGGCTATTGGGCGTATAATTATACTCCCAAAATGATGCTTCGGATGATTGAGCGTTTTCATAAGTATGCAGCTTGTCATGCCGATAGAATGGGAATTGCGTTAAGTGTGATAGACGCAAGGCGCATCGTTAGCAGCGGGCGAATGGCTGTTTTTATGGGAAATGAATCAGGGTGGGACATGGAAGGCGATCTGGATGTTTTGGGTGCTATGTATCGGCTCGGATTAAGAACGACAGTTTTCCCGCCGCAAGTGAATTATAATACCTTCTGCGATAGCGAACTGGCCGCACTTACCGGGCAACAACCGGATCTCTATCATGGAATCGACGATCAGGCCCGCAAGATGGTTGAAGAAATGAACCGGCTAGGAATACTTATCGACGTTACACATGGAACAGAAGCAGCCAAACTTCAGCTTATTTCTGCAAGCGGTGCCCCGGTTGTAGCGAGTCACGAGAGTTTTATAGCAGTTTCCGGCGCAGGCATGTCAGATAATGTTTTAAACGCAATTGCAAATAAGGGCGGGTTGGTTGGGATAATCGGATGGGCAGGAGCAATTGGCAAGAGGTACAGGAGCTGGATGAAAAACAACCCTGCCCGGGCACAGGAAGCTATAAAGTCCTTCGCAACACTCCTCAATCTAGATATTAAGCGCGATTCCGGCGATCATGGCGAGTTTATTAACGCCATGGATGAGTCCTTTCGGCGGAATTTTTCGGCGCTTTATGATTGGCAAGAAGATGAGATTGGCAAAACTAAAATTCCTACGGCAGATGAATGGGCAGAGCATGTACTTCATGCGATCAAAACTGTCGGGGCTGACCATGTCGCCATTGGGCTGGACATGAATGACGGGCGTAGCGGAGTACCTCATGACTCCAGCGGCTACGGGAGTCTCCGCAAGGCACTTGAAAGAATTACCACCTCTACAAATACAAAAAAAATCCTGGGTGAGAACTGGCTAACGGTATTCGAGTCCGTAGAACAGTTTAAAGGAAGGTCCATTCACAGTTTATAATTCGTCTCTTTAACAAACCTAAATGCCTTTCGGCAAAACAAATTGTGCAAGTTAGCATTGTTATCGCTTTGCTAAGCTTAAGTATCAGGTCAATCTAATAGGATTGACCTGATAGATGGAATTAAAGCTAATTAGAGTGATTTAAAAGGGATATGATCTTTCTTGTGCCTGGACACTTATCCATTGCACTGTTGTCAATTCTTCTAAAATAAATTCCCCGCCAAAACGTCCGGTACCTGATGATTTCTCCCCGCCAAAAGGTGAATTTATTTCGTCATTTAAAGATTGGTCATTAATGTGAATCATTCCGGATTCAATTCTTTTAGCCAATTCTATTCCTCGATAAATGTCCTTAGTATGGATAGCGCCGCTTAACCCAAATTCGGACGCATTGGCAAGATCGACTGCTTCATCATCATTTTTGAATGATATAAGGCCAATTGCCGGTCCAAATACTTCGTCCGTAAATATTTTCATATCCCGGGATACATTAGAGAGAACCGTTGGTTCCAGTACATTGCCATGAACTCTGTTCCCCGTTTCAACTATTGCGCCAGCAGCGATAGACTGATCAATAATTGCTTGTATCCTTGTAATTGAATGATGATCAATTACCGGTCCCACAACAGTTTTCTTATCAGCAGGATCTCCAAATGGTAATTCCTTTACCCGCTTTACAAATTTCGATTTAAATTCTTCGTATAAGCTTTCATGAATGATGATTCTGTTTGTCGAAACACAGACTTGTCCCTGGTGCATAAAACGACCAAATATGGCGGAATTAACAGCTTTTTCTATATCAGCATTTTCCATTACAATAAGGACGTTATTACCGCCCAATTCCAAAGCGGATTTTTTCAGATTTTCTCCGGCGATCCTTCCGATACCTTTACCTACAGGCGTTGATCCCGTAAACGAAATCATTTTTGAATAAGGATGTCCTGTAAAGTGGTCTCCAATGATATTCGACTTGCCTACAACAACATTGAATACCCCTGGCGGAACCCCCGCTTCTTCGAGCAGCTTCGCCAAAATTGTCCCCCCGGTTACAAAAGATTGCGATGCAGGCTTGACAACCATGGTATTACCGGTGGCCAATGCAGGGCCTATTGTTCGTAGCGACAAATATGCAGGATAATTCCATGGGCTAATTAAACTCACAATTCCAATTGGCTTGCGAAATACAAACGATTCCTTGCCATCGGTAGTTGAATTTATCGTACTTCCATGCATTCTGGTGGGAAAGGAGGATGACTCAATTAGCATATTATAGCATTGCTGAACTTCCATTGAGGCTTTTATAAAGGTACTTCCAACTTCAGCGATCAGCCATTCAATAAATTCCTCTCTGCGGTCGTCCAGAATCCTTGACGCATTTAACAGGATGTCTCTCCTCATTAATGGATTTGTTGCAGACCATGTCTTTGAAGCCGTTTTTGCGGCCTCAAAAGCTGCATCAACCTCGCTAATTCCGGCAGATCGAAGCGTATTAATCAGCGTATTATTAAACGGGTTTAAATTCTCAATAATCTCTTTTTCATTCCCATCCAACCATTTCCCGTTAATAAATTGTTTGTTTAATTCGGTATACCTTTTCATAAGCTTATTATTTAATATTTTAAAAATTATCTTATACAATTGTCTAAAAATCAACTCAATAAAAACCTACCGATACATTTCCTTTGACACCAATTGTTTCGCCGCCCATTGACCCGATAATTTAAGTTTTATGATTTTTTGAAGAAATGCCCACTCTGTTTTCAATACGTGGATCGGGATAGAGCCATAAAAGCCCGACTAAAGCATAGAGACTTAGGCTAATGCGCGAATCAAGAAAGCTTGCAATTATGGCAACGACGTACATTACCATTGAAATTTTTCCTTTTCGGTTTTTCCCTACCGCTTCATATAGTCTCGAGTTTTTTCTGCAATGACGGGCCAGGATGTTATAAAGCAAATTATATGCGATTGCTGAACCCAGCAAAATCACCCCATAGATAGCTACAGGTAGTCGCGAAAAATGATTTGCACCCATCCATGCAGTAACAAATGGAATTAGCGACAACCAAAAAAGCAAAACCAGGTTTGCCCAAAGAACACCACCGGAAATTGAATCAACTAAGTAAAGCATATGATGGTGATTATTCCAGTAAATACCAACATAGATGTAGCTTAAAACATAGCTTAAAAAAACCGGAACTACAGAAGTAAGCGATTGGATGTCATCGCCTTTCGGTATCTTTAAGGCGAGAACCATTATAGTGATGATAATAGCCATAACGCCATCGCTGAAGGCTTCTAAACGACTTTTTTTCATATCTTAAACAATACATCAAAATATATCCACCTGCGCTAAAAAAAGTAGGCGTGTATGGCGGCACCATCGATTGTTACATAGCTTGACTTTTGTTAAACATACGATTATTGATCAGTCGACGTGCCTATAATGACACTATGCCAATCCTGTATATTCTTTTGAAACGCCATTGTTTTAGCTTCGTAAGCGTCCAGGGTATCCTGGCCCATTGGCAGATGAAGCGGTGGGTTTTCTGATTCCACTAATTTAACCATCGCAGCTGCGAGTTTAGCAGGGTCGCCAGGCTGTTTATAATTTATCTCTGTCGCTCGGTTGCGCATCTTGCCTGTTGTTTCGGCATAATCTTCAATAACTATACTTCCTCTATTTAAGGAGGATGGGTCCAGAAAATTAGTCCTGAAATAACCTGGTTCTACTACGGTGACATAAATGCCCAGCGGGCTAAGCTCCTTTGCCAGCGCCTCTGAAAAACCTTCGACGGCGAACTTTGTCGAGTTATAAATCCCCCAACCCGGTGAACCGGTTAACCCTCCTACAGAAGATATATTTATAATATGGCCTGAACCTTGTTTCCGAAGATAAGGCAAAAATGAACGGGTTACATTCAGCGTTCCAAACACATTAGTTTCATATAACTTTCTCACTTCTTCAGCGGTTATTTCTTCGACAGCGCCTAATAAACCAAAGCCGGCGTTATTAAAGACGACGTCGATTTTTCCAAATTTTTCGATCAAGGTTTTAGCGAGTTCTTTCGCCTGATTTTCATCTGTGATATCAAGCGTAACTACGGTAAGATTGTTATTTGACAGGTCGCTTGCCAATTCACTGGCATTGTTGCGAACAGTCGCAATTACTATATCGCCGGATGCCAGAGCGGCCTTTGCGATTTCGAAACCGAACCCTCTTCCAGCCCCTGTAATGAACCAAATCTTTTGTTTTTTCATATCTGTTTTTGAATTAGCGTTAATTGTCTACGGGTATTCTTTTCATAAGATCTGCAAACTCAATCCCGTCGAGAAAGGCGACTACCTTGAATATCTTACCATTTCTCATTTCCATGTACCAGGAGTAGGATGTATTATATGGTTTGCCGTCCTTAGCGGTGGCTACCCCATCCCATAAAGCAATGACCATATCTCCATCGGCGTAAATTCCCCTTACAACTGGCATTATTGTTTTTGACAAACGAAGATTTAACGGTTTGATCACCTGATCCAAAAATTGCCTTTTACTGGTATATGTTTTCGAATAGGGCGTGTGCCCGGTAATTGTCCATTGTACGCTGTCTGCAAGCAAATCGAAGAAGCTACCCTTAGCATGCGCCCAATTTTCAAAGCCGGTTCTAACAGCTTGTTTATTGTTGTCCATTTCGGCTTGTGAAGTTTGGGCTTTTAATGGAATCGGGCAGTAAAATGCTAACGCCAAAATGCATAAGAAAAAATAGTTCCTGCTTTTTCTAGGATTTATGTTTTTCATAGTTATATTATTGGTGATCATTTAAAAAGCAAACTGCTCAAATTCTTCCTCGGTCAATTCTACTTGAACGGCCTCCATGTTCTCTTGCAAATGTGCTCGGGAGCTTGTGCCTGGTATTAGAATGATATTGGATGATCTCTTCAGGAGCCAAGCCAATGCTATTTGAGCGGTAGTAGCATGGTGGGCAGCCGCTATTTTGTCGAGTTTTTCTTTCAATTTATTGGGCCCAGAAGCTAACGGATACCAGGGGATAAAAGCGATTTCATTTTCTTTTGTATAGTCCAGAACATGTTCCCAGGTGCGGTCCGTTAAATTATAGAGGTTTTGAACAGAAGCAATCGGAACGACTTTACGTGCGCGCTCTATAGCTTGAATATCAACTTCTGACAATCCCACGTGTTTAATCTTTCCCGCCTTAACCGCCTCGACGACAGGCGCAAGCGTTTCTTCAATTGGTATGCGGGGATCGACGCGGTGAAGCTGCCACAGTTGCAATTGTTCCTTCTCCAATCGCTTCAAACTTCCATCGATGGTTTTTGCAATATACTCAGGATTACCATTTACATGCCATAGACCGGGGCCGGAACGTTCCAATCCCCCTTTGGTTGCGATCACGATATTATTGTAATACGCCTTAATACTGTCATGTACGAGTATTTCATTGGTATGTGGGCCGTAAGCATCGGCGGTATCGATAAAGTTGACTCCGGCTTCAACTGCTGAATGAAGAACACGCATCGCCTGTTCCCGATCCGGGGCTTCTCCCCAAACGCCTGCCCCATTCAATTGCATGGTGCCATAACCAAGTCGGTTTATTAATAAGTCGCCACCTAATTTGAAGGTCGACGACAATTTAGAATCTAATGAACTCATCGTGATAGAATTAAAAAGCTAACTCGTTTGATTGGTAGTTATTGATTTAAAAGTCGTGCTAAATCAGGATGGAAATTTGAACCCACAAATTCGGTAATTGTATATTTTGCCAATTCAAGTTTGTGATATGGGTCATTTTGAATAATTTTTTGGATTTCCTCTTTGGATTCTCCAAGTGCAACTATTATTCCTCCGGTTCGGGGCACTTTACGACCGGATACTAAAAAGATATTCCTTTTATAGTTACTGTCGAGGAACTCCTTATGTTCCGGAAAGTGCTTGTCCATTTGTTCTAATGGTGCGATGTAATCAAGACTGATAATGAACATAAAATTGGTTTTAGTAATGTTAATAAATTACAATAAGCGCTATACGGTGCAGACAAAAGGCTTTGGCGGCTATAAACAATAATAGATAAACCCTGCTCTCTTTTTTGTGTTACACAAAAAACAAACCCCATACCATTATTCAAATATCTAAATATCAATTGCTTATGATTTCTGATAAAAATAAACAAATCGACATTTAAAGTAATTGGATTTGATTTGTTGGTATGTCAATAATTTAGCGATCAAAATAATTCCTGACACGACTAAAATTTATCTTTCATTAAAACTATTAGGTTTATTTACGATGAATTTTTCCTCAAAGAAAAATGCTTGAGGATATTCAAAAGCTACTTCCAGATATTCATTTGAAGAGTTACCCTTTTTTAATGATCAGCAAACACCTATTAAAATCCTTTCCCCTTTCCTGGTTCACTTTTGACAATTAGTGTAACGAGTAGTTGAATACTGCGTGAATTAATTACATGTCATTAATCAGTAGTAATAAAAACGAAATAAAGGGCTCAACTATAATACATATATATTTAAATTATTGATTACAAGCGAATTAATAGTGGCACTATTTTGAATTGTTAGTCTGATTATTTTGCGACTGAATTATTTCAACTATAACATCAGCAAACATGGAAACAAAACAGACTATTGTTAAAAAATGCAAAGAGGTCATATTTCAAGTTAGCGACACGCCAAAAAAGATCATTTTATTTTATTTGCACTGGCCTGTTTTATGCCCTATGTCAGTCCGGCAGTTGCATTATTATTAGGTATTTTCATTGCACAGCTAACGGGGCACCCTTACATGAACTTGAACAATAGGGCGACACATCTTCTATTACAGATTTCAGTGGTCGGACTTGGATTTGGAATGAACCTACAACATGCGATTGAAGCCGGAAAAGAAGGAATACTCTTCACTGTTTTTTCAATTTTGGGCACACTAATTATTGGGTTTTTCCTTGGAAAGTGGTTAATAATTGACCGAAAAACTTCGTTTCTGATCTCTTGCGGAACTGCTGTTTGCGGAGGAAGCGCGATCGCTGCTATATCGCCGATAATTAACGCGGAGGAAAAACAAATATCTGTTTCTCTCGGCTGTATTTTTATTTTGAACTCTATCGCTTTATATGTTTTTCCACTTATTGGCCATCAGTTAAATCTTTCACAAACGCAATTTGGCCTCTGGTGTGCTATTGCCATCCATGATACCAGTTCGGTAGTAGGTGCCTCCAGTAGATATGGGGTTCATGCACTCGAAGTTGCTACCACGGTAAAGCTTGCCAGGGCATTATGGATAATACCCATTGCTTTTTTATCGACAAGCCTTTTTAAAAATCAGAACAAAAAAATAACTGTGCCTTATTTCATTGGGTTGTTTATCGTGGCTATGATCTGTAATTCCTACATACCTTTTATAACGAAAATCAGTCCATATATTACTCAACTTTCCAAAATAGGTCTTTCCTTAACCCTATTTCTGATCGGAGCCGGACTCTCTAGGAAAGTTGTCAGGTCTGTTGGAATGAAGCCACTATTCCAAAGTGTTATTTTATGGTTGCTGATTTCCGGTGCTGCTCTTTACGCAGTCCTGCAATTATCAAATTAATGGTTAAATCTTGAATAAAGCCTGAATGCTTGATTATCTGAACTTCCGCTAACAGTTGGACATTCAGTAGTCATTTTCGGATCATAACTTTTGTATGCTTTTTAACGAGGGTTAAATTTACCGCTGCATTATCCTATCCTTTTTTATTTACTAACACCATTTTATCATTTGATTGTGACCTGGTAATTTTCGCATTTATTATTAATACCAGTAATTAATAATCATCAAAATAGTCCACGTCATTTTTGAATGGAAAGATATTATTGATCATGGCTAAAAGAGAAAATAGCATTAAAAATCGAGTAAAGATAAAAACGATGGTTTCCATTTTAAGTAGTATTAGGAGGTTTATTGTAATCATCTAATGACCCGGTAGTTAATCTTTACCTGATCATTAGATGATTTTTAACTTTTAGCTTTTTTTTGCGATACTATTATTTAGTGCCGAATGCATAGGCAATTCTTAAGCCCAGCGTATTGATCTTACTGTTGGTGTCTCCGCTTTCAAACTTTGTAGTGCCTTCATATTTAACACCCGCATCTATGTAGCTTTTTCCACCAATGGGGAACTGCAGGCCAATTTCCGGGGCATAAAGAAAGGCTGCGGTTTTATTATATCCTAAGTCGTCCTTGTTCAATAGAAAACCCGCGCCAGCATCTGCTTGTAAATACAACATGGGTATTGGAAAGAATTTAATGCCCGCCATTGCAGGAAGTAAGTGAATATCGGGTGCAGATATCCCTGTACCCTCATAGTTACTTTTGCCGTAGAAATTATCATACCCTGCATTTACAGTAAGGTAAAACTGTTTGGCAACGGGGATGTCGGCTTGCAGTGAACCGCCCAAAGACCACTTGTGACTGTCTTTAAAATTGCCTGTAGAAAGGCCACCATTTACACCGGCGCTCCAAATGATTCCGGTTGATGCTGAGTTAGAATTGGTAGTTGTAGTGCTTTGTGCGCTAACGCCTAAAGAGAATAAGCTTAAAGCTAAAATTCCGATTGTGTTTTTAATTGTAGTTTTCATGATTTTTTAATTTTAAAAGATTAATAGATAATTTATTTGTAAAAAGTATAGAGTAGTTCTAAAGCCTGTAGGTATAAGATGAAAAGATTTCCCTTTATCGTATTCGTTGTTTGTTGCAAATCAAGCTTAATATGCCCAAGGGTGGTCAGCAAACCCCGTTGCTCGGTATTCGCGTTAATCGCTAACGTTCCGCTTAACTTTCCTTTTTGCAACCGACTAAGCAAGTCTTTGAAAACCTTTTCTGCTGTCTTAAGAAGTTCCATGATTTCGTTTACTTAATTTGATTTGATCTATGCACCTGTCGTGCCATTGTACATAACTAATTAATAATCAAGTTTTTATATATAATTGCACATCTACATCTGTGATGCTATATCGTTTATCAGCGAAATAGAAATGATTTGCAATACTAAATTCTCTTATCAGCTTGTCCCGAAAATAAAACCGGGCAAATCTTTGCAGGAATTAAGGGACTGTTTCTAACAAGAAAGTATTTCATTCAGAAAAGCCTGTCTGGATGCCTAAAGAAATGATAACCCTCATTAAGATAGGGTCTCTATAAATGGAAAATGTGTCAGCAGTTAGATCCTCAGTAATCGATTAGCCACATTTCACAAATCAATTTGTTAAATAGCGACAAATAGCGATTTATTTTTTTGCGCAAATATTTCAAATAATTGATAATTAGATACTTATAATTTGGCCTGATAATTATGTGTTGTTGGCTGTATTAGAAGAAATATCTTTTGGGGTTTTATGATCGATTTTCAACATGAAAACGGTGATTAAACCGAAAGTTTAATTAGATCATATGCGATTACCTTTAACTGCTGTTTTTCTCTTATTGTATATACTTTTTTCTGCCTTTACAACATCAGCTGACCAAATTAAAAATAACGACCAGGAAGCAGTATTGATGGAGATTCTGATGAATGTGACCACTCCATTCCGGCGCAAGCTGACCACCCATTCCGGGCGAAACTGACCAGGGCATTCCGGGGGAAATTGACCACCCCAAACGCGTAGCAAATGCT
>Ga0302309_10000320_pt1 | contig 59287 bp, 38 predicted proteins | sample III_Palsa_N1_1_FD_200453 | JGI IMG/M metagenome (GOLD analysis project Ga0302309, IMG submission 200453) | Peat permafrost microbial communities from Stordalen Mire near Abisko, Sweden - III_Palsa_N1_1 | ecosystem: Environmental > Terrestrial > Soil > Palsa > Peat permafrost | place: Sweden...
ATACCCACTTCGCCTTTTTAGCGCATGACGTTGGGACAGCGAAGGATTCCGCCAATCACTTCTATGCAGGCGGGGGCACCTATACGTTGAAAGGAGATCAATATACGGAGCACCTGAATTATTATAGCGATCCGAAGTGGGAAGGAAAAACATTCATATTTACCGTTTCCCTTCAAAACGATACGTTAACTCAAAGGGGAACAGAAAAGGTGGAAAAAGAAGGGATTGAAAGAGAGATCATTGAAAAGTATATCCGGACAACGGAATAACTCTGCAAAAACCATACCGGCAAAACCCCTTAGTTGAAGGGTATCCCACATCTGCGCATTTCGTACTTTTGCATGGAACAAACCGGACCTTTGATTGAACACTTATTGTAAAACCTACTCGGTAGAACGAATTGCTGTATGCTTATGTGTTTGCCTCCGTCTCCTGTGCTTCTCCGGTACGGTAGCGGGGATGATAAACGCAGGGGCGCTCCCAACCCTAAGCAGCACCCTTAATCCGGCAGCCATCTGCAACGGTACCGTTTTCACTTATTTACCGACAAGCACCAGCCCGAATGTGGGCTACAGTTGGGCAATGCAGGCCACTCCCGGCATAAGCAGTACGATGACTACGGGGGGCGGCGCCATTAATACCACCCTTATCAACACCACGGGGGCGCCCATCACGGTACCTTTTACCTATACCTTGACTTCAGGTGCTGAAACCAATACGGAAATAGTGAACGTGGTGGTCAATCCTGCTCCCAAAAGCAGTTTTACCGTGAACTCCAACGCCGAATGCCTCACCGGCAACAGCTTTGCCTTTACCAATACGTCCGCACCGGGAAGCGGCCCCGTGACCTATACCTGGGTTTTTGGAGATGGCGCCAAGTCTGGGTTGACAAACCCAAGCCATACCTATACCACTCCGGGAACATTTAAAGCGACGCTGCTCGCCGTGAGCAGCCAGGGATGCGTGGGGGAATTTGCGGAGAACATCCTCGTGAATGAAGAGCCGGTGGCTGATTTTACCTACAGCATCCAGTCCCCCTATAATACAAACGCGTACCAATTTACGAATACGTCCGCCGATGCGGCTTCCACCATTACCGCCTCCAGTTGGAATTTCGGCGATGGCAGCCCGACCAGCGCCGTCACCAGCCCGCCACATACCTACGCTGCTTCGGGGACCTATTCCGTAGCCCTGACCGCCACGAACGCCAAAGGCTGCTCAGCCACGGTCACCGAAAATGTAGCAACACCCATCTTATCGCCGGAGGGAGCCGCAGATTTCCTGATCGGAAGCAGTGCGGGAGCAAATAACACGGCCGGCCAATGCCTGGGATCCACCTTTTTCTTTACAGATAATTCCGTCCCCGTCCCGCCTGCCACAGTCGCCAGTGTAAATTGGACTTTTGGGGACGGAGGGACCGCCACCAATGTACCAACGGCTACCCATACGTATACCTCCACCGGAACCTTTACCGTCACGGAGACGGTCCAGTTCACGGCGGGAAATAAGGTACAAGTCACGCAATCCGTGAACGTGTATCCAAAGCCGGCATCCATGACGCTGTTGCCGTCTACCCCTCAGATACTTTGCGCAGGCGTTTCTACACAACCTGTCTATTTTCAGCCCTCACAAGACGGCCTTCAGTTTAGTTGGGTCATCACCAATCCAGCAGTGGGCCTGGGGAATGGAACGGGCAATAACTTTCCTTCTTTTACAGCCACCAATACGACCAATGCCCCCTTAAGCGCAGACGTCCAGGTATCCACCGTAAGCCCCTATGGCTGCGCAATCCCGGGTCAGAAATTCACCATCACCGTGGATCCGCTGCCCGATATTACCGGCCCTTTGCCTCCTCAAACCGGTTGCAGCGGGACCCAGATTACCATGCCTCCGTTTACAGGATCCATTCCGGGCACTACATATAGCTGGACCAATACAAACCCTGTCACCGGCCTGGCAGCCACAGGTACAGGCAATATTGCACCGTTCACCGGAACCAATTATACCGCCGGACCTATCATATCTTATATCACGGTAGTACCGGTATCCAATGGTTGCAGAGGCACCGGGCAAGTGACGAGCTATACAGTGGAGGCCACCCCCTTGCTCAGCAGTCCCCAGAACGGCCTGAGTATTTGTTCCGGCGCCACCTTCACGTATACCCCCACCGCCATCGCCGCAGGAACCGTCTTCAACTGGAGCAGGGCAGCGGTGGCCGGCATCGTGGAACCTGCCACGACCGGCACCAATGGAATCAACGAAGTACTGACCAACCAAACGCCCAATCCCATCACCGTCGCCTACCAATATACCATGCAGGCCGGCAGTTGTCCTAACACACAAACCGTCAGTGTCGTTGTCCAGCCTACACCTGTCTTATCAGGATCACTTACTCCTCCGGCCTTGTGCAGTGGATCACCGTTCATTTACGCAGCCACCAGCGCGACGGCGGGAGCCACGTTCGCCTGGAGCAGGGCCGCTGTGGCTGGCATCAGCAATGCGGCGGCTACCGGAACAGGGGATATCAACGAAACACTGACCGATAACTCCAACGCTGCTTCCGTGCCGGTGGTATATCAATACGTCATTACGATCGGCGGGTGCACGAATACCCAGGAAGTGGACCTGATGATCAATCCCATACCTACCATCGCCCTTCCTGTACCAAGCGCGCAAAACGTCTGTTCCGGAGCGGGGACCATTCCGGTTCACTTTACGGTGAATCCGGCGGGTACTACCGTCAATTGGACCAATACCAATCCTGCCATTGGGCTGGCAGCCACCGGAACAGGGGATATCCTGTCCTTCTCCGCTACCAATACCGGCGCCACGCCCCTCACGGCCGACATCCAGGGAACGGCCCAAACTGCGGCCGGTTGCAATTCGCCGCCATCCACAGATTACGTATACACCGTCAACCCAGCCCCGGCAGCAGCTATTGATACGCCATCCGGGACACTGTTATGCCTCGGCAATTCAATACCCCTGGCAGGTTCCGGTGGAGATACGTACCAATGGACTTTAGCAGGCAACCCGATTGCTGGCGCCGTAGGCGCCACACTGGCTGCCACTGCGCCCGGCGCCTACGGCCTTATCGCCTTTAATACCCAGGCGTGTTCGGATACCGCCCAGGTCGCCATTGCATACATACCCAAGCCCATCGCTGGATTTACCTATAGCAAGTCCTGCCTGGACACGCCCATTGTCTTTAATAACACATCCACGGAAACCGGGGGCATTCCCGTCACGTACAGTTGGTCCGACAATGACGACCATTCAAGTGTAGCCGCTTCACCCACTTTTGTCTATGGTGTATCCGGGACCTGGTCGGTCAGCCTGGTCGTAACTCCCGAAGGCTGTGCGACCCTTGCCGACACCGCTGTACAATCCATTGACATTACCCGCCCATTGCCCGGGATTAGCCTTCCGGCCGACTTTATCGAGTCCGGGGTAGCCACCCCGGTGAACGCGCGAACATTCGAAGGAGCCGCATATCTCTGGAATCCCGCTACTGGTTTGTCCAGCTCCGTGGTCAGTGATCCGCTGGCCACCCTGACAGCCGCGCAGGAGTACAATATCATCATGACCTTTATCTCCGGCTGCGTAACGACCGATACCCTTACCGTCAACGTCATTCCAAAGGACGTCATCTATATTCCGAATGCGTTTACGCCCAATGGGGATGGAAAAAACGACCTGTTTGTCATCGCCGGGATCACCAGCTACCCCGGCTCATCCCTGGCGATATACGATCGTTGGGGCAAACAGGTATACTTTGCGTCCAGCTACCAAAACAACTGGAATGGAGGAAACCTCCAGGCCGGAACTTATATCTACGTCCTGCAACTTAAAATCCCTGATGGACCCACGAGGCTTAAAAAGGGATTCGTAGAAATCATCAGGTAGCAAAGACATTAGCCCGTACCTTTGCGCGAGCAAACCTTCCTGTAATGAATGATTTCATAGCAGCCCGCTCGCAAATGGCCCTATCCCTTGGGTTCCACATCGTGTTCTCTTGCATAGGAATGGTAATGCCTTTTTTCATGGCCGTTTCCCATTATTACTGGCTCAGGACCCACAACGTCGTATACAAGAATATAACGAAGGCCTGGAGCAAGGGGGTCGCCATCTTCTTTGCCACCGGCGCGGTATCCGGCACCGTGCTATCCTTCGAACTGGGCCTGCTATGGCCGGAATTCATGAAACACGCCGGCCCCATATTCGGGATGCCTTTTTCATTGGAAGGGACCGCCTTTTTCATCGAGGCCATCGCCCTGGGATTCTTCCTCTACGGCTGGGATAAGTTCAACCCCTGGTTTCATTGGCTCACCGGCGTGGTAGTGGGCATCAGCGGACTGATCTCCGGCATCCTGGTCGTCGCCGCCAATGCCTGGATGAACGATCCCACGGGGTTTGATTTTGTGAACGGTCAATACCTGCACATAGACCCGATAAAGGCCATGTTCAACCAGGCCTGGTTCTCCCAGGCGCTCCATATGTCCATTGCCGCATTTGCCGCCACCGGCTTTGCCGTAGCAGGCATACACGCGCTGATGATCCTCAAGGGGAAGAACGTATTCTTTCATACCAGGGCCTTTAAAATAGCGATCGTTTTTGCCGCCACTGCCGCCGTATTACAACCCTTAAGCGGGGACATTTCCGCCAAATACGTAGCCCGGCGCCAACCCGTTAAGCTGGCCGCCATGGAAGCCCATTATCATACGGAGGCCGGGGCCCCACTCATTATCGGTGGCATTCCTGACAATAAAAATAAAAAGGTGGACTATGCCATCCAACTCCCGGGAATGCTCAGCTTTATGATAGACGGGGATATACATTCCACCGTAAAGGGCCTGGACAGCGTACCGGAAACAGATCAGCCCCCCGTATCCGTCACCCACTTTGCCTTCCAGATCATGGTAGGACTGGGCATGCTGATGCTGGGCATTTCCATTATGTATTTTATAGCCGTACTCAGGCGCAAGAACTGGAGGAACAGCAAATGGCTGCTGAGGCTCTTCGTCATAGCGACACCGATCGGATTCATCGCCGTGGAGGCCGGCTGGACCGTGACAGAAGTAGGAAGGCAGCCCTGGATACTGCAGGGCATCATGCGGACGTCCGATGCCGTCACACCCATGCCGGGGATCATTTATTCCTTTTACCTGTTCACCCTGGTCTATTTTTCACTGGCCATTGTGGTGACCTTTATGCTGTACCGGCAAATCAAAGTAATCGGCAGGCTCTATGATATCCCCGAGGACGCAAAAACATTAAATCTGTGATCCCATGCTCTACGTAGTCATCGCCTACTTGTGGACGGCCATTTTATTATACCTGTTACTGGGCGGAGCCGATTTCGGCGCAGGCATCATAGAGCTATTCACTTCCGAGAAGAACAAAAGCAAGACCCGCATCACCATGTACAAAGCCATAGGCCCCATTTGGGAAGCCAACCACATGTGGCTGATCATCACCATCGTCATATTATTCGTGGGATTTCCGGCGATCTATACCACTATGTCCGTCAACCTCCATATCCCGCTTGTCATCATGCTGCTCGGCATCATAGCGAGAGGAACCGCCTTTTCCTTCCGGAATTACGACGCGGTGGTAGACGATATGCAGGTCATCTACAGCCGGATCTTTGTATACGCGAGCGTCATCACCCCTTTATTCCTGGGGATCATCGCCGGCAGCGCCGTATCAGGCCATATAGACCCGGGCGCCACTACCTATCTATCCGCCTACATTTTTAGTTGGCTCGACTGGTTCTCCCTGGCAGTGGGTCTGTTCACCGTTTCCATCTGCGGTTTCCTCGCCGCGGTCTACCTGATCGGAGAATGCGATAACGAAGAAGACCGGCGCCGCTTTATCGCCAAGACCAAGAGCACAAACATCGCCGCCGTTGTTTCCGGGGCATTGGTTTTTATTGCCGCTTACGCGGAAGGGGTCCCCTTAGCCACCTGGATCTTCGGCAATCCGGTCGGCCTTATTGCCGTCGTTGCCGCCTCCCTGTCCCTTGTACTGTTATGGTATCTTCTCTACCAAAAAAAGACCCGCGTACTTCGCATATTGGCAGGATTCCAGGTAACGATGATCCTCATCACCATCACCTATAGGCACTATCCTAATATCATATTGCTGAAACACGGAGCCACCCTTTCCCTGATGGATGCGGCCGGTGACAAAACAATATCCGCCCTGGGCTGGGCTCTCCTCCTGGGAAGTATATTTATCTTACCCGCCCTGTTTTACTTAATCTACAGCTTCCAGACGAAGCGGACACCCCTCGTATCGAAGCCGGATGGCCAATAGCCCGGAGGGCCAGCCATCGCCTGCGGGTCCCTTCGGTCTGTCGGGCCCGTCACCCACCTATAAGACTCTTCGATCTGACGGCCCATCCCCCCTATAGGACCCTTCGGTCTTCTACCTTGATCTTCGCGTCATTGATGGATGCATATCTTTTTTTCATATACCCGTCCCCATCAAATTCCCACATTTCATTCCCATAAGACCGGAACCATTGTCCCTCCCCATCATGCCATTCGTATTCGAAGCGGACGGCGATCCTGTTGTCCGTAAAGCTCCAAAGCTCCTTTTTTAGTTTATACTCCAATTCCCGCGCCCACTTGGATGTAAGGAAGCGGACCACTTCCTCCCGGCCATTCACAAACAGGTCCCGGTTGCGCCACTCCGTATCGATCGTATATGCGCCGGCTACCTTTTCCGGATTCCTGCTGTTCCAACCGTCTTCCGCCATCTGCACTTTTTTCAGGGCTGTTTCCCGCGTAAACGGGGGTAAAGGGTGTCTTTGTTCCATATCATTCTTTTAAGAGGCTCAATGATAATTAAAACAGATCAATCGATCAATCTTCGCCACCCGTGCTTTTCAATTATCCATGAAAAGTACCATGGAAGTCATAAAATACACCGTACGAGGGGCCTCACAATGGATAACTTTACGCCAGGCAAACCAAAGCACTCACATGGAAAGATTAAAATATCCTACGTTTAGCATGGTTGATCAGACGGCAGAGAAGTCCTCCCATGACCTACTGACTTCCCATCGTTTCAAGGAATATGTAAGCGCCAATCCCCATTTGCAAACGCAGCACAAGCATTCTTTTTATCACCTGCTTTACTTTACAGAAGGGGCCGGTGAACACGTCATTGATTTTGTCCAATTTTCTGTGAAACGGGGAATGATTTATTTCATGCGTCCAGGCCAGATGCACAGATGGGATTTTAGCGGTCCCGTAGATGGGTTCATCGTCAATTTTTCCGCCACCTATTTTGAACAGGTAGGGCTTAGTTCCCATATCACAGACCCCTTTCCTTTTTTCGGCCCCGACCTGCAGCACCAGGTCATACAACTGAAAGAACAAACCCAGCACAGCGTAGAAGACCTCTTCAAGGCCATCGTCGGCGAACAGGCAGTAGGAGAGCGCATGTCTTCGGTCATGATCGCTTCATTGCTCATACAATTATTCATCACCATATACAGGGACAACTATCCTGCGGAGCCACCTGCGGCGGTCCATTATAATGTAACCATACTTAGGAATTTCCAGGAACTGGTCGATACTCATTCCAAGCAATTCAGGTTGCCCAAGGACTATGCAAACCTATTGTACATCACACCTAATCATTTGAATGCGTTGTGCAAAGACCTGCTCCACATGCCTGCAGGGCAGGTCATCCGGGAGCGGGTTTTGCTGGAAGCCAAACGAATGCTGGTCAACCTGGAATGGCCCATCGGAGAAATAGCCCAGGAGCTGAATTTCACGGACAGTTCCTATTTTGTCAAATTCTTTAAAAAGTACACCGGAACAACTCCCGAAGCCTTCCGCAACGAGCACTTTAGAAAATAACAACCTTATATATGACACCAGCAAAACTTTCCCTGGAAATAAATAGCAGGGAGCCCTCTACGGCGGCAGACAGCAGAAAACCCTCACTGGCCCTGAGCGTAGCGCAATGCAAATGCTCCCGTTGCCGCCGGGGAGACATGTTTATCGATTCCAATCCCTACCATTTAAAACGGATCCTGAAAATGAATCAATACTGTCCCGTTTGCGGGCAGCCCCTGGATATCGAAGTAGGATTTTACTACGGTACTTCCTATGTGAGTTATGCCATCACCCTGGCGACCAGTGGATTCACCTTCCTGCTATGGTGGGCTTTCCTTGGGATCTCCGCGAATGATAATCGGATATTTTATTGGCTGATAGCCAATGGCGTTTTGCTCCTGCTCTTACAGCCCTATTTCATGCGCCTGGCCAGGGCAGGGTGGCTGGCTTTTTTTGTCCATTACGACCCGGAATGGTCAACCAAACCGCCCGAAAAACCCGAACGGACAAACCAAGGACTGTCGAACGCCTGGTAAGCGTGCCGTTTAGGAATTGTCCTACGTCTGGTAAGCGTGTCGCTTAAGGATTATCGAACCTCTGATAAGCGTGTCGTTTTTTGCACTACATTCATGCATAAACGATGTTGACATGGCTCTTGATACGCTGCTTGTAAATAATAAAGCCGCCGCCGGCAATACCTATGATGCCATTGTGATAGGTTCAGGGATCAGCGGCGGGTGGGCCTCAAAAGAGCTTACAGAACGGGGACTGAAAACCATTATGCTCGAAAGGGGACGCAACTTTGAGCACATCAAAGACTACCAATCGGCCAACAAAAACCCCTGGGATTTTGAGCACCGGGGCGCCATTACACAGGAGCAAAGGAAGCAACATCCCATCATCGCCCGGGGCTGGGGCGCCACCGAACCCATCATTGACTATTGGGCGAACGACGTGGATTGCCCCTATACCGAAATAAAACCCTTTAACTGGTGGAGGGCCTACCAATTGGGGGGCCGGTCCATCCTCTGGGGCAGGCAAAGTTACCGGTGGAGCGATTTTGATTTTGACGCCAACGCGAAGGATGGTTGGGCCATCGACTGGCCTATCCGGTACAAGGACCTCGCCCCCTGGTACGACCACGTAGAACGCTTTGCCGGCATAAACGGTTCCCTGGAGGGCTTGCCTCAATTGCCCGATGGCCAGTTCCTGCCACCCATGGAAATGAATTGCGTTGAAAAAGACGTCGCCGCCCGGATTCGATCCGCCTACAAGGGACAACGCCACATGATCATTGGCCGGTCAGCCAACCTGACCGCGCCCATTGAAGGCAGGACCCAATGTCAGTACCGCGACCGGTGCTGGGAAGGCTGCCCATTCGGGGCCTATTTCAGCACCCAGTCCTCCACGCTTCCCGCCGCCATGAAGACGGGCCTTCTGACCGTAAGGCCCTATTCGATTGTAACCAGGATCTTATACGACAAGGATACAAAGAAGGCAAAGGGCGTAGAAGTATTGGATTCCGAAACCAACAAGACCTATGAGTATTATGCAAAGATTGTATTTGTCAATGCCTCCGCGTTAAACAGTGCGTGGGTCTTGATGAACTCCGCGACCGATATCTGGCCGGACGGCCTGGGCAGCAGCAGCGGGGAACTGGGGCATAATATCATGGACCATCACTATAACCTGGGAGCCTCCGGCACCATGGAAGGATACGAAGACAAATACATTTATGGGCGCAGGGCCAACGGGGTTTACGTCGTCCGGTTCGCCAACCTGTTAGGTGACAAGCGGGATTATCTGAGGGGCTTTGGATACCAGGGCGGCGCCAGCCGGGAAGGATGGAGCAAGTTGGTCGCAGAATATAGCATAGGGGCCGGCTTCAAAGAAGCCCTCACCGAGCCCGGGGCCTGGACCATGGGCATAGGAGGATTTGGCGAGCTGTTGCCTTATCATGAAAACAAGATCAGCCTGGACAAGACCAAAAAAGACAAGTGGGGTCTTCCTGTCCTTGCCATGGACGCAGAGATCAGGGACAACGAAAAGAAGATGCGCAAAGATATCGTGACAGAAGCCGTTGCCATGTTAGAAGCGGCAGGCGTAAAGAACGTGACTTCTCACGACAACGGACATCACGTAGGAGACGGGATCCATGAAATGGGATCCGCCCGCATGGGAAGAGATCCCAGGACCTCCGTACTCAATGAGCATAACCAGGTATGGGATGCCCAAAACGTATTCGTGACCGATGGCGCTTGTATGGCCTCTTCCGCGTGTCAGAATCCCTCCCTGACCTATATGGCTCTGACGGCCAGGGCGGCCAATTTTGCCGCCGACGAATTAAAAAAAGGAAATCTATAAAACCCTTATCGATATGCGAATCGTATTCCTATTGTTGTGCATGTGCGCCGGATCAGTCAGCATGGCCCAAACATCCGACTTCCCCGATTACCGGTCCAAAAGAGACAACTACTCAAAAGTCACGGATCCCGGCATCCGCAATGACCTTATATATTTTACATTGGCCGGTCTTGATCAAAGAGTGGGAAGGCCTATGGCCACCAGCCTGCCCGTCACCCAGTCCGACGGCCAGAGCATCACCTTCAGCGGCGACCAGATCCAGGTCCGGATCAAAGCCGGCACCTTTAACCAGGCCAAACATAAATTGGGGTACATAGAGAAGCACCTCGTGAGAATAGACAATAAGCCCTACTTTGGAAATTACGGAGACATCCCCCAAAGGACCATTGAATCAGTCGTCCTCATCGAGGACAAAGATACCATAGCCGTTCCTGCCATTGCCTTCGCGGACCTGTACGAGCCCCTTTTTATGTATGCCGACGGAGGCGTATCCAAAACCCATGACGGGGTATACGAATCCGCAGACAAGCATACCGTTTATATTTATATGCTCAATAAAGAAGGGAATAACTACTATGAAGTCACCTGGGTGATCAGGGATAAGAAATTTCTGAGAAGGGTAGTGGACGCGGCAATTTAAACCACTTGCGCCTGCGTACTGCCGGCAAAATCGAAGTTTAAAAGCTGTTGCAGCTTTGAATGCATAGAGGGAAAATCCGAAGGCTTTCTAAAGAAAGCATTCGCTCCCATCTCATTTATTTTTTTCACCGTGATGGGATCGCTGGAAGTGCTGTAAATAATGACTGGAATCTCCCGGAAGCGCTTCTCCCGTTTGATCTGATCCAGGCATTCGAAGCCGTTCATCACGGGCATGTTCAGGTCCAGGAAGATAAGGGAAGGCAGCAGTGCTGCAGACTGCAGCAGTTCCATGGCCTCCATGCCGTTGCTGGCAATGAAGCACGCTATATCCGGTGCAAACTCTTTCAACGTATCCACAAAGAAAAACTGATCGTCTTCATCATCATCTACCAATAAAATGGCTTTATGGCCTGTCATGTCAATTTTTTAAAGGAACAAAGATGTCAAAAATGGAGCCAACTCCGGGCTGTGCCGTAGCCGTAATATACCCATGATGATTTTGGACGATCTTTTTACAAATCGCCAGCCCGATGCCCGTTCCTTCATATTCCGATCTTCCGTGAAGGCGTTGAAAGAGGTCGAATATCTTATGGGCGTGCTTTTGTTCAAACCCAATGCCATTGTCAGCCACGCTTATTTTCCAGTAGGCCGATACAGGCACCGGTCCTTCGGTCTGAATCGCCTTTTCTGATACCAGTTGAGCCGTAATGCTGATCACAGGCGGCACTGCGGGCTTGCTGTATTTAATGGCATTGACCAATAGATTCAGAAAGAGCTGGTGGAATTGCACCGGAAAAATCTGTAAAGTGGGCAGTGGCGTTGATTCTATCACGACATTCTTTTCCGCTATATTATCCCGCAGGTCCGATTTCACTTCACTCAAAATCTGATTCAGGTCACACGAAGTGAATATGATTTCCGACGTATTGGTCCTGGAATAGCTGAGCAGGTCCTCGATCAGATTCTGCATACGGGCGGCAGCGCCTGTGATCCGTGAGAAATAGTCCCTGGCCGTTTCGGATAAGAGACTCATCTCCTTCTCCATGATACGGCTCGAAAATGCCTGTATCTTTCTGAGCGGTTCCTGCAGGTCATGGCTGGCAATGTAACTGAAGGAAGCCAGCTCCGCATTTTGCCTTTCCAGCTCTACATTCTTGGCAGCCAGCAGTTTTTCACTCCTCAGTCTTTCCAATTCCCCTTCCGTCCTTTTAGCCGCTATCTTCAACAATGATTGAATATATTCAACATACTTTATTTCACTTTGGTGCATGACCACGATCAGGCCGATGACTTTTTCATGGGAATCAAATAAGGGATAACCGATATACCCTTCCACCTTATACTGTTTCAAGGCCTGTCCTCCCGGGAAAAGAACGGAGCATCCGCTGGGAAAAGAATAAAGTGCTCCTGGGATGATCTGCTCGCAAGGGTCGCCCGACAGGGAATATTGGACATTTTCCGTGAGTTCACCAAACGCCGCCAGGGAGAATGTCCTTATCATGGGACCAGACTGCTCCATGGTGCCGAAGATTTCGCCAATCAGCACATAATTCAGTTTGGTCTTTTCCGCCAGCTCCCTGGTAAGCGCTTTGAAAAATTCATCCCCCGGTTTGTAAGAAGCAAAACTTTCAGAAAACTCATTGAATATCTGTTGCTCCAACTCTTTGTTCTTGTTGGATAACATCATATTCATTTCTTCCAGGTGGCCCTGAGACCGTTTTAATTCCAGGGTTCGCTCATTCACTTTCAGCTCCAGCTCCCTGGAGAAATTCTTCTGCGCATGGATATCCGTGGCAGTCCCCACCCAAAGCGTAATTTCTTCGTTCTCACTGCGGACAGGCAAAGCCCTGTTAAGGTGCCAACGGTACTCGCCATCGGCGCGTTTATAGCGATTTTCCACACTGAACATCCTTCCGGTAGACAGCGCCTCGGTATAGGCCCTCATGGTCTCGGGTAAATCATCGGGGTGGACCACATATTTCCATCCCCATTCTTTGGTATGCTCATAGGTCAGCCCGGTATAGTCGTACCAGCGCTGGTTATAGAAATCGACCTCTCCGTTTGGCAAATTAGTCCAGGTCATTTGGGGAAGGCTTTCCAGGATGACCTTAATCCTTTCAGCGCTGTGGCGGGTAATATCAGCCTCCACCAATTGGTCCCTGTATTGAATCAGGACGGCTTCATTCCTCTTTTTTTCCGTAAGATCGGTTATGATCATTCCCACCGTAGCCAACCTAGGCTGTAAGGAAGTAAGCGACACATACACCGGAATGTGAATATCGTTTACAAAGAGGTCAATTTCCCCTTTACTGCCGCCCATGAGGGCAGATGCAAACAATTCATGGAACCGGTCTTTGGATTCGTCGGCAATCAGGTCCACGATATAGTGTCCTACAATTCTTTCATAAGGCACCTTGATTAATTCAGCGAAATACGTATTGCAATACACCATCAGACCTTCTTCCGTCAGGTTCACTGCTCCTTCCCCGAATTTCTCGATGAGGGCCCGGTAGGCATAATCGCCGCTTTGGAGGGTGTATATTTCAGAAGTGTCATTCCTATTGATGGCAAACGCATCCACTTCCCCATCCCTGATCGCTTCGATCAGTTGCTGGGCTTCCTGGAGCTGCTCCTCCAGTTCGTCTATTTTATTTTGAAGTGTATAGGTAGTATCAACCTCCATGCTTAATCTTTAATTTGAAAGCCCAGGCCCCTGATCACTTTTTCCTTATTGGAGAAATTACCAATAAAAATCTTCTTAGGCTCCGGTAAAAGCTTAATCAGCGATGGACTGAAAACAATCTGCTGCTCTTCGGCCACGGCCGGGTTTTTATAGATGTCAATAATATCCAGATCGAAAACACCGTTCAAATATTCGTCGCAAATACCCTTCACATTCTCAATGGCCAGCATCGAGTTCTCGGACATGCCCGACACATACAACTTTAATACAAATCTATTTTCATCTTCCATGTCCAAATTCGTTTATGCCCCTGGTAGGGGACGGATATTTAAACCCACCAATACACGCTCTTCATTAGACAAGTCACCAATAATCTTCCTCAATGGCTCTGGAAATTTCCGCACCAGGGTAGGGATGGCAAAGATCTGATCCCCTTCAGCCAATTGTGGGTTCTTCAACAGATCAATGATCTCAATCGTATACCTTCCTTCCAGGTGCTCCTTGCAATACCGGGTGATATTTTTTAAAGCCAGCACCGATTTAGGCGTTTGGCCCGCTACATATAACCTTAATTCCCATCGTTCATCTTGTACCATGACGTTGACTTTACAAAGCTCAATCCTTCTTCTTCGTCAGCTTAACCCCTTTATTGGAGATATTAAAATCCCAAATGGCATTGGAGTGTCCCATCCCCCTGGACTTCAGGACATATATACTCCTCACCCGGAAGTTTCCGGATTCTTCATTCCTTAAGCGGATCCACGTATCCGCCAGTGAAGAAACCAAATCCTCCGCCACGTCTGCACTGCTGTTTCCCTGTAACTGCGTGAGCGATGTAAATACGGAGCTGATCTGCTTAGTTTTAAGTATATCCATTAATCGTACCAACATCGCCCTGACTTCATTTCCGCTGGCCACCGTGATCAAACTGCTGATCGGGTCAATGATAACCGCCTTGGGCCTGAAATCGCGGATATATTGGTGTAGGGCCAGGAGGTGCATTTCCAGGCCTTGCAGAGAAGGGCGGGAGGCATGGATAAGGAGCAGCCCGGATTTTATAAAGGGATCAAGGTCGATACCTATGGAAGCCATATTCCGGACCATCTGGTCGGGTGATTCTTCAAAAGAAAAGTAAAGCACGCGTTCTTTTCTGAGGCAGGCGCCCAAAGCAAAATAGGAAGACAAGATGGTCTTTGCAGTCCCTGCCGAACCGGACACAAGGATGCTGTTTCCCTTAAACATCCCGCCTTTGTCAAACAATTTATCCAGTCCCGGGAGGCCGGTAGAAATGATCTCGGAGGAAGTTTTGTGGTCTAGTTTTAAGGATGTAATAGGCAGTACGGAAAAACCATGCTTGTCAATTAAAAAGGGGTATTCATTCGTTCCATGGGTTGAACCCCTGTATTTAACGATCCTTAGTCGCCGGGTGGCGATCTGGTCAATCACCCGGAAATCCAATAAGATCACACAATCTGATACGTATTCCTCCAGGCCCTGGCGGGTAAGGGTGCTTTCCCCCCGCTCCCCGGTAATGATGGCAGTGACGCCTTTATCCTTCAGCCATTGAAACAACCGGCGGATCTCAGAACGCAGCAGTGTCGTATTATTTAATCCCGAAAACAGCGACTCAATGGTATCCAGTACCACCCTTTTAGCCCCAATGGAATCAATGGCGTGGTTGAGCCGGATAAACAACCCTTCCAAGTCATATTCTCCGGTCTCTTCAATCTCCGACCTTTCAACCCTCACATGGGTGACCTTCAGCTTTTTATCAGCCGCTAACTGGTCCAGGTCAAATCCCAGGGACCTTACATTTTGAGACAGGTCTTTCTCCGTTTCCTCAAAACTCATGAACACGCCTGGTTCACCATATTCCGTAATCCCTTTTACCAGGAACTGAACAGCCATGAGCGTTTTTCCGCACCCGGCGCTGCCGCAAATGAGTGTGGGGCGTCCCTTAGGGAACCCGCCTTCCGTTATTTCATCAAGCCCCTCGATTCCAGTGGGCGTCTTGGGAAACAAGGCTTTTTCCTGACTCATGTTTTTCTGAATCTTCGCCGACATAAATCTTATTAAGTAATGTAATTGTAAGAAAATAAATGATATGCGTAAACGCAAGCGAACTGGGAAGAGCCCCGGAAGGGATAGGGGTTTTTCGATAGTCCAGTGCTGTGGAAAAACTTCCACAACCCTTACCATTCTTTAACATAGCTCAATCCAACCTTTCCCTTATCAAACTTGCCTGCTTATTTATACTTGAGCTTGTATCCGAGGATAATCAAGGCAAAGACCAGGGTTACTCCGTTGGCTAAATAAACAGGCAGGTTATGGGAACCTATTCCGTAAAGGAACCATAGCAAGGTTCCAAATGTGAAAAGGGCGTACATGGAGAGAGATATGCTGCTGGTATCTTTGGTCCGGATGGTTTTGATGGCCTGGGGTAAAAAGGAAAAGGTTGTGCAGAATGCCGCTGCCAGCCCCGTGATGGTGATTAACTCCACGATTGAGATTTAGTACAATATACGGCTTTAATACAAATCCTTGAGGATTAGTCTGATCCGGCGCTGTAGGACCGTGTATCCAGGTGCTGCGGCGCTGGCCCGCTCCCTGCGTCGACACAGCGCAATCCGACGTTAGTCACTCATGCGTCGACACAGCGCCATCTGGCATTGCGCGGCTGTCACCCTGCTCCTTAGTGCAATTCTTCAAATTGTCCGGTGAGTTTGTTTTTACGCACATTATCCCAGTTGAAAAAACGCCCGTTCATGGCTACGTAAACACCGGGGGCCAATGTCTGCACGAACGCAAGGGCACTTCCAAGGTTAAAGAATCCGTCCGAGCTGCCGAATTTGTAAGGGATCATGGCGCCCGTCAACACGATCGTCTTGCCAGGCACCTTTTCAGCCAGCACGCGGGCGGTCACGGACATGGTATCGGTACCATGGGTGATAATGATCTTTTCTTCCTGAGCACTGCGACACTGGTGGGCGATGAGTTCCCTGTCTTCATCCGTCATATGAAGGCTGTCAATCATCATCAGGGTCCTTACCGTGACGTCCAGGGTGCTCCGGCTGCGAAGCAACATCTCAGGAAGGTGGGTCTCTTTAAAGAACAACTCTCCCGTTAATTCGTTGTATTCTTTGTCAAAAGTGCCCCCGGTAACAAAAATGCGGACAGTCATAGCAGTCAATTAGTCGATGAGTGAATGAAGGGCGCTAAGGTATGAATAAATTAAAAAAGGCAACAACCGGGTCCGGTTATTGCCTTTTTAACCCTCCACTCAGAGACTATGACTTGAAGTTCCCTTTAAACGTCCTTTTAAAACGCTCGAAGTCGGGAATGGATACATTTTGCACATAAGGGTTATCCGGGTTGTGGTAGATGTATTCCTGGTGGTATGCTTCCGCCTTATAAAATTTAGTGAAAGGAATAACCTGTGTTACGATAGGATTCCTATATACTTTAGCATCCGTGATGACTTTAATTTCCGCCACGATCGCATCCCTTTCCTTTTGGTTCCGGTAAAAAGCAATAGACCGGTACTGCGTGCCTTCGTCATTGCCCTGCCTGTTCAATTCCGTCGGATCCTGGCTGGCAAAAAATGCCTTTACAAGCGTCTCATAGGATATCTTGGAAGGATCATAATATACGGCAACCGTCTCTGCGTGACCCGTACTGCCTGAAGAAACTTTTTCGTAATCAGGGTCAGTATCCGTTCCACCTGCATAGCCCGAAACAGCGTCGCGGACGCCTACAAGACTTTGAAAGACAATCTCCGCGTGCCAAAAGCAGCCCTCGGAGAAATAAGCCACCTGCTCGTTAGGGGAAGGATTTTTGGTAGACCCCAGTGGAATATTTACATTTTTATCCTGGGATTGCGCACAGGAATGACCCAACAAAAGCGCAACAAAAGAAAACAATAAAAGACTTTTCATATATAAGTATTTTCTAATTAGACTTAGTCGGCGGCGTGCCTCCTTCTGGAACGAAGATCAACGCGTCGGAATCGATACAATAGCGTTTCCCGGTGGGGGCGGGCCCATCTTCAAACAAGTGCCCTAGATGCGACCCCGTCTTGCTATCCACCACTTCCATGCGGGTCATTCCGTCACTATTATCCACTACCAATCTCACCGCATCCGGGTTGATGGGCGCGTAAAAACTCGGCCACCCTTCACCGGCATTATACTTGGTGGTGGAACTAAAGACCGGTTGCAGTGAGGCGGCAGAATAATAGGTGCCCTTTTTATAAAAATTGTCGTACTTCCCGGTAAAAGCCCGTTCCGTCCCTTTCTGGCGCAAAATTTCATATTGCTCCTGCGTCAGCCTGGCTCTCCATTGCGCGTCTGTCAGCTGCATGGGGTAAACCGTTTTATTGGTAACCATGGGGGGATCCGGATATTTATTACTGCTGCTTTGAGCAACCGTTAATTCGGTTCCCAGGAACAAGCCGCAGGCGATAAAGAGAAATGTTACCTTATTCATGATCTTAAAATTGATTTAGTTAAATAATATATACGCAGATTCCTGGAATAGGTTCGGTGAGATTGCTTCAAATTATGCTAAAGTCCTGTGAATAAATTGAAGCGGAAAATCTGGCGCAACCCCAGCCATTACAACATCTTATGATACTTTCGTGAGACCTCCGTGATACTTTTGTGATACTTTCAAAACCCCCTCCATACATACCAGCTCCACACAATCAGCACCCCTTGCAAAGGAAGCCGGATCCACGCCAGCATCTTACTACCCATGGCCGGCCTTTCCCTGAAAACATCCCATATGTGTAGTGGCAAAAACCCCACCATCATGATCAGTACTGCCAATCCGGCATCGTATCGGGTAGAATGAAACAGCAGGCCCACGCCGGCCATCAATTCCAACACACCGGATGCCTGCACGATGAACAGCCGAAAGGGTAGGAAAGAAGGCACGATCCGGAGGTACTGCCTGGATTTAAGGAAGTGGGTGATACCTGCCACACACAGGAGAAGGGCGAGCGTTAAGGTTAAGCCAATTTGCATTTTTGGTGGTAGTTGATCAATTCTATCGGAACGGAATCGAAATTGAATCCTTCATAGACCGTTCGGATCTTGTTTAGCATACCATCCACTTCCTCCAGCGTCTTGAGTAACACAAGCTGGCTCCGGAATTCTTTAATCCCCGGTAGCCCTTTCAGGTAATGGCCATAATGCCCCCTCATCTCGTTGATCCCTCCGATCGGCCCCTTCCACTCCATTAACTTAACAAGATGCTTTTTGCACACGTCGATCCTTTCTTCCACCGTAGGAGGCGCGGCCAAAGAGCCCGTCTCGATATAGTGTCTGATTTCCCGGAATATCCAGGGATGTCCAATGGCAGCCCTTCCTATCATGATCCCGTCTACTCCGTAACGGTCCTTGTATTCCCGGGCCTTTTGAGGGCTATTGATGTCTCCATTGCCAAAAATAGGAATATGAATACGGGGATTATTTTTAACCTTACCGATCAGGGTCCAGTCTGCATCCCCTTTATACATCTGGCATCGGGTCCTTCCGTGAATAGAAAGAGCCGCCACTCCGATATCCTGTAACCGTTCCGCCACTTCTTCAATATTCCTCGTCTCGTCATCCCAGCCAAGCCTGGTTTTGACTGTCACCGGCAATTGGGTCCCTTTAATGCAGGCCTCCGTCAGGCGGACCATCAGTTTCACGTCTTTCAAAACACCGGCGCCCGCCCCCTGGGCAACCACCCCCTTTACCGGACACCCGAAATTGATATCCAACAGATCAGGGCTGGTCGTTTCCACAATCCTGGAAGCCATTTCCATACTCCGTTCGTCACCCCCGAAAATCTGTATCCCGATAGGTCGCTCGTAATCAAAAATGTTCAATTTCTGACGGCACTTGATCGCGTCCCTGATCAATCCTTCACTTGAAATAAATTCAGTATATAGCAGGTCAGCCCCATTTTCCTTACAAACCGCCCTGAAAGGGGGATCACTGACGTCCTCCATAGGAGCCAGTAATAAGGGGAATTCGGGGAGCACTATGTTTTTAATCTTTACCATACCGGGTTCGTGCAAAACTAGATTTTTATGGTAACTTTCCGGCCGGAAAATATCACCTATAATCCCGTTTACATGCAGCTAAAAGCATTCCTTATCGCCACAGGCCTTGGATTAATGACCTTAAGCGGCCTTCGCGCCCAAAGCAAATTAAAGATCGAAGTGTATACGGCAGACCCCGCAGGCCTCCAGGTAACCTCTACATTAATAGAAGGCCCCCGGAATATCCTCCTGGTAGACGCCCAGTTCACACAGGCAGACGCCGCCAAATTGGTGGAAAAGATCAAAGCCAGCGGCAAGACCCTGATGGCCGTCTTTATAACCAGCTCCAATCCCGATCATTATTTCGGGCTGACCACCTTGAGAGCCGCCTTTCCCAAGGTCAAGGTATGGGCTACTCCCTCCGTCATCACCGGGATCAATGCCGGCTTTGCAGAAAGCGTCAAAATGTGGAAGCCTATCCTGGGCGACGTCCCCGATCGCGCCATCGTTCCCTACACCGTTCCCGGAGCCTCCATCTACCTGGACAATGAGCAGGTGTATGTATATGGTCCTGTACAAGGCGAAAATAGCAACTGTTCCTACCTTTATATACCCACCAGTAAAACGCTGATAGGAGGCGATATCGTTTTTAACAACGTCCATGTATTCACTGCAGACGTCAACGCCGGACAACGCAAGGACTGGATCGAAACCCTGGAGAAGCTGAAAAAACTCGGCCCCACTATGGTGGTCGCCGGGCACAAGGACCCCGCTTCCCCCGATGATGCCACTTCGCTGGATGGGACCATCAAATACCTGAAGATCTATGATAAGGCCGTAAAGGAAGTACATAGCTCTGAAGAACTGATCGGCATCATGGATGACCAATTCCCCGACCTGAAAGGGCTGGATACCGCCTTAAAGGTTTCTGCCGCCAAGGCCTTTCCCGAGCAGAACTAATCCAGTTTTACTGTTTTTGGCCACCGGGCCCGTACCCTTCTCTGATGCGAATGAAACAAATAGCTTTTATATATTGCCTCCTGGTCTCCGTGGCAGGCATGGGACAGAATACCCCTTCAACGGCGGACACGGCACCGCACCAGACAGCGTTTTCCCCTGCCGACACGTCAAGGTATGCGGCTGAAGCCGTCCGCGTCACCATTATAAGGGACGCGTGGGGCGTTCCGCATATCTACGGCAAAACCGATGCAGACGTCGTCTTTGGCTTACTGTACGCCCAGTGCGAAGCAGACTTCCCGAGGGTGGAGAAGAACTACCTGGAAGTACTGGGGCGCCAGGCCGAGGCTTACGGTCCCGAATACCTGAATAATGACCTAAAGCTGCGCTTAATAGAAGATAGCGCCGACGCCATCAGAGATTATCAGCACAGCCCGGCCTGGATGGTCAAACTGCTGGATGCGTTTGCCGATGGCGTCAATTATTACCTGTATAGGCACCCCGAATGCAAACCGCTTGTACTGACTCATTTTGAGCCCTGGTTTCCCCTGATGTTTACGGACGGCAGTGTATCCGCCACCAGTACAGGAGGAATCAGGCCGGAAGAAACCCGGCAATTCTATATCAAGGGAGAAGGCGCCCCTCTGGCGATGAAGGCCGCGGCGGCACCCGCCGTTGCCGCCGCCGCACCGTCCTCTGACGCTGCCTCATCCGCCTTCAATCCAGACCCCGAAACCGGCTCCAATGGCTTTGCCATTGCCCCTTCCAGGACCCGGTCCGGGCGTGCACTACTCTATATAAACCCGCACGTGCCTTTCTATTTCCGAATGGAAGTACACCTCATCAGCGAAGAAGGCTTAAATACCTATGGAGCCGTGACCTGGGGTCAGTTTTTTGTATACCAGGGCTTCAACGAACACTGCGGCTGGATGCATACTTCCAGCTACGCAGACGTGGCGGACCTTTACCAGGAGAAGGTACTGCCCCGGGGCGACCAGTGGGTATACAGTTACAACGGAGATTGGAAGCCCGTCTCCGCCAAGGTGATCCAACTGAAATATGCCAAAGGCGACAGCTTATACACGGTTCCAGTAACCGCCTACTATACACAGCATGGTCCCGTGATGGGAGCCAGAGACGGAGTATGGCTCAGCCTGAAGGAATATAACCGGTCCGGGGCCGCCCTGATGGAAGCCTGGTTGATCACCAAAGCAGGCAACTTCAAGGAATACAAAGCCGCCATGGACCTGCGGGCCAATACCACGAACAACACCGTTTATGCAGATGACAAAGGCAATATCGCTTACTGGCACGGAAACTTTATGCCAAAAAGGAATCCTGCCTTTGATTGGTCCTTGCCCGTAGAAGGTACGGACTCCATTACAGAATGGAAGCCTTCCTATGGCCCCGACGAGATCGTACACGTGTATAATCCAGCCAGCGGGTATATACAAAATTGCAATTCAACTCCGTTCTCCGTATCAGGAGAAAGCAGCCCAAAAAAAGAAGATTATTATAATTATATGGCGCCCGATGGACAGAACTTCAGATCTCTCCATGCGATCAATCTGCTAAAGGACGCTCGCCAACTGACCATGGACAGCCTCATTGCCATAGGATACGATCATTACCTGGCCGCCTTTGAAGTATTATTGCCACCACTGATCCAGGCCTATAAAAATGCAAATGACTCTGTAAAAGAAGCCCTGAAAGAACCCATCAATCTTCTGAAACAGTGGGACAGGAAGGCAGCCGGTAATTCAGTAGCCACTACACTAGCAGTAGAATGGGGAGGAAAAATCGCCCAAAAAGCCCCACATATAAAAACCACGGAACAAGCCTCCAACGCCGTCGCCATGATCCAGGGAGAAGTAGACAGCAGCAGTGATACTGAAAAAACAGGCTACCTCCTGGAAGTACTCTCAGAATTGCAACAAAAATTCGGAACCTGGAAAATTCCCTGGGGGGAGATCAATCGCTATCAGCGGCTTACTGGCCATATAACAGAAGAATATGACGACCGCAAACCCAGCCATTCCGCCACCTTTGCCTCTTCCGCCTTCGGGTCCTTACCCTCCTTCCAGAGCCGTTATATGAAGGGAACAAAGAAACGGTATGGCTACTCCGGCAACAGCTTTATTGCTGCCGTTGAATTCGGCCCCAAGGTCAGGGCCAGGACCATCGTAACAGGCGGATCCAGCAGCAACCCCGCTTCCGTTCATTTCAGCGATCAGGCGCCAGGCTACCTGGAAGGCGTGTTCAAGGAGATTTACTTCTACAAGGAGGACGTATTGAAGAACGCTGAAAGAACGTATCATCCCGGAGAGTAAGCCGCCGAATCAAGCGGTGATTCGGCGGTAGGCTATATTCCATAAAGAGCCTACCACCAGATCAAAAGCGGGCCACAGGCCCGCAGCCCGAAGGGCCATCATTAGCGGTGATCTGGCGGTGGGCTATATTGTACAAAGAGCCTACCGCCAGATCAAATAAATATCCGCGTCCCCGTATTGCTATAATTCTCCCTGAAGTCTTTGGGGCGTTTGCCCTTTTTCTTTTTGAAGATGCGATTGAAATTGGATATGCTGTTAAACCCGCAGTCATAGGCGATTTCTGCAATAGAATTGGTCGTGTCGATGAGCATGCGCGACGCATGGCCCAACCTGATTTCATTGAGGCAGTCCACATAGGTCACTCCTGTTTTGGATTTGAAGAACCGGCTGAAGGCCGTTTCCGTCATATTCGCCAATCGGGCCGCATCACCCAGCTTTACCCTTTTGCCAAAATTTTCGTTCATGTACTGCACCACCTTTTCTATCCGGCGGCTGTCCGTAAACATGAAATCATTGTTGTTCGGAGATCCCCCTGACAAGATCCGGATATTCCGGGAGATAGACAGGTCATGCAGGATCGACATGAGTTCCAACACAGAATCAAATCCGTTCCTATGTTCCAGGTTCTTGATACGGGGTGCAATCTGTTGAATGGTTTGCGTAGAAAACAAGACCCCCCCGGCCGATTTCTCAAACAAGGCCCGGATATAGCCCAGTTGGTTCCTTTTTAAAAATATCTCGCTAAAGAGGTCTTTGTGAAATTGGATGGTGATCTCATGTATCTTTTCGCCCTTGCAATGATGTGTAAACCATGCATGCTGAATATTTGATCCCACGAGGACCAATTCCAGGTTGTCAATTTCCTCTACACTGTCTCCAACGACCCTTCGGGCTCCTTTGGCATTTTCAATAAAATTGAGCTCATACTCTTCATGGTAATGCAGTGGAAAATCAAATTCCGTTTTAAACCTGGAAAACAGGGTAAAACAATCGGCCTTTGTTAAAGGGGTGATTTCTTTTAAAATGGATTTTGACATACCCGGATATAAATAGCTTAGAATAAGGCAAAAAAATACTATAATTCATGCTGGAACATTCCCAAAAGACGCCCTATAATGACTATCTGGCAAGCATTTCCAAAGAATAACGAGCAAACGTGGCGTAAATAAAGTAAAATATTGGTAAAATAGTACTATTTACTTTTTTGTATTTGATCGTAATTTTAACTCCGATTATCTCCTGTCTGCCTCAACCTTGCCTGTTTTATCAATTTTAGGGGGTCTTGAACAAAATCTACTCCATTCTGTTGTAAATTATTCAATTTTTTACCATAAAGAGGCAATTTTATTTACTCAAATCTGTAGTGCTATAGACAAATAAGTATTACCTCTATAAAATACCTCCGAAAACTAAAACTCCCTACCAGTAAGGATTATATAAAGCCATCAAGACAATCCGGCACTTTCACCGTTAAAAAATACTACTAAAGGCTAAAATAGTATTTATTTTCTGTTCGTAATGTCTCTAGTTTTACCTAAACTTTGATTGCTGTATGAGAAAAAAACTACTGCTGCCTCTATGCACTTTACTTCTGTGCATATTCTCCTTTGCAGCCCGTGCACAAACTAAGACGGTAACCGGGACCGTATATGACGACAAAGGAACTTCTTTACCGGGAGCCACCATTAGAACTTCAGACTCCAAACATGCCACCCAGACGGATGTGAATGGCAAATTCTCCCTGTCCGTTCCGGACGGAGAGAAGACCCTGACCATCTCCTTTGTAGGCATGCAGAACAAGGTGATCGCGATTGGAAAAGGGAGCGCCCTTACCATTAGCTTGACTTCACTCACAGGTACGCTGAATGATGTGGTAGTGATCGGGTATGGTTCGACCAAGCGGGCGAACGTAAACTCTGCTATCTCTTCCCTCTCAGAAAAGGATATCAAGGACTTACCCGTGGCCGGTGTCGATCAGATGCTGCAGGGAAAAGTACCCGGGGTATCCGTTTCCGCCAATACCGGCCAACCGGGAGGAGGCGTTTCCGTACGTGTAAGGGGTATCACGAGTATCAATGGGAATGATCCCATTTACGTCGTGGATGGGGTGATTGTCCAGACGAGCACGACCAGTATTGGTCAGGATCAGTTGGGGGGTGTGGCCGGTCAGACCACGCAGAGCCCGCTCGCTACACTGAATCCCGACGATATTGCCTCTATAGACATCCTGAAAGACGCCTCCGCGCAAGCCATTTATGGTGCCAAGGGCGCCAATGGGGTAGTGCTGATTACCACTAAACATGGAAAGGCCGGAGAGGGGAAATTGAGCTATGACGTTTTCTTCGGTCAGGCCGATGTAGCCAAAAAGCTTCCGGTTATGAACCTTCGCCAATATGCCACTTATTATAATTCAGTAGTAACAGAGCAAGGGGCCGCACTGGGCATCGACAGCATCGGGGAATTCGCCAATCCAAGCATATTGGGCGGAGGCACCAACTGGCAGGATGCCATTTTCCAGAAAGGCGGTTCTCAAAACCACCAGTTGTCTTTCTCGGGTGGACAAGGCAAGACAACCTATTATTTCTCCGGCAACTATTTTAATCAAACGGGAACCGTGATCGGGTCCGGCTTCGACCGGTATGCTTTCAGGGCCAGTATCGACCACCAGGTTAAAAGCTGGCTGAAGGCAGGGATCAGCACCAATATGTCCACCACCGACCAAAAGATAACGCTGACCGACGGCAACAGCTCTGTCATTTCGCTGATGCTGTTTAACAGTCCGGCAACGCCAGTCAAAAACCCTGACGGCACTTACGCCACCACTTCTACCATTGCCGGCGTACCGTTCGGAAATACGTCCAATCCCGTCGCCCTGGCCTTGTTAAGGGATGTAAGGGCAAAGCAAGCCAAGGATTATGGGAATATATATGCAGACGTCATTTTCACTAAGGACTTAGACTTTCGTACGCAACTGGATTACGATTACCAGGTAAACCAGAATACCGCTTTTCAACCCGCGATCAATAACTCTCTGGGACAAGTGATTTTAGGACCTAGCCTGATCCAGGAGGTCCGGGGCATCAACCTCTATGTAAACCTGCAGAATTATCTTACCTACAGCCACTCTTTTGGAAAGCACTACGTCAACGCGGTAGTGGGCCATGAAGCCTATACCTCCAATTACGACGGGACGACAGTAACCGCCAATACCCTGACAGACAATATTGAGTCTGTTGGCGCCGGAACTGTCGTAGGAACCTCATCCGGAGGAGGAAAATATTCAAGTGCAGGTGAATCTTATTTTGCCAGGGCCACTTATACATTTGATAACCGGTTCTCTGTCACCGGTTCTGAAAGAAGGGATGGAGCATCCTCCTTTGGTCCCGGTAAAAGGTATGGTTATTTTACAGCAGGCTCAGCCGGCTGGACCATCAGCAACGAAAAATTTGCTCAGAACTGGACGTTCATTAATTTCCTGAAGCTGAGGTTAGGCGCCGGTGAAGTAGGAAATTCCAATACCTCCAACAACCAGGCATATTCCACCAATATCCGGTTGGCTACCAGCGCTGCAGGGCTGTTCGGCTCCACCACCGTGCCGGGCGTACCCGCCAACGTGGGCAACCCGAACCTCCAATGGGAATCCGTCAATACCTACAACGCAGGTATAGACGCCACCCTGATCAAAAGGCGTATCGATCTTTCTATAGACGTGTATAAAAAGGAAACGACCAAGATGCTGCTAAACACCGTGTTGCCCAGCTTCGCCGGTTTAGACCCGAATCCACCTAATAATTCTTACGACGAAATTGAACCTCCTGTTACCAATGCCGGGAAAATGACCAACACGGGTATTGACATAGGACTTACTTCTCATAATATTGTCAGCAAAGACTTTGAATGGAAAACCACCCTGGAGTATAGTATGTATAAAAACATGCTTAACAGGCTTACCACCCCACAGGATGCGCTTTTTGGAAAGAGCCTGGACTTTTCTCCCGTCACGCTGACGGAGACAACCCAAGGCCATCCCGTAGGTCAATTCATTGGGTATGAAACAAACGGGCTTTACCGCACGATGGCCGATTTAAACAGCGGTCCGACTCCGGTGCTGCCTGTCGGACTTACAGGAACCTGGCTGGGAGATATCCGGTTTAAAGACATCAATGGGGATAAAGCAATAACCAGCGCGGATCAGACGTATATAGGCAACCCCAATCCCAAATTCACGTATGGGATGACGAATACGTTCACCTATAAAGGCTTTGATCTGAGTGTCTTTATCACAGGTGTTTACGGAGATAAGATCTTTAATTATTCCCGCATGCAGGATGAAAACCTGTTTGATGTATACGAAAACCAATTGAGCACTGTCCTGGACAGGTATACGGCCACTAACCCCAACGGGAAATTGCCCCGATACAACCAGTACAACCAGGATAACCTGGTGGTGTCCGACCGGTACATAGAAAGTGGTTCCTACCTGAGAATCCAAAACCTCGCCCTGGGGTACAATGTTCCTGCCAAGTGGGCCAGTAAAGCTAAAATGAGTCACGCAAGGGTGTATATCAGCGCACAAAATCTCCATACGTTCACGAAATACTCAGGATACGATCCTGAACTGGGCGCTTATAATGGCAGCATTTTAAGCATGAATATAGATTACGGGCACTACCCCAATCCCAGAACCTTCACAGTGGGCGCCGATATTGATTTTTAACACCAAAACTTACATTCATTATGAAATCAAATAAATATATATATACATTATTCCTGGCGGGCGCCCTGGCAACTTCCTGTAAAAAATCTTTTTTGGATCGCCCTTCGCTGAACGGCCCCACTGAAGACACATATTATGCCACCGCAGACCAGGTGGAATCCGCCACCGGCTTCCTGTATAACCAACCCTGGTACAATTACCTCGACAAAGCCTACCACTGTATAGGGGAAGTCTATAGCGGAAATATGTTAACCAGCGCTGGGGATGCCAACTACGGTAACAACACTTACGTATATATGACTGTGACAGCCAATGACGGACAACTCCTGAATGCCTGGACAGCCTTTTACCAGGTGGCTGGTAACGCTACCGTGTTACTGAACACCCTCAAGCAAAAAGGGACCGCCGCTTACCTGATCCAGGGAGAGGCAGAATGCTCCTTTATCAGGGGCGCCGCTTACTTCAATATAGGCCGTGTCTTTGGAGCCGCTCCCATTGTCGCCGATCCCGTAGCCCTCGCCAATTCCGGGAATTACAATATACCCCGGTACGTGCAAAGCGACGTACTCAAATTCGCCTTAGGTGATTTTATCTTTGCTTATAACAACCTGCCTGCTACCCCTTACCAGGCTGGCCGCGTGACAAAATGGTCCGCAGCCGGCATGGCCTCCAAACTCTACTTGTACGAAGGCAAATATGACAGCGCCGCCTATTATGCGAACCTGGTCATCCAGTCCGGAGAATATTCCTTGTATCCCGACTATCAGGGCATGTTCACCAAGGTCAGCGCTAACAACAACCAGGAATCCCTGTTTGCCCTTCAGTGGATTGGCTCCGGCGGATATTCCTATGCCAATGCCATCCAGGCATATGCAGCCCCTTCCACGCTCCTGAAACCAGACTTCAATACAGGCTATTCTTCAGTCATACCCACCATTGACCTGATCAATGCCTATCAGCCCGGGGATCTTAGGAAAGGATGGTCCATCATGCAACAGGGCTTTTCCAATCCGGAATGGAAGAACGTGAATTTCCCCGCCGGATTCACTTATGATACGACACAAGCCGGAGTGGATCCTACCGGCCTCGTTTCTATCTCCACCGGAACACGCTCCAATACATTAAAATATATCGCAGGACCCGCCAATGTAATTGGAACAGCCAATTCACAAGGGGGAAACAGCTTATGTGTATACCTGCTGAGATACGCAGATGTGTTGTTGATTTATGCAGAAGGCGTACTGGGAGCCAACGCTTCCACCAGTGACGCGTCTGCGCTGGCTGCCTTCAACCTGGTTCACGCCAGGGCAGGTCTGCCCCCGGTGACTTCTCTCACCAAACAGGTGATCCTCAATGAAAGAAGGGTGGAATTTGCCTTTGAAGGCGATTACTGGTTCGACATCCAGCGCCAGGGCTTTACTGCAGCACAATCCATCCTGACCAACCAGGAAAGAGGTACATACAGTGGGACCGGCATAACGCATACGGCGCCCACCTTCACCCAGGCGTCTCAGTTATACCTGCCGATCCCTGCAGATGAAGCCTTGGCAGATCCGGCATTGAGTGAAGCACCTGTTTCTTATTATTAATAAACAACAAATACATTTTTTATATGAAAAACGATTGTGCGATGAAATATATGGGCCTGGCAGGTTGCCTGCTCATATCGATTATGTTGGTGGTTTCATGTCAAAAGAAAAACAATGGCAATCCTGTAGCATCAGCGGGTGGGATCACCCCGGATTCAGCGGCGGGTGGAGGAGTGTTGACCCTCACCGGAAGCGGCCTGGCCAATATCAAGTCTATTATGTTCTCCACGGACAGCGTTCCCGCTCCTTTTAATACCAACTTCAATACCGATAATGCGATCATTTTCCGGGTACCCGATACGGCCGTAGGAGGAAAACAAAACATCATCTTTACCAATTATAGCGGTAAGACCTTGGTAGTACCCTTCAACGTGATTGCCCTACCTACGGTAACCACCGCCAGTCTCTATGAGTTTGTGCCCGGCACACAGATCACCCTTTCAGGCAACAACCTGGACAATGTGACTTCAGTATTACTGCACGGCACCACTAGTGCGGCTACCATTGTCTCTCAGACAAGGAGCAGCCTGGTCATTTCCATGCCTTCCACGACACTCAACACTGCACAGCTCGATATCACCAATGCCTCTGGCACCATTACTACTTCTTCTACTCAGGAGTTCGCAGCCGTAGACAATGCGTACATTTTCTTTGCGGATGATAATTATGGAACAGGAGTGGGAGATTGGTCATGGGATGGCTCTTCCGTAGCGACCGGAACGGCGATCCTGGGCGATTCTTCCCTGAAAGAAGTGTATTCCAGTGGCTCCTGGGCAGCCCTGAGCTTTCATACACCCAGCCCGGTGACGGCCAATAGTTATAGCTATTGCTCTTTTTGGATCTTTGGCGGCACAGCCAGCGAGCAGATCGACGTTTCTTCAGAAGACGGGGGCAGTACGGTGACCGAAACCATTCCTCCGGGCGTCTGGACCTTTTATACCATTCCCATCAGCGGTTGGATCGGTGGCGTAGACGTGAACAGGCTTGATTTTAAGATGCATGGACCTGCTGCCACTGAAACCGTTTATGTGGACGACGTAATGTTTGTAAAATAAACCCTTAAATGCCTTTAAAGAGAAAAAGATGCCGAAAGGCATCTTTTTTCAACTTGTGCAGATGAACAAAACATTAACCCTCTGCTTGCTAACGCTCCTCACAGGCCGTACTGTGTACGCCCAGGACACAGATATGCCTTCTGATGCAAGCGCCACCAAAGAGACCGTCAACCTTTATCATAACCTAAAAAAGATATCGGCTAAAGGATATCTCTTTGGTCACCAGGATGACCTGGCCTATGGCGTTACCTGGAAATACGAGCCCGGGCGCAGCGACGTTAAGGATGTATGCGGGGACTATCCCGCCCTTTACGGGTGGGACCTGAGTGGCCTGGAGTCCGACAATGACAAGGATATAGACGGAGTCCCGTTCAAGAACATGAAGCAATACATCAGGGATGCCTATGCACGCGGGGGAGTCATCACTTTCAGTTGGCATGCGCCTAGTCCCTGGGGGGCTGGGAAAACCGCCTGGGATACCACCCATGGCACGGTAGCATCCATCCTTCCCGGAGGGGAGAATCACGACCTGTACAAGGAGTGGTTGGACAAACTGGCCAAATTTCTAGGCGACCTAAAAGGGAGTAAAGGGGAAGCCATTCCGGTACTGCTGCGTCCTTTCCACGAACACACGGGCTCTTGGTTTTGGTGGGGCAGGAGCGAATGCAGCCCCGACGAATACAAAATTCTTTGGCGTTTCACAAAATACTACCTGAACACCGAGAAAAAACTGCACAATATCCTTTGGGTATTTAATACCAGCGGGGATTTCAAAACACAGGATGCATTCCTGGAAAGGTACCCGGGGAATGATATGGCAGACGTCATCAGTTTTGACTCCTACCAATACAGTGATCCGGCTAAAAATGACTGGTTTCAGAAAAATGTCGATGCAGCGCTGACGGTGATGGACAGCGTAGCGGCAGAAAACAACAAGATCGAGGCATTGGCAGAGACAGGTTATGAGCAGATCCCATATCCCACCTGGTGGACCGAAGTACTGGAAAAAGCCATCGGAAGTCATAAAATAGCTTATACCCTTGTCTGGCGGAATCACGGCTGGAACGAATGGCTCAAGCCACCCCATATGCACTATTATGCGCCTTACAAAGGACAAGTTTCCGCCGCCGACTTTATCAAGTTCTATAGCCTTGACAATACCCTGTTTGAGCGGGATGCAGCAAAAGAGAAACTGTACGACAGTGGGCCTGTGCCCCGGTAAAAGAATTATATCGGTAAAGGATCGTACCCACACCATAATACTATCGTTATGAAAATGGATTTTTACGACCGTTTAGAAAAACTATACGGGCATCATACGGAACTGGTAGAAACCCCCAACGAACCGGAAGCGTTAGGCAATGGAGTATACCTGCGCTACAAATATCCTATCCTGACCGCGGCCCATTCCCCCCTGCATTGGCGCTACGACATGGACCCTGACACCAATCCTTTCCTGATGGAGCGCTTTGGCGTCAATGCCGTGTTCAATGCGGGTGCCATTAAATGGAACGGCAAGTATCTGCTGGTGGCCAGGGTAGAGGGGAACGACCGAAAGTCCTTTTTTGCCGTGGCGGAGAGCGATAATGGGATCGATAACTTCAGGTTTTGGGACGAGCCCATCGTCATGCCCGAAACAGAAGACCCCGATACCAATATATACGATATGCGGGTGGTCCTCCACGCTGACGGCTGGATATACGGAGTGTTCTGCACCGAAAGAAAAGACCCCGGTGCAGCGCCCGGTGATGAGAGCGCTGCCATCGCCCAATGCGGCATTGCAAGAACCAGGGACCTGAAGACCTGGGAACGCCTGGCAGACCTGAAGACACCTTCCCCTCAACAAAGGAATGTCGTATTGCATCCTGAATGGGTAGACGGTAAATATGCCTTTTATACCCGACCCCAGGACGGTTTTTTTGCTACGGGAACGGGAGGAGGGATCGGCTTTGGACTGGCGAAAGATATTACAAGGGCCGTCATCGATTACGAGATGGTCATTGATAAGAAAGTCTACCACACCGTATATGAAGGCAAGAACGGCCTGGGGCCCGCACCCATTAAAACGCCGCAGGGTTGGTTACACCTTGCCCACGGAGTACGCAATACCGCCGCAGGCCTGCGTTATGTACTGTATATGTTTATGACTGACCTGAAAGCCCTTACAAAAATCATCCACAAACCGGCGGGTTATCTTTTAGCTCCGGAAGGGGGGGAACGGGTAGGGGACGTCAGCAACGTTGTTTTCTCCAACGGATGGATCGCAGATGATGATGGCAGGGTATTTATTTACTACGCCTCCAGTGATACACGCATGCACGTGGCCACCTCCACCATCAATCAACTGGTAGACTACGTGGTCAATAATCCGGGAGACGGCTTTTCTTCTTTAGCTTCCGTAAAAGCCATAGAATTGCTCTCGGGCAAGAACAGGGCGTACATAGATAAAAAGGGAGTCGTAAAATGAGATAAAATCAAAGGCTGGCCGGTATCGGAACATTGGCGGCCGGTCGGTAGATTTCCTTATAGCCCACCATCCGGCGGCATTCCGGGTCCCATACCTTTAAGCGGAAACAGGCGATGATATCACCTGGTTTCAGGGTGGTGGTTTTGGCCTGCTGTAGCTCGGGAATGCCTTTCATTGCTTTGGGTAGATTATAAAAGGGGATCCGGCAATTGAGGTGGTGAATATGATGGAATCCAATGTTTCCCGTACACCATTGCATGAAAGGATTCATTTTCATATAGCTGGACGACTCCATCGCAGCTCCTTCGTAGGTCCATCCGCAACGATCCTTGAAAACGACGCCGGGAAAATTATGTTGCGCATAAAAAAGGTAGGCTCCCAGAGATTCCCCTATTAAAAAAGGAATAAAAACAAACAGCAACCAGCCTTCGAATCCAAAGGCCAGCCAAATCCAGATCGATCCCCCGATATGAATGATCAACGCCAATAACGAGTCCATATGCTTCTTCGGATTACTCAGGAAGGACTTGAGACACATGCCCAATATAAACATCGTAATATAGCCGAACAGGATCGTCAGCGGATGCCTGATCGCCAGGTAGAGTAGGCGCTCCTTGCGGCTCATGGATTGAAACTGGGACTTGGTGACGATCGGATAAGAACCGATATCGGCGCTGAATAGTTTAGAATTATGCTGATGGTGATAGTCATGGGACCTTTTCCAGATACTGGCAGGCGCCAGGATGTATAACCCAAAAACCGTCATGAGGACTTCCGCCACCTTACTATTGTGGAGGATAGTATGGTGCTGATAATCGTGGTAGATGATAAAAAAGCGGATCACCAATAGTCCGGCAAAAATACTGCAGGCGATCCTCCCGATCAGAAAGGGGACATACAGCGTGCCGGCCAGCGACACCAGTAACAACGCCAGTGTGGATAGGGTATGAAACCAACTGCTACGGATATTCTCGCGCGCATATTCCTTCGTGGAAAGGATCAATTCTTTGCCGCTTAACATGAAAAATGGTTTGGGGTTAACGAAGGGGCGGAAGCCGGATTCTTATGTTTCCACCGGCGGTGAGACCATAACCACGTCTCGGGGTGCGCAATAATATCCTGTTCCAGTCTCCGGGTATGCATCTCCGTTATGGCCCCTTCGGGCATTGCCGCCGGTTGGTCAACCAATAGTTCGGCATGGATACAGTATTTCCCTCTCTTCAGTCGCTGCACACTGGCATAGACAATGGGGTAGTTCAACTTGCGGGCGATGGTTTCCACGCCCTGAAACACAGGCGTATCCTGGTTCAGGAAACGCGTCCAGTAAGCCCGGTTGGGCTGTGGCGTCTGGTCGGCGATAAAAGCAGTAAGCGTCACCGAATCCCTCATGCGGACCATGGCCTTGAACGTATTGTTCATTTCAATAAGACCCGTGCCAAAGCGGGTCCGCATTTTATACATCAGGCGGTCGAAAGCGGGATTGGTCAGCGGATGGTAGATCACATATAGTGGCTGCCCGCACAGCAGGCTGAACGTATTGCCCGCCCATTCCCAGTTCCCATAATGCCCCATGACCAGGATCACACTCCTTCCTTCCGCTTCCAGCCCTTTGTATAAGGCCAGGGCTTCGGGTGTCATCTTACAATGGCGCAGCATGGATTTACGGGATATGCTCAACGTTTTAAACATTTCCAGGAACAGGTCGCACAAGTACTTATAAAAATGATGGGCTATAGCGTCAATTTCGCCGGGTGTCTTGTCCGGAAAAGCATTGCGAAGATTTTGAAGGACCACGTTTTTCCGGTATCCGATCACGCGGACCAGGAGGAAGCGAACCCCGTCTGATAATCCGTAAAGGAGTGCGAAGGGTAATAATGATATGCAATATAGCAGACCATATAGAAAATAGTAAGAACCCGAACGCGACCGCTTAGTACCAGACATTGGACAATTCTTTTTATCGTACAATACACTATTTCACCTTTGCTATTTAAGCGTAAGGTCACAGGTTGCACAAAGTATGACAGTGGAAACTTTAAATAACAGGTAGAAACGGCCGAAAGATAGGAATAACCTTGCTAAAAAAGGTATAAAACCGGTTTTTTAAGGTATAATTCACATAGCGAAAGGGCCTGCCGGACATTCATTCATCCGGCCGGCCCCACGCACACATATCTTTAATATCTAATCTTTACAGACGAGCTTGCCCACCGCCACCCGGGCCTTGCCAAAGGTCCTGGATTCCTTTCCCGTCATGTATAAGGTATTATCCATCTCCACTCCGAGACGGGGCATCGCATTCGGGATGTCTTTGTTGCTGAAGACCTCCTTTTTAGTATACTTCCCGGTCACCATGTCCAGGTTTACTTCGTAGCAGGAGGTCCTCCCAAACGAATACACCCTTTTGATACGTGTTCCGGGGTCCAGTGCGGCCGCATTCTTTTCATAGTCATTAAAGAATATATGGAGATGATTCTGTCCTGCGATAGAACCAAAACCGGCAAAGAAAGGGTAATTCCAGCTATCGGAAAAGTAGGATTCGCTAAACCAGATCCCCGTGGCAGGTCCGGAGGATTCTCCCAATAAAAGGCTTTCCCGCTGGTTCTTTGGAACCACGTGTAGCCAATCGATATTGCCCGCAGCGGAAATCTTACTCATATAGATGTCGCCGCATTCGTAATTCGCCGTAGTGGTCTGAGTAGTGCTGCCCATACCAAAACCCATCCCGCCGCCTGTGGTGGAGCTACTGGTAGTGATCGTCCTTTTGTACTTTTCCGCCAGAATGACCACTCCGTTATCCGGTGTCAGATAGAACTTATTAAATCGCAGGTTGGCCACCAACCCATCTTCATCGTCTCCCTTAGGCGCCTTCGCTTCTTTTTTGTCATCTTCATCCTCGTCCACTTGTGTAATAGAAGCGGCATTCAGCTCTTTCTGAGTGGACACGAGTATATTCCCCGTAGCGGGATCGATCCTTTGGACCAACAGCCCATTGATCTCTTTTTTCTTCTTCGTATTGCTGTAAAAAGCCGCGAGTACCAGCTCGTTCTTCAAAAGAAGCACCTTGCTGGTCACTAAAAATTTCCCGTCCACATCCGTAACGATGTCCTTTACCAATTTCCCCTCCAGGTCGTATACCCGGATGCTATAGGTTTTAAACAGGAGGTTTTTATCTTTCTTGCTTTTCCCGTCTTCATATTCATAGAGCCTTCCTACGACTACTGCGTTACCCGTAGGGGTATAAACAAAATCTTCGATCTGGAAGGTCTTGGGGTCAAATTCGTTGGTGATGGTCATCGGCTTGCCCAGCGGTTTCAGGTCACCGTCGAGCGCTTGTAACTCATACCGGTTATTGCCTTTTCCCGCAAACGTGGCAGTCAGGATCACCTTAGTGCTGTCGCTGTTCGGCACGATCTTAAACGCCAGGTTTTCAGACTTATCGTCCTTCTGCCATTGGTACACCTGCTTCCATTCCTGTTTCAGGTGGCCGGTGCTTTTATCCACTTCAGATGCATACAAAAACATCAAACGGTCGTGCTTGGAATAGTCACTGGCAAACAAATAAAGCTTGTCCCCTATGAAAAAAAAGCGTTCAAACTGTTTCCCCTTCAATTCCTTGTCAAAGTCATTGCGATAGAGCTCCGAAAGGGTGGGCGTCAATTTAACAAGAGTGGATGATTTACGTACATTAGGAGACCAAAGACCGATGCTTTTGATATCATGAGATTCTTCCAGGTATTCTCCGGTCTTGTCTACAGAAAGCATGGCGAGATCAGTACTGCCGTTATGCATTTTGAATTCTTCGCCCCAGGTGGCTTTGGTTTGGGCGTGGGCCAGAGAGCAGGCAAAAAGGCCCAGGAGCGGGCACAGGATTCGTTTCATAAAGTGGATATTGGAAGTCAAATATAAAAATTATTAATAGAAAACAAGATTTAATTAGGAGACGAACCTACTTTTTAATAAATTCATTCCCAATTAAAATCTAATATCCAATGAAACGTCAAGTTATTCCCGCCGTGGCCATAGCCGCGCTATTCGGGATCGCCCTTCTCTCCACCACATCAGGATGCAAAAAAAGCAGTAGCTCAGGAGCCGGAGGTCAGTTTTCGGCCACCTACAGCGGACAGACCTTTACCCCCAATTTCGTGATCGGGGCTTATTCCCGGTCAGAAGGCATTATCGCTCTTATCGGCTACAAAGTAGCAGCCGGCGACACCACCAGCCTGGAAGTCGACATTCCCGATTCCGTTCAGGTGAACGAGCCCTCTCCCTTTGCAGGAGGCTCCGGCATGTATTATTTGGACTCGAAGACGGGCACCTTCTACAACGGAGATGAAGTAGATGGCTCCGGGCTGGTTACACTGTCCTCCTGGGATACGACCACCCATACCCTCTCGGGAACCTTCAGCGGCACCCTATACGGTCAGAACTCAGACAGCCTCGTCGTCACCAACGGTCATTTCAACACGACCTATACCCCTGGTCCCTAAAGTAGGGTACACCCGGGCCTTAAAATGCAAAAGAGCCAAATGGATTTAATACCATTTGGCTCTTCTATTAATTGATCGTTTAAATATGTTTTATTGATTGATCGTTGAAATACGCGGCTATTTGAGTGTCGGACCTCTCCATGAGGCCTCTCTATTTAAATGCCAGGTGGATCATGCGGCTAAGCGCGGCCGGAGACCAGTTCCCTTCGGAAAGAATACGGCGGATCGTATACATCGGTGCCTGCGCTCCAATTTTATCGCCCAGTTGGAAGGCGGCCTTGACACCGCCCTTCTTTAGTTCATTCGTAGCCGCATAGTCCCATGCCCCGAAAGGATAGGCAAAATACTCCACCGGCTTTCCGACAATGGCTTCTAATTTGGCTTTGGGTTTTGTCAGTTCCAGGTTCCAGGCTTCAGCCACCTGGGCGCCTGCATCCTTGAATTTTGCCGTATTGACCAGTTTGGCCACTACAGGATTACCTGCAGCCAGCTTCTTGACATTCTGGTGATCCCAGGTATGACAGCCCACCACGTGTCCCCGGTCAGAAAGGCTTTTAATCTGGTCAGCCGTCATATAACGGGGCTTTCCAATGGGGATTGTCATCACAAAAAAGACCCCTTTAAACCCATACTTTTCCAATTCAGGCGCCGCCACCGAATAATGCTCCTCGTGAGAATCGTCAAAAGTGAGCATGATCGGTTTGGAAGGCAGGGCCGTGCCCTTCGTGAGGTAGTCGTATAATTGATCAGGAAGAACAGAATGATACCCGCTATCCGCCAGCATCTTGATCTGCGCATCAAATAAAGCGATCGTGAGCGTATAATCCGGAGAACTTTTACCCTGAACGTCCTTGATATTATGGTAACAAAGAATGGGGACCTGGGGCCTTGCCTCCGTGGGAGCACTGCTGATCTCACCTTCCGGGGCCACAGTGGCGCCCACCGCCGCCGTCTTGGTGGAATCTTTAGGGGCGCCCGAATGATTAGCGCCCGAGGAGTTACAAAACTGGCATAGGCTTGCGGCCAGGAACAATCCGAATAGTGAGACTGACTTCATGAGTTTAATAGTTAATAAGTTCAGGGCGCAAAGGTAACCAATTCGATATTTTCTCAGACAATTGAATTGTATGGCAATATTATTCAATATATCTGGGCGCATAAACGCGCTTCCGTAAAATTACTATCGGCCTCATTCGCTAAAAGCCTTATGGAATCCATATAGTCAGGTATAAATACCTTAAGTGGAAAAAAATAGTTCGTGTTTTTACACGTAGCAATACGGATATTCTATACTTTTAAATCGCACTATTGAAAACTGATACTGTAATTCCTGATACTTCTGACTGCTTATGAATCTGATATTGAATCCCATCAATATTTGCGCAGCGTAAGTCTTTGGATTTTTCAAAACTTATAATCAAACCTATAATCAGTTTAGGGAGATAGCTCCCTATGAGTAAGCCTGACCTTCTTGTTAAGAAGGCCGGGAGGGAAAACTTTGCTTAAAAAAAATCGTTTAACTCTATGAGATCGGCTCTGATTTTATTTATCTGCCTCGCCACGGGCATGGTCTGCCGTGCGCAATATGTATACACTATCAAAGCGGACAGTGTATTGATTACCAACTGCGATTCCGCAGAGCTCATTATTCAAAATCACACCCAGGCAGTACCGGGATTCCTGTTCAACACAGGAAATGGAAGAACTGTTTTCAAACGGGCATTAGTGAAACTGACCGATTCGACCTATCTGATCGGAGCCGATACTTTGAAGGTTGCCTCCCCCTCCCCAACCGTATGGTCCTTAACCGGAAATGCCAGCACCAATAGCTCTTCCAATTTTATTGGCACTACCGACAACCTCCCCTTGGTGTTCAGGGTAAATAATTATTTTTCTGGGACTATTGATCCTATCACCGATAATACGGCTTTCGGTAGTGGTGCTCTTTACATTGCCTATCCGGGATCAGTTGGAATCGGTAATACAGCTATTGGCGCCAATGCCTTAACCCGGACTACCGGAGATTACAATGTGGCGCTAGGATTGAATGCGAGTAGCAGTAATACCTCTGGTCAGTACAATATAGCACTGGGTACCAATGCACTAGAGGACAATTCAACGGGTTCCGCGAATATAAGCGCCGGCTATGAGAGCCTTTCCGGCCTCACATCCGGCTCCGGGAACGTGGCTATCGGACATTTTACCGGTGAGGGTATCAGTACAGGGGCTGATAATATTGCGATTGGTTACGGGCTTTCTTTTCCCAAGGACACTAGCAATCAGCTATTGATCGGAGCAGGGTCTTCGAACTGGATATACGGCATCAACGGCCTCATTGGTATTAATACAGTTACGCCTGCCTATACTTTGGATGTAAACGGGCAAGCCAATGCAAATATCCTGAGCCTTTCAACGTACGAAACTTATAACGCCGGTGACTCTGCCCTCTATTGGAATCCGACCACCCATACCGTAGAAATGGGCTCTCCTGGAAATGGCGTAAGCCACAATTTTAACGGCATAGGCATAGGAACTCCTACCATTTCGGCAGGGTCTGGCTCGGGAACGGGAGCGACAGTCACCATAGAAGGAACCAACGAAGGAGGGCTCATCACATTGACAACAGGCACTTCATTGGTAGCTTCCGGCACCATCCTGACAGTCAATTATTCCACATCCTTCCCCAATAATTCCTACCCAATTACCAGGGCGGGGAATGCAGCGACAGCAGCAATGGAAACAAGTAACCAAGCTACTTACCCGTCAGGAAGTACAACGGGGTTTTCCATCATAGGATCTACGACTGCTCTTACAGCATCTACAACGTACAAATGGTATTATAGTGTAACAGGAAGATAGTTCTGTTAAAAAGCGCTGGTTCACATCGAGGGACTAGCCTTAAGAGACTTGTTCTTCCCTCGCTCACAGGTTTACGAATTACCACACCCTTTGATTAGAATCTCAACCATATTCGCTCACAGCTCATCATTTCCGCCCAAAAGGCCCGAAGGGATCCCATATGTCTTATGGTATCTTAAAGCGGGGTTGATCACGGCGTTATTGTCTCTGAGCGTAGCCGCTGCATTTGCAGGGAATAAAGAGTATTCTGATACGACACTCCCTTTGTTTAAAACGCTCTTTGCACCTCTTATCCAAAAAGCACACAACAAACAAGACTCTTTAAGGAACTCCGTCAATAAAAACATCAACAAAGGAGACTCATTGGTTCCCAAGTCGGGGAGCGCTCATTACCGTAGGGAAGTCGTTTCCCTTAATGGGGCTTTGCCCAATCTAACACAAGACTCCATTGCCGATCCTGCACCCACCGCCATTGCATGGGATCACGGTACTTGCAAGGGAATATTTCCCATACCGATCTGGATATATGATAGCGTCAAGGTGCCGCCATCTTCCGGACCGGTACGACCTAACCCTACTCCCAAGGTTCCTTTTCTCCAGATACACGGGAACATACTATATGACGTCAATTACTACTCTGAGATAGACACTCCGTATAATGAGAAAAATGTCTACCAACACACCGTTCAAACATACCTGGATATCCTGGTAAAGGGACAGTATCCATTGAGGATCTATTTGACCAATCATTTCAGTAATTCCCCCTTGTTCAGAAACTTTTCTGACTTTAATTTTTCCTATACCAACACCGCTTTCAACCAGCAGATCAAGGACCAGGTAAGAAAACAGTACCTGGACTCCCTTCCTGATCAAAAAAAGCTGGATAGCATGAAGAATGCGCTTAATGCCGCACTTCAGAAATTGAATATGCTCAATGGCTGGATGAATAATCCCGGACTGATCCAAAAACTCGTGGAGGCCCGAGAAAAGGCCTATTACGCCTCAAAGCAAAACAATACCGAGGGGCAAGACTCCAGCAAGTGGCCTTCCGGATTGTCCTATAACAACCTGTTCGGCGCCCAGGGGTCTTCCTCACAAAAGGCGGGTACACCTGACACCTCCCATTTAGACTCCGTATATATTGCCAGGCGCGTACAGGCCGATTCGCTCCGGAAAGAAATTTCAGCCTTGCAGCAACTCTTATCCCTGGCTCACCAAAGTAACCAGGCAGCGATCAATCAACACCTGCAAGACATACAAAAGGCGAACAGTCCAGACCAGATGGACAAGGAGATGAAGGCGCTTCACGTAAGCGACTCCAGCCTGCCCAAGGGGTATAAGACACTGATGGCCATCAAATCATTCAGCGTCGGCCGGAGCATTGTCAATTATTCGGAACTCTCCGCCAAGAACATTTCCATCAATGGATTACAGGCCGAATATAATCCTTCCAACTACTATGCATTGGCTACCGGGGCCGTGGACTACCGTTTCCGTGATTTTTTGCTGCAAGGTCCTGAACAGTCCGCCCACCAATACATGAATGTGCTCAGGTATGGCCGCGGGCTCCGGGATGGGAACAGCGTCATCCTGACCTATTACCAGGGGCGCAGGCAATTGTATAACGCGTCGAGCACCGATTCTGGGAGCGTTCAAGTGCCTTCCTCCAACCTGATGGGCCTAACCCTGGAAGGAAATTACCGACTTACCAAAAACATCCTGTTTACCGGAGAAGTGGCCAAATCCTCCGTGCCCACCTACGTCAGTGATTCCACTCCCAATAAGTCAGGAGGCATGGTCGGACAGATGCTCCAAATGAATGACAGGTCCAATGAAGCCTACTCCATCAAAGCAAATGCCTTCTTCCCGGCTACCCAGACCAGGATCATGGGTTCCTTTAAACATATGGGAGAGAACTTCCAGTCTTTTAGTGTATTTACCGACGGGTCTGTGCAGACTGCCTGGAAAGGAAGCCTGGATCAATTGCTGTTTCACAAACAACTGGATGTAGCGGTCGCGGCCTATACGAACGATTTCAGCAATCCCTATATTAATGAAGACTATAAAAGCACGACAGTCTTCAAGAGCATACAGGCGACATTGCGCAAACGAAACTGGCCCGTCCTCTCCCTGGGATATTTCCCCAGCAGCCAGATCACTAAGCTGGGAAATGGTTCCTACATGGAAAACCTGTTCTATACCATGGTGGGTAATGCCACCTACTCCTATAGTTATCACCGCATACTCATGAACACCACATTGGTGTACACCCAATTCTATAACCGGTCAAATGATTCGGGTTTTGTTTATTTCAATACAAAGAACCTGCTGTTAAGCCAATCCGTATTCCTCAACCATTTCACCCTGCAAGGAAATGCTTCGGCGGCTACCAACCAGCAGTATGACCTGTACACATTGGAAGCCAAAGTACAACATACGTTAAGCAAGAACCTGAGCATAGGAGCGGGGGTAAAATATAATGACCAGACAGTATATAATATTTCGCAATGGGGATATTCCGCCGAATTGACGTGGCGGATCGGAAAGCTTGGGCAAATACAGTTTTCGGCAGACAAAGGATTTATCCCGGGGATGAACAATCAATTGGTGCCCAATAACACCGGACGGCTCACCTATTTTAAAACATTTTGAATCCATGACATCTATGTATAAAAAGGCGTTGATAACATGCTTGTTGCTGGCAGGAATATTTGCCGCAAGCGCCCAGGTCAGCATGACCTTGCAGATTCCGCCCACGGGAGTGCTTGTGAAAAACCAATTGTGGAATATGCTGCTCGTCAATTCATCCAACTATACCATCATGGTACGGGTGAACATGGTCCTGCTTGATGAAAAGAACAATCAGCCGGTCCTGACGGCTACTTCTATTCCTCTCTCGCTGCCCAGGGGTGCCAGGCAACTGCAGGCCAAGGACCTGGGGCCTATCCAATATGCCTACGGAGACCCGGCTTACCGTGTGGACGGCAATCCAAACGGACTATTGCCCACCGGTAGCTTCCAGGCTTGTTATACCATCACCAACGTGATAAAATCCGCTCCCCTGGCCGAAAACTGTATTCAACTGAATGTGGATCCCCTGAGTCCGCCCTTGCTGAATACCCCTTCGGATTCAGGTAAAGTATACACGCCCTATCCCCAATTTACCTGGCTGCCACCCACACCGTTAGGTATTTTCAACGACCTCAGCTATGACCTGGTGCTGGTGGAAATACTCCCCGGGCAAACTTCCGGAGACGCCGTCCAGGAGAATGTTCCGGTTTACAGCGGGGGTTTCCTGAGAAACCTCTACCTGAACTACCCGTCTTCCTTCAAGGCGCTGGATACCTCAAAAACCTATGCCTGGCGGATTGTGGCTCTTAACGGGGGCAAGCCGGCCGGGATGAGCGACATATGGACGTTCAGGGTGGTGACAGCCAGGCCGGAGCTATTGCAAAAAGAAGACGATTCCTATCTCAGCCTGGAAAGAGGTCAGAACGCCGCCGTCGCTTCAGGTTCTGACATATTAAAACTGACCTATACCAACAGGACTGCCACCGACACCACCGTCCATTACATGATCTCCAGTCTTCAGGAACCCGGCAATCCAGTCATCCAGCAAGGCCAGCTATCATTGAGGTACGGTCAGAATTTCGTGAATCTGCCACTGAACAACGGATACCAGAGACGAAAGTTATACCAGTTCCAACTAGTGAATGGCCGCGGAGAATCGTGGACTGTGAAATTCACCTGGACCCCTTCAACCATTGCTCCTTCGTCTTTTTAAGGAATGCTCAATCATTAAATGACCCGTTTACTATGATATCGATCTTATCGGCCCGGTTTAAAAAACAGATCGCCTTTTTCCTGTTGGGAATCTTCTACGCACAACTGATTATTGCGGGTCACATGAACCATGGATACGAAGGAAGAGGTGCCTATTATAAGTCCACTTTTTCCACTGTCGTAGCGACGTATCCTTTCGGGAAGCCTTCCGGTTCGAAAGTACCCCTTCCTTTCCTGAAGCTTTCCGGTGCGGTGTCGCCCGTTGATCCACATAAAAAAAGCGCCAAAAAGATACACCTTGCCCCAAGAGTCCAGCCTGCGAAAAGCGCTTTAGCCTCCAGGCTGCTGCAGCCAGGAGCGATGGCGACTTCTGCTGAAACAAAACAGGTTCTATCCGGAGGCCCGACCCAACCGGAAATGCAGGCCTTCCAATCCGTTAATTCCAATAACATGGTAGACATGTTTAGTGGGGATTTCTCTTATAATATTCCCTTGCTGGATGTAGGGGGATATCCCGTAAACCTTTCCTACCGCAGCGGGGTAGGGATGGACGATGACGCCAGTTGGGTGGGACTGGGATGGAATATCAATCCGGGGAGTATTACCCGTAATATGAGAGGGTTACCGGATGATTTTGACGGATCGGCAGATACGGTGCGGAAAGTGGCTCACGTGAAGCCCAATTTTACGTGGGGTGTCAACGTTGGAGCGGACTTCGAATTGGTGGGCCTGCCCATCCTGGAATTGGGAGGGAGTTTGGGCATATTTCACAATACGTATAACGGATGGGGGAGCCAGACAGGCTTCAATGCTTCTTTGAATTCCGCCTCCAATTCTTACGGTCCGATGTCCGGAGGATTGAACCTGACTGATAACTCTCAAAATGGATTAACCATTTCACCCAGTATTTCGGCGCGGTTAAATATTGCAGATAAATCAGTTAATGGTGGAAACTATCTGGGCGCTAACATGGGTTTTTCCTATAATTCCCGGACAGGGATCAAGTCCTTAGAACTGGGCATCAGCGATCACCAGGATCGCAATGGGAAGAGAAACCTTACCCCGGAAGGAAGCTGGAACACCGCCATATCCTTTGCCGGCCCTACCTACAATCCCACAATCAGCATTCCCACCACCAATCAGAATTATTCCCTGACCGTTAAATTGGGCGGCGAGTTTACGGTGGCGCATCCCAGCCTATATGCATCCGGATACGTCAGCACCGACTACGTAGCTACGTCAGATACCGCCTTAGCCCTTCCGGCTTACGGATATATGAATTTCCAGGACATCGGCAGCAACTATGCTGCCCTGACCGATTTTAATCGGGAAAAGGAAATACCCTACAGGGAGAAACCGGCTATCCCCCATATCGCAGTACCTTCCTATACCTACGACGTATTCTCCATCAGCGGGGAAGGAACGGGTGGTATGTTCAGGGCCTACCGGGGGGATATTGGGTTTATTGCAGACCCCCTTCTCGGCAACAAGTCGATCAGCGCAGCAGCCAGCCTGGACTTAGGCGGAGGAGACATCGTCCACGCCGGAATAGATCTCAATGCTAATTACTCTACTACCGTATCCGGTCCATGGCTACAGGAAAATGCCCTTAAGAACAGCATTAAATTCCAGGGAAGCAATGGCCTTTACGAAGGCTCTTATTTCAGGAATCCCGGCGAGAAGGCCATCAATACCACCGATTTCTATAATGCCATAGGAGGAGACGACGTCGTGGCGCCCGTCCTCTACCAGGCCGGAGGGAACAGCGGGCCTTCCATTGTGGCTACCAATACACTCACACGATACAGCGGGCAAGAGGTGACGGGTTCCACGACCTTGACACCGGCCACTGCTGTCCGGGACACACGGGACAAGCGCTCGGAAGTAATTTCTTACCTCAACGCTAAGGAGGCCTCCGTGGTTGGATTGGATAAATACATTTACCATTACGCGATCAACCAGTTTGCTTTAAGGAACTGCCAAAATAATGCGCCGGAAACAAACAGCGGGCCGGGCAAAGGACTGGAGGGCTACTATTTCAAGAACGTGGACCTGACAGGATCACCCTTTTATCAACGCCTCGACCATAATATCGCGTTCAACTATGACAAGGGCAGTCCGTTTTATAGCTCAGATAAATCAAATCCGCAGATCTATATAGATCAGACCTTTCCCACGGACCACTTTTCCATTCGCTGGCTTGGGCGCCTACAGGCCCCTGTATCGGGTGGCTACAGTTTCGCCACATACAGTGACGACGGTGTCCGCTTTTGGATAAACGACTCCCTCGTTATAGACCATTGGGCCAAGCACGCCAGAGCAGAGGATACTTGCCGGGTCAACCTCGTCGGCGGAGAGATGTATAATATCAAGCTCGAATATTACGAGAATACGAATGTTGCCACCATCGCCTTGGATTGGAAGTCACCGCTCACAACCTGGACCCCGTTTGACAATACCTTGCTCGCAGACACCATCCCGGGTAAATACCTTTATCCCCCCGTCACTATAGACACAGCCGAAGTCAATACTGTTGTTACCCAGGAGAACCGGGTCAATACCTTCCGTCAACCCAATCATATTTCAGAGATCAACGTCCTTAATCCGGACGGGCGGCGATACGTATATGGGATACCGGTCTACAACCTCCAGCAAAAGGAATATAGTTTTAACGTAAACTATAACAACGGCCAGCAAAGTACAGGATTGACAGGGTATACGGACGGATTAGACAATACAACCGGGAACACGCAGGGAAAAGATGGATATTTCAGTAAGGAGCAAATACCTGCCTACGCGCACTCCTTCCTTTTGACGGGCATCCTTTCTCCGGATTATGTAGACGTCACTGGTGACGGGATTAGCGATGACGATATAGGAGACGCGGTCAGGTTCAATTATTCCAAAGCTGCAGGTATCGCCAACCCGTTTGGATGGAGAGCGCCTTATATCACCGACAGCGCCAATTACAACGAAGGATTCCGCAGCTATACCAGGGATGACAAGGGTAATTATATCTACGGCACTAAAGAGCTGTGGTATCTCAATTCCATTGAATCCAAAACAATGATCGCTACTTTTACCCTGCAACACCGCTCGGATCTTTTAGGCGTGGACGAGCGCGGTCATAAGCTGGACAGCAGTAAGGGCATGTGTCTTAAGGAGATCGACCTATATTCCAAGGCGGACTTCCTGGCGCACAACGGTCCGGTCGGGGCCACGCCTATCAAAACTGTTCACTTTGAATACAGCTATGAACTTTGCCGGGGAATCAATATGCCCGTCAACGACTCGGGTAAATTAACCCTCAAAAGCATCTGGTTCACTTATAATGGGAATGACAAGGGCGCACTCAATCCCTACGTCTTCAACTACCATCCCAATAATCCTAATTACAAAGTCAATACGGCGGATAAGTGGGGAACTTACAAGGACGCGTCACAAAATCCGGGCGCCAGTCCTACAAACCCCATCACCAATGCCGAGTATCCGTATGCGCTGCAAGACAGTACGAAGGCTGCCTACAACGCGGCTGCCTGGACGCTGGATTCCATACAATTGCCTTCGGGAGGCAGAATCAAGGTAAATTATGAGAGTGACGATTACGCCTATGTACAAAACAGACAAGCGACCCAGATGTGCAAACTGGCAGGGTTTGGCGTAGACAATACCGGCAATATAGTAGACTTTCACCTCTATAATTCACAGCAGGACAAGTTGTATGCCTACGTGACGGTCCCCTTTGCCCCGGCTAATAATGCGGATCTTTATGCACGTTACCTGAGCGGCCTGTCCAAGTTATATTTCCGCCTCTACCTGCAGATGCCTTCGGATATCTGGGGCAGTGGATATGACTATGTTCCTTGTTATGCTGATCCTGATACGAGCGCCGGACAATGGTACGGCATGGTCAGTGGGCACCCCAATACCATCTGGGTCAAATTGACGGGTGTCAATAAGACCGGGGACGGAGGCGGATCTCTTAGCCCGCTGGCAGAGACGGCCATCAATTACCTGAGACTAAACCTCCCGGACAAGGCCTATCCCGGGTCCGAAGTGAACGATAATTTAGACATCCGTACTGGCATCACCATCATCAAAGCAATGGCCTCCAATATCACAGAGGCGCTTTCGGGCCTTCCGGCCGCCGCCCGATCCAACGGGTGGGTCAACCTGGTGGATACCAGCCGTTCTTACATACGATTGGATTGCCCCATCCTGAAGAAATTTGGGGGTGGAATTCGGGTAAAGTCTATCCTGATATACGATAACTGGAAAAATATGACGTCGGCCGCTTCAGGCGGTGCCGGACGCCGGGAAACTGTCTACGGGCAAACATATGATTATACCACCACGCAAACGGTGAACGGCGTGCCTACCATCATCAGCAGCGGTGTTGCCTCTTGGGAGCCCAGCGTGGGCTCAGAAGAGAATCCTTTCCATTTACCGATCGAATATGTAGACAGGGCCTCTATGCTGGCCCCGGCGGCTGCCTTGTACACCGAGGAGCCTCTGGGAGAATCGTTCTATCCGGGCGCTTCAGTCGGCTACAGCGATGTGAAGGTCCGCTCCATCAATACCGCCAACGTCAGGTCTGCCAATGGCTATTCTGAGAGTAAGTTCTACACGAGTTATGACTTTCCCACGTCGTGGGATTATTCCATGCTGGACAATTCAACAAAGAAACGCTACAAGCCATTTTTAGCCAATTTTCTACGCATCAACGCCCAGAACTATCTGACCTTCTCCCAAGGCTTCAAAGTGGAACTCAATGACATGAATGGAAAAGAAAGGAGCCAGGCGGTTTATGCCCAAACAGACTCTATTAACCCAATTTCTTATACGGAAAACTTTTACCGGGTAGACAACCCCTCTACCCAGTTTAAGCACCTGAGCAACACGGTCACCACTATTGATCCCTTCGGCAATATCGATACCGCCGCCATTATTGGGAAAGACGCAGAATTAATGACCGACATGCGGGAGCAAAATTCCAACTCGATAGGGGGCAATATCAACCTGAATACGGAAATGTTTACGGTGAGTATCGTTCCTGTCATTATTCCTTCCTTACTGGATCTTTTCCAGCACGAAAACGACCGGTTCCGGTCGGTAGCCATGATGAAAGTTATCCAGCGATATGGCATCCTGGATAGCGTGATCCATATCGATAAAGGCAGTAAAATCTCATCAAAGAATGTACTATACGATAGCGAGACCGGGGACGCCCTGCTGGTGCGTACCCAGAATGAATTCAATGATCCGGTTTACCAGTTCACTTACCCCTCCCATTGGATGTACGATGGAGTTGGACTTGCCTACCAGAACATTGATGCACAGCTCCAGCACCTAACTGTACAGGGGGGTAAGATCACCGCCGGCCTGCCTTTACCCGACACCACCTACCTGAGTTCGGGAGATGAACTGTTGATTTCGAGTAAACTGACCATTGCTCCGGGGGAGATCGCGTCCTTCCCGGACAACTATAAGTTGTGGGTGGTCGATACCAATATCCTTCATCCGCTCTCTCCCCAATGCCTTTACCTGATGGATCAATACGGTACTCCCTTTTCTGGGAATGATGTAAGTTTCAAAGTCACACGTTCAGGGCACCGGAATATGGGAAGCGCGGTCGGGGCCATCACTTCCCTGGCGAACCCGCTGATTACGGACGGCCTGGGCCACTATAACCTAAAATTTGATTCTACAACCGAAGTAGTGAATGCGAGCGCAAATGAGCTGCAGCAAATATGGAAAGTGGCTGATAAACGAAGGTCGGATATACAGACAGCCTGCGCGTACTCTTCGGCAGACAGCGCCGCTGCCGCTGCAGAAGGCTGCGCCTGTCTGAAGCCCTTATTCAACTACCTCATTGCCAATCGCCTGCTGCTCACACAAAAGGCACAGCATACCACTGTCAGAAGCCTAGTAGACGCTGCATTGGCTGCCGGCTACACCATGGATACCAGCAGTTGCCCCATCCTGACCAGCAATATGTCCTTGCCCTATTATGCATTGACCGGGGATAGCATTTCTTCGTTATTCCAGGCGAGGGTTGGAAACGACATCATAGACCTCCGAAGCGTCTCCGGCATGACCATCCCTCTATATCAGATGGTTAGTGGTTCCTGTGATTCCCTGGGAAGGGTGAAGTACACGAACCCAGGCATTGTCGTACCTAAGTTGGATACAATTACCCTGAATCTGTATCCTGGATTTTCGGTGAACCTGATGTCTTCCCTCGGGTCTTGTCCCTTTTACCTGGACACCTTACTCAATGAAGATTCCACTTCCGATCACCTGATGGTGGAAAACAATCTGAATGTGAACGGCTTTAACCGAAACTCGGTGGCTTTGCTTCGGTTTGACTCGCTTAAGAATATCCCTGTGGCAGGGACGATCCTTTCGGCGACGCTGATCCTACAGGCTGATACCAGCGGGCATATCGCGGGATTGTATCCTCACGCCAATTCCACCAATCCTGTAGATTCCACCGGCTTCGGCCTCTTGCGTTACCCGGGTTGGTTCCCCTATTTTACGCTAGACACTTTGCTCTACGACGCTTACTATAGTCCCTGGAACGCAGAGACGCACAATGGCAACCCGTTCCAAAACGATACCATAGACGTATCGGCTTACTTACAGGGCTATCTGAATAACCAGTTCATCCCATCCACGACTTTCGTCCTGACCCAGGGCTCCGGAGGGCTTTCCAGCCCCGATTCCCTAGCCACTTTTCCAATCAGCGGAGGAGTGCCCCAATACCTTCTGAGCGGATATAATAATTATTATTCCACCTACTATAACCAACACTATTCAGATTCGACCAAATGGCCCGTTATCCAGGTCGTCTATATTCAACCGCAGGGATTCCTGGATACAACGGGCGCTTTATTGGAATTCAATTCCACGATTTCCTGCAATACGATCGTCAGCAGGTCCTGCTTCAGCAGCATCACCGACACCCTGGTGAACCCTTACCAATATGGGATCTTGGGAAACTTCAGGCCCCTGGAGAATTACGTGTATTACAACCACCGGAAGGAATCCGATCCGACCCAGGCAACCAATATCAGGACCAGCGGGACCATTAGTAGTTTTGCGCCCTTCTGGAATTTGCAAAGCGGAAACTGGAGTCCATCCTATGACAGCAGCCGTTGGGTATGGAACAGCCAGACCACCCTGTACAACCGCAAAGGATTCGAGCTGGAAAACCGGGATCCCCTCGGTCGGTATAATTCGGGGCTTTATGGCTACGGCCTGACCCTGCCTACCGCCGTCACGCAGAACAGCCGGAACCAGGAAATGGCCTTTGAAGGATTCGAAGACTATGGCTTCATTGCCAATACCTGCGATACCGTATGCCCGGAAACGCGGCCTTTCGACTTTTCTGCTTACCAGTACGAGATCAGCGATTCCACGGCGCATACCGGCCTATACAGCATGAGGGTGCCTATGGGAGAGACCGTCAGCATTTCCGCGCCCGTGGCGCCGGCACCGGACCTCAGCAGCCTTACACTGACCGATACGGCCGGAACAGGAGGAGCATTCGCAGGCATAAAGGCGTCCTCCAATTCGGTGCTGCCTCCCTTTGAACCTTATGCAGGAAAGAGAATGGAAGTCGGCGCCTGGGTGAAAGAGGCCAACCTGTGCTCCTGCCAGCAGTATACTCAGGACACCATTCACTTAAGCTTCACTGTCTCTGGGGTCACCCACGATTTCGCCCTGCGCCCCACGGGAAATATGATCGAAGGGTGGCAACGCTATGATACCATGATCGATATTCCTACTGGATCCACCAACCTGATACTGACACTCAAAGCGTCCAATACTTCTACGACTTATTTTGATGACATACGGATCCATCCGTTCAATGCGGACATGAAATCTTATGTCTATAATCCAATCAATCTAAGGTTGATGGCCGAATTGGATGAAAACAACTATGCCACTTTCTATGAATACGACGACGACGGAACATTGATCCGGGTCAAGAAGGAAACCGAAAGGGGGATTCTCACGATAAAGGAAACCAGGAGCGCCTTATTAAAAAGTAATTAATCCATGAGCAATCGAACGTCCACAAAATATCTCACCCGGCTGATGATAATAGCCGGTATCCTGATCGGACTGCAATGGGCTGCAGCAGCCCAGGGCAACAGCATAACGCCCGCCTATGGCGTCAGCCCAGAGACCAAAGCCCTCCTGGAAAAGGTCCAGCAAGCCTATCGACAGCCTGCTTACCTGGGTTTCCATGTCTTTTACCAATATGCCAATGAGGCCCAACCCGATCATCCTGTGGATACTTTATCGGGAGAAGTTGAAATGGACAAGGCCAGAAGCAGGACCATCCTGGGTGAAACTGAAACGCTCGTGACAGAAAGATACGCCTTGCAGATCCTGCCGGAAGACAAGGTCATTTACCTATCAAAGCCGACACGGCCCACCATGATAGACCCGGTAGGAGCTCTGGACTCTGTGTGGACTCAGTTGCAATCCCTGCATACAGAGATCAGCAAAGATGGTCCTATGGAAAAGTTTTCTATTTTCTTTCCACCTGGCGGAGCGTACACGCGCATCATGATGACCATAGATACCCAAAGCGGCTATCTCTCCGAAATAACCTATGATGTGTACACGGCGGGATTTGTGGACAGGGACCAATTGGACAGGCCGGGACACGCGGGCCCCTACCAGGCCAAAGGGCAGGTGACCGTCCGTTTCACCCATTACCGGCATGGGACCTTCGGCGATTCCGCGTTCGACACCGGCAATTACTTTACCCGCGTCGGTGATCAGTTCGAACCGGCCGGACAATACAAAGACTATCATATTTTCTTAGCCTCCTCACATTATTAATAATAATTCCGTTCTATGCATACGCTCCGGAAATTGACCCTTCGTTTGATATTGCTGATTACCACCTTGACGATGGTTGCCTGTACCGCTATGGCAAGTACCGGAGGGGGTATTTTGGTCAAGGCTGTGTTGGACGGAAGCCTGAACCAGATCAAGGTAGACTCCTCCAGAACCGTGGTAGATTCTGCGTTCTTCAATACCGCCTATATTGGGGATATTGATACCGCCTATTCCGTGCAGAATTTGGTGACCTTGAAGATCAACGAGGCTTCCAGCGTTTTCTTACACGATACGTTTTCGGTAACCGTCCAGATGAGGATCAGTTACAGTACTGGGGCCAATGACACTTCCAGCGTAGTACAAAGCTTCACCATCCATTACGATTCCGCTCACAGCTACAACAGCCGGAGCAGTATGGCTTTTAAGGGGGCTCATATGGTGACCGTTAAAATACTCTCCGTTACCAGCACCGTCTCTTCCTGGGATCCCACCACCGCTTTGCTCATTGAAAACCAACTGGTCTCTCAGCCTGATTTTGCTTTTACGTGCACCAATGCGGTATCGACCGTTACCGTCAGTCCCACCGGGTTATCCAATGCCGATGAACTGCCCGTCAGTTGGACCGCCGTGCTGGGCGCAGATCAATACGACCTTGAATGGACCTATGTAGATTCCAGCGCTATCGCGGACAATAAGTATGGCGTAGAAACACCCGGCAGTGCAACTGCCATTGCCAGTTTTGCCGACAACGTATTCCTCAATAATGCCACCAGGATCACCACGACCGGGACCACCTATAACATACCCCTTATCTATGATAATACAGGCACTTTGTTCATCCGGGTGCGTCCCGTTCAGTTAAAACCGAAAAATGCCGTAGTGTACGCTGAATGGAGTTCCGATGCCGACCCATTAACAGGCCTTGGACAATTCACTTTCAGGGGGCACCAACGCCCTTTCAACTGGCAATCTAATATCAGCTTTGCCGAGGAAGGCAAACGCAAAGTCGTCGTGCAATATTATGACGGCAGTCTGCGCAGCCGTCAAACCGTGACGAAAGACAATACGACCGATACCACTATAGTAGGAGAAACATATTATGACTACCAGGGGCGTCCTGTCATTCAGGTCATGCCTACGCCTACACTAAGCAATATTATCCAGTATACGGCCAATTTCAACGTCAGTATAAATGGGACGGAATACAGTCAGACCAACTACGATACTCTTATAAATCCAGGTACCTATTGTAGTATCCACGCGGATACCATGAGTAATATCTCTGGCTCAAGTAATTATTATTCACCGCTGAATCCCAAAAGAGGATTTGCGATGAACCAATTTATTCCAGACGCCAAGGACTTTCCATTTTCCGAGACCGTTTACACGCCGGATAATACGGGCAGGATCAGTAAGCAGGGTGGGTGGGACCTAATCACTACATCGGTTCCGGCCATGAAACAAAATATTACTATGGGACGCCTGATCAAAACGAACTCGATGCCTTATTCGGAACAGAGGTAGGGGATCATTCCCACTACTTTAAAAACATGGTGAGGGACGCCAACGGTCAGTATAGCATCAGCTATGTCGATATGCACGGTCGGACAATCGCCACCGCATTGGCTGGTGTGGCGCCCGGCAGCCTGGCTGCGTTGCCTTCTAATACAGGCGGCACTTCCATCACAGAAACCCTGGCCGACTCCAACAATGTTTTCTTGCAGGACCAGAGCATGACAGCTCAGAAAACACTGGTTGTCCCCACTGCTGACTCCTTTTACTTCAGTTATAATTTGAATCCCGCCATTCTAACGGAGGCCAACTGTAGTAGTGTAAATATATGTTACACCTGCCGTTACGACCTGGAAATCACCATCAGTGATAACTGCAACAATCAGCTCTTGGGTGGACAAGCCTTTGATACCCTTATCCACAATTATACGCTTGGCCACATTTTTAATAGCTGCACAGACACCCCGATGACGGTAGCCTTCACCAAGTACCTGATGGAGGGAAGCTACGTCATTAATAAGAAACTCACCGTCAACCATGACGCATACGACTATTACAGGGACAGTGTGTACTTGCCCAATAACACCTGCGTATCCCTTCAGCAATACATCAATAACCAGAAGGCGATTGTTGCCGCCGCCAACAGCCAGTGTTCTCCGGATTGCCTTGACTGCCAGAACAGTGTAGGTACCTGGGCGGCTTTCCAGTCCAATTATATGGCCCAAGGCGGAATACCTCCGTCGGACTCGGCGTCTTACCGCAACGACGCAATGACCTCCTACCAAGCGGCACTGGCCAGTTGTGCCGCCCTTTGCCAAACCAACCAGTCCCAGGACAACGACATTCTGAATGCCATGCTCCAGGATGTAACGCCCCCCTATGGACAGTATGCGGACACCAATAAGATTGTGGACGTCTATTCCATATTTTACTCCGATCCGACAAATGATTTATCTGTACCGGCTTTCAAAGTAGATACGCTCCACTACTTCGATCAGAATGGAAACCCGGATACCGTATACAATTCCAATTCAGGCTTGATGGTTACGCCCAATAGCCTATCCATGGCCCAGTTTGTACAAAACTTCAAACCTTCCTGGGCCTATACCCTGTTAAAGTTCCACCCCGAATACTGCAAGCTCGAAGCCCTGGAGGCCCAACATCCCAGCGAATTATGGGATAGGCAGATGGAGTCCGTAGACAGCTACACCATTGCCTATGCAAGGGGATACCTCAACCCGACGGGAAGCACAGCTGCTAATTTCAATCATTTTCCCTCCAATTCCAGTTATACCGATCCATTATCGACAGAGTCCGGAAGCCTAAGCGGGCTGAAGGGCCATTTGGAGTCAAAGATGAATAACTATATGTCCGTATCGGGTTTCGGCTCCCTGACAATGTGGGGTATGGCCTGTCTGATGGTGCATTGCACCACCAGCGATGCCGGATGTGTGAACACCTATAATCAGATAGCAAACGACTTCAATCCTACCATCATGTGCCAGGGAGACCTGGATATGGCATGGCGGAATTTCCGGGAAATCTACCTGCAGGCCAAGCAGGACATCGTCAATACCCTCATCCTTGCACCCGTGGGCAAGTGCGCGGATTTTCGCAGCGTCAGTAATCAAAACCCACCCAACGTCAGCACCTTACTCCTGGACCAACACCAGCCTGAATTCACGGATGTCGCGCTGAGCAACAACAAAAACGGGCCCTTAGCCTATACGACACTCAGCAACTTTAACCAGACCAACCCCAATAAGAACCAGGTCGCCGCAGACCAGGCCAGCGTACAGGATTCACTGAACAGCTATTATACACAAAATTGTAATGCTTATGTCAATCTATGGACATCGCAGCTATCTCCCTGCAACTATTCCAACGTTTATCTGACAGACAGTATCCTGCCCCGGCTTAACAGTTTATGCCGCCTGGCCTGTGACAGTGCTCATCCCTACGGGGCCAGTACACTCCCTCCAGGAATGACCTACAATCCGCCCGGCACTTCTTATCATTTTACAAGCTTCCAGGACATCATCAATGCATTCAACCAATTGCATGGCATCACCAATTCCCTGCAGTGCAATGCCGAATTGATCACTGCCCCATTACCCTATGGCAGCCAACCCATCTATGGCAGCGTAGCCGTCTATTCCCGACCCACCGATTGCGAGTGCAAGCAGATCACTTCTTTATACCAGCAATATCAAAATACCCACCAGGGCGACGCCTCTTTCTCCGCCTACCTGAGCAGGACGCTCCAGGTCACTATGACCGACGCCAACCTTACTCAGTTGCTATCGATGTGTAATTACACCACCAACAGCACCTGTGTCTATATGTCGCAGCCCATCCTGCTGCCCCCGGCTTTCCAATGTAACAGCGGCAGCACCTGTGTTCCCTGTCTGGTAGTAGATTCTATGTATACCAACTACACAGCTCAATACCCTGGCAACGTTCCAGACACGTCCAGTTCCGTAGATACCATTCAGTTCGCCAAGAATCAGTTGTTCCAGAATTACATGAACAACCGATTAGGTTTCAACTTGCAGGCCTATCAATATTTGAACTTCATGGACTCCTGTCATGTATATTCTGCGACACTGACAGATTCTCTGAAATGTTCTCCGATTCCCATCGGCAATACATATAAGTCCGGGGGAACGGATACCCTCTACGACATACGCATCACGCCGGACAACGGCTACATTATGGCCGGTGGTACCACCGCTACCGGAGCAGGTGACGGGTATATTGTCAAAACCGACCATTCTGGAAACACCCAATGGGCTAAAACCTATGGGGGAACAAAAAGAGATTATTTCTATCGGATCAAGCCCACTGCTGATAACGGATATATAGCGATAGGTACGACCTATTCCGTAAACGCCGCCCTCGCCAAGATACTGCTGGTAAAAATGGATTTCAGCGGCAACCTGCAATGGACAAAAGTCATAGGCTTCGGTACCGCTGCGGGAGAATTCGGGCGGGACGTCATTCAGACCAGCGATGGGGGCTATGCCGCCCTGGGCTCCTACAACTATGCCGGCGGCACTGCCGACCTGCTCATGTCCAAGCTCGACACCGGTGGAAACATCCTCTGGACTCACCAATTCGGAACCAGCAGCAGCGACGAGGCCAACAGCCTTTATGAAAATGGGGATACTTTGCTGGCTGTAGGCTCCGCTTACATCAGCGGCTCTTACCAAGGCGCTGTATACAAAATCGCCGAAGATTCCGGGACGGTCTATAAGATGACCCAATATGAAGATGACGGCGGAATGAGCACCTGGTTCGGCAATATTCTTCCCACCGCTACCGGTTACCGGGTCAATATGAATAATACCACCGGTTTCACCTCTGCTAATCAGCATATAGCCTATGTAAATATCGGCGTCAACGATTCTGTTCAATCCTATATCCGTTCCGGCGTGCCTCCAGGAGGCAATACCATTGCCACCTACGGTGTCATTGCAACCACCCAGGACGGGGGCACCTTGATCACCCAGACCGGTGACGTGACCAGCCATATCTTCTGGCAAAGACTCAATGACAATGATTCGGTCATCTGGTCCTCCGTTACCAATCTGCCTGGTACCCAAACCCTGTGGCAGATCCTTCAGAACCCTGACACCAGCTTTACCACCTCCGGCACCGACAACGGCCATGCCCTGTTCCTTGACCTCAATGCCCAAGGCAAGACCGGTTGCTACGACAGCACGATAACCTTGGGAGTCACATCCCTGGAAATGAATGTCTACGCGGGAAGTGTGACAGTCAATGCATCTCTTGTTCCCAGCCATACTGACACCACCTATACCCAGACTATCCTGATGGACACGGCCACGGCCATTACCTGTCCGGGCAATACCAATTGCTCCAACATCTACAATGGACCCATGCTCTGTGGCAAGAGTCAGCCCCTCTTCCCGTCCATCGCCCAGGATTCCACCACCTCCTGCACCGACAGTACCTTCTTTGCCGTCAGTAAAGGGACCGGCCTCTCCGCCACCTATACCGACTCCCTGACCGGAGACTTTGAACAGCGCTACCTGGCCACCTGCATGCAGGCCTATAAATATGAGTCATTCACAGTAACCCACGCAGAGAATGAATATCATTATACGCTGTATTACTATGATCAGGCAGGGAATCTCCTGAAAACAGTACCTCCAGCGGGCGTTCATCCTAACAACAATTCCACCTGGCTCACAAGCGTACGCGCCGCCCGAGCCGCAGGCACTGTAGTTGTCCCCAATGACAGCCTTCTGACAAGTTATAGATACAACAGCCTAAATCAGGTTGTGTCCCAATTATCCCCTGATGGTGGCCAAAGTAGCTTCTGGTACGACCGCCTGGGAAGATTATCCATCAGCCAAAATGCCAAGCAAGCCCCTAATTCAGCTTACAGCTTCACTGAGTACGATTCCATAGGCCGTATCACCGAAGTAGGCGAACTCACCAGCAGCACCGCCATTACCGATGCGACCAGTCGCAATGCCACCAGTCTTGCCACCTGGATCAACAACGTCGCCTCTACAGAAGAACAGATCACCCAGACCAATTATGACTACGCCTTCACTCCCATGTATCCTGAAGTCGTCGCCCAAAATCTGCGCAATAGGGTCGCCTGGACCGGTTTCTTCGGCAGTTATGCAGACGTCACCAACACCACCAATCCCACCCAGGCAGCCATCACCTATTATAGCTACGACATCCTGGGCAACGTAGACACCTTGGTCCAGGAATACCGCAGCGGTGTCATGAAAACAACCAACAACAGCCTGAAGAAGACCGTCTATGACTACGACCTTCAAAGTGGAAAAGTCGATAAAGTAACCTATCAGCATGGCTATCCGGATGCCTTCTACCATATTTACCAATACGACGCCGAAAACCGCCTAACCAACGTCCAGACCAGCGCAGACAGCGTCAACTGGGATAATGATGCGTATTACAGTTATTACCTCCATGGCCCTCTTTCCAGGACCATCCTGGGAGACCAGCAAGTGCAGGGTATTAACTACGCCTATACGTTACAAGGTTGGATGAAGGAAGTTAATCCGCCGATCTACAGCGGTACAGGATACGTTTTACAG
>Ga0302309_10000321_pt1 | contig 59077 bp, 54 predicted proteins | sample III_Palsa_N1_1_FD_200453 | JGI IMG/M metagenome (GOLD analysis project Ga0302309, IMG submission 200453) | Peat permafrost microbial communities from Stordalen Mire near Abisko, Sweden - III_Palsa_N1_1 | ecosystem: Environmental > Terrestrial > Soil > Palsa > Peat permafrost | place: Sweden...
GCCTACGCCGGAGGGCGAAGACATCAACAGCCTGGCACAGGGGCATGAAGCGGAAATGTTAATCCACCTGCTCGATGAAAGAGCGGAGCAAAAACCCAAAAGCGGCCAGGTTCTTTTTTCAACTGAAAAAAATAACGAAGTCGTTATCAGCCCGGCAACCCCGGCCTTAGATTGCAGCAATCCTCACCAAATCAAATTCACGACCGCCACCGCCAAATATTACGTACAGGGTGGGTTAAAAAAAGAACTGGACAGCTTAAAAATAACCCTTGCGATAGAAAACCCGGCTTTGCCCTACCTGAAAAGCCGTTTAAAATACGACCTGTATAATGACAAGGATGTGGAGCGCAACACGAAAGAAGCAGCGGAAAAACTGAACTTACGGGCAGACTTATTACAAACAGACATCAGCCTGTTAACCGACCTGTTGGAAGCGGAACGGGACAAACAGGGCATAAAATCTAACGAAAACCCCGCCGGGGCAACGGCATACCAAATGAACGAAGAAAGCAAAAAGAAGTGCCTGGACTTCCTAAACAAACCCGGCCTTATCCAAAATATCAACGCCCTGATCGGCAAGGCAGGCGTAACGGGCGAAGAAACCAACCGTATCTTTTTATACTGTATCGCATCAAGTTACAAAATGAACGATACGCTGCACGCCCTGGTACAGGGCAGCAGCGGCAGCGGTAAAACGCACCTGATCATCAAAATAGCGGGACTGATGCCGCCGGAAGACGTAACGGCATTGACCAGGGTAACAGAAAGCAGCTTTTATAATTACGGCGAGTATGAACTCTCACATACACTGCTATGCTTTGAAGACCTGGACGGCATGAAAGAAGAAGCCTTGTTAGCCCTGCGGGAGCTGATGAGCCGGGAAGTGCTGACCAGCAGCACCAGCATCAAAGATGAAAGCGGCAACATCCGGGCGGCGGTAAAAACGGTAAGAGGGCCGATAGCCAGCTTGTCGGCCACCACCAAAGGCGAGATCTACGAGGACAATATGGGCAGAGCTTTTTTAATTGCCGTTGACGAAAGCAAGGCGCAGACCCAAAAGATCATCCAATATCAGAACGACAAGGCGGCAGGCCTGACCGACACCGGTAAGGAAAAAGACATCAAAGCCTTTTTACAAAACTGTATCAGGTTACTAAAACCTTACGAGGTCATTAACCCCTACGCCAACAAAATACAGCTGCCCGATGAAGCCCATAAAATACGGCGGCTCAATGAGCTGTACCAGGCCTTTGTCAAACAGGTTACTTTATTAAACCAGTACCAGCGAAAGAAAGACGATAAAGGCAGACTGATCGCAGAAAAGGAAGACCTGAAAACCGCCTGCGACATCATGTTTGAAAGTATATTGTTAAAAGTGGACGAACTCGACGGGAGTTTAAGGCAATACTTCGAGCAGGTAAAAAGCTATATCAGCGGCAAGGGCAAAGACCATGAGTTTACCCGGATAGAGTTAAGGCAGCAGCTTAAAATGGGCAAGACCCTGCAACATAACTATATGAGCAAGCTGTTATCACTGGAATACATCCGGCAAAGCGGCGGGCATATCAACCGGGGTTTTCATTACAAAATAACCCATTGGGACGATATGGCCGCATTAAGGGCAAGGCTAAAAGAGCAACTGGCCAGCCAGCTGCAAAACCTGTAAAAGACTGGCGTTCACAAACAGGTGAACGCCAGCGTGAACACTTAAAGTATTGATAATAAAAGCTTTTACCCCTGGCGTTCACTGTTTCTCAAAAACAACAACCAGCACATGGAAAAATACGTCATACACCAGCCAAACTATCATAGGTTATTAAAGGAATATAAGGCCGACCTGGAAGCATTAGGTTACGGGCGCAGCAGCGTAAAAACCTACCCCCGTTGCCTGCAAGAGTTCTTATCCCGGCTGGAGCAGCAGCAAATTAACAGCATCCGGAAAATACAGCAAGATAATATCACGGCGCACCATGCCTACCTGCAGCAGCGCCCCACCTTGTACCGGGGCGGCGCATTAAGCAGCAGCACGATCAGCCAGCACCTGTTTGCCATCAGGACATGCTTTGCGTTCCTGGAACGCACCGGGCAGATCAAAGAAAACCCCATGAGCGCATTAGCGTTTGCCGCCCCTGTAAAAACCGAAAGAATAATATTAAGCCCGGCAGAGATCGGCGGCCTGTACGAAGCTGCCGGAACGTTAAGGGACAAAGCTGCGCTTAACCTGTTTTACGGCTGCGGCCTGCGCCGGAGCGAGGCGGTAGCCCTGAATATAAACGACATTCATTTCAAGGCGCAGCTTTTGTATGTAAGGGAGGGCAAAGGCAAAAAAAGACGTGCTATACCCCTGACGGAGAAAGTAGCAGACGGACTTAAAAACTATTACCTGTATGAACGGCAGGGTTATGTTAACATAAAGGCAAAGCAGCCCGAAGAAGCGTTTATCTTAAACAACAGCGGTACCAGGATGCAGGGTTTGGGTTATGATACGCTGTTAAAAAAACTACTGGAAAAATCAGCCCTGACCCATTTAAAAGGGCAGATCAGTTTACACCACCTGCGGCACAGCATCGCCAGCCACCTGCTGGAAAACGGCGTAAAAATGACTTATGTAAGGGACTTTTTAGGGCATAGCTGCCTGAATACCACGCAGGTTTATACCCATATCCATCAAAGACAGTTACAGCAATTGAAATGACATTACAGGAATACTTACAGGAACGGCACCCACCGGCTACCGTTAAAAACTATACGAGGGACATTAATATCTACCTGCAAAGCCACCCTAAAGCCAGCGGGTACGGCTATCAGGAAGTAATAGGCTATATCGGCGAACTGCGGGGCAGGTACAGCAACGCCCGGACGGTTACCCGGATATTACAGGCCTTAAAGAAATATTACCATTACCTGTACTATACCGGGCAGCGCAAAGACAACCCGGCAAAGGCCATCCGGTTAAGGGACAATAAAAGCAAACCCCTGCAATTACAAGACCTGTTTACCAGCGAAGATCTGCAAAAACTATTACTCCCCAGGAAAGAAAGATACCCGTTCTTAACGGACAGAAATAAAACAGTTATGAGTTTATTTGTTAACCAGGGCTTAAAGATCGGAGAAATGATACAGTTGGACATGAACCATATCAACCTAAGTGCTGCCAGTATCTTCGTGCCTGGCACCGACAAAACCAATAAGCGGACATTAGCTTTAAAAGCGGAGCAGGTCATGTTACTGCATGGTTATATCAGTGCAGCCAGGCCAAAACTAATAACTGAAAGAACAGGCGGCAGCACCAAACTTTTACTGTCCAAATTAGGGCGGCCTTTGAGTATTCCTGAAATACAATACCTGGTAGAAACTTACGGCCACCTGTACCCCGGACGGCATTTGACGGCGCAGGTAATCAGGCAGAGCGTGATCATGAACCTGCTGAATGCCGGGAATGATATACGGGTAGTACAGGTCTTTGCCGGGCATAAACGCCCGGATGCTACCGAAAAATACAAGCAAAGCCATATTGAAACCCTGAAAACGGAAATCCAAAAACACCACCCGCTACGATAACCACACGCAGGAAAAGTGGTATTCGTTATCACTCGTCAGCGCAAAAATCACGCCCTCATTCGTACCTCATTCCGTCATGCTTTCCGCCTTCCTTGTTCTTCCTCATGGTCGGCTTTCTCTGTTCAGGCCATGCCGTTAGAAGCATGGCCAGCCCAAACGCCGCCCCTTGTCTGGCTCGCCTGCTGGCTCGGCAACCGCCCCGCTGATAGAAGCCGGGAGCTGGCGGCCGGTCGCCCTTTCGGGACTTCCCCCGGCCGGGTTTGCCTCACACTCGCAACGGCTTCGCAAGAAAAAAACAGAGCAGAAGTAGGGCGCATAATCCCCCCGCACATGGAGGCCATCTGTTTAATTGGGGGCTATCTTCCAAAGCCCCCAAACCCCTTTGGATCGTTTACGTGCCGGATGCAAGCCGCACAGATCCACCCACTACCCACGCTTACATCCAGCCCGAAAACGTTGGCCTTTTCAGGCTTAAAATATTGACTTTGTAATATTAGCAAGATGTACATTTGTGCCACAAATGGATCTTGCGGCCATGCCGGAAAAACGCTTTTTGGCGTTTAGCAAGATGTACGATTGTCCGACAATCGAATCTTGCCCCATTGCTCCGAAGTCGCCGGGGAACCCCTGGAAAGACCTTTGCAACCACCGGGCGCAAAGGCAAGTTTGCCCGGTGCCGGATGGCATCGGGAGTATTTGGGTACCAAATACACAAACTTGCTTCTTATCGGCTAATTGCTTTATCTGCGAATAGCTGTTTAGTTGTTTATGCCTTTAGTTGTCTATCTGTATATATAAATATGGGCATAGATGTTTAGCTGATTAACTGTTAAGCACCAAAAAGCGGGAGAAGACGGGGCTGTCAAGGGAACGTGGAATAAATGGCCTTGTGGGTGAAAGGCTGGTGGGTTTATGCCGCGAAAGTCCCTTTACTGCCCTGGCTTCGGCGGCTACCTTTGCGGTGACAGATGATCGGCTTTACCATTAACCAGGTGCGCAGGGAAAGCATCGGGGAAGCCGGACACGGGCAGCTTCGCTGCTTAACATAATGGCATTATGGGACGAGCCACAACCGCTAAAAAACAAAAAACCGCAGTGAGTACCATAATAAGCTGTTATGTTAAAGTTGTCCGGCGGGTGCTGTCGGGTATCGCCTGGGGTAATCAAAACGGTATCTTCTTTTTTTCAATTGAAAATAAAAACCTTACCTTAACGCCACTAAACGGCGGCTGAAAAGCCGTGCAGGGCGGTTCGTTCTTTAAATGAAAAAGTAGTGCAGGGGAGAAAGAATACCTTTACAATAAAAAAGAGTTACAGGAGGAGTTAGGGCAATACGATTACGGTGCACGTTTCTATGATCCGGTAATTGCAAGGTGGACATCTCCCGATCCTCTTGCAGAGATAAGTAGAAGATGGTCTGCCTACAACTATGGAGAAGATAATCCAATTAGAAATATTGACGTTGATGGTTTATACGATCAGACAATATTGGATAAATGGGCCGCGGAAGATAATGCATTTTTCGGACTTAGTGAAAGTGGCGCACCGGCTAGTATAACCACATTAGCATCAACCAGTAAAACCACTTCCGGACAATCAAAGGATAAGGGAAAAAAGAAAAAAGAGGCAAAAAAGAAAGAGGCAACAAAATTCTGGCCTAATTGGTATTATTACATACCTGTTTTGGGGCAAGCGGGGGCATCTGGTGACGATCTTACTGATGGTAACTATGGAAAAGCTACTACCGAAGAAATTACAGGTATATTAGAATTATATATGTTTGCAGAGAACGAGGCTATTTCGGCGTATAATTCAATACTAGGAATGTTTTCAAAAAATGCTGCGGAGGGCATGGCAACTCAAATAGAAAGGGCTGCTGCAGGTATCAACATTTATTCTGGGCAGAAATCAGGTGCTGCGCTTACTGAAGTTGTTGATGACTATTATTCACAAATGGTAAATAAAACGTTCAATCCTAAACATGGAGTAGCAGGAGTAATAGAAAATGGTAAATATATTTTAACTGATGGGAACCACAAGATGGCAGCCGCACTTAGATATATGATAGAGAAAGGTGATCCTCTGTACGTTGAGCAATTAATAAAAAATGGGAATTGGTCCACTAAGCCCGCTTTAGAGTACGGTATAAAAATATATAAATTCGTTGTTAAGTAATTATGGATAGTTATTTTATTGTTGACTATAATGCCTCTGAATCAAACGAGATTCTCAATTTCAAGTTTAAATATGGAAAACTTTATTTGTTTTTTTCCAATGAGCTTGGGATACAGGGCGATGTTTTTAATGCCATCGCTGAAAAAGTTTCTTTTATAAATTCTTTTTTTAAAAGTGCAATCAAAGTGCCAATATACTTTGAAGAGAATAAAAAGGAATTATTGAAGATAAAAGATGACATAAATATATCTGGAACATTCCCTTTCAGGTTAGAAGAGTATGGTTTATTTGATGAAATCTTATTGGTATTACTTGCTGAATTGAAAAAAGTCAATATTGCAATAGTTGAGACAACCGGTTTAAACGAGTCTTCAATAATTAAACTAATCAAATTTAGTTTTTTGTACTTAGAATTAAATCCCGAAAAATCAATAATATTAATCGACAACAATTACTCAAATGTTAACACTAAAATAATTTTGAAAATTGATAAAGAAAATATTGATAAAAATTTGGACGAATGGTTACCAGATACATTAAAATCCAACAAAATTTTGATTGATTTCAAGTTGAAGTTATAAAGCAGGGGTTGCGATAATAACGTGATAGGTAATAAACAACAAATCAAAGCCTGGCCTAGCGCTGGGCTTTGTTCATTTAAACGAGGCTTTTTTAGCTTTATAATCCCTTATAAGTGCGTCAATAATCATGTACACCTGCTTGGTTATTGCAGCATTTCATAGCAACACTAAAACAAAAATGTATTCCTGATATTTGTGCTTTAAAAGAACCTATACTTTCAGCTTTGGATCAGATACCTCCTTATCAAAACAAATCTCTAATCGATATTCCCGGAGAAGCATGGAAAGACATCCCCGGTTTTGAAGGATACTACCAGGCTTCGACAAAGGGAAGGATAAAGTCGCTTGACCGTATTATTCCCCATCCGCGTTTGTATCAGCAATTCGTCACAGGACGCATATTAAGTCAGAAGGTTAATAAAAGTAACAATGTAAAAACCGGTGAGCCCATGATTGACTTGGGGGTAACCCTGACGGTAGAAAATCAACAATACTATGGCAATGTCCGCAGGCTCATTTATAAGACGTTTATTGACCCGCGCCTTGATTACAAGAAAAATGGGGTATATGTAATCAATATTGACGGTGACGGCTATAACAACCGCCCGGAAAACGTGGCCGTAGTGACCAAAAGTGAAAAGCAATTGCGGGCTGTCGCACGGGAACGGGTGCTGCCATCAAACCTAAAAACGGCTGACCGTTCCGATTGGAAAAAGAATAATTCCACCAGCAAGCCAATCGAGCAATACGACTTGCAAGACAACCTTATCAAGCGATATCCCAGCATCAAAGAAGCTTCCCGGCAAACGAAGACTGATAATAAAGCCATTATTCAAGTAGCAAAAGGAATGTACAAGCAATGGAATGGCTTTGTGTGGAAGTATGGCAAAAGTAGCTTGTGACTATTGCAACTAAGGGGTACGGGGATTTCCCCGCAAGATAGTGTGTCAACCGACGGAAAGATAGCAATCTGTCACCGGAGGGACACACTATCTTGCTACTTCTTAAATTTTTTTTTATTAATTTCACCCGCATTTTAAATAACCTAGAACTTGTACTTTAGCCCGCAATGAAATTAAGACCTTTACCTTGTTTATTTCTTTTGTTATTTGCCGGACTGACGTGCCTTTCTTCCTGCGACGACATTATCGAGCCATCCATTGCTAAAAGCCAGGTTGTTTTGGAAGCTCCTGCAAATCAGTACACCAGCACGAGCTATACGATCAACTTTTGGTGGGACCAGATTGATCACGCCTTGACCTATCACCTACAGGTGGTTAGTCCAAGTTTTGCCAATCCGGGCAGTCTTGTTTTGGATACCATTGTAAGCAGTTACAAATTCTCCGCCAATTTAAACCCTGGAACTTACCAATGGCGGGTAATGGCCGAGAATGGAAGCTCACAAACGGCTTATGCGGCGCCAAGAACTTTTGTGGTTGCGGCCTCCAGTGTTGTTGGACAAACCGTACAATTAACGTCTCCCGCCAATAATTATCTGACCAATCAAAGCAATATTGTTTTTCAATGGGGAAGCTTATACGGTGCAACTAAATATCAGATCGAAGTAGATACCAATAACTTTGTAAACGAGAGCGCCGTGTTGATAAATCAAACCATACCGGGCCAGCAATTCAGCTTTACATTTCCTAAAGACCAAAATTACCAATGGCGCGTTAAGGCACAAAATGATACCGCCCAAGCACAATGGTCATCGGTCTATCAGGTCACTTATGACCATACCCCGCCAGCACAAGTTACCCTTGTGGCGCCTGCTAATGGTGTTACGGTACCATTACCGGTTATCTTGCAATGGAACGCCGTGGCACGTGCAGTAAAATATAAATTGTATGTATTCCAAAGTGATGGGGTAACCAACTACAATTCGAGTTTCCCGATGAGCTTAACGGCTACCAGCTACAGTTTTAATTTGGGAGCCTCGGGGAATAAGATCTATTGGGTTGTTACCGCCGTAGATGCCGCAGGCAACGAGAGCGCACCGGTAAATGCCAGCTATTTTGTATTGCAATAAAACCATCAACGTGTGAAAAATAAAAAAATGACTTATTTTTTGGGCTTTATTGTTTTAGTAGTTTGGGGACTGATCATCTACCGCGTTTTTGATGCGGCAGGCGGCTCCGGCGATGATCCGGTTACTCCGACAGCCAATCCTCGTCAAAAGGAAGCTTATAATGATTATGCTATCCCAAAGGATACTATCCGTTTATTGCTGAACTACCGCGATCCATTTGGCATTATCAAAACGATTGATACCGCAGAAATACCCATTAAAAAACTGGTGCACAGAAGCCTAGTTAATTCACCCGTCAGACCTGCTTTTAACTGGAGTTTCATTCAATACGCAGGCTATATCCGTAATCCCGACTCCAAAAAACTGATTGCCTTAGTGACCATTAATGGCAAAAACGAAATGTTTTCAGAGGGAGAGATAAAAGACAATGTAAAACTGATCAGGAACTTTCGCGATTCCATCAAAATCAGATTCAATGGCGCAACCAAATTTATCGCAATCAAACCGGCTTCTTAATGAAAAAGATATTTACCCTATTTTTCCTACTGACTTCGGGTGTCATTTATGCCCAGGAAATGCCCGAGATGGGCATTAAAGTTCGTATTCCACAATCCGATAAAACCATTGTAGCTGAAATAAACGAGGTTTCGGCTGTTCCATCGCCAAAAGCAAATTTGGTTTACTATTGGTATTATGCCAATGGCATTCATTCCACCCAAGGCGGCTTCAGTGGCAAACTGCTCGACGGCCAGTACAGTGAATTTTACCTGAGCAAAAACTTGAAAGAGCAGGGATTTTTTAAAAAAGGTTTGAAACAGGGTCCCTGGAAAAGCTGGAACGAAGACGGCACACTAAAAGAACAAACCAAATGGAAAAATGGCGTACTGGTTGCCGATAAGGTTGTTCCCTTTTGGAAAAGGATTAATATTCTAAAAAAGAATAAAATTACGCCCGCCGATACCATAAAAAAGACGGCCAAATAAAAAAATTATGCTTAAAGCATCGGCCCTATATATGGTCATCATTATTGCTTTAGTGATCGGGCTAATCTGTTCATCATTAATTGTCGCTGCTTATTTTTATAAAGCCCAATACCAGCAAAAGAATCGGTATGATCAATTAGAAAATAACCTCCAATCCGGTGTAAACATTTTGCTAGCCTCCGAAGACAGCACTTATAATCAGGAGAAAACAATTAGCCTTTTTAATAATGACGCTGATTCACTTATCCTTAAAAAAATAACCTGGGGAATATTTGACATCGGCTGTGTGAAAGCCTTTATTCAAAAAGACACTTTATACAAAGCTTTTTCAATGGCCAACGCGATTGATTCTTCCAAATGGGCAGCTATCTATCTGATTGATGAGGACAGGCCATTTTCTTTAAGTGGTAAGACGACCATCCGGGGCGACGGGTATATTCCAAAAGCAGGCGTGCAGGAAGCTTATATCAATAATATGGCCTACCAGGGCGATAAACGTTTAATTATTGGCAATAAACGTTTCAGTGCAAAAACCTTACCCGGATTAAATCTAATGAGGCTTAATCTATTACAACCTTACTTTATGTCTACTTTTAACGGCGATGCTGTTCTTCCCAAAAAAGACTCGCTTCAACAGTCATTTTTGTTACCCACACGTTTTTTTTCTTTCAAAAAATCGGTGCAGACACTTGAAAATATTAAATTAAAGGATAATATTATTTTATTGTCAGATACGACTATAACCATCGATAGTACTGCGCTGTTGAGCAATATTATCGTTTTTGCTAAATCCATCGTAGTTAAAAGCGGGTTTCAGGGCAACTGCCAGCTTTTTGCCACGGATTCCATTCGCGTAGAGCCTCGTTGTGCGTTTAATTATCCTTCCGGGGTGGGCGTCCTGCGTTTTCAACCGACAGCGTCAAAAACACAGGAGGTTTTATTTATCGGTCAAAGCTCAACCATTAATGGTGCAATATTTACTTATGAAAAAGCAGTTAATAATGTAAAACCGACTATTACCATCGGAAAACACACCAAAGTTCAGGGGCAGATTTATTCGCAGGGCATGCTGCAATTAAAGGATACTACGGAAGTAGATGGTAGTGTTTTCACCAGTCTTTTTTTTTACAAAAGCAGCTTCACTTTATATGAAAATTACCTAATCAATACCACAATAAATTCCAAAGCGCTTTCTCCGTATTATCTAACAAGCGACCTTTTGCCAGTTGCTCAAAAAAAGAAAAAAATATTACAATGGCTGGAGGCAAATTAAATACCCGCGTCCGTGCTTCCACCATCATGGAAGTGGTAGTCTCTATGGTGATCATCGTTGTAGTTTTTGGCATCGCTATGATGATTTATACCAATGTACTCCGTGTGTCTGTTTCGGCTAAAAAACTGCGGGCACAAGCCTTATTAAGGGAGGCACTTTTTAATGCGGAGCGTGATGCTACAAAAATAACTCAAACTTTTACGGTGGACGATTTTAGGATCGAGCAGGAGGTCAAACCATCCGCGCAGGATAAAAATTTATCTGACATCCATTTAACGGCTTACGATCAGAACCAGCAAAAAATAGCGGAGCTTGAAAAAGTAATTTATTAGCATGGACAATCATAAAATAAAGGCTTTTACACTATTGGAAGTTGCCATCACGATGCTGATTTCTGCAGTATTACTGGGTATTACCTATACGTCCTATTCCATTGTGGTTAAATCTTATCGTTCGTTCACTGCAAAGAATGACAACATAGCTGTTTTGATTGGCCTCGATCATGTATTGAGAAGGGATTTTGCAAAAGCTACCGTCGTTATTAAAGATACTGATGGTATAGAACTACAAAGCGATCAGCAGTCGATTAAATATACTTTCAACCCGGATTTTATTATCCGAAGCACCACTCGACAAGATACGTTTAAAGTACAAACACAGGACATCCTTACCTCTTTTGAAAACACACCTTTGAACAACGTACAAGATACTCCGGAACAAAATAGATTGGATGAACTTTCCTTTACGCTGCTGTTTCAAAACGAAAAAATTCCTTACCATTACAGTAAATCATATAGTTCCGAAAACCTGATTCAACGCCAAACCGATGCCATCCATTGATCTGAGTAGATACGAAAAGAAGAAAGTTGTAAAACCGTCGAAAAACACTGATGGTGAAGGTGGCTTATTGGCCCTGCTGAACCGCGATATTAGTTTCGGCAGTAAAGAACTTAACGATAAAAAGAAAGAACACCTGTATTTAGAGCTAAGCTCGCTTCTAGAAGCGGGAATTAATCTCAAAAGCAGTTTTGAACTCATCACTGCTGACCAGGAAAATCAAAAAGACAAGCAACTTTATCAAACCATGCAGGACGCCGTTATAGGTGGCACCACTTTCTCGCAAGCATTGCAGCAGACCGGCAAATTCTCTTTGTACGAAGTTTATAGTTTGCAGATTGGGGAAGAAACCGGCAAACTGATCGAGGTATTACAGGACCTTGCTAAATTCTACGAGAATAAAATTAAACAGCGCCGAAAAATCACATCGGCTCTCACCTATCCTTGCGTGGTACTAACATCTTCATTAGGCGCCGTATTTTTTATGCTGAAGTTTGTGGTACCCATGTTTGGCGATGTCTTTAAACGTTTCGGGGGACAATTACCCTGGTTAACTGAAAAGATCATTGGTGTTTCGCAGGCCATGGAAAACAATTTCTGGCGCTTTGTGCTCTTCACTATCCTGACAATTAGCTTTATTCTGTTTACCCGCAAAACGGAAAAATTCAGGAAAATTTTCTCCGGCTTGGTGTTGCGTACGCCATTGATAGGCAATCTGGTGCAAAAAATATACCTAGCCCGGTTTTGTAATTCCATGCGGCTGTTGATTAATGCAAAACTCCCCCTTTTAAGGGCCATAGCGTTGATCCGGCAGATGATCCGGTATTATCCCATTGAGTCGTCCCTGCAAAAGGTTGAGGATGATATTATGAAAGGCAAATCCCTGCACGAAAGTATGCAGCAGTTTAAGGTATATCCCTCTAAAATGATACAATTGGTAAAAGTAGGTGAAGAAACCAACCAGTTGGACTATTTCTTTGGTAAAATATCCGAACAATATATTAGCGAAGTTGAATACAAAACCACCACCCTCAGCAGCGTGATGGAACCTTTAATCATCATCTTTTTAGGCTTTATTGTTGGGGCAATCTTAATCGCAATGTATCTGCCTTTGTTTCAAATGAGCAATAGTTTTCAATAAGCTGATACATTTGGACCTATAAAATCATAAACAGTGGCCATAGCTGCTTCGTAATTTTATCCCGCCGTAAACAAGCAAGACATCTTTAATGGAATTTACACCAAAGGTTTATTTCACCAGTTCCAGATAAACTTCCAGAACGAGCTTTTTGCTTTCATCTGAATTTGACCTGATTCCTATGCTTTTGTAACTCACTGATCGCAGCATGCCAATTTGAGGGGTGCTTTGCAACTGTTTTAGCACTTTCGTCAACGAAAAGAAGTCACCCTCAAAATCAAGCTTTTGAATAATAAATTTATCTGTATGGAATGAAGGGTCCTGTAAAGGAACTTCGCTCAACTTTACATTTTCTTTTTCGGCAATACCGGCAATATTACTGATGACATTGCTGCGGAATGCAGTAGTATCTGTTTTATAGAGTGCAGTAATTTTACTCAAATTAGCACTTTTCCGTTCCAGGTAAGCGGGTTGTACATTCAAATCACTTGCTTGGGTTAGCTGGGTATTCAACTGTTTATTTAACTGCCAAGCCATTATTGTTTTTTTAAAGGCCAACTGGTAACAAATCAAAACAGCGATGATGGTACCCGCTACCAGTAAATATTCTTTTTTAATAGGGATATTTTTCAGCATTTCAATAGTCAATTAGGATAATAAACCGCCCGGTGTTTAACTCGCTGTTATAGGTGTAGCTTTCCATTTGCACGTTCTTCACCCAAGGCCTTGTTTTTATGCGGGCCATCCATTCATTTACCGGGATAATCTTTTCCGCTATTCCCGTTATCCTGATCTGCCTGTTAAAAAAAACAACTTCTTTCTGCAAACGGCTTGCGGAGAGATCTAAGGGATCAACGGAAACTTCTTTCCAGGTGATCTCCCACGGCAATAAAGATGCCAGCTGATCGACCAGGACACTTTTATCAATCCCTATCTCCCAGCCCAAGGTTTTCAGCAAATCTTCTTTTTGCTTCACCTGGTCTGTTAACTTGAGCACATCGGTAGTGCTTTGCGTGGTTCTGCTGACTTGTTCTACCAGCTTTGAATTGGAGGTATTCAGCCCTGAAAACAAAAGAAAGTTAACTAATAACAGAATAAACAAAGATGACAGGATCAATAAACCGTGCACCCTTAATTTATTGGCTGCCAATAGTCTGCTAAACGCGCCATCAAGCGTTTCAACGCTTGCCTTGATCAGATCAAGGCTGCCCGACAATACCATTTGAAATGCAGCAGCATAAGGAACAATCAATTTTTCATTTACCCCTTCATTTTCGACTTTTAAGGCAAACGGCGTTAACGCAGCCGGATCAGTTTGATAGCCCGTCCATTTCAATTGATCATTCCGCTGAATAATGTTCCCGTTGAAAATAAGCTCATTGCCATAAATATTTAATTGGGAAACTATTTGTTCAACTACAAACGGACCAAGACTTAAAGATAATGGCTCATACCCCAAGGTCTTCAAGTGATTGATCCATTTATCAGCCTCACTTTGCCGGATGACCGACACAAAAGATTGATCACCGGAAATAAAGTTCTGTACATAAAAATCATCCACTCTGGCATTAGGCAAGATTTTGGTGAAATTCTGCTGATCTATTTCCTCTATCTTTTCGGTTTGCCGGTTTAACACCCCTTTGCCTGAAATATTGACGGCTACCAATGATTTAAGAGGCAGGTGCTTTTTCAGCTCTTCCGTACTGACCAGATCAGTCACCTTTTTTTCGATATGCAAGCTATTACCTTTTACCAAAATGACGCAAAAATGAATGCTGAGCAATCCATCCTGCCGCAGCTCTAGATTTATCCCTGCTATAGAACTGATCCGGTAATATTTATCCAGTATTGACATGGAATGCTTTAGCGTAAAATAGTTGGTTTAACAAATAATACGGTTACCACTTTGGTATTGGTCTTGGTACGGCTGCTAAATATCCATTTTAAAATGGGAATTCGCGACAATATCGGAATACCCGATGAAGCCAGGTCGTTTTCATTGCGCTAAATACCGCCCAGCAGCACGGTATCTTCGCTATGCACGCGCAGGCTGGATATAAATTTGCTGATGGATTCCGGTGGCGGTGATCCGTCTGTAGGTGTGGAGGTAAAGTCCTCAATATTTACGGCGATGTTCAGCGTCACCTGATCATCCCCGGATACAATAGGTTTTATATTGACAGCTAGATTAGCCTCTACTGGCACATACGTGTTGGTAAAGACAGTTGCGCTTGTTGAAGTCGAAGGGTAAAGATTTTGTGTGCTGTTTTTGTAATATTGTCTGCTGCCAATACTTAAGGTCGCCGTGTGTCCGTTTAATGCCGTCAGTTTGGGGACAGACCTTATTTCTACATTATTATTAGACTCCAATGCCTGTATAGTCGCGTAAAAATTGGGAACCACTTTTCCTAGGTTAACAGAAGTAAAACTGCTTATGCTACTCAAAAAACTATTGATGCTGCTGGCGCTAAAGGTGAAGTTCACTCCGGGAAGAACCGTACCTCCTGTTTTTACGCTGTCTGACACTCCTGCGGTAATGCCTGTGGCTATGGTTCTGGTTTTAGTAATATCGATCATCGTCACTTCAATTAATATTACCGGGACTAATTCGTCAAGCTGATTAATCACTTGCTCTATTTCCCGGATCTGTGAGCTTGACCCAGACAATAAAATGGTATTTTGCTCTCTGAACTCTTTGATCTCCACTCCTTTTTTCCAGTCGGCGGGAATCATCGCTACCACGGTGTCAATTGAACGATTTTGCAAATGGATGGCTTTAAATGACCTTAAACCTTCCAGCTTGCTGTCTCCGATCAGGTATACGCCGCCTTCAGAATGGAAAGTATTGTCTGTTCCCTTAAATAGCAAACCCAGGAACTGATCGTAAGAAACATCATTGACATGGATATCAATATTACCTTTGATGTCCGAATAAATGGAATAATTATATTTCATTTCCTGCGAAGCCTGTTTGACCAGGGTTAGGATGGAAGCATTGGTTGCATCTGCCGAAATCAGCTTTTGTCCGTTTACGACTCTTGCAAACACGCCAGTAGAACCACCTGCCCCCGTCGGTGTTCCTGATGGTTTAAAGGTCCGCCGAACGGAAGTTTTATTGTCCCCGTTGACATATAACTCTTCATTTTCGGCAAGCGGTTGGAACAGATAATAGTTGTCATCCGTTTTAACCATTTTTATCTCGTTAGTATACGCGAGCTTGTCCATGGCGGTTTCAAATGGTGCAGACGCAATAAATCCACTTACTCTTTTGGTCTGGAGCGAAGTGGGCACAATAACATTTTTACCTGACACCTGCGTGATCTTTTTAGCTACACTCGTCAAAGTATCATTATCCAGCGTCATCGATAAAGTACCGTCGGACCGGCTATAGCTTACTTTTATTTCCTTAACCGGGGCTTTGGCAAACTGCGCCGGGTCTACATAGGCGGTCACATAAATAATATTGCCGACAATGGTAATATCCAAATTATACTTTTGGGAAAGAAAAGTCAGAATATTGGATGCTGTAACATCATTCAAATTATCGTTAACCGGAAAAGTCAATTTCGGATCAACACTTATACTTAAACTATTGGAACTGGCTATACCCGACAGGTACTGCTGCACCGATCCATTGATCTGCAAAAATACTTTCTGATTTAAGCCCGGAGCGGTTTTCGCCAGGCTATCCAGTTTCTTTTGTATCGCCGCTATTCTTGGGGTCTGTTGTGCAAATAGCTGCAGCGGGCAAACGAATAATAACCAAAGCCATACCGTTCGGGTAAATTTTTTATGCATAGTAGGGGTTTAGTAGTTTAATAATAAGGGGAAAATTTCTTCTATAGAGGTTAAACCATCATAAAACAGTTGGAAGGCATTTTGAGCAAGGGTTTGTATGCCGCGCTCATTTAAGAGCTCCTGGACATACATATTGCCGTTTTTAATTTCAAATGCCAGCTGCTGATCGATGGGTATAACCTCATAAACAGCCTTACGGCCTTTATAACCAGTGTGATAACATTGATCGCAGCCTTTCGGCATGTAATGATCGTCCACTTTGGCAAATGGCTTAAATTGTTTAGGGTAAGCCTGCTCGTTGAACTCTTGTTTTCGTTTGCAGTGAGGGCACAATAGACGCACCAAACGTTGTGCAACCGTTGTATTAAGTGTGCTGGCCACCATAAATGGAGGTATTCCCATATCAATTAAACGAGAAACCGTCCCCCATGCCGAATTGGTGTGGATAGTGGATAATACGATGTGGCCAGTTAGCGCCGCCCTGATAGCCATGTTAGCGGTATTAATATCTCTAATCTCGCCCACCATAATTACATCTGGGTCCTGGCGTAAAAACGTTCGCAAAGCCATCTCAAAGGATAAACCGATGGATTCTTTCAACTGAACCTGGTTAATACCCTCCAATGTATACTCCGGCGGGTCCTCAATAGTCAGGATATTCCTGGTTTCCTTGTTGAGCAGTTTTAGCGTGGCGTATAAAGTAGTCGTTTTGCCCGATCCCGTTGGCCCACTAATTAACAGAATGCCATTGGGTTTTTTTACACCCTCTAAATAATTATCCAGATCAAATTCGGAAAAGCCAAGACTGTTGAGGTCAATTTCCGTCGCATCATTATTTAATAGCCTCAGAACCACTTTTTCAGCGTATAGGGTTGGCAATATAGATACCCGGATATCGAATTGCTGATCATTATATTTAAAATTGATCCGCCCATCCTGTGGCAAACGCTTCTCCGCTATATCCAGATTAGAAAGAATTTTTATTTTATTGATCAGTGCCGGGTATTCATCCTTTTTTAATAAATACCGTTCCACCATCATCCCATCAATCCGGATGCGCACACGGCATTTATTTTCATAGCTCTCGATATGAATATCACTGCTTTTTAAATTCTTGGCTTCCTGAATTAAATTCGTCAGAAAATTATCCGCATCGTGATGGAGTGATAACTGCGCTGAGCCCTGTATAACATTGTCCTTGATATAATATTTGGAAAGCAGGCGGGCAATAGATTCAGCAGGTATCGGGGCTAGTTTAATTTCGCTGTTCAGCAATATCTCCAGTTCTGATGACAGCACATTTTGATCTGCGCTTTCTTCACAATACAATAAAAACGAATGATTTGATTTTGCTTTCGGCAAAACGCGATAATGCCAGGCTTGATCTTTGGTAAGCCAGTGCAATTGATCCGTCAATATAGTAATCTCTTCCGTAAAACTCATTTTGTGATAAGGGGTAACAACCAGGTATCGTCGGTGGGGTCAAAACAGTGACAGCACCAATATCCCGTTAAAAGTATGGCAAAAATTAAGGCCTGCAAACCTGCAAGCGGAATAGGATTAAATTTATTTTGCGTAACTAAGTTGCGGATTAACCAAAAAGATAAAATCACCAGCAAACTGGCAACATAAAAAAACAAATAATTAAGCACCGATAAGTAAAACGCAATACTCAGCAAAAAAAGGATGTCACCCCAGCCAAGTAACGTTTGTGTTACATTGATCCATCTTTTGCTTTTTACCGAAAAATAAACGCTTAGTATAAAAAGCTGTAAGGTCAAAAAACTAATATTTATGGCTATGGGTAACCAAGCATCACCCAGACTTTGATTTTGCAGTTTTAAGATAAATAGGCCTGCGGCCAGCAAGGGAAACAAAAACCAGTATACCGAATGGCTCCGGATATCCTGTAGGAAAATCAATAATAAAACACCGATAATCAACAAATGGAATAACAACACCTAATCGGGGGTAACTTCGTGAAGATTTTTATCCTGGTCAATTTCCCAGACGTTAAAAGTGCCATTGCCATTGAAATCGACTACGGCAGTTGCTCTGGCCGTGAAACCAGTACCGGTGGCACTTACAATTTCGATACGGTAGTTGGCGCGACCGTTTTTTGCGTCAGTTACCAAAGGGTCTTGTATAAAGCCGATTTCGCTGAAATCTTTCGAGTATTTGGAATGTTCATAAAAATAGCTTTGCTCCAGCGTTTGGATATGGGTAAGTTGTGTTTTGGCTTCCACACTTTTAGCTTTGGTAATTAAAGGTAATAAATTGGGTAAAGCCAGCAATACAAGGATACCGATAATAACCAGCACCACCAAAATTTCGGTAAGGGTATAAGCTTTAACGCGTTTTTGCAATAAGGTTACAGGCAATTTCATTTTTCAAATATGTAACTATTCTCATCAGTTCAAAAGAAAATGTTAAAAAAGATATCAAATGTAGATGATTAGCCGGTTATGTAGATATTCCGAGACAACCGAACAACTGATTCCGAAATACGTATATGAGGTACCAGAGTTTTTTAAAAATTACTTCACTGCCCTACCCAATCCAATTTGGATACAATGAATGAAAACAAAAGTTCCATTCATTAAATCCACAAGCCATGCCTCTCCGAAATCGAAAGTATGAAAACATACTGCAATTTATCTTTGGAATAATTATTGCCCTTGTTCTTTTGCAAGCTCTATTCAATGTTATCGTGCGATTGATTAAGCACTTTTTTATTAAATAGACAGCTAAAACACCGCCCATTTAAGCGGTGTTATTTTATTTCTCCAATGCTTTCCTATCGCCGGATCAATATGAGTTACACAATATCCTTGGCAATCAAAATTGTATTCAAATCCTCCAAAAAGTTCGACTTATCGCCTGCTCCCGCTACCTTTTTTAAGAAGAAAGGGATCAGTCCGAAAAGTTGAGGGAATAAAGATTTAGGCATAGATATTGGCAAGTCTGAAAAGGAAGAAAGTGGTATCTCTTACACCTCTTGAAGTAGCTCTGAAAGCTTTGATTTTGGCATTAAAAGATTCGGCTGATGCGTTGGTGCTTCGATTGTCAAAGAAGTTAAGGATAGATTCATAGTGTGTTTGAACAGACCTTGCAACAGTTTTGAAAGCGTCAATACCAGCAGCCTCCACATCATTATACCAGATAGCTAATCTTTTAAAGGCGGCCTGCTTATCTTTACTGATGGTGAAGATCTGCCCTAAACGAAGTGAAAGATTGTAAGCTTTATATAACAACGGGTATCTGGGAAACAACAGATCGGCCCTCTGCTTTTGTGAGGGTGTCCACTTAGAAGGATGTTTGAATAGCAGATAACGACTTCTGGCCAGCAATTGCTTTAAAGTATCTCCATTATTGAATACTTCAGGCTGATAGCTTTGTTTATTCTTTTTAGCTGTTTCTATAGCGGTATTTTCCTGATCCAAGGCCTCCCATCGATATTTAATACGTGCTTCTTGTACAGCATCGTATGCCAGTTTCTGTACATGGAAGCGGTCGATCACCCGGCTCGCATTCGTGAAACATCTGCGAATGGCTTTGATCATGTTGGCTGCCATATCCATGGTCACTTCTTTTACCTTGTTTCTTTTGCGGACAGGTATACGCTCCAGTACGGTCATGATTTGTTCGGCCTGAGTGCCTTTCAGCATCGCTACGATGGCGCTTTTACCACCTTTAGCTTCCTTATTGGTGATGATGGTATATAGTTCCCCATTACTTAGTGCTGTTTCATCGATACTGAGCGAGGGGCCAATGTTATCTTCAAAAAGCATCCATTCATCGGCATGATCTTTCTGCTCCCAGTTGTGGAAATCGCTTAGATGGTCTTTGTATTGCTGTTGTAATTGTTTGCCGTCAACGGTATAAAGACGACCTAATAAATGGCAACTAATCGGGTTGTTATCCAAATATACCTTTTAAAAAAGTGCCGAATTCCGTTGTCATTCGCGCTCCTTTTCTTACTAAATCCCAGTCTCTTGTTATGATCTCACCGTTTGATTTGACTTCCCAACGACGACGCTTGATGCAAAGAGCTACCTTATGGCCCCGGATGGGAAAGTCTTGTATGGCCGTCTCAGGCAGAAAGCCTTTGGATTCCAACTGTGACTTTTCATAACCCGCTGGCGCAAGGTTCTTTTCTTCCAGATATATATTCAGTTGTCCGCTTTCGGATTGCTTAACATCGGTAAGTTCAAAATATTCCAGAATGCCTTCCGGTAGCATCATTCGGATAAGTGTTTCGTATGCGTTTGACAAGTGTATGCGGATCTATGGGTTAACCCTGCAAAACAACTACTTTTTTTCTTAACCCACAATTATTCTGCTTGATCCAAAAAATCTGATTGGCCCCTGCTGAATAGCAAAACAAATTGTATATTAATTGATTCAATAAAAAAAGCCCCACGGCAATGGGGCTTATAAACTTTTAACTAATCAAAACCAAAACAAACTAATACATTAAAACTTACGTAGTTTACGGTGGGTTGTATTAAATTGTTTCAATTATTGTGGCAACGTTGTTAAATGTTTGTCTTTTTAGCGTAATTTCGAGGTAAAATGCAGCAGCAAAACCATTTATAAAGTAAAAGAAGCCTAACTTTATCATCAGAAAGCCATGGACTTAAACAATAATTATAAATCGTTATTACTTGGGGCAGTAGTGGTAATACTGTTGTTTTTTAGTCTTTACAAAAAGAAAACCCTGCCTAAAAATGCAAAAGAATGGCGCTTTAGCGGCCCTGTAGACAATATAAGATATGATGTTAAAAAATATCCATGGGTAACTATTGATGGCAACGAATACAACTTATACTATACTATCTGGGATTTTAATGTGAAAATAGACAAAGGAGATACCATTATAAAACAAGCCGGCGATGTCCATATCAAGTTAATAAGGCAAGGGACACACGACACCATAAGCTTTAACAAAAGGGTGATGCGAACAAATAATCCTTAACCTCCTTAGTCGATTATGCGCTTTTTTTAGGCCGCGATAAATAAAAATGCCATAATAACATGGAAGCAATGGTTCTATACGGTTTCCATCGTTCACTAACCGCTAATACCTCTTCTTTGCTTATATCTGCCGGTAATTTTTTCAAATTTTTCAAGGCATTTACAGCGGCCAGATCGCCGATTGGAAAAACATCGGGGTGCTGTAAAACAAACATCAGGTAAACATCGGCTGTCCAATTGCCTATTCCTTTTAGTGCTATTAATTGAGCCCGTATTTTATCATCAGGCATATTCTCAAACTCAGCTAAATTTAACTGCCCGCTAAGCAAAGCCTCGGCCAGGTACCTGATATAGCCCGTTTTTTGACGACTTACATAACAGGCACGCATTTCTTCGTCAGTAAGTAATAACAAATGTACCGGGGTTAATTCCTGCAATCGCTCTTTTAATTTATTTAATGCGGAAAGGGCCGATGCCAATGATACCTGCTGCTCCAAAATAATATGCACCAATGTTTCAAAAGAATTAGGGCGCGACCAAAGCGGCGGGTAGCCATAGGTATTAATAATAGTTTGAAGATCGGGGTCGGCTGCTCCTAATTGGTCACAGATAGCGTGATAATTGCTGTGATTAAACTTATTGATCATATAATTGTTTTAAAATTACTAAGTTTTTTAGGATTTGGCATTTACTTTTCTGAATTTTACTAGATGAACAATTTGCCCCCGTTAGCCGAGCGCATGCGCCCCAAAAATTTGGATGATTATGTTGGGCAAAAACACCTGGTAGGGCAAGGCGCTGTTTTGCGTAAAGCCATTGAATCGGGAACATTGCCCTCCATGATTTTTTGGGGTCCGCCGGGAGTAGGGAAAACAACCCTGGCCTATATTATTTCGCAAACACTTAATAGACCATTTTTTGCCTTGAGTGCCATTAACTCGGGGGTTAAAGATGTTAGGGAGGTTATTGACAAAGCCTCATTATTGAAATCGGGTGGGCAAACCTTGCCGATATTGTTTATTGACGAAATTCACCGTTTCTCCAAATCGCAGCAAGATTCGTTATTGGGAGCCGTTGAACGTGGTATAGTAACGCTTGTTGGTGCAACTACCGAAAATCCATCATTTGAAGTAATCTCCGCTTTGCTTTCCCGATGCCAGGTGTATATCCTTCAATCTTTAAATGAGGACGACCTCGTTAGCCTGCTTAACAAAGCAATGAAGGAAGATGAGGTAATTAAAAGCAAAAACATCGTTATTAAAGAAGATGAAGCGCTCTTGCGTCTTTCAGGCGGTGATGCGCGGAAGCTGCTCAATATTTTTGAATTGTTAGTTAACGCCTTTAACAGCAAAAAGATTGTAATTACCAATGATGTTGTTTTAGAACATGTTCAACAAAATATGGCCTTATACGACAAGGCGGGCGAGCAGCATTATGATATTATTTCGGCTTTTATTAAATCTATGCGCGGCAGCGATCCCAACGGCGCTGTTTACTGGCTGGCACGAATGATTACCGGTGGCGAAGACCCACTGTTTATTGCCCGTAGGATGCTGATCCTTGCATCCGAAGACATAGGAAATGCCAACCCCAATGCCTTATTGCTGGCGCAAAGCTGTTTCAACGCAGTAAACGTAATCGGCATGCCCGAATCTCAGCTTATATTATCACAAACGGCTATCTACCTGGCAACATCTGCAAAAAGCAATTCGGCCACAACAGCAATTGGCGCGGCTATGTCCCTGGTAAGTCAAACGGGCGATTTGCCGGTGCCCCTGCATTTGCGTAATGCCCCAACAAAACTGATGAAAAATTTAGGCTATGGTAAAGATTATAAATATGCACACAGCTATGAAGGCAATTTCGCCGACCTTGATTTTTTACCTGCCGAAATAAAAGGAACCAAATTATACGATCCCGGTAACAATCCACGGGAGGCGGAATCAAAAGAGAAATTGAAAAAACTTTGGGGCAACAGGTATAAATATTAAAATGAATCCTTTAAATGAACTTTTTTGTTTTATATTTCCGCATCAATTATAAACTTTATCCAGCTTACTAAATGACCTTCACTTTTATACGGCACGAGCTCAAAGCTTTTTGGCGCTCAAAAAATACTGGTAAAACCATTGTTGTAAAGGTTATAATGGCGCTGCTGATATTATATCTTTTGGTCAATGTATTTGTCCTGGGCTTCTTTCTGGATACTATTCTCGAAAAGGCTTTTCCCAAGGATGATTTGGTAGTATCGTTTTGCGGGATAATTCTGTTGTATTTTTTATCTGACCTATTTACACGTTTGCAATTGCAGGAACTGCCGACATTGCGGGTTCAACCCTATTTGCAATTGCCGGTTAAACGGAATTCACTGGTGAGGTATTTAACCTTTACCTCATTGATTTCTGTATTTAATCTTTGGCCATTCATCTTATTTGTGCCATTTGTATTAAAAGTTATTGCCGCTGATTCGGGTAACTTAACTGCCACGGCCTTTATCGTGTCATTGGCGGGCCTTACTATATTTAATAACTATCTAAGCCTTTACATCAAACGGAAATCAAATTTAAACGGGTGGATATTTTTAATTGCCGCGGGTGTTATTATTTTGATAGGTCTGTCTGATTTTTATTTTCATCTCTTTTCTATCCGTAAAGTGTCCTATCTGTTTTTCGGGTATTTAGTAACTCAGCCGGCCCTGGCATTGCTGCCTGTTTTACTTGGAGCAATAATGTATTATTTGAATTTCTTATATCTTAAGAACAACCTGTATCTGGAGGAGTTAGGATCGCGCAAGACAGGCAAATACAAAAGCAGTACCGAATATCCGCTATTAAGTCGCTTCGGCAGTGCAGGCGATTTGGCGGCCAACGAAATTAAACTGGTATTACGCAACAAGCGGTCGAAATCGGCATTGGTAATGGGGCTATTTTTAATGTTTTATGGTCTTCTTTTTTATGGCAGACCAGGGCCAATAGGCTCCGATGGCGTAAAAGTGTTTGTAGGAATGTTTATGACGGGTATTTTCATTATTAACTATGGTCAGTTTATGTTTAGCTGGCAGGCCTCCCATTTTGATGGGCTGCTGGTTAGTAAAATAAACTTTGTGGACTTTTTGAAAGGTAAATACTTGTTGTTCACCATTGTTTCAACGGTGTTCTTCTTGCTAACAACCCCATATATCTATTTCGGGTGGAAAACTATTTTAATACATTTTGTAATGTATTTATGGAATGTTGGCGTTAATACTACAATGGTATTATTTTTTGCCAACCGCAATTATAAACGTATTGATCTTTCAAAAGGAGCTGCATTTAACTGGGAAGGTGTTAGCGGCAATCAGTGGATATTGTCATTGCCATTAATAATTACACCTTACATCATTTATGCTCCTTTTGCGTTGCTTGGCCATGCAGATATAGGATTGACCCTGTTGGCCCTAACCGGATTGGCATTTATTGTTACCCGCAGTTTCTGGATTAAAAAATTGGAAGCTGATTTTTATACAAAAAGATACACCATAGCCGAAGGTTTCAGAAATAAATAATATGATAGAAATTAAAGACCTAAAAAAAATTTATAACGGGGTTACCGTTGTTAATGTACCGCACTTGGAAATTAAAAAGGGCGAGAGCGTTGGTTTAGTAGGTAATAATGGCGCCGGCAAAACCACGCTGTTCCGTATGATGCTCGATCTGATAAGACCGGAGAGGGGCGAGGTATTGATGAACAACGAGCTTGTTGCTGGTCATGAAGGCTGGAAAAACTTCACCGCATCCTATCTTGATGAAGGCTTTTTGATTGATTACCTGACTCCCGAAGAATACTTCCATTTTATTGGCGGGCTGCACCAGCAAAGTCATGCACATGTAGATGATTTTTTAGCCGGGCTTGCTGATTTCTTTAACGGTGAGATATTAAAAAAAGGGAAATACATCCGCGACTTGTCAAAAGGAAATCAATGCAAGGTGGGCGTAGCTTCATGCCTGTTGCAAAATCCGGAGTTGTTAATGCTCGATGAACCATTTGCCAATATTGATCCAAGTACACAGTTCCGTTTAAAAAGTATCGTGAAAGATCTGAACAAAAACAAAGGCGTAACTACACTTATCTCCAGTCACGATCTTAATCACATTACAGATGTATGTGATCGCATATTATTGATGGAAAAAGGAGTGATTATTAAGGATATTGCTACCAGTTCATCAACCTTGAGTGAATTGGAAAACTATTTTGGCGTTGAACAATCATTTGCCACTGCTGTTAGAATTGACGAAGAAGAAAATCATTAACTTATATATTTGCAATAATATAGGCTATTGTAGCAATATGGTGGGTTATATATTTGTGCATTTTACTTTATGACGTATTTTATAAGAAAAGCAACCACAGCTGATGTGGAGACTATTCGTGACCTGGCCGAAAAAACATGGTGGGATGCTTACTCGCCTATACTGGAGAAAGAACAGATAGCCTTTATGCTGGGCGAAATATATGCTGCTGAAAAGATTACCTCCCAACTGGAAACCGGTGCCCAGATTTATCTTTTATTGTTAGAAGATAAGAAACCGGTAGCTTTTGCTGCGTATTCGCCACGTGAGGAAGATCCCGAAATTTTCAAGTTGCATAAATTGTATTGTCTCCCCAAAACACAAGGAAAAGGCTATGGCAAAATTTTAATAAACCAGGTTGCCGCCAATACTATTGAAGCAGGTAAACATACCCTCGATTTAAATGTAAACCGTTATAACAAAGCGAAAACATTTTACGAAAAAATGGGCTTTGAAGTGGCTTATGAAGAAGACATAGCCATTGGCAAGTACTGGATGAATGACTATGTAATGCGGAAGAACTTATAGAATAACAGGCTGTAATTTAAGTAACCGCCGTCCATTTAGTATCATATAAATACCATAACTACTGGTAGCTATAGCAATACCAATTCCCAGCAGGGCAAATACTTCGCTTTGATTAAACGTTTTGTTTAACGATAAAACGATAGCCAAAACAGCTATTAAAGTACTCCAGGTGGCCAGATAATAATCAAACTTACGTTTAAATACTCTGGCTAACGGAAAGAAGTGCAGGCCAACCACTAAAGCCAGCACCGGCATAGTTAGTTCGGGGTGACCGAGATTTACAACGATATTGATCCCGATAAAAATACCCAGCCCTTCGGTGGCGAAAATAATACCAAACCATTTTCCCGTTTTCTTCTCTTCGGCTATGTCGGCGGCTGAAGCAGGCTTGGGAAAATGTTTGGCAGCTTTAAATAATTTTATAGCATTTACAAAAAACAGGATACTAAGTACAGGAAAAACGATCAGGATAAACCAGTAACCTATATCTTTTAAACCACCATAGGCAATACCCGCCCATACCAGGGTAAAAACGGCCATCATGATTAGTCCGCTTGCTATGCCTTTTATGGCGCTGTCGGGTATTACGTGCGTTTCGTTTTCCAATGTATTTAAACTTATTATTTCTCTAATTTGGGTATACGGGTTGGCGTGTCTTTGCCTGCTATAATACTTTTTGAACTTATGGCGAGGGCCTTTATCATGGAAGTAATATTCCCCATATCCAATGTGCTCACCTCATCCTTTACGGTATGATACAGCTTATCAATATCAATTTCATCTGTTGATATGGTATGCGCAGGAACGCCTACCCTTGCCAGTGAAGCGTTGTCACTCCGGTAAAATAAATCCTGTTGGGGATATGGGTCGGGATGAAATTTGTATGGCGATCCTTCCAGATTTTTTTGCAGGATCGGTCCGAAATCTGATCGCTCAAACCCGGTTATAAAGGCGGCGTTTTTGCCAAATTTTGATGGTTTGCCAATCATCTCGATATTAAACATCGCGATTACTTTAGCTGGATCAACCGTTGTAGCAAAATGCTGGGAGCCAAATTCACCTATTTCTTCGGCGGTAAAGGTTACAAAAACTAATGTACGTGCATTATTATTTAGCGTTTTGAAATATTTAGCCAGTTCAATAACGGCTGTGGTGCCCGATGCATCATCGTCGGCACCGTTGGCAATGCTATCGCCTTGCACAGGTTTCAGGATGCCCAGGTGGTCATAATGTGCCGAAAAAATCACATACTCATCAGGCTTGGTTTTGCCCGGAATTATCCCGGCAACATTGAATAGGGTAAGGTCTTCCGTTTTGCTGGTGTAGCTTACATCAAATGATTTAAAATTATCATAATTGCCCAGTACGAAAACCAGTGAGCCGTTATCATCTGTTTTAGTGACAATGGTTCCTTTGCCTGCTACGTCTTTTATCTTTTTAAAGATGGCCGTAAACTGAGGATCAACCAGTATCAGCATGTTTTTACCACTGCGTTTGTAGCTGATGTACTCATCCCTGAAATTCATGTCGGCACTTAGTTTTACAACCTTCACATCAGCATTGTTCGACCATTCAATGGATGGTGCTTTCGAATCAACATAAGCACTGTCGGCAGGTATCATTTTTCCATTGATGCTCACCAGGGTTTTTAATGCTTTTAGGCGGGTCATCTTGAAATTTTGCCTGAAACCGTCATCGCCGGGAAAAGGCTGCAATCCAATTTGTTTAAACTGGCCCTCAATAAACTGTGCCGCTTTTTCAATTCCCGGCGTAAAGGTGGCGCGGCCCTGCATGTCATCAGCGGCAAGCGTTTTAATAATACGCTCTACATCATTTTGCTGTATAAGCTTGTTAACATCCTGCCCCAGGCAGTAAAATGATGTTAACGATAGTGCAATCGCCGGGATTATTTTTTTTATCTGCATTTTACTGAACTTTTGATGACAGCCAATTTTTACGGAAATCTTCCTGATCTTTAGTAAGTGTCTTACCCGCTTTCTCATAAGTAATAATTTCCAGGCGAGGGTCTTCTTCAAGCGTAACAGTTGTTTCGTGTTCGCCGCTGCTGTTTTTATAGTTGATCACTATTTTATCGCCAACGTTTTTGGAGTTTACAACATCATTGAATGCCGCCACATCTTTAATGCTTTTGCCGTCGGCTTTTAAAATTACGTCGCCGGCATCTAATCCTGCTTTATACAGTGGTGTGCCAATTACAGTGCTGTATAATATTGCCAACCCATCAGCCTCTGGTGTAAGCGCCTGTCCTGAACGGCCCCTTACTCCTGAACTTGCTAAAGAACCCGCCCAGGCTTTGCCCGGTTTTTCTTTTTGTAAGATCAATCCTGCTTTTGCCAGTAAATCGGTATAATTATTCTTCTCTATACCATTAATATATTTGGCGAAGAAGTCTGCCGCAAATTTTGGATTCTTAGTAACTTTTGCCAGATCGCTCTGCAAGTCTGCAATGGTATAAGGTTTCATTACCTTTCCTCTGTTCAGCCAAACGGTGCGCATGTAATCGTCCAGCGTTAAATTGAACTCGCTGCGTAAACGCAGATCAAGTGCCAGCGCGGTTGCACCGCCATAGTAATAATAACTGGTAAAAACGTTACTGTTATTATTAGGATCGATAGATACGCCGGCGTCAGCAAATACTGAATAGCGGCTCATTTGGGCCGCTGAATATTTTGCGGCAGCAGGTGTGTTTAATACTGCATTAACCAAACCACTCAGGATATGGGTGTATTCGTCAATGCTGCGGAAACCTGAACGAACCAGCAGCATTTCGCCATAATATTGGGTGAAGCCTTCAGCAAACCATAGCTCGCTGCTCATATTAGCATGTTCAAAATTGAATGGCTCCAATGATTTTGGACGGATGCGTTTAACATTCCAACTGTGAAAGTATTCGTGTGCAAAAACACCAAGCAGCCTTGTTTCATACGATTGAACTTTATCAACCGGCAAGGTAATGCAGGTAGAGTTACGGTGCTCCATACCGTCGCCAGAATTGGTTGTTGATATGTCGCTAACAAAAGTATATTCGCCATAATCATAAGTTGGTAATTCGCCAAATACAGCTTTTTCTTCAAGCACCATTTTTTGAATCATCTTACCAAACCCATCAATAACCAGTTGATCATCGACAGAATGTACAGTCAGGTTGATTTTTTCTGTCTTGCCATCAGCGTTAACAACATTCCAGCTGGTTTCTTTAAAGTTCGAAAGCTCTGTAGGGCTATCCATCATATATTGCAAATCAGGAGCGCTGTAAATATTGGCACCCTCGTGCTTTAACTGAGTGGCAACTTTCCAGCCATATTTGTCAAGATCGTTGAATTCAAATTTCACAGAACGTTTTACCAAATCAGGCGACCACAGAAATGTAGCCGGCATATTTAGGTGGGCGTGACTTGCATCAATGCCGGTATAAGTTCCGTCAACCCAGTTACCGTACAGCGTATAGCTGATCACTACTGTTTCAGGGTGATCGGCGTTAACTTCATAAACATCACCTTCTATTTGTTTTAGGGGGATAACCACACCGCTAACGTCAGTTGCTTTTATATTGTAGATGTTTTTACCAAATTCATGCGTAGCATAACGTCCGGCGGATGAGCGGCTCATCCTTACTTTAAATTCTTTTGCCGGAGCCTGGGGTATGGTCATCACAATTTCGGCTTCGTGATGTACGGCATTTGGAAATGATACAGAATAAAAAATTCCTTTAGGTTCCTGCGCAAAGGTGGCAAAGGCTAAAAAAAGAGCGGTTGATAGTAAAAGTATTTTTTTCATTAAATATTAAGAGTGTTTGGGATACAAAATAGCAGCGCTCAAATTACCATTAATTTGGTAAAAAAGCCATAGCAATTTTATTAGCGTTAAACTATAAAACAGAATAGTAAATGTAATAACCTGTTTTTATAAACAGCTTGCAGTTAGTTAATTTATAGATTTAATATGACAATAATTTGCTCATCGTTTCTTCCAGACGAGCCTTAGCCAAAAACTGATCTTCCAACGCTTTGCTCATGGGGATGGCAGTATCCAAACTGGCACAGCGCAAAATGGGTGCATCAAGATGTTTAAAACAATATTCGGCTATGTGGGCGGCAATCTCACTGCCAAAGCCGTTAGTAAGCGTGTCTTCCTGTAGAATAAGCACGCGCCCGGTTTTCTTTACGCTTTGCTCCACTGCTTCCTTATCCCAGGGTTGCAGGCTGCGCAGGTCAATAATTTCAACAGCCACATCTGGATGTTTGACAGCATATTGCATGGCCCAGTGTACACCCAGGCCGAAGGTTATTATACTGGCTGCTGTTCCCTGCTGTATTATTTTAGCTTTACCTATTTCAACATAATAATCACCATCCGGTACTTCGCCACTGATGCTGCGATACAGATATTTGTGCTCAAAAAACATTACCGGATTGGGATCATCAATAGCGGCCATTAACAGACCCTTGGCATCATCCGGAAAAGCCGGGTAAACCACTTTAAGCCCCGGTGTTTTGGTAAACCAGGCCTCGTTGCTTTGCGAATGGAACGGGCCCGCACCTGTACCTGCTCCCGCAGGCATCCGGATAACAACATCAACCGCTTGGTCCCAGCGGTAATGGGTTTTGGCAAGGTTATTCACAATCTGGTTAAAACCACAGGTAACAAAATCAGCAAACTGCATTTCCATAACGGTTTTGTAGCCATTAATAGCAAGCCCCATAGCCGCACCAACCACCCCCGACTCGCAAATTGGCGTATTGCGAACTCTGCCCTTGCCAAATTCTTCAACAAAGCCCTGGGTTATCTTAAAGGCGCCCCCATATTCGGCAATATCCTGACCCATTATAACCAGGTTATCGTATTTGCGCATACTTTGTTTAAGCCCATCGCTAATAGCATCAATATAGCGGCGCGTTGAAGTAACTTTTGAAGGAGAAACAGCCGGGAATGAATACTTTTTGTACATATCAGCAAGTTCGGTGCTTACATCGGGTACAATATCTTTTTCGTTAAACGCCTTTTCTATTTCCAATTCTATTAAAGACATAAATTCGGCCCGCATTTTTGGTAGCCAATCAGGCCTTAATATATTTTCATCCAGCAAAAAGTTCTCAAAGTTCATCAATGGATCTTTTTCGCGCCATTGCTCAAATAGGTGAGGGGGTACATATTTGGTGCCCGATGCTTCTTCGTGCCCGCGCATTCTGAAAGTCATACACTCCAGCAAAACCGGACGCGGGTTTTCGCGCATGCTAGTTGCCAGTTCATTAACAGTATTATATACTTCCAACAAATTATTGCCGTCAATGCGCCGGCCTTCCATGCCATATCCTATGGCTTTATCAACCAGATGATTTGTTTTGTACTGCTCACTAATTGGGGTTGACAGGCCGTAACCGTTATTCTCAATCAAAAATATTACCGGCAGGTCCCATACAGCGGCGATATTTAATGCTTCGTGGAAATCGCCTTCGCTGGTTGCGCCTTCGCCGGTAAACACCAGCGTTGCCTTTTTACGTTTGCTCAATATATCGGCAAGCGCAATACCATCTGCCAGGGCAAGCTGAGGGCCCAGGTGAGATATCATTCCGATAATTTTATACTCCTGCGTGCCGAAATGAAACGAACGATCGCGCCCTTTGGTAAAGCCGGAGGGCTTGCCCTGCCACTGCGCCATCAAACGTGATAAGGGGATTTCCCTCGATGTAAAAACACCGAGGTTACGGTGCATCGGCAGAATGTACTCGTCCGTATTCATGGCAAGGGTACTGCCTACAGCAATAGCTTCCTGCCCTATTCCCGAAAACCATTTACCTATCCGCCCCTGCCTTAAAAGGATCAGCATTTTCTCCTCAACCAGGCGCGGCCATAACAACTTTTTGTAAAATTCAATCAGTTGGTTGTTATTTAGGTTTTTTCGGTCAAAAATCATGCGGCAAAACTACTGAAGTTTTTAAAACTTTGTATGTTTGGAGAAACGTTCGTTACTTTATTTGTTGTTTTGATAAATTGAAATTGCTTAGCTATTCATTATAGCAACATTAGTGTTTTATAACTGCAAAGTACAAATAAAGAATGCTACATTGAACCGTCGAATCATCGAAAAAAATAAATGAAAAAAAGATTACTCTTGTTGTTGATACTGGTAGCGGCTATTGGCATTGCAGCTACAACGCACGACTATTTTCTGTTGCCCGAAAACTTCTTTTTGCACAAAGGCGATAAGCTTAACCTGCATTTGTTAGGCGGCGAGACCTTTATTAAATCTGAAGAAATTGGCTATCAGTCGAAAAATACAGCCAAGTTTATGATCTATGAAGGATCAAAGAAAACTGATCTTACTAAAGTTGCTAAAGACAGCGCTACCCCTTTAATTAACTACACCATGCTTAATAGTGGCCAGGCGTTAATACAAATGGCCCGCGGTGTTGAATATAGCGATGCATCGAGAGATAACTTTGCTGATTTTTTAACCGCGCAAGGGCTTGATAAACTGGCCGATAAAGTGAAAAATGCCAACCAGTTTAGAGTAAGGCAAAAAATTACCCGCTATTTGAAAACATTGATTGCGGTTGATAATCATGATGGTAATGCCTATGAAAAGGTTTTGAACGATGATTTTGAAATTGTTTTAAAAGACAATCCATACAAAAGGAAATATGGCGATGATATGGTGGCCCAATTAAAATTTAAAGGTAAGCCGGATGCGGGTGCCCCTATGGCACTTTACATTAAAACCGTAACTGGCAATGTTTATACTACCAATTTAACCACCGATAAGGATGGAATGGTAACGTTTACAATGAGCCGCGAAGGTATTTTCATGCTGCGTAGTGTAAGAATAGAAGCTACAAAAGATAAAGATGCCGACTATGAAAGCTGGTGGACATCGTTCACCTTTCCGTTCAGCAGTTCAGACGATGTGCCTAATACCTATAAGGAATTTGGGTTCGGCAATGTTCATTAACAGTAACGTTTGCTGAAGCCGATAAGATTGGGACGGCTTGATTAATTTCAGGCGTCCTAAATTTGGTTATTCCATTTTATTACGTTCGGCCCATTGTTTACTAAATGATTTATCGGCCACTTTAGGCATTTCGCGGTAATGGCCCCATGTTTTTTTGAAGAAGATACGGAGCATTAAATTTTTCATCTTGCCACCAAAAAAGTCGGTACGTTTGCGATTGAGCATTGCCCTTTTCCAGTAATGCCAGCCCCATTTTTCTTTGGTGCTTACCAGATGCTCGTTAACTGCATCGCGGCGGTTTAGCAACAGCATTTTATGGATATCAATTTTTACCGGACAAACTTCTGTGCACTTGCCGCAAAGACTTGAAGCATAGCTCAGGTGCTTAAACTCGTCCATACCTTTCATATGCGGGCTGATAATTGAACCAATTGGGCCGCTATAAGTGGTTTCGTAAGTGTGGCCTCCAATGTTTTTATAAACCGGGCAGGCATTAAGACAAGCGCCGCAACGAATGCAATATAATGCCTGGCGTTGTTCTTTTTGCGCAAGCAGGTTAGTGCGACCATTGTCCAGCAATATGACGTACATTTCCTCTGGGCCGTCAGTCTCATCAGCTTGTCTTGGACCGCTGAGTATGGTATTGTAAACGGTTAAATTTTGCCCGGTGCCATGTGTTGCCAGCATAGGCCAAAATAAATCAAGGTCGGTAATGGATGGAATAATCTTTTCAATACCAACTACTGCTATGTGTATTTTAGGGAAGGTGGTACTTAAACGGGCATTGCCTTCATTTTCGCTTATGGCGATGCTGCCTGTATCAGCTATCAAAAAGTTGGCCCCAGTGATGCCAACATCCGCATTTACATATTTTTCGCGAAGTAATTCACGGGCCTTTTGGGTCAGTTGCTCGGGAGTTGCATCTATAGGCGTACCAAATTTTTCATTAAATAGCTTCGCTATATCCTCTTTTGACAGGTGCATGGCCGGTGTAACAATATGATAAGGCTTTTGACCCAACAATTGTACAATGTATTCGCCCAAATCAGTTTCTAACGATTCAATATGATGATGCTCCAGAAATTCATTGAGTTCAATTTCTTCCGTCACCATTGATTTTGATTTCACAACGGTTTTGGCACCAGCTTTTTTAAGTATGTTGAGGATTTCGCGGTTGGCTTCTTCGGCATCATTGGCCCATATCACCTTGCCACCACGTTTTTGGAAATTGGCTTCAAACTCAGGCAAAATCTTATCCAGATTTTCCATAACCTTCCATTTGATTACGTGCCCTTTACGCTTAATATTTTCGAGATTGATGATTTTTGACAAACCTCTTTCAACGGCAGCGTCATACTTGCCAATATTGTAGTTAATGATGCGCCGGTGATTGATGTCAAAAGCCTTATCCTCAGAGGTTACCAAAAAATCTTCTGCGGTGCTTCCCATTTTGCGAAGTTAGTTGTTTTAATTTTAAGTCAAAAGCCTTTAGTGCTAAGTGGTTCTAATTTCTTTTTGAACCTAACATTTCAACTTACAGGCTTACAACCCTTAACACGCAATTTTGTTTACTCTGGTAGCATGGCGGCCGCCTTCAAAAGGCATACTGAGAAAAGTTTTTACAATTTTTTTAGCTTCATCAAGCGAAATGAAACGGGCAGGGATACACACAATGTTAGCATTGTTGTGCTGGCGTGCCAAAGTGGCTAATTCCTCGTTCCAGCAAATGGCTGCGCGAATGCCCTGATGTTTATTGGCAGTAATGGCGACACCATTGGCGCTGCCACAAATTAAAATACCTAAATCAAACTCACCGCTTTCAACAGCTGACGCTACTGGATGCGCAAAGTCGGGATAATCAACAGATGTGGCAGAGTAGGTGCCAAAATCTTTTAGTTCTTTTAACTCCAGTTCTTCGGTTATCAATTGCTTATAATCAAAGCCGGCATGATCCGAACCAATGGCAATTTTTAAATCCTGTTGCATTGTAAATGACTACCGTTTGTAGCTAAATTTTATAAGTTTAATTTAATAGATAAGAGTGGTGCTAAATTAGAAATTACTTATAAATTCCCCTAAAAACGATATGTACTTTTGACAATTAAGTTATAGTTTACAGGCCTCATAGACCTGTAAACTAAAGAGAGTCTTTGCAAGACTTACAATTACTAGACGACTATTTGGTAGTACTATAGATAACTTGTGCAAGTACCGTTGTCAGCATTGTATACACAGGCACCACTGTATACGCACAATAAGGGATTATTTACGATACATGTACAGTCATCTAACTTACCGCCGATCAAACTTTTCAGTTGTTCTCTTGTAAGGGCTTTACCTACCATCTTTAATTTTTCAATCTTTGATTTTTTCATGTTTTAACTGATTTAATTGTTTAGGATTATTATTTGTTTAAAAAAATGTTTTTTTGTTATTAAAAACGAAATGTCTAAATGGTCAATGATTGCACAATTTCTCTCGTGTGAATTTGCAGTCAAATTAATCGAACCATATCCACAGTAAAAACTTTAATTATTCAATCAATATTTGTAAATATCTATACTCATTATTCATAATATTCACGTCAATACCTCTTAGTAGAAGAAAATAATAACTCAATTTTCAAAATATCAAGCTTATCAAACATAAATAAATATTTCTAAAAAAGAAAATCTTTCTCTGTATTTAAATATAGGTGTTAAAAATTAAATCAACATAAATATAGGGTATATAATTAAGTTTTCAATTAAGCATTATTAAGCCATTAGCTCATCATCTTTTTTACGTCTGCGTTGTACAATGGCTGATACAATTATACTTATCTCATAAAGTACAAATAATGGGGCTGCAACAACCAACATTGTTAACGCATCAGGAGAAGGGGTAATGATTGCTGCTATTACTAAAATAATAACAGTAGCATACCGGCGTTTCTCGCGCATAAACTTAGGTGTAAGTATATTGAGGCTTGATAGTATATAAACCACAATAGGCAGCTGGAATACCAAGCCCGCCAACAGCGTAAGCATGGTAACTGATGAGATGTAAGAATCGATACTAAACATGTTTACGATAGCATCACTTACCGTATAGCTGGCTAAGAAACGTATGGATAAAGGTGTAACTACATAGTAACCGAAAAGTACACCCATGAAAAATAAAACAGAGCAGTAAAATACAAAGCCACTTGCTGCTTTACGCTCTCTTTCGTGCAGGGCAGGGCGTATAAAACGCCAAATCTCAAACAATAAATAAGGAATGCCTAAAGTAAGGCCTATCATTATTGATGAGTTGAGCTGCAGATTAAACTGCCCCGCCAAATCGGTATTAATAAGCGGTACACTTATCTTCTCCACACAAAAGCTCTTGGCTTTAAAGTACGAACTCATGTTTTGTAAAGCAGCCCCCATGTTACACATCATCCGGTAGGTCCAGAAATCAGTACGCGTAGGAGCCATGATGATATATTTGAAAATATCATTATAATAAATGAACGTAATGATGGCGAATAATAATACCGCGAAAGCCGACCTGAGGAAGTGCCATCTTAAAGCTTCTAAATGTTCAAAGAAAGACATTTCGCCTTCCATGCTGTTACCTTTATCTCTAATTGCCTTAACCAGCTTACTTCCTATGTTCATAGTTCAAATTGCTTTCCGCTTTTAATAGCATAGGCTGTTACCTACGCATGGTTATTAGTAACGGATTTATTATTCCGTATATTCAAACGTTTCCATAAACTTGGTGGTAAAATTACCGGCGCGGAAGTTTGGGTCCTGTAGTAATTTTAAATGGAAAGGTATGGTAGTTTTTACACCCTCAATAACAAACTCGCTTAACGCGCGTTCCATTGTTGCCAAAGCTTCATCGCGGGTTTGCGCCATGCATATAACCTTGGCTATCATTGAATCGTAGTTAGGCGGAATTACGTAGCCGGTGTAAACGTGCGTGTCAATACGTACACCATGGCCGCCGGGTGAGTGGAAATTGGTGATCTTACCTGGTGATGGGCGGAAACCGTTAAAAGGATCTTCGGCGTTTATACGGCACTCAATTGCATGCAATATTGGCTCGTAATTTTTACCTGAAATAGGGATGCCGGCAGCAACCTTTATTTGTTCTTTAATTAAATCGAAGTTGATAACCTCTTCAGTAACCGGATGTTCCACCTGTATACGGGTGTTCATCTCCATAAAATAGAAGTTGCGGTCTTTATCTACCAAAAACTCAACAGTTCCGGCACCTTCGTATTTTACTGCTTTTGCACCTTTAATGGCAGCATCACCCATCTTTTTACGCAGTTTTTCTGTCATAAAAGGCGATGGAGATTCTTCAACTAATTTTTGGTGACGGCGCTGGATAGAGCAGTCGCGCTCAGAAAGGTGGCAAACTTTGCCATACTGATCGCCTACTACCTGTATCTCAATGTGACGAGGATCTTGTACATATTTCTCCAGGTACATGCCGTCGTTGCCAAAGGCGGCACCTGATTCTGCACGTGCTGAATCCCAGGCACCTTCAAACTCTTCGTCTTTCCAAACAACACGCATACCGCGGCCACCACCACCGGCAGTAGCTTTTAAAATTACGGGATAGCCTATTTTTTTGGCAATTTCGATACCTTGTTTTACGCTTTGCAGCAAACCTTCAGATCCCGGAATAGTAGGTACACCTGCCTTTTTCATGGTTTCTTTGGCTGATGCCTTATCACCCATGGAATTAATCTGCTCAGCAGTGGCGCCTATGAATTTGATACCATAGTCTGCACAAATGGCAGAAAATTTTGCATTTTCAGATAAGAAACCATAACCCGGATGAATGGCATCGGCATTGGTTAATTCTGCGGCAGATATAATGTTGGGAATATTTAAATAAGAATCCCTACTGGCAGGGGGGCCTATACAAACAGCTTCATCGGCAAAACGTACATGAAGACTATCGCGATCGGCAGTAGAATATACAGCTACGGTTTTTATACCCATTTCCTTACAGGTGCGAATAATTCGCAGGGCTATTTCACCACGGTTAGCTATCAATATTTTTTTAAACATAATTTTAAATGTGCAGATTACTAATGTGCAGATGTGCAAATGAGTTTTTAAATGTGCAAATCATCCGCACACCCTCACATTTGCGCATACGCACATTTACATAGGTTCAACCAAAAATAACGGCTGGTCGTATTCAACAGGTGAAGCATTGTCAGCCAATATTTTCACAATGCGGCCTGAAACTTCTGCTTCAATTTCATTAAATAATTTCATCGCTTCGATGATGCAAAGAACCGATCCTGATTTTATCTCGTCGCCTACATTAACAAATAATGGTTTATCGGGACTAGCTGAACGATAGAAAGTTCCAATCATTGGCGATTTAATGGTCACATATTTGGAGGTGTCTTCAACAGGAGCAGCAGCTGGTGCCGCTATTGCCACAGGCGCTGCTTGTACAGGGGCTGCAATAACCGGTTGAACATCAGGTATAGTTGCATTAACTACTGTTGCTACCTGATTGGTTTTAATAGTGATCTTAAAATTTTCCTGCTCAATTGAAACTTCGTTTACTCCTGATTTGGAAACAAAGCGTATGAGATCTTGAATTTGTTTAATATCCATGCTCGGGCGTTAGTTGTTTTGGATAAAGTTACTGTTTTAATGTGCAGATGTGCAAATTTCAAATGTGCTGATTATAGGTGTGCTGATTTGAAATTTGACAATTTGCAGCTATTTTAATTTAGTTAGTTATTCATTTAATAAGTACAACGTTTATTTACGTATTGTTTGTAATATGTAAACTTGAAGGGCCAAATGTACAACATAGAGGCTTTAAATCATCTGCACATTTGAAATTTACTCATCTGCACATCAATAGGCCCACTTTAAATAAATAGAACCCCAGGTAAAGCCTCCGCCAAAGGCAGCCAATATCAAATTGTCGCCTTTTTTAAATTTGCTTTCCCACTCCCACAAACATAATGGTATGGTACCATTTGTGGTGTTACCGTAACGCTCAATGTTTATAATTACTTTTTCAGGACTAACACCGGTACGATTAGCAGTGGCATCAATAATGCGTTTATTAGCCTGGTGCGGAACCAGCCATGCAATATCTTCCGATTGAAGGTTGTTTTTTTCCATTACCTCGGCAGCAACATCGGCCATATTAGTAACAGCAAATTTAAATACTGCCTGGCCTTCCTGGTAAGCGAAGTGCTCATCGGCATCAACGGTCTCGTGTGAGGCTGGTCTGATAGAACCACCAGCTTTTTGGTGAAGATATGGCACACCTACGCCGTCGCTTTTTAATATCGAATCAATAATGCCATTGCCTTCGTCATTTGGCTCCAGTAAAACTGCGCCGGCGCCATCACCAAAAATAATACAGGTGGCACGGTCCTTATAATTGGTTATTGATGACATTTTATCGCCGCCTATAACCAATACTTTTTTGTGTTTGCCGCTTTCAATAAACTGCGAACCTGTTGCCAAACCGAATAAAAAGCCGGAGCACGCAGCTTGTAAATCAAATCCCCATGCTTCCTTAGCACCAATTTTCTCGGCTAAAATATTTGCCGTAGCCGGAAATACTCTATCGGGAGTAGTGGTACAAAATATAATCAGGTCAATGTCGTTCGCGGTGATACCGCGTTTTTTTAACAAGGCTTCAACTGCAGGTACTGCAAGATCTGAGGTACCCAGGCCTTCACCTTTTAATATACGCCTTTCTTTTATGCCTGTGCGTGTAGTTATCCATTCGTCATTGGTATCCACCAGGGTTTCCAATTCCTTGTTGGTTAATACGTAATCAGGTACATAACCGTGAACAGCTGTAATAGCAGCATGAATTTTACTCATTGTAGTATTTTACTAAAAGGCTGGTTTATATTGTTTATATAAGAGTTGTAATTTAATGTGCGAATGTGCAAATTCCAAATGTGTAAACAGAAAAATTGTGAAAATAATCTGCTACACATTATTAATTAGTAAGCCCACTTTAAATAAATAGATCCCCAGGTAAATCCTCCGCCAAAGGCAGCCAAAATGATATTGTCGCCTTTTTTGAATTTATTTTCCCATTCCCACAAACACAAAGGTAATGTACCATTGGTTGTGTTTCCGTAGCGTTCAATATTTATAACTACTTTATCAGCACTTACGCCCGTACGGGTAGCAGTTGCATCAATAATACGTTTATTAGCCTGATGCGGAACCAGCCAGGCAATATCATCATGACCAAGATGGTTGCGTTCCATAATTTCGGCAGCAACATCGGCCATATTGGTTACAGCAAATTTAAATACTGTTTTGCCTTCCTGATAAATAGAGTGCTCATCGGCATCAATAGTTGCATGAGTTGCCGGTTTTACCGATCCGCCGGCTTCCTGGTAAAGAAAAGGTACACCTACGCCGTCGCTTTTCAGTATGGAATCAATAACACCATTACCTTCATCATTAGGCTCAAGCAATACAGCACCGCAACCATCGCCAAAAATAATGCAGGTGGCGCGGTCCTTATAGTTTATAATTGACGACATTTTATCGCCACCAATAACCAATACCTTTTTGTGTTTGCCGCTTTCAATGAACTGTGAACCAGTTGCCAGGCCAAATAAGAATCCGGAACAGGTAGCCTGCAAATCATATCCCCAGGCATTTTTTGCACCAATTTTAGCTGCCAGAATATTTGCCGTTGCCGGAAATACCCTGTCGGGAGTTGATGTGCAAAAAATAATCAGGTCAATTTCATCGGCACCGATACCGCGTTTTTTTAACACAGCTTCAACCGCCGGAACGGCCATGTCTGAGGTTCCGAGGCCTTCTCCTTTTAATATCCTTCGCTCTTTTATACCAGTACGGGTGGTAATCCACTCGTCGTTAGTATCTACCATTGTTTCCAGCTCATGGTTAGTTAGTACGTAATCGGGTACATAACCATGCACAGCTGTAATAGCAGCATGAATTTTATTCATTTATAATATTTTTTACTGGAAAGCCAGTTTTATTTTATCTACAAGGGCGCTTTCAACCATGTTTCTTGATAAAAGCACCATGTTTTTAATCGCTTCGGGGCTTGATATACCATGCCCAACAACAACAGGAGCGTTTACACCCAGTATTGGGCTGCCGCCATATTGCTCGTAATTAAACCTGTCGAAAAATTCATCTTTCATCCCTTTTTTAAGGGTTACTACATAAAATGATTCGGCAAATTTTAGAAGGATATTTCCGGTAAAGCCGTCGCAAACAATAATGTCGGCTAAATCGCCAAACATATCGCGTCCTTCAACATTGCCGGTAAAGTTAATGAGGTTTGATTCTTTCATCAGCGGGTAAGTAGCCTGGCAAAGTATATTGCCTTTCTCTTCCTCTTCACCAATGTTCATCAGGGCAACCCGCGGATTTTCGATGTTGTAAACGTGCTGCGCAAATAAGCTGCCCAGTACGCCAAATTGCAACAAGAATTCGGGTTTACAATCAGCATTGGCACCTACATCTATTAAAATACCTAAACCGCCTTTCAGTTTAGGTATAATACTTGTCATAGCGGGGCGTAAAACACCAGGAATGGCTTTTACACTAAATAACGCGCCAACAAGCATAGCGCCGCTATTGCCTGCCGAAGAAAATGCAGCAATGCTGCCTTCTTTAAGCATTTTAAAGCCTACAGCAATACTGGAATCGGGTTTTTGAACGATTGCCTTGGTAGGATGCTCACCCATGCCAATCACTTCGGTTGTGTGTACAAACTCAAAATGATCGGGGCTAACATTATTTTCCTGAAGGATACTGACAGCTTGCTCTTTGTCGCCTATAAGTACCAGTTGCTGGTTTGCCGACAATGCTTTATAAGCTGCAATTGCCCCTAAAACAGTTGCTTTGGGAGCGTAATCACCGCCCATAATATCTAAGCCAATCTTCATTTCAGAAAATTAAACTTATGCTACTGCTGCTTTCTCTATCAGTAATTTACCGTTGTAGTAAACGTTACCATCAACAGTGTAAGCTCTGTGCGGTAAGTGTACAGCACCGGTAATTTTACAAGTGGTTAAAGTAGGAGCTACAGCTTTGTCATGCGTTCTGCGCTTATCTCTTCTTGATTTGGATATTTTACGTTTTGGATGTGGCATAAATCCTGTTTTTTATTAATTCATTTAAATTTTTTGAGCGCTTCCCACCGTGGGTCAGTCGTCTCATTCTGTTCTGTACTTGCCGATAGTTTATTTAAACTTTCAAGCGTTTCTTTATCACAATATGGGGTATTCCCCTCGTTGTCGCAAACCGATATAAATGGCAATGCGACGTTTATATATTCGTATATGAGCCCGGCAATATTGATCTCGTGATCATTTTTTGACAGGGTTATGATTTCTTCATCTTCATCAATTTCCTCTTCACCGAACTTTGCTATCTGCTGTTCTTGTATATCCACATGCTGTGGATATTGCGCTAAACAACGGTCGCAGTTTGTATCTATAGTACCTGTAATTTGAAAATTCAGGATAAGCATTGTTTCCTGTTTATCCAGATCAACCTGGCATTTCAAATTTGCTTTTTTTACCAGCGAATATTCAAATTCATCAAAAAAAGCATCGGTAATAATAAACTCAAACTGGTGCTTCCCCAGTTTAAGGCCGGTAAAAGGAATCGAATAATTTCTTAGCGATTTCAATGAGCAACAATTAGCCCGCAAATGTAAGGATATTTATGAGAATTGAAAAGTGTTTTTTAAAATAGGTTTTTGGGCGATTTTTTACCTCCTAAAACCCCATTAAATTAAAAAGCCGCTGTAAACTTACAGCGGCTCTTTAACCAAAATTTTGTTATGGGACTAATGGATTAACATCCCACCATAGCCTGGTGCCGCCGTTATCGGGGCCTCCGAGTGCTGCAACGCCTGTGGCTACACCTTTCGGATTTGTTAAATCTTCATCGGCAGCAAAAGGTATACGTTTTACAAATGAGGTTGTGCTAATCAGGCCGCCGCTGTTATTTACTACCACTGGGAATAATTTCGGATAACCAGTTCTTCTGAAATCGCACCAGGCTTCTTCGCCATCAGGATAAATGGCTATCCACTTTTGAGTAATGATCCTTTGCAGGTTATGCTCAAAAGTATCACCACTGTTCCATGCAATGGTAATGTTGTTTAAATACGGATTACCTGCCGGTACATTGTTGGCGCCGTTTGTTGGATCAACATATGGCGCTGCTGTTGCAGTTGAGTTTGTCAAATAACCTGCGGGCATAGTAGCGCCTTTTTCCTGAAAGGAAAGTGCCACACCTTGCTCATAAAAGGATTGGGCGGTACCGCCACCCATGTTCCAGCCGCGTAATGCTCCCTCAGCTCTTAAAAAGTAGCTTTCAGATGCTGCCATTATTTCCAATGGAGTAGTTGCTTGCACGTTTAGCAAAGAGAATCCTGCGTATACGGCCGAGGTGATATTTTGGCCCTGGCGAATACCTTCAAACTTGTTATCATATGCCGAAGGAAGGAAGTAAGCCGCCTCTCTGGGGTCATTATAACCTTCAATAATAGATTTCATGGCGGCACTCATGCTAATGTCTCCGTATGCATTGGTGATGTTCCACAACGGGTTTTGATAATTCAAGCCATTTACCATGTTTAAATAGGCATCATCGGTAACAACGCTTAATAACCCGTTCGGATCAGCTACCGCTTTTTCTGCTTGTGCCTGTGCAGTGGCTGGATCAACATACACAATACGCATTGCTAAACGAAGTCTTAACGTATTGGCAAACTTAAGCCACTGTTTGTAATCCCCTCCATAAATCATATCGAATCGTTTAAATGGCGTTTGCCCCGGATAGGTTTTTACAAATGCTGTAAGCGTATTTACAGCGGTATCCAATTCCGTAAAAAATCTGGTGTATATGTCTTTTTGACTGTCGTAAGGTACAAAAAATGCATTGCTGCCATATTTTGAATAAGGCATTGGCCCGTATTGGTCTGTTACACGGTGCATGCCCTCAACTTTCAAAATCAGAGCCATCGCTACAAAATGTTGGGCTGATCCTGCATTTTTTCTAATTTGAACCCAATTATTCATGATGTGCTGATTACCAAGGTCGAACATTTCATTATTCCAGTCTGACCGCATGAAGTAGTTGGTGTTATTATTACCAAATCCATCATCTGGCGACATCATATAGCCGGAAAATACATCCGCATTCAGATTCTGCTGAACCTGGTAATTATAATCGGTGATATTGAAAATGTTTTCTTCCATATCCGGAAAAAATCCACCAGTGGACTCCTGGTCACCAGCTGCCTGGCCTTGGGTTACTTTACTCGGGTCTGTATTTAAGCCCTGAAAGTCTTTTGTACAAGAACTTATTGCAAACAGGCCCAAAATGCACGCCAGTAATAGCCAATTCTTTTTATATGTCTTTTTCATATTATTAATATTTATGATCCTTTTTAAAATCTCGCTGATATATTGAAACCTAATGACCTGGTGCTTGGCTGGCCAAACAAATCAATGCCTTGAAGGCTGTTGTCGGTTGACAAAGTTGTTTCAGGATCGTATGGTGCTTTCAGGTAAAAGAAGAACAAATTACGACCAGTGAACGCAATCCGGATATTCTGTATTTTATTATTAAAAGCCGAGCCCGGAATAGTATAGCCTAAAGAGGCCTCCCTCAGACGGATATTTGTGGCAGAATAAGCGTATTCAGCTAATGCGCCCTCACGGCCACCCGCTAAATTATAATATGCTTGGGCATCTATATGAGTTCCGTTAATTAATACACCGCCATTATCTCTTGCAGTAGCCGACGCTTGTGAAACACCGTAAAGGTCTAAATAAGCTTGCGTCATATCTACTACCTCACCGCCAAAACGTCCATCAATAGTAAACGCAAGGTCAAACTGCTTATATCTAAAGGAATTGGTCCATCCCAATAAGAAATTAGGGTTCGAGTTACCCACATCCACATAATTATTAGGATTATTAATGAGTTGCGGAAGTCCATTAGTCAGAATTATTTTCCCACTGGCATCTTTTTGGAAATCATTTGCATAAATTTCACCAAATGGTTTGCCTACAACTGCTTCTAACTGATAAGAATTAACTGTATTAGGAAATGTAAACTCGGTAATAACGTTTGGTACACCAGATGAGTTATCAGTATACAATGCCAATACTTTATTCCGGTTTAATGAGAAAGTAACATTTGAGGTCCAGCGTAAGCCATCGCCAATAATTCCATTATAGCCTAAACTGCCTTCAAACCCTTCATTTTTAACATTTCCTCCATTTATATACTGCGTTTTATAACCACCAGATGCCGCACTTGTAGCAACATTAAATAGTTGATTATAAGTGTTGGTGTGATAATATGTTGCGTCAAAAGTAATATGATCATTTATAAAACGCCATTCCATACCTGCTTCGAATGAGTGAGTAATTTCGGGCTTTAATGTTGCCAGTGGCTGGGTAAGATTTAAATTAAGTGAGGCGTTGGTTACTGTATATTGTGCAGGGGTACTCACAAAGGCAGGAATGCTATTTCCTACTTCGGTATAAGAAACGCGAACCTTACTGTAGCTAATAAAATCGGGCATTTTGAACATGCTGCTTAATACATCACTTAAGCCCACTGATGGATAAAAGAAAAAATCATTCGGTGTAAAAGCTAAAGGCGAGGCCCAATCATTACGTCCAGTTATATCCAGGTATAAATATTTTTTATAGCCAAAGTCAAAACTTCCTAAAAGTGACTGAGTTTGATTTTCTGTTTTATTGGTTTGTTTGAAAGGATTACCCGCACTTAAATCAAGATTACTAACATTAAAGTAGTTGTCAACGTTGCCAAGGTGGCCTCCAAAGCCAAGTGAACTACTTTGATTGTCCTGAATAATAGCGCCAATGGTTCCGTTAAAGCTAAAATCATGCGATAAATCCTTGTTGGCATTCAGTAATAAATCGCCATAAACCTGATTCTGCCCACTTGAGGTATAATTATAACCGCCTGACTGACTTGCAAACAATTCAGCAGTACCTGCATATAGTTCCTGGCTGCTGGTTTGGTCAGCTTTATCAAGTTTTACACGTGCTTGTAAGTTTAACCAACTGTTAAAGTCATATTTAGCAGAAATCGAAGCCAGCAAACGATTTAAGCCCTGGGTAGTTGGGTTTTTATTTTGTATCCAATATGGGTTTTGAAGATCATCAGCAGAACCGCCACCGGTATAAGGAATAATCCAATTTGGAACATAAACGTCACGAACAGGGTCGATGTATTCGTAATTTTTATACTGGTTAAAATCCGTACCTCTGGGGAATAAATAAATACTGGTTAAAGGATTGAAATAGGTACCGGATATAGGACGATTGTCAGTGTTCTGAAAAATGTAATTCGCACTGAGATCAATAGTCATTTTATCATTCAATGCTTTAGATGTGTTGCGGAAAGTGATGTTATTTCTGCTAAAGATATTACCTGGCTCTATTCCGTCTGCATGGGTGTTTGCATAAGATATATAAGTTTGGTTTTTTTCGGTGCCTGTACTTAGTGTAAATGAATTGATTGTACTTACACCCGTATTAAAATATGACGCCGGATTTAAATTTGGAGAACCAGCAGCTTGCTTGGCACCATATGAATTTAATGATGATACATTTGAAGTATCGGCATCGCCACGGCCATATTCACTTTGTAATTTGGGCAATAAAACGGCCTTATCAAATGTTGTATTTGAATTAAAAGTAACGGTAGTTTTGCCGGCTTTGCCTTTTTTGGTAGTTATCATTATAACACCATTTGCCGCCTGACTTCCATATAAGGCAGAAGCAGAGGCACCTTTTAAAACACTGATACTTTCTATATCATCAGGGTTGATGTTTGATATACCGTCTCCACCATCTGCGCCATATGAAAATACGCCGGTTGGCTGTGTGCTGGTAAGTGCATTTAGCGGAACCCCATCCACTACATATAATACGTTGCTGCTTCCGTATATTGATTTATTGCCTCTTAAAACAACTTTGGTTGAACCGCCGGCACCCGATGAACTTGAAGTGATCTGCAAACCAGATACTTTACCATCCAAACTGTTTACAAAGCTTGGGTCTTTTGCAACTTCCAGCTCTTTACCGCTAACGGTTTGCTGATCGTAGCTTAAGGATGCTGAGGTCTTTTTTAAGCCCAAAGCGGTAACAACCACTTCGTTTAAAGAGCTTGAGTTGGCTTTTAAAACTACATTTAAAGTAGTTTCACTTCCAACAACAATTTCTTTGGTGGTGTAACCGATATAGGTAAACATCAAAACATCGCCGGAGGCTGCGTCCAGCGTGAAATTTCCGTTGATATCGGTTAGCGTGCCTTTGGTTGTACCTTTAATGCCTACGCTAACACCAATCAAAGGCATACCGGTTGTGTCTTTCACAACACCGTGTATGGTTTGAATGGTATTTGATGCATTGTTGCTTCCGGTTACAATCAACTTGTTTTTAATTAAAGAAAAATGAAGCCCTGTTTGGTCAGTAAGTTCGGCCAAAACCTGCTCAACAGGCAAATTTTTGCAGCTGATAGAAACCAGTTTTTTACTGTCAAACTCATTACGGTCGTAATGTACGTCCAGACCTGCCTGTTGGCCTAACGTAGCTAATACATTTTCCAATGGCTTTTTTACAACATTAATGGTTAATGTTATGCCCTGGTCGGTGGGGGTTTCTGGTTGCGCGGCAGAACTAACTACCGGGGCCAGTAGTACCGCTATGCAACAGATTTTTAAGAAATGTAAATTAATTTTCATATTTAATTGAGGTTAGTTTGCGTGTTTTTTTGATTTCTAATTAAGTGTTACTACGTTGTTATTTTGGGTGTATGAAATTTCTTCGGTAAGACAAACTATTTTTAATATGTCTGCTAATTGCTCGTCTTTAAATGTTCCGGTATAACTCCAGTCGGTATGTTTACTGTTGTTGACGATGGTTACGTTAAAGCGGTTTTCAATGGAATTGATCACTTCATCCATTGATGAATTGCTAAAGGTGAGCACTCCGCTTCGCCAAGCTATTACCGGTGATTCGTCCTGGAAATTTGACTTAACCAATTTGCCCGATAGCTTATTGAGCACAATTTGTTCGTGAGGTAATAATATACTTGTGCTGTTTGAAATGGTTTTAGGATGAAGGTCTTCAACCTTTATTTTACCGTGAATTAGTGAGATGGATACTTTATGCTCCTTTGCGTAACTGCGGATATTGAATGCAGTGCCCAAAGCAGTAGTCGCAAATTTGTTGGTATAAACGGTAAACGGACTTGTTTTGTCTTTCGCCACTTCAAATAATGCTTCCCCTTCATCAAGGAAAACCGGCCGTTTGTGGTTAGTGAATTTTTGCGGATAACGAATGATGGTAGATGCATCAAGCGTTATCAGGCTTCCATCCGGAAGTTTAATGCGGTCCGTAATACCTTTTGATGTTTGAATATACACCCAGCCATTAACTATACGCTTTTCAACATGCTTAGCTGTTAATTCCTCAGCGGTTTGTTTTTTGGCGTAAAATTTATACGCGACCAGCGAAACGCTGATGAATAACAATGCCGACGCAGCTATAGCCAGCCAGTTGGTTGGTTTTCTGATAGCAACGGCGTAATCTGCTCCAATACGGCTGTCAATTTTTCCTTTGGTAATAAAAAGTTGTTCCGTTATAAAATCGTCATTGAAATCGATATGCCCGCTCATTTCCGATTCAGCAAGCCATTGCTCAATAATTTCTTTTTCTGCCACAGAGCAGGTGCCCGCACTATACTTTTGAAGCAGGGCCTTAGTTTGGTTTATGTCCAATTGGTTGGTTGTTTGATCGGTAGTCGAACTAAACAGCCAATGGTACTATCCCATTTTAAAATAAATTTTACCTGCGGAAGAAAAATGAAGTAAAAACGAGCAGAATATCTACACTTATATAATTGAGGCGTAATAAGCGTAGTGCTTTTGAGATCTGATTTTTTACGGTTTGTGGAGACAGATTGGTTTTTTTGGCGATATCATGCGTAGTTTGGTGTTCAAAACGACTTAATATAAATATCTCTCTCATTTTTTCGGGCATCTTATTAACCACCGTTTCAATTTGTTGCAGTTTTTGTCTGTTATCAATCCTGTCTGTTATTAAAGATGCATCGCTTATCATGTAAGCAGCCAACTCAGCAAGATATTTTTGATACTTGATATTGCTGCGATAAATGTCGATGATTTTATACCGTGCAGTTTGGTACAGATATGATTTTAAGGAAATTTCAATATTAAGGGATTCTCTTTTTTCCCATATGTTTACAAAAATGTCCTGCAAAACATCGTTGCACAATTCAGGATCTTTTAATTTTTGCAGCAGGTAAAGATATAGCGGTTTGCTGCAACTGTTGTATAAAGTGTTAAAAGCCGAAATGTTGTTTTTTTTCAGCCCATCCAGAATTTCTTTTTCGCAACACTCAGTTAACATCTGCAAGTCAGTGATATGATGCCGATAAAGGTAAAATTTTTATGATATGATTTTTACAACCAAGAGTATAAAAAGTGTAATAATTTTATACCCTTAGTGTATTAGGAATGCCTATAATTCAGCTAGTCTTTATGGGATTAATTAGTCTGACGATTATCGTTTTAATCCCGGTCGCGGCTTAGTTTAGTTATCGCAAGCGGATTTTCGTTTAATTCAACCGTTTCGCGGCGGTTTTTAACAATATGTATCGCGGTAAATATAGCTTCGCGGAAGGATGTTTCTGATGCTTTGTTTTTGCCGGCGATGTCATATGCTGTACCGTGATCGGGTGAAGTTCGTACAAAATTTAATCCTGCAGTGAAGTTTACGCCCGATTCAAAAGCAATCTGCTTAAAAGGTATTAAGCCTTGATCGTGATACAGCGCTAATACGGCATCAAATTGTAAATAACTTCCGTTTGCAAAAAATCCATCTGCGGGGTAGGGGCCAAATGCCAGGATATTGTTATTGCGTGCTTCTTCAATAGCCGGTATAATAACTTTTTGTTCCTCATCGCCAATAAGGCCATTATCGCTTGCGTGCGGGTTTAGGCCAAGCACTGCAATTTTGGGTTTGCGAATCCAGAAATCATTACGCAGGCTACTATTCATAAGCTTAAGCTTTGCCAGTATTTTTTCAGTAGTGATACTTTCTGATACTTTTGAAATGGGAATATGACCAGTTACCACGCCAACCTTGAGTGTATCACTCACCAGGAACATTAATGATTCTGCTGCGCTGTCACGTTCCTGCAAATATTCGGTATGGCCCGGAAAATTAAACGACTCACTTTGAATATTATCTTTATTGATAGGCGCTGTAACCAGTGCATCAATTTCGCCGTTAATTAAATCATTGGTTGCTCTTTCTAACGAGATGAAAGAATATTTACCCACCGCATTGTTGGCAATACCAGGTTCAATTTTGATATCCTCGTCCCAGCAATTAATCATATTGGGCCTTTTAGAGTCTTTCTTATTGAGCGCCTCTACCGGAGTATCAATTACAAAAAAATTAAGGTCATCAATATGTGTGGTACGACGGTAAAATGAAGCCAGCTTGGTGTGACCATAAACAATTGGCGTACAATAATCGTAGATGCGGCTATCTGCCAAAGTTTTGATAATTATTTCCAGCCCTATGCCATTTACATCGCCAATGCTTATTCCTATTTTAATTTTTTCGCTCATAATATGTAGTAGATTTCACCAGGTAAATAATGATTATACCGACTAAGTTTTGTCAATATAATAATACCGGTTATTGTTTCAGCTTTACGCTTTTAGCTTTCGGCTTTGTGCTTAAAAACTGCAAATAAAAAGATTTTAAGTTTATAGTTTCTTAATAAAGCACAAATATGCCTTTATTTGCTCAAATATTTGATTAATAATGACACTGGTAAGAGCAAAAAAACATCTTGGGCAGCATTTTCTTACAGATAAAAATATAGCTGCTAAAATTGTGGACAGCCTTAGCCATGTAGACAGGTATAAACAAGTACTGGAAGTCGGCCCGGGAATGGGTATCCTTTCTGACTTTTTAATTCAAAAAACCGACTATGAAGTTTCGTTAATTGACATTGATACCGAATCATACCAATACCTGCAAAAAAAATACCCGCAGTTAGGTAACCGTTTGATTAATGCTGATTTTTTGGAGATGGATTTCGGCGCCTTTTTTAACGGGCCGATGGCAATTATTGGTAATTTTCCTTACAATATATCATCCCAAATACTTTTTAAAGTGCTTGACAACAGGCAGCAGGTGTTGGAAGTAGTTGGTATGTTTCAAAAAGAAGTTGCAGAACGCTGTGCGGCAAAAGCTGGCAGTAAGGAATATGGCATACTGAGCGTTTTTTTGCAGGCTTATTATAAGGTTGAGTATTTATTTACTGTAAAAGCCGGTGTTTTTAATCCGCCGCCAAAGGTATTATCGGCAGTTATCCGTTTAACCCGCAATGAAACTGCGGAACTGGATTGTGACGAGAAATTGTTTTGGCAGGTAGTAAAGGCCGGATTTAACCAACGCCGAAAAACTTTAAGAAATGCGCTGTCATCCTTGATAAATAAAGAGAAAATGACAAGCGAACCAATGCTTGATTTACGTGCCGAAAGGCTAACGGTGAATGATTTTGTTAAACTAACAAAAGAAATTTCAGCCAACAGGTAACCCTTTGCGTTGCAGCGATCAGTTTTAAATCGCCGCTATGCCGTTGCTGATCTCAATGGTAACGGTTTGTGCAGCAGGATATGCCGTTTTAATGGACTGAGCCATTCGTTTTATAAAAATGTAATTAGTTGCACCTCCAATTACTGCACCCACTACAGGAACCAATCGTTCGGCTGTGCGGGTTCCCAGCATCATCAATAATTTTTCTGCTATCTCTTCCATCATTGTTTTAGACAGCGCAACACCGGCCTCAACTTTTAATGATGTGGCTACAAGTGACATAAATTCATCAAAATCAATTTCACAGCTGCCCCGGTTTTGGTACATAATAGCCATCGTTATTCTGAATTGCTGGGCAATCAAATTAGCAAAATCAAAAGGTATCCCGGCAATTAAAGTAAACATGCCGCCACTGCCCGATATTATTCCCGAGCCTGCAGCCAGGCAGGCACATTGTTCAATAAACTTATCCAAGCCCATTTTATCAACCCCTTTTTTAATATTGAGTTGATTAATGTGAATGAATACTTGTTTGAGACCTTTATCTGCCAGTTTTTTGCTTTCCAGTTTTATATCTTTGCTTATTTTTTTAAATCTGATAACTTTCATCTTCTTTAATCCTGATCACGAATAATTTATATCCGCTCACCATTACAGGTGCTATTCCCGTGCCAGTTTAATAAACTTGCTAAAATGTCATCTTTATGAATAAAAAAACCATGGGGACTTAAAGTAACCACCTCATTTTATAATTTTACCGTTTTACTTGAAACATTAAGTCGTTTGGAAAAGAGTATTTTAATTGTTGATGATATACATCCCATTTTTATAGAACGGGCCGAAGCCATAGGGTATAGCTGTGACTACCGCCCGTTGATAAAGCCGGATGAAGCATTAGAGCTTATTGGTAATTATACAGGGTTGGTTGTTCGCTCAAAATTCAGATTGAATAAAGAATACCTTGATGCAGCCGTGAACCTGCAATTTATTTGCCGTGCTGGCGCCGGAATGGACAATATAGACGAAACTTACGCTGCCGAAAAAAGAGTTACTTTAATTAACGCTCCCGAAGGAAATATGGATGCCGTTGGCGAACATGCAATAGGCTTATTATTGGCACTGATGAATAATTTTAGGGTTGCTGATGCTGAGATTCGTGCTGGAAGTTGGAAACGCGAAGCTAACCGCGGATACGAATTGAAAGGCAAGACCGTAGGCATTATAGGGTACGGCTTTATGGGACATAGCTTTGCCAGCAAGCTGGCCGGATTTGGTGTAAATGTTATTGCATACGACAAATATAAAACCGGCTTTAGTGATCAGTTTGCCCGCGAAGTGAGCATGGAAGAAATTGTTAAACACAGTGATGTAATAAGTTTTCATATCCCGCTAACAAATGAAACCCGGGGAATGGTGAATGACGAATATCTGTTCCATTTTAAAAAGCCAATATTTTTACTCAATACCGCACGTGGCCAGATACTTAAAGTTAACGCCGTATTGCGTGCAATTAAGCAGGGTAAAATATTAGGCGCCGGGCTTGATGTACTGGAAACGGAGAGATTTCCTGCGCTGGCAGAACAGGAATGGTTTGAAGAGCTGCGCCAATCAGACAAAGTTTTATTAAGCCCCCATGTGGCTGGCTGGACGTTTGACTCCTATCGCAAAATAAGCGAAGTTATGGCGGACAAATTGTTAGCTATACGCCCATAGTCGATAGACCATGGGCATTTGCTAATTTGATAATACATTCAACTATGGTCCATGGACTATTGACCATGGACTAATATAACATTATCAATTAACCTCGTTTTTCCAACTTTGGCAGCTACCAGAGCCACTATTATTGGGGACCCGCTATTGGCTGGAAGCAGAGTTTTACCATCGGCAATTTCAAAGTAATCCAGTTCCACGCCTTCCGTAGCGCTTATCATTGATTCGGCTTCGTGTTGTAACTGCTGCATTTTACTTATATCAAAGTTTTCTTTAACCCAGTTGAGGGTTTTTGATAAAACGAGTGCGTGTTGCCTGTCGGTTGCTGTTAAATGGATATTTCTTGAGCTCATGGCTAATCCATCAACTTCACGTTTAATAGGACACATTACCAGGCTCACCGGCATTTTCAATAATTCAACCATTTTGCTGATGATTGAAAACTGTTGGTAATCTTTTTGTCCGAAATAAGCAGTATCCGGATTTACTATATTAAACAGTTTAGAAACCACCTGGGTAACCCCCTGGTAATGCCCGGGCCTTGATTTTCCCTCCAGTAATTGCTCCATCGGGCCTATTTCCAAATGCCATTGTTCATTATCATCATAAATTTCGCTTACTGGAGGATTAAATAGTACGTTGCAGTTAACTTGCTCAAGCATAGCGATATCTGCTTCGATAGTGCGTGGATACTTTTCCAGGTCTTTTGGATCGTTAAATTGTGTGGGGTTAACGAAAATGCTGCATACTATAACATCATTACCTTGCTGCGCCTGTTCAATTAGCGAAATATGCCCTTCGTGAAGCGCCCCCATTGTTGGTACAAAACCAATGCTTTTGTTTGCATTTTTAATTTGGTGCAGGTGTTGTTGAAGCTCTTTTTTAGTGGTGAAAACTTTCAATGTGCTTATTATTAGTAATATCCGGTTAAGGATAAATATAGCTGGTTAAATAAAGCCGCTAAATACGGTAATATGATTAAAATTAAAGCAATATTAATTGCTTTTTTCGGGCAAAGTTGCGCAACTTCTTAAAAATTACCAAAAGTAACTTGCTCAATTCGTTGTCAATTCATATAATAATGCTTATATTTGCAAACTCAAATTTTTTTGGATTCTTAATTATAATTTAATACTGATATAGTGATGGGTAAATCTAAGCTCTTGTTTATAACTCACGAAATGTCTCCTTTCCTTGAACTCTCAAAAATTTCTGAAATTACACGCCAGCTTCCGCAGGCTATGCAGGAAAAGGGTTACGAAATTCGTATCCTTATGCCTCGTTTTGGAAATATCAATGAGCGCAGGAACAGGTTACATGAAGTGATCCGTTTGTCGGGGATGAATATCATTATTAACGATAATGACAATCCGCTGATCATCAAAGTTGCATCCATTCCGGCTGCGCGTATGCAAGTTTATTTTTTGGATAACGAAGAATACTTTCAGCGAAAACACGTGTTTACAGACAAAGAAGGTAAATTTTACGCCGATAATGACGAGCGTATGATCTTCTTTTGTAAGGGTGCGTTGGAAACAGTTAAAAAATTAGGTTGGGCTCCTGATGTAATTCATTGCCACGGTTGGATGAGTGCGTTGGTGCCGGCTTATTTGAAAACTACTTACAAAGACGATCCGACTTTCAAAAATTCAAAAATCATTTATTCAATTTATGAAAATGATTTTGCTGGAAAACTTGACGCTGATTTTTCGCAGAAAGCCGTTATGGGCAATATGACCGAAAAACACACCGAGGTTTATAAACCGGGAACAAATGCAGCATTGTATGGCGGCGCTATTCAATACAGCGATGGTATTGTTTTGGGCGGTGAGAATATTGATGAAGAAGTGTTAAATTATGTTAAAAACAGCAATAAATCGGTTTTAGAGTTCGATTCTACCGCTGATTTCGAAAATTATTACAATTTTTACGACGAAATTGCTAATGAAGAATTGGCGCATGTTGTATAAGCTTTGAGATCATATATGAAATTTTTCCGCTTAGACTTATTGACCTTGTTAATAAGTCTTTTTATTTTGAATAGTTGCAAAAATCAGAACGCTATTGGTTTGGGGGTGCAGCCTAATCAGTTGAATGGATCGTTAATTGATACTTCAACAATTGTAACCAACACGGTTCCTGAAGACTCAGTGATTACCTCGGGGCCCCTGAATCAAAATCCACTGGCTTATTTCAACGATCCTATTTTTGGAACAACCGTGTCTGATTTAGCAACGGATATAAATTTACCCAATGAAGGTGCTTTTACGCTACCAACTGGTACTATTTATGTTGATTCGGCCCGTTTAGTACTGCTATACGCCAATAACTTTTATGGTGATCAGCTTACAACTAATTATGTGGTAAATGTATATCAGTTAGGCTCCCGCTTTAATCCGGATACATCTTACTACGACACCAAAAAATTTAATGTTAATTATTCAAATCTTATAGGTACACTGAAATTCAATGCAAGGCCAACAGATTCTGTTAAGATTTTTGATATAATTTCAGGTGCCCCTGATACCCTTATGAAGGTTGCTCCGCAGATAAGAGTTCCGATAAGTACTACTTTTATTAACAATAGCTTTTTTAACGTTGGAAGTTTGGCGCTTGGCTCAAATGCCATCTTCAACAACACTTTAAAAGGCTTGTACTTAACGATTGATAAATCAAAGACTTCAGGTCCGGGCGGTATTATTATGTTAAAACCAACCGATTCGCTGGCTATTTATTACCGTACTGTAAATGGCGCTACAATTGATACAGCGGTAATTTATTTGCCTATTACTAAAATGGCTGCATCTATACAGCATACTTATTCAACTGCGATAAATACTGAATTGAGCAATACTACCAGTTCACGCGGAGTAGTTTATTTGCAGGGACTTGCGGGTTTGAGAGCTAAAATAAGTTTCCCTAGCCTGCTGGCAAAACTCAGAAGCAACCTGGCAGCAAAAGATAGCGATATTATTTTAAACCGGGCAGAACTGGTAATTATACCGAGTCCGGGGTCAACTATTCCATACCAGCCATTGCCTAAAATAACGATGTACAGGCTTGATATAGCTCATCAGCGGGAACTGTTGCAAGATGCTGCTAGTGCCGACCCTCGTTCTGGTGGGGTAAGTGTTTTTGGTGGATTTTATAGCTCGTCGTCATCGCCCAATGAATATCACTTTATCATAACAGCTTTCCTGCAAGATCTTTTATCAGGCAAAACTGTTGATTACGGTACTTATATTGCACCGGTTGATACAACAAACACTAGCAGTGTTGATTTTCAGGCGACACCTCAGGTAGGTGCAAGAACAATGGCGGTTGGCGGCAATTCAACGTCACCATATAAAATGAAATTGAATATCATTTATACCAAAATACATAAATAGAATCTGCCCGAAAAGCGTTTAGATCTGAAATCCGAAAGGTGTGCTGTTTAAGCATGTCTTTCGGATTTTTTATACCTTATGATTTCAGTAAATCATAAGTAGGGGGTACTTTTTAAAAAAATTTAATTATAGCAGGTCCCACCAATCTTCACCGTCCAATAGGTAATCTTAGTATTTTTGCGTTTTACATTTATGTTCTATTTATGTGCGGAATTGTAGGTTATATAGGCTTCCGAGAAGCTTACCCCATTATAATTAAAGGTTTACACCGTTTGGAATACCGTGGTTACGACAGTGCCGGCATTTCTCTCTTTGATAAAGAATTAAAGGTTTATAAAAAGGCTGGTAAGGTAAGTGATCTGGAGAGTTTTGTGAAAGATATTGATCTTGGCGGTTCTATGGGTATGGGACATACCCGCTGGGCGACACACGGCGCACCAAGTGACCGCAACTCACATCCTCACTCATCTGGCAATCGTAAGTTGACCATTATCCACAACGGTATAATAGAAAACTACGGCATTATTAAAGAAACACTGACAAGTAAAGGGCATGTTTTTAAAAGTGATACCGATACCGAAGTGTTGATACACCTGGTTGAGGATATCCAAAACGAAACAGGATTAGACCTACGCGAAGCCGTAAGAGTTGCTTTAACTAAGGTTATTGGTGCTTACGCTATCGTAATAATGAGTGCCGATGAGCCAGATTTGCTGATCGCTGCCCGTAAAGGAAGTCCTATGGTAATTGGCGTGGGGCAGGGCGAATATTTTATAGCGTCGGACGCTACCCCAATTATAGAGTATACAAAGAATGTAATCTATTTAAATGATAATGAGGTAGCTTATATTCGTAGGGATGATTTGCTGATTAAAAATATAGATAATATCGTCCAAACACCCTATATACATGAGCTTGATTTGAAGTTGGAAATGCTTGAAAAGGGCGGTTATGACCACTTTATGCTGAAAGAGATATACGAGCAGCCCCGTTCTATACGCGATTGTATGCGCGGCCGTATATACCCTCAGCAAGGTAAGGTTCAGTTGGGGGGGATAAAGGAATATACTGAGAAGCTTAAAAATATCGACCGTATAATCATTGTGGCTTGCGGCACCTCGTGGCATGCAGGCTTGGTGGGCGAATATTTGATTGAAGAATATGCACGTGTACCGGTAGAGGTTGAATATGCGTCGGAATTCAGGTACCGCAACCCGATAATTACCGAAAAAGATTTGGTTATTGCTATCTCACAATCAGGAGAAACAGCAGATACGATGGCCGCTATTGAATTGGCGAAAGAAAAAGGAGCTACTATCTTCGGGATTTGTAATGTGGTGGGTGCTTCTATTCCGCGTACCACACATGCTGGTGTTTATACACACGCCGGACCTGAAATAGGTGTAGCTTCTACCAAGGCTTTTACTGCTCAGGTTACTGTTTTAACGCTGATGGCCTTTTATATTGCCCAACAGCGCGGAACTATTACCCAGAGTAAACTGGTTGAACACTTAACCGAGCTGAATAATATACCTGAGCTGGTTGAAAAAGCTTTAAAATCAAATGATCATATAAAAGACATAGCGGCCAGGTTTAAAGATTCAACCAATTGCTTGTTTTTGGGCCGCGGCAGTTCGTTCCCGGTTGCCCTGGAAGGAGCCCTGAAATTGAAAGAAATTTCATACATCCACGCCGAAGGATATCCGGCTGCCGAAATGAAACATGGCCCTATTGCATTGATTGACGACGAAATGCCGGTTGTATTTATTGCTACCAAAGATTCTTCGTACGAAAAGGTAATTAGTAACATACAAGAGGTAAAAGCACGTAAAGGCCATGTAATTGCCATTGTTACCGAAGGGGATACAGAAGTAAAAGGAATGGCTGATTTTGTTATTGAAATTCCGCAAACCGACGAGGCTTTTGTGCCACTACTGGCTACTATTCCATTACAACTGCTGGCTTACCATATAGCGGTAATGCGCGGCTGCAATGTTGATCAACCACGTAATCTGGCAAAATCAGTTACGGTGGAATAAAATAAGAAAGTATTGCTTTTTATCTATAGGGAACCGGCTTGCATTTAATAGGATGCAAGCCGGTTCGTGTTTAGGACTAATT
>Ga0302309_10000326_pt1 | contig 58682 bp, 54 predicted proteins | sample III_Palsa_N1_1_FD_200453 | JGI IMG/M metagenome (GOLD analysis project Ga0302309, IMG submission 200453) | Peat permafrost microbial communities from Stordalen Mire near Abisko, Sweden - III_Palsa_N1_1 | ecosystem: Environmental > Terrestrial > Soil > Palsa > Peat permafrost | place: Sweden...
TATCGTGTAAAATCAAGTATCGCCACCCAATTCAGGATATGGGCGACAAACCGGCTTAAAGAGTTTTTAATAAAAGGGTTCATTTTGGATGATGAGCGTCTAAAAGAAGCAAAAAATGATTATTTCGATGAGTTAATTGAACGGGTTCGTGATATAAGGACCAGCGAAAAGATTTTCTACAGAAAAGTATGCGAAATATACGCTACAAGTGTGGACTACGATTCTAGTTCGAAAGCTACCTTAGATTTTTTTTCAAGCATACAAAATAAATTTCACTGGGCTATACATGCTCACACAGCAGCAGAATTGGTATATGAAAGAGCGAATGCTCAAAAGAAAAATATGGGTTTAACGTCGTGGCCTGGAGATAAAATCAAGAAGGCCGATGTGACAATTGCTAAAAATTATTTAAGCGAAAACGAAATAAAGCAGCTCAACCTAATAGTTTCTCAATATTTAGACTTTGCCGAATTGCAAGCCATGCAACGCAAACCAATGTATATGAAAGATTGGATAACTAAATTACATGGCTTCTTAACGCTTAACGAACGGGAGATACTAAATCACAAAGGATCCATTAGTCACACTCAGGCAGAACAACATGCGTTATCTGAATTTAAAAGATTTACTAATCAACTTCAGAACTTAGAATTGGATGCATTGGATAAGGTCATGAAAAAGTTAAAATAATTGCTTTTGTTTTCTAAGGCTATTCATACCACTCGCCCAACTGCTTATTAGTACTTTTTTCTCTACATTTGTATTATGATTGAATTGCCTGTTGTACCTGCCGCACCGGTTAACCGTAAGCCAGATTGGCTCAGGGTAAAACTCCCGGTGGGTAAGGAGTACGCCCAGGTACGCAACCTGGTTGATACACATAAACTGCATACCATTTGCGAAAGCGGTAATTGCCCCAATATGGGTGAGTGCTGGGGAGCGGGTACGGCTACGTTTATGATATTAGGCAACATCTGCACCCGTTCCTGTTCATTTTGTGCGGTTGCTACCGGCAGGCCGCTCGCTGTTGACCTGGATGAGCCGAACCGCGTGGCCAATTCAGTTAAGTTAATGCAGGTTAAGCATTGCGTAATTACTTCGGTTGACCGTGATGACCTGAAGGATGGCGGCTCCATTGTCTGGGCTGAAACCATCAACGCCATCCATCGCGAAAGTCCTGAGACTACATTGGAAACTTTATTACCAGATTTCAGGGGCGTGTGGGAAAATCTGGAACGTGTACTGGCTACACGGCCTGAAGTCGTTTCGCATAATTTAGAAACGGTTCGTCGCCTTACCCGCGAAGTACGTATACAAGCCAAATACGACCGCAGCCTGGAATGCCTTAAACATATTTCACAGGCTGGCTTGCGCACCAAGTCGGGCGTTATGCTGGGTTTGGGCGAAAAAGAAGAAGACGTTTTGGAGGCCATGACCGACCTGCTGAATGCCGGCGTACAGATACTAACCCTCGGCCAGTATTTGCAGCCTACACGCAACCATCACCCGGTGATCGATTGGATACATCCTGACCAGTTCAATTACTATAAACAGATCGGCCTTGATATGGGTTTCAGGTATGTGGAAAGCGGACCGCTTGTGCGCTCATCCTATCATGCTGAAAAACATCTGTTTGAAATCTGATTATTCCTTTATATCTTCACCAGCACATTGACGAGGAGAAGTAAAATATCGCTTTCGGAAGAAGAGCTGGTGCTTGCACTGCGCAACCGCGAAAAGATCGCTGTTGAAGCGCTATACGATATGTATTCGTCATCATTGTATGGTGTTATCGTACGGATAATCGTCGATACAGCTACAGCCGAAGACATCCTCCAGGAAACCTTTGTTAAGATATGGCATTCCTTCGCCAGCTATAATACCGATAAAGGCCGTTTGTTCACGTGGATGGTGAATATTGCCCGTAACCTGGCCATCGATAAAATAAGATCAAAAGATTTTAAGAACCAAAATAAAAACCAGGAGCTCGAAAATAACGTAACTTTTGTAGACGAGCAAAGGAACACGGTTTACAAACCGGAGTTGCTTGGGATTAAAGATTTGGTTCAAACATTAAAACCTGAGCAAAAATCTATTCTCGACCTGGTGTATTTTAAGGGGTACACCCACGTGGAAGCTGCCGAAGAACTGGCAATTCCGCTGGGGACCGTTAAAACACGCCTGAGAATGGCTTTGATCGAGCTCAGGAAAAATTTTAATGAAAGTTAAGGAAGTGGAAGACATAAAGGCATATATTGAATCCGGCATTTTGGAACTTTACGTTTTGGGCGACTTAAGCCCCGAAGAAAGGTTACAAGTGGAAGATATGGCTGCAAAACACCCGGTTGTAAAAGCCGAATTGGGTGAAATTGAGCAATCGATGGAGTGGTATGCCTCAGAAAACGCAGTCGAACCAGCCGAACACCTCCGCAGTAAAATATTAAACAGCCTGGTTACCAATTTAGGTGATGACAGCATCTTCCCAACCAAAAAAGAACCGGTTAAAGATAATGTGGTAGCCATGCCTGCAAGGCAAAACAATTTTTACAAATATGCTTTTGCTGCCTGCCTTGCTTTGTTAGTAGCCAGTATTGCTGTATTGATAAGTGTTTATGGTAAGTTACGGAGCGCAAATACGCAACTGTTAGCCATAAATGGCCAAAATCAGCAATATGCCAAAACGGTGAATTTCATGGAAGAGCAGCTTGGCGTGTACCGCGATACTACTTTTAAGATGGTCAAATTAAAAGGTACGGCAAAACATGTTTCAGCATCTATGCTGGTTGCTTTTAGTGCGGCCAAAAAGAAAGTTATCATTGATATGGCCGATCTTCAGATGCCTGAAAACGATCAGTCGCACCAATACCAATTATGGGCGCTTGTGGGTGGCAAACCTGTAAGTTTAGGCGTTTTCGATAAAACTTCTACAGATACGGACCAAATGAAACAAATGGAGTCTATTGCCAGTGCACAGGCCTTTGCGGTAACGCTCGAGCCACGCGGCGGTAGCATTAACCCCACCATGGACCAAATGATGGTTATCGGCTCTTTTTAAGCAAAATTCTTCCTTAATTGTTAAAATTCGTTAAAAACATCTCATTTTTAACAACACACCTCTGTATTTATAAAACAATTTATTTCGAACGACGTTTGTAACTATTAAGACGGAAAAGCGTCTTATATACAAATTTAGTTTAGAGTATTTCGTTCTTTATAAGATCAGTTAATAGTTAATTACGGCTGTATTGATACTTGCAGCCGTTTTTTTATGCCATTAATTTTGCCATAGTAACGGGCAGCTGGGTAGCCAATTTCCCCGGCAGCACCACATTCATACGGTTGGGAAGCGCCAGCTCATCGCCTGCTTTGCCATGGATATAATTCCCTATAATACAGGCTTCTTTGGGCGTATATTTCTGCGCGAGCAGGGCAGATATTATTCCCGTAAGCACATCGCCCATGCCGCCGCTGGCCATGGCCTGGTTGCTGGTTGAATTAAAATAAGCTTTTCCATCAGGTGTGGCAGTTATGGTATAATCATTTTTCAGTACGATACAAAGTTTAAGCTCCTTTGCCTTAGTAATAGCCGTTTGCAGCCGCTGCCACCAGTTGGTATGCTCGCCAAATAAACGGTCGAACTCTTTCATGTGCGGTGTTAAAACGCTGCCTTCGGGTATCAACTCCCAAAGTTGTTTATGTGCCGAAAGCACATTCAGTGCATCAGCATCAATAACAACAGGGCTTTTATAATTGGTGAAGATGTAGGTTAATAAAGCCAATGTATTCTCATCATCGCCTAAACCGGGGCCAATACCCATTGCAGTAAATTTATCAAAAGCAATCTCGGGCATATCGTTTCCCTGTCTTATCACGGCCATTAACTCGGGCATATAGCTGTTTAGGGAGATTAAACCACTTTCGGGCACACAGGCGGTAGTTAACCCGGCCCCGGCCTGCGCACAGGCCGAAGCGCACAATAAAGCCGCGCCCATGGTTTTGGCCTGCCCGGCAACGATCAGCGCATGGCCATAAGTGCCTTTATTGCTGAACCTATGTCGTGGCCTCAGCATTTGCCTGATGTCCTTTTCCTGTACAAACTGGTAAGGCGAATTAAGCGACCTGCTAAAACCCTCGTCAATACCGATATTTACCGCTTCCCAGCATTTCATAACCGGGCCGGCTTCCGGCAACAGGAAATTGATCTTCGGCTGCTGAAAAGTGATCACCAGGTCAGCTTTTAGTACCGCAGCATCCTGTTTTATTTCGCCATCAGTAAAAAACCCGGTCGGTACATCAACAGCAACTACGGTTTTGTTTAATCCATTAAGATATTCGACCAGCTTTTCATAATCATCGCTTAAAGGCTTGTTTAAACCGCTACCAAGCATAGCATCAATAATAACCGGGCTGTTTTCGGTTGGGATATCGCCACCTTTTTTGAGTTCCATCAATCCAACTGCTTTTGGTAACCGGTTAAGATTAATATCAAAATCAGCTGTCGATTTATCCGAAAATCGGGTGATCTTTACACTGAGTTTTTTATAATGATGCTCATGCAAAATGCGGGCTATAGCTAAACCGTCTCCGCCATTGTTGCCGGTACCGCAATAGATGGAGATTGGCTGGTTCTTATCGGCAAAACGGTTCACGAACCAACCAACTAATGCTTTGGAAGCGCGTTCCATCAGGTCGACAGAGCTTATCGGTTCGCTCTCGATGGTATAGGTATCAGCTTTATGTATCTGTTCGGAAGTAAGCAGTGGCAGCATATTGCATAAAGTTAGGATTTATGCGTTTTGTTTGGAAAATTATCTATCTCAATAATGATACCTGCACTGGAATATCACTATTGCATCGCCATCTATCTTATAAACTAACCTGTGTTCAAGATTTAACCTTCGCGACCACATGCCGGCGAGGTTGTGTTTTAAGGGTTCAGGTTTGCCGCTTCCTTCAAAGGGAGTTCTCTCTATTTCTTTAATTAAGGTGTTTATCTTTTTCAGCATGGATTTATCTGTGGTTTGCCAGTACAAATAATCTTCCCAGGCCTGGTCGAGAAATATCAGCCTCATCCTTCAATAAGGGCTTTTTCGCTGCCTAAACCTTTGCCATAGTCCTCTATGCTTTTCAACAACCTTGCAGCATTAGCCGGGCTTTTAAGCAGATAGAAAGTTTCCTCCATGCTTTCATAATCAGCTTTTGAAAGTACGACCACATCTTCGCCATTGGCGCTGGTAACATACAGCGGAGTATGATTTTTACGAACCTTATCCAGGTAAGATTTCAACTGCTGGCGAAAAGCCGTATAAGTGGTGACCTGCATTTTTTAAATTTTAATAAAGATAGGACTTTAAAACAACATGTACAAGTTTCTGTACATACAATATTAGAAGAAATGAGGCAAGTGTGAAATTTATAATTGATAAATTAGTAAATTTGTTATATGAGCATTTTGGTAAATCCGCATAACGAACAGGAAGAAAGGGCATTGCTGGCTTTCCTCAATAGCATGAAATATGACTATAAACTCGGAATTGGGCAAAGTGAAGATGAGATAATGTTGGCTTTTCTTGACCAGTACAATAAAGAAATTGATGAAGCGGAAGCAGATATTGATGCCGGAAACTTTTACACTCACGAACGGGTAGAGGAATTATTAGCCAACAGAAGAAAAAGCAAATAATGGTTGTTAAATGGATCAGAGTTGCTACTCGGCAACTGATTTATGCGTTTTGTTTTATCCAAAAATGACGTCTTTAACTTTATTGGTCAATTTCTCAAAAGCATCAGATTTTAGTGTAGCGCCAGTCCGTGTGATAATGTCTTCAGGATAAAACTGCTGGATCATATGACACACGGCATAGCCATTTCGATTATTCTTAGGGGAATTGATCATTGCAGGAGTAATCTCTATAGTAAATTCCGGGAATAAATTTTTTGTAGACAGAAGTACAGCATAAAAAAAGCCCTCAATCTCAAATATTTCATTATTTGAAATAACTACTGCGGGATGGGGCTCAGGTTTACTTCCGGTATAAAAAGCTATTTCAACTATATCACGCTGTTTAACAGTCATAGATATTTAAGCAGGTTATTTCTGTTCGCTTTAGCCTGGTTTTTGAAATGTTTATGATAATCTTCTTTGGTAAGGTCATCCAATTTATCCAGGTTAGATTCGCGTACCTTAACACCCAATTTTTTTAACTGGGCAATTACCTCGATGGTGCTGTCATCAGGAATATCAATGGTTAATGTTGTCATTTTCCTTTGTTATCTTCAAATATACGATCTTATCTTTATTTCAAACCCATCTCCTTTTTCAAAAACTGCCCGGTAAAACTTTCCTTCACTTTACATAAACCTTCCGGCGTACCGCTGAACAGTATTTTACCGCCGCCTGAGCCACCTTCGGGGCCGAGATCGATTACATGATCAACTACCTTTATCACATCCAGGTTATGCTCGATAACTAATACCGTATTGCCTTTATCGACCAATTGATTTAACACACCTAAGAGGACGTTAATATCCTCAAAATGGAGACCTGTGGTTGGTTCGTCAAGGATATAAAAAGTATTGCCTGTATCTTTTTTGGAAAGCTCGGTTGCCAGCTTAACGCGCTGTGCTTCGCCGCCAGAGAGCGTTGTTGACGCCTGCCCTAAGCGAATATAACCCAGACCAACATCCAAAAGTGTTTTTACCTTGCGATAAATTGACGGGATATGCTCAAAAAACGGCGTGGCATCCTCAATGCTCATGTCCAGCACATCGCTGATGGATTTGCCACGGTAACGCACTTCCAGCGTTTCACGGTTATAGCGCCTTCCGCCGCATTCCTCACAGGGAACCTGCACATCGGGCAGAAAATTCATTTCTATTACCTTCATACCCGCACCCTGGCAGGTTTCACAACGGCCGCCTTTTACATTGAACGAGAAGCGGCCCGGTTTATAGCCCCTGATGCGCGATTCGGGCAACTGAACGTACAAATTACGTATATCGGAAAAAACGCCTGTATAAGTAGCCGGGTTTGAGCGCGGCGTACGGCCGATAGGTGTTTGATCAATCTCGATAACCTTGTCAATATCCTTCAAACCGTCTATCTTTTCATAAGGGAGAGGCTGCTTCTTCGCCCTGAAAAAATAGTGGTTGAGTATCGGGTATAGTGTTTCTGTTACCAGGCTTGATTTACCGCTGCCGGATACGCCGGTAATGCCGATCATCTTGCCCAAAGGAAAATCGACGCTTACTTTTTTGAGGTTATGGCCGGTAGCATTTTTTAACGACAGCACCTTGCCATTGCCCTCACGACGTTTTTTTGGTATCGCTATCTCGCGTTCACCATTGATATACGATGTGGTGAGCGTATGTTTTTTCATTAATTGGGCCGGTGTGCCTTCTGCTACCACCTCACCGCCATGAACGCCTGCCGCCGGACCCATGTCTATCACATAGTCTGCTTCCAGTATCATGTCTTTGTCATGCTCAACCACCAAAACCGTATTGCCCAGGTCGCGCAGGTTTTTGAGGGCATTTATCAGGCGCTCATTGTCACGCTGGTGCAGGCCGATGCTCGGTTCGTCCAAAATATACATAACATTCATTAACTGCGAGCCTATCTGCGTAGCCAGCCTGATGCGCTGTGCCTCGCCGCCGGACAAGGTCCTCGCTGTGCGGTCTAAAGTCAAATAGCTCAGGCCCACATCCAGCAAAAACACAATACGTGCGCGTATCTCTTTTAGTATTTCTTTGGCGATGACGTTCTGACGATCATTCAGCCTGTCTTCCAAGCCATAGAACCAATCCTGTAGTACGTTGATGTCCATACAGGCCAGTTCAAAAATATTCTTGTTATCGACCTTAAAATGCAGCGATTCCTTCTTTAAACGTGCACCAGCGCACACCGGGCAGGTTTTTAGCACACGATAATTTTCCATATCGTCCATGCCCTCATCGCCACGGCGTTCCTGCTGCTCTTCCAGCATGCGGATAATGCCGTCAAACGTTATCTGGTAGCTCTGTACGTTCCATTTGTTGTATTCCACGGCTACGGTGAGCATTTCGGTTGTTCCATTCAGGATAATATCGAGTTTCTCCCGCTCCAGTTTTTCTATTGGGGTTGAAAGGCTAAAATCATATTTCTTAGCCAATGCTTTCAACACCTGGAATATCCACGTCTCCCGATACTCGCCCAGTGGTGCCAAACCGCCATTTATGATGCTCAGTTTCGGATTGGGGATAACCGATGCCTCATCAACCTCAAAAATATAGCCCAGGCCATTGCATTTTTCGCAGGCGCCGTAAGGTGAGTTGAACGAGAAAGTATTTGGTTGTGGTTCGTCGTAAGATATACCGGAAACCGGGTCCATCAAATACTTACTGAAATAAAATACGTTATTGTCCTTATCCGCTATCCGGATAATGCCCTTAGCAGTCTTTAATGCCGCCTGAATAGAGGTATATAGCCGCTTGGTATCCTGCGAATTCACCATCAACCGATCCACCACAATATCAATATCGTGTATTTTGTACCTGTCTACCTGCATTTTGGGCTCTACATCGGTAATGGCGCCATCTATCCAAACTTTCAGAAAGCCTTGTTTGCGTATCTGCTCGAACAATTCGCGGTAATGGCCTTTGCGGGCTTTAACTACCGGTGCCAGGATGTTTATTGGTTGGCCGTCAAAACGTTCGGTGATCGTCTTCAGCATCTGATCTTCCGACATTCGCTCCATTTTCTCGCCTGTCTCATACGAGTAAGCTTCACCGATACGCGCGAAAAGCAAGCGCATAAAGTCGTATATTTCGGTAATGGTGCCAACGGTAGAGCGAGGGTTTTTGCTGGTGGTTTTTTGCTCGATAGCGATAACCGGACTAAGGCCGCTTACCTTGTCTACATCCGGCCGCTCCATCCCGCCCATAAACTGGCGCGAATAAGCCGAAAAAGTTTCCATGTAACGGCGCTGTCCTTCGGCATAAATGGTATCAAACGCCAGTGACGACTTGCCGCTGCCACTCAGCCCGGTGATCACCACCAGCTTATTGCGCGGAAAGGAAACATCAATGTTTTTTAAGTTATGTACCCGGGCCCCGTAAACTTCCACTTCACTTTGCTCGCCCAGATCTATATGTTTTTCACTCATGTTAGTTAAATTGGTTGATTGAGTTGATTAGGTGAGTGGTTGATTAGTAGCTTTTTATAACTATTCACTTAATCAACCACTCACTCAATAAACCAAGCTGCAAATATACGCAAAAAAAGGCCGGTCTGCCAGTTGGCAGATCGGCCTTGAAGGTGCTCCGTAAATATTTTACAAATTAATTATAAGCCAGCAATTGCGGCATTGGCTTGTCTAAAGCTGCCATCTTGTAGCCGTATTTTGCCGGTTTGCTGATAATTTCTTTCATGGCGATGATGTTATAAACATACACGCCGGTTTCATGGTTTAGCTGCATGCGGAAATAGTTATCCTCTTTTTGCGACCGGATTGCTTTTGCCAGTTTAATTTCGCCGTTATTGTAAGCGGCGGCGGCTAATGTCCAGCTCCTGAACTCGCCGTATAATTCCCTGATGTAGCGGCATGCGGCAATGGTTGATTTGCGAACGTCTAAACGTTCATCAACACCATGCCCAACCTTTAAGCCATAGGTACGTGCTGTACCAGGCATGAACTGCCATACACCGGCCGCACCGCGGGGCGAAATACCGGCGCATAAGCCGGATTCTACCATCGGGAGGTATTTAAAATCATTCGGGATACCCTGGGCCTTCAAAATGGGTTCAATTATCGGGAATAACTTTTCTGCCTTATGCTGCAAAACGTACGATTGCACACAGCTAAAATCGTGTTTATGCAAGGTGCGTTTCATTTTGCGGTCGACTGTTTTATCATCTACTGGTAGTGCTTCATTGGCAAAATTCAGGGTACTGTTTGCAATAACATCCCTGGTAAAACTGGTAAAATAAGCAAATTTCGAAGGGTGGGAATGGGTTATCACAACAGGCGGTTTTGAAATCGGGCTATTGATGATAAACCTTGAAATGATTGCCAGCAGAGCGATTACGGAGCACGTAATTAAGTGGATCTTGATCACTTCGTTTCTATTCATATTTATACTATAGGTAAAAAACTTGCGCCAAAGGTAAGGGATATAAATCACATTATCAAATACTTACCGCATGCTTAGTGTTTAAAGCACTTACACTAAGCCCAAAAATCGCTGTTTAAAGTGCTCTAAACATGGATTTTGGTGATAAACAAAAAGTTTAAAAAATTGTTTTAATTTTAGTAGATTTGCACCTCACGCTGAGAAGTGTTAAACAAAAAACTATGGTATTTAAAAGATCAGGAACCGGCCGGAACGAAAGAACAGGCGGCAACCCGAGCAAGGCCAATGGCAGCAATGACAGGCCGAAAAGATCATCCCCGCCACGGGGAAATTCTGAAAAGAGTTTTGACAGATCTGATAAAAAACAATCAAATTTTAGCAGCGAACGGCCCGGCAGCAGGCGGCCTTCATCCGCAGGCGGCAGCAAGCCTTATTCGGGACGGCCGTCATCAGGCGACGACAAACCTGCACGTAAAAGTTATTCGCGACCGGCAGAGGGTGAAGCGCGTGAAAAACGACCGTATTCTCCGCAACGCAGCAAACCGTATTCAGGCAGGCCTTCTGATTCAGAAAGCAGGACCGAGCGAAAAAGCTATTCGCGCCCGGCAGATGGCGAAGCACGTGAAAAACGACCTTATTCTCCAACACGCAGCAAGCCTTACTCAGGCAGACCTTCTGATTCAGAAAGCAGGCCTGAACGTAAAAGCTATTCGCGCCCTGAAGATGGTGAAAAGCGTGAAAGGCGCCCATATTCTTCACAAGGAAGCAAACCTTATTCAGGCCGGACAGCTGACGGGGAAAATAAACCCAAAAGGGAATTCAAGTCCAATCACGGTGACAGGGAAGGTGGCGAACGTAAATTCAGCTCCAATAGCCCGCGCAGTCCACGTACCACATCTGGCGACGGGAAATTTGCCGGAAAGCGCACAAATAATTTTAAAGATAAACCATATCGTTCTGAAAGATCATCAGACAGGAAAACTTACTCCGATAGCGAAGCGCCTGCAAAAACCATGCGCGGCCGCAAGGAAAAGGAACCTAAAGACGACGGCCTGATCAGGCTGAACCGTTATATAGCCAACGCCGGCATCTGCTCACGCCGTAAGGCCGATGAACTGATAGAAGCGGGTGTTGTTTCTGTGAACGGCAATGTGATCAATGAACTTGGCTATAAGGTTAATCCATCACAGGATGAAATACGCTATAACGGCGAGTTGCTGAAGCGCGAAAAAATGGTATATGTGCTGTTAAACAAGCCGAAAGATTATATCACCACTACCGACGATCCGCAGGAGCGCCGTACCGTAATGCACCTGGTTGAAAAGGCCAGTCGCGAGCGCATTTATCCGATAGGCCGACTTGACAGGAATACCACAGGTCTATTATTGATGACAAATGACGGCGATCTTGCCGAAAAGCTATCGCACCCGCGCAGCAATGTGACCAAACTATACCAGGTTGAGCTAAGTAAAAGCCTTACACAGGGCGACCTGAACAAAATAGCCTTCGGCGTTGAACTGGAAGACGGCTTGATAAAACCAGATTCTGTTTCTTATGTTCAAGGTGGCACGAAACGCGAAATAGGCATACAGGTGCACAGCGGCAAAAACCGCATTGTACGCCGCATATTTGAACATTTGGGTTATGAGGTGGTAAAACTCGACAGGGTGGTTTACGCCAATCTTACCAAAAAAGATTTGCCCCGCGGACGTTGGCGCTATTTGGATGAGAAGGAAATTATACAGTTAAAGCATTTGATATAGGCGTGAAGCCGAAAGACCAAAGCGAAAGGCTAAATGTAAAATTTATATACATTTAGCCTTTTTGCTTTTATTTTATCTTTTTTACTCAAATAACTACCTTGCAGGTTCAAACCATCGCTATGAAAAAATTATTGTTAATTATCGCGGCAATCCTTCCGCTGCTTGGTTATTCCCAAAAGAAAAATACCGCGCCATCTACTTATGATGTGCTGATCGGCTGTTATACCACGGGCACCAGCAAGGGAATATATGTTTATCGCTTGTATGAGGAGAAAGGCCGGCTTTCATACCTGAACGAGTTTACCACCGAAGACGATACTGCTTTTACCAATCCATCTTATTTAACGGTATCTAACAATAACCATTTTGTTTATGCGGTGAACGAGAACAAGGTTGGCGGCATTACTGCCCTTTCGTTTGTACCGAATACAGGCAAACTAACTTTTATTAATTCGCAGCCCTCACACGGTGCCGATCCCTGCCATATAACGGTTGATAAAGAGCAGAAGAACATTTTCGTGGCTAATTATGGCAGTGGTAATTTAACGGCTTATCCGTTGAATAAGGATGGCTCTATCGCGCCCATGTCGCAAAACTTACAGGATGCAGGCACAGGCCCGAATAAAGACCGCCAGGAAGGCCCGCATGTGCACATGTCGATTTTATCACCAAATGAAAAGTATTTATTATACAACGACCTGGGCACTGATAAAATAAACATTTATCGTTACCACGCTTCGAAACTTCCGCCTTTAACCCAGGCAGACCCGGCTTTTGTGAGCGTAAAAGGCGGCAACGGCCCAAGACATTCAGTTTTCTCCGCCGACGGCAAATACCTATACCTGTTGCAGGAAATGGGCGCTGCCATTAATGTTTATAATTACGATAACGGCAAATTAACCCAGGTACAATCCATAACCATGCTGCCGGATAATTTTAAAGGACAGGTGGGCGCCGCAGCAATACATTTATCACCTGATGGCAGGTTTTTATATGCTTCTGATCGCGGAGATGATAACGATATCAATGTGTTCGCTATTGATCAAACTACCGGACAGCTAACCTTTGTTTCCCGGCATACATCCTACGGCAAAGGGCCGCGCGATTTTATGATCGATCCACAGGGGAAATATTTAATAGTAGCCAATCAAAGTTCCAACAGCGTGATTATTTATCGCATCGATCCTAAAACCGGCAGTTTAAATGGCGTTATGTCCAATATCGCGATTGGTAACCCGGTTTGTATAAAGATCGTTCCGGCGGAATAAGCCTTAAAAAAAGTAGAGACGCAAAATTTTGCGTCTCTACGATAATATATCTTACATTGTTTTCGCTTTCGGCGAGAGATCAAACGGCACCACTACTTTAAAACTGATGTCGCGGCCCATATTGAAGATGCCGGGTGTTACGCCGGGCGGAACAGTTGGGTTATCGAAGTATTTTAACCGGCTCATGTTGCTTTGGTAGCTTACATTGGCCAGGTTGGTGCCTTCAATAAATAACTCAAATACTTTATCGCCTTTTGAATTAACAACGTTGCCGCCAATGCCTGCGCTCAGTAAGTTATACCCGGCAGTATAGGTTTCGGTACCATATGCCGAAAAGAAACGGTCCTGCGCATCGTAATGGTCGAAACCGACAAATGCATACAGGTTTTTAAACGATGAGAAACCTTTGTTGAACGTTCCGCGCAATTCGGAGTGGGTATGCAATGGCGGTATAAATGGCAAATATTTCAAGCTGTCCGGCTCGTGCCCGCCATCGCCCAGGTTGGTGCCGTAGGTCAGCGTCATTTCATTCTCAAAATGCAGCCATGGCCATGGGTGTATATCAAGCGAGAAGTCGCCTCCGTTGATGCGCGCTTTGCTTTGCACGTAGGTAAATTTGCTGTATTGGCCGGCCGTGTCAGCAGCGCCATCCGCATCAACGCGTTGGGGTTTACCATTAGCACTGAGTATCTGTTCCTGGAAAATATAGTTTTGGATATTGTTATTAAACACTTCTACACTTGCCGAAACATTTTCCAGGGTCAGAAATACGCCGATGTCTTCCTGCACGTCAAACTCGGGCTTAAAATCGGGGTTGCCAACATGGTATATCTGCGAACCCGGGTCGGGGCCGTTAGCCGATAGCTCGGCGATACTTGGTGCACGGAAACCACGTGCTATATTTCCCTTGATCAGGAATTGGTCGGAGAAATTATACGTCGCGCCAAAACTGCCCGACGCACCCGAAAATACTTTGTTCAGCGCGGTGAATTGCTGCGCTACGTTTGGCGTGGTTGCAGGATTAGGGCCTGTATACAAATTGGGGTAATATGCTTTTCCCGTATCTATATAAGCCGCCTGCCCGTGAAATGAGCGGGTATCATACCGTGCGCCGCCCGAAAGGTCAAGCTTGCCAAAGGATTTTTTGATAACGAAGAATGGGCCGATATCAAATTGGTGATAGGCCGGGATCGGAAAATCAGTGCTATAACCAAGCGTATTGCTCTGGTACATGCCATTGAAACCCACCGTTGTTTCATAATCTTTAGCAATATTGAAATTGTATTTTACATCGTACGTTAACGTGGTAAGCTGCAGGTTAAGGCCGGGCGTATCAGGTGTTGTCGGGTGCGTATATTCGCGGCGGTGGCTATATTGATAACCCAAGTCCACAATCAGGTGGTTACCATTTCCAATGATAAAGTCGCTGTTGTCATAAATACGGTACAGTTGCACATGCTGGTGCAAAGCCGGGAGAGAATAGGAGTTTAATGCCGATTTAGGCACATCAGGACGAGGTAATGTATCTGCCTCCGTGTTCTGGTAGGTGAACGCACGGTTAGCAGGATCGCGGCTACCGTCCGGTATAGCCTGCAAATCGTCAAATACCGATGCATTTAAATAAGAATAACCCCATGATTTATTCAGGCCGAACATGACACGGGCATCCTTCTCGTCAAAATTAGTGGCATAAACGCGGCCATCGTGCGGGTCCTGGTAATCTTTGGCCGCTTTTTCCGAAACTACCGTTCCCCATACAAAACCGTTGTTATTGCCCTGTAATTTAAACGAGCCATTCACGAGGCCGTTATTGGTGCCGTAAATCCCCTGGAAATCACCCAAAATTTTGCCTTGCGGAACGGGCGGCGATGTAAGCAAATTCACCACGCCGCCGATAGCATCCGGGCCAAAGCTCAAACTGGCCGGGCCTTTGATTACTTCCACACGGTCGATCGAATTCTGGTCGACCTCAATCCCGTGCTCATCTCCCCATTGCTGTCCTTCCTGGCGAATGCCATCCTCGGCAGTAACCACACGGTTATAGCCCAGGCCATGGATGAACGGTTTGGAAATATTCGGCCCGGTAGTTACGGCGCTTACACCCGGCAGGTTGGCAATCTCATCAATTACGTTGCCCGATGCCGAATGCTGGTCGATATAAGTTTTACCAACGGCAACCATCGGCACAGGGTTGCGTTTTATCTCAGTAGCCTTACTTACGCCGGTAATCACCACCTCATTGGTTTCAATGGATGACACCTGCATTTGTACATCAAGCCTGCTGGTTTTCGAAAAATCAACCTTCATGGTTATCGTTTTATAACCAACCGAGCTGAAGGATACCAGGTATATACCTTTGGGGACATGGTTTAGAATATATTTACCATTATTATCGGTCGCGGTGCCGATTCTCAAATCGGGTATGCTGACCGTTACGCCGGGTATTGACGAGGTATCGGCTTTATCGGTTACCCTGCCGGAGAGGGTTTGGTTCCCGGTAACGCCGGGGCCCGTTTTCGCAACAGCATTAAAAGCCGCCACACATAAAATGAGTATATATAATATCGGAGATAGTCTCTTTCTGATCTTCATAAAAATTAAACAACAGGTGAAAAAATCGGGAAGGCGCATTATTCGCTAAACATTCCCTATACCACATGATCTTTGTAGTTTAAAACAAACTGCTTAAATTAACTTAGCAGTAATTGTGCCATTGGCGGCGAACGCCCGGCGGAAAGGATAAGCGCTATGCTGGTAAAAGCATATTCAACTTTTTTGTACGAATAGTGGGTTACAGTAACCGGTGCAAAATACACCGGGCTACTTAGTGCCATAAAATTGTGGTGCATGGCATCGCACAACTGGCAATTTTCAGTTATAACGGTTTTTTGAGGCGGGTTTTGCGCGTGGTTGGTAACTATATTGCTTGAAACCGGGTGCTGGTGTTCCCATACGGCAAATTGCCCGGCTGCAAAGCAAAGCAGCAGTATCCATGTGAGGATAATATGGTTCCTGTTCGTTTTCAAGTCAGTTAGCTTTTTGAGCTGTGGCAAAAATAAGGAAAAAGTATGTAAAAAGCGCATCAATTGCAATTGAGTTGCAATTAAGCCACCCATTGCTATTAAATTGTTACAGAGTAGTATCTTTACCGCATGACACCCGCCGAAATAAACCGCAAATGGACCGTGCTACAAGAGCGTATAGCAGAAGAGTTTGATAATGAGAAACCTGATATAAAAGTGATGCTTTTCCTGATCGGCGTACAGGAATTGGGGCAGGGGCCGCGTAAATTCAGCAAGCGGCAAAAAGAGGAACTGATGCACATTGCTAATTGCCGCCTCTTCAGCGCGATGGGCTTTTATGAACTGGAAGGACTAGACCAGGACGGCTGGCCGCACTGGAAACGTACAGGCGTTATACCAAACTATACATTGCTTGAACAGGAAATGGTGATAAAATCGTTAATTATTGATTATTTTGAGGAGATGGAGAAATAAAATGGGCTTGTGGGTTGGGTTCCCCTCTCGAGAGGGGCGAGGGGTGTGTTCTCTATACATGGCTCATAACACACCCCTGCAACAGCGCTGTCCAACGCACCCCCTCTCGAGAGGGGAACTAAAAGGCACTGATTTTTAAACAGTTATAGAATATTCCACTACAAACACATTTCTAAATAAAAATGAAAAAACTCTTAACCCTTACATTTTTACTCATTACGGTTGCGGCTTTCGCCAAGCCGCCTAAAAACCAGTATGTACGCATTAAAACCAGCTATGGCGAATGTATTATCCGGTTGTACAATGAAACCCCGCAACATCGCGACAATTTTATTAAGCTGGCTAAAAAGGGTTTTTATAACGGCACGCTTTTTCACCGCGTAATACAGGATTTTATGATACAGGGCGGCGACCCGGATTCGAAAAATGCCAAGCCCGGTATTGAGTTAGGTAATGGCGATGTTGGCTATACCATACCGGCGGAATTTCGCGACAGCCTGTTCCATAAACGTGGTGTATTAGCTGCCGCAAGGGATGATAACCCGCTAAAGGCCTCCAGCGGGTGCCAATTTTATATTGTGGAGGGCAAACGTTTTACCGATGCAAAATTAGACACACTGGAAAAAACCCGTATGAAAGGCCAGAAAATTCCCGAATTTAAGCGGGCGTATTATCGTTCCGTTGGAGGCGCACCGCATTTGGATAATAACTATACCGTTTACGGCGAAGTGGTGGTAGGCATTGATATGGTAGACCTGGTAGCCGCAGTTAAAAAAGATGCTAATGACCGCCCGCTGGTGGATGTGCCGATGACTGTGGAAGTGCTGAGTAAGAAGGAGTGTAAGCAATTGGATAAGATACTGGAGTTGTAACCACCTTGTGCTGAACCATAGCGAAGCGCACCTTTGCCCATTTATCGCGAATTATGCATAGCGTTTAGGTATAGTTCAAAGGTTCTTCGCTGTCGCTCAGAATGACAATTCAATAAATTCGAAATCGAACATTCGAAATTCGAAATATGAAATATGAAATATGAAGATAGTTTCCTACAACGTTAACGGCTTGCGTTCCGCCATCAATAAAAACTGGTTTGCCTGGCTACAGGCTGTTGATGCCGATGTGGTTTGTTTGCAGGAGATAAAAGCCACTAAAGATGATATTAAGGAACTCGGCCTTGTCGATCAGCTGGGTTATCAGCATTACTGGTTCCCGGCAGAAAAGAAGGGGTATAGCGGTACGGCTATTTTCAGCAAAATATTGCCCAATCATATTGAATATGGCTGCGGCATACCCGATTTCGACCGGGAGGGCCGCTGCATCAGGGTAGATTTTGACGAAGTTTCAGTAATGAGCGCTTATTTCCCGTCCGGCTCCAGCGGCGATGAGCGGCAGGCTTTTAAATACCGGTTTTTAGATGAATTTGGCACTTATCTTACCCTGCTCAAAACTACCTGCCCTAACCTGGTTGTTTGCGGCGATTATAATATCTGCCATAAACCTATCGATATCCATAACCCTAAATCAAATGCCAATTCATCGGGCTTTTTGCCCGAAGAGCGCGAATGGATGGAGAATTTTATCGAATCGGGTTTTGTAGACACCTTCCGGCACGTAAACCAGGAACCGCATAATTATACCTGGTGGAGTTTTCGCGCCAATTCCCGCAACAAGAATTTGGGCTGGCGCATTGATTATGCCCTGGTGAGCAAAGAGTTGACCGATAATATTAAGCGCGCCGCCATTTTACCTGAAGCGAGGCATTCGGACCATTGCCCGGTATTGCTGGAGTTGGAGTTTTAGCCCCCTAACCCCCTAAAGGAGGAATATATGATGGATAAGCTTTTGACAAAATATTGGTTTGAGTTTGATACCGCTGATAGTCTATTAAGGTATGGCATAGGTATAACTGCTTATAGCTATGAAGACGCCATAAATATTATGCAAGCTCAATTATTTAAAGATCAATCGATGCCTGCTATAAAATCTTATATCGAAGATTTCGATATACTAACCCTTGATGCAAATCATATTTTACTCAACCTTGGGCCTGTAAGTATTAGAGGTATTTGGTACCCTTTAATTTCGCTACATTAGTTATGTAATACTTCTCACACTGGCTTCAGTCTGCGACTGAAGCCTACGGATAAAGTCAGTTTGCAACTGCCCTGTCCCGTTTGCCCCTGCAAATTGTCTTTCGGGCACCCCGAAAAAATTACCGGCAGCCAATATCTTTACTTAAATTCAAACAAAACTTTTATGACAGAAACTGTCAACATAAAAGCAACCCGCCGCGAGTGGATGGCCTTAGCAATCCTAATATTGCCTACGCTCATCGTTTCTATGGACATGAACGTAACTTACCTGGCATTGCCGGTACTTAGCGCTGCATTGAAGCCAACCAGCGCCGAACTGTTGTGGATAACCGACATATATGGCTTCCTCGAAGCTGGGTTGCTCATTGTAATGGGTTCGCTGGGTGATAAATTCGGCATCAGGAAAATGTTGTTGCTGGGCGCTACGGCTTTTTCGGTGTCATCCGTATTTGCCGTGTTTGCGCCTTCGGCATTCTGGCTTATCATTGCCCGCGCCGTAATGGGCATAGGCGGTGCTGCCATACTACCCGCAGTAATTTCGCTCATCCGCAATATGTTCCGGGACGATCATCAGCGCACATTTGCCGTTGGGATGTACACAACCGCGTTTTCGGCCGGCTCAATGATCGGCCCGGTTGCAGGCGGCTTTCTGCTTTATCATTTCTGGTGGGGTTCTATATTCCTGATGCCGGTACCGCTTATACTGCTACTTCTTTTTACTGCGCCAGTATTGTTGCCCGAATTTAAGAACAATAGCGCACATCCATTCGACCTTTTCAGCGCCGGGCTACTCATCGCTTCCGCATTGCTTACTATTTTTGGCATCAAGCAAATTGCCCAAAACGGGTTTACGTTACCCTATGTGGTTAGCATAATTGCAGGGATAACGCTTGGCTTTATTTTTATCCGACGGCAAAAAATTCTCCCGGAGCCATTGATAGACCTGCAGCTATTTGGTAACCCGGTTTTCAGAATTGCCATTGCAGCGCTTTTTATCGTTTTATTCGATTGCTGCGGAATGGCGCTCTTCAGCGGGCAATATTTGCAGTCTGTTATAGGCCTCAACACTTTTCAGGCCGGTTTATGGTTATTGCCAGGACCAATCGGCAGTGTTATACTGTGTTTGTTAGCTCCCGTAGCCGCTAAACATTTTGAGCGGACGACGATCATAGCAGCCGGCTTAACAACAATGGCTTTAAGTGTGCTGATATTTGTATTTATAGGCATGCATGATATTATTTTGCTGGGCATTGCCAATTTTTTGATGACGGCAGGCGGCGCGGTAACTGTAACTATCGGCATAGACACCGTTGTAGCTTCGGCTCCACACCACAAGGCCGGCGCTGCTGCAGGTATATCCGAAACCAGCACCGGTTTTGGCGGGGCATTAGGCGTGGCTATTTTAGGTAGTATATGGACAGCGTTGTACCGTGGCAAAATGATGCCTTTTGCATCGCCAACTGATGAAGCGCGCAATACCATAGGCGGTGCCATTGCCGAAGCGAAACGATTGAATAATATTTCGTTGCTTACACATGCTAAAGATGCGTTTGTGAGTTCGATGCATGTAACAGCGGGCGTTTGCGCAGCAATTATAGCTGTTGTGATAGTTTTTGTGGTGTCGATGAGAAGGGCGGGTATAGCTGCTGCTGAATAAATATCATCAAAAAACAGACTTCCGAAGTTTTGAAACTTCGGAAGTCAATGTGTTATCTTCTATAATTCGCAAAAAATAAAATCAGCGAAATCAAATCAATCAATAAAAATCAGCGGTCAGGATTTCACCCGTTCTACATATGCGCCGGTAGCAGTATCAACCTTCACCTTGTCACCCAAATTGATGAACAAAGGCACTTTTATTTCGGCACCGGTTTCAACGGTGGCGTTTTTCAAAGCATTAGTTGAGGTATTGCCTGCAACAGCCGGTTCGGTGTAAGTGATCTCCAGTTCGACAGATGACGGCAGTTTGGCCGTGATCGGCTCATCACTTTCAAAAGCTACGATCACGTTTAAACCTTCTTTCAAAAATTTAACGCCATCGCCAAATAAAAACTTAGGAACGTTGTGCTGGTCGTAAGTAGTATTGTCCATTATCACCAGGTCATCACCATCCTCGTACAGGTATTGATAATCGTTTGTTTCTACGCGGGCGATGTCAACTTCTTCGTCTGTACGGAAACGGTATTCAACCAGCTTACCGGTTTTTACGTTGCGCATGCGTGCCTGGTAAAAAGCGCGCAGGTTGCCCGGCGTACGGTGTATAAATTCCTCTACCTGTACCAACTCGCCATTGAAGCGAAGTATACTGCCATTCTTTATATCTGATGCCTTAGCCATAATAAATTATTGAGGCGGCAAAAATATAGATTAGATGTGAGATTTGAGATATGAGATGTGAGATTTTTACTTCGACGTATAACCTAACATTATCGATATGAGAATTTTAACAGGTGTAATCGGGTTGCATCCTGTCTCAAATCTCATATCTCACGTCTCAAATCTTATTTCAACGACGCAATATCAATAACAAAACGATAACGCACATCGCCTTTAAGCATACGCTCATAGGCTGTGGTGATATCTTGTATATTGATCATTTCTATATCCGAAACAATGTTATGCTCAGCGCAGTAGTCCAGCATTTCCTGGGTTTCTTTTAAGCCGCCGATACCTGACCCGGCAACGCTTTTCCTGCCGCCAAGTAAACTGAAAGGGTGTATTTCGGCTGGGTTTGATGGTACACCAACGCACATCATCACACCGTTGGTACGTAATAAGCTTAGGTACATGTTGAAATCATGCTCGGCAGATACTGTATCTAATATAAAATCAAATGTTCCTTTAGCAGCTTCAACCTGTGCCGGGTCGGTGGTTACCACAAAATGGTGAGCACCAAGTTTTTTGGCGTCTTCTTCTTTTTTAGGCGAAGTGCTTAAAACGGTAACTTCAGCACCAAATGCCACACCGAATTTAACGCCCATATGGCCTAAACCGCCTAAACCCAAAACAGCCAGTTTGTGGCCTTTGCCAACACCCCAATGTTTTAACGGCGACCAGGTAGTGATACCAGCGCATAATAAAGGCGCGGTAGCAGCCAGGTCAACTTTATCCGAAATATTCAGCACAAAATGTTCCTTAACAACAATACTGGTGGAATAGCCACCATAAGTAGGTGTTTTACCATCCTGTTCATACCCGTTATAAGTTTGTGAATTCCCCACAAGGCAGTATTGCTCCAGGTCGTCATTACAATTTTCGCAGTGCAAACAGGAGTCAACCAAACAGCCGGTACCGGCCAGGTCGCCTACTTTAAAACGGGTAACATGGTCGCCCACCTTTACTACGCGGCCAACTATTTCGTGGCCCGGTACCATCGGGAAAATCCCCGGGAACCAGTCGTTTTTTATTTGGTGAAGATCGGAGTGGCAAACGCCGCAGAATAAAATTTCAAATTGCACGTCGTGCGGGCCAACTTCACGGCGCTCAAAATCCCATGGGGCGAGGTCGGTGGTTGGCGATTGTGCTGCATAGCCTTTTACTGGTATCATAGTGTAGTTTTTAGTGATTGTTCAGCGAAGTTAGTACATAAACATTTCCACTACCAATTTTCAATTGTCGGTAAAATGCAATTTTTGGAGAATGGCCCTGAAACTTACGAAGTTTTAAAAACTTCGTAAGTTTGTTATAAATACTTATTTTTGTACTTAAACAAGTACTTATTATGGATGTGTTAAATTATACTGAATTCCGCCGAAACCTTGCCAAAAGCCTTGATAAGGTAAATGATGATGCTGAAATAGTGGTTGTATCGCGCAGCAAAGGAAAAAACGTGGTGGTTATGGATTTGAACGAATACAACGCCATGATAGAAACACTTCACATTACAAAAAGTGAGGCTAATAGGAAACGTTTACAAGAGGCTATCGATGAGATGAACAGCGGCGTTTATCATCCCCATAAATTGATAGAAGACTGATCTATGGAGCTGGTTTGGCAATCAAAGGCCTGGGAAGATTATTTGTACTGGCAGCAAACGGATAAGAAGGTTTTACAACGCATTAACGATCTAATAAAAGACTGCTTACGCACACCATTCAAAGGGATAGGAAAACCCGAACCATTAAAGGGAAACTTTGCCGGCAATTGGAGCAGAAGGATAACTGATGAGCATAGGTTGATTTATGCGGTTAGAGATGGCAGGTTGCATATTTTACAATGCCGATATCATTATTCTTAAAAGATAAATATAGCGCCAAGCCTATGCACCGCCTGTAAACGCAGAGATTGCTTCATCGTTCGCCCGCACTGGCCGGCTCACTCTTCGCAATGACGTGGGGGATATAGGAGGGTTACTTATAATCCGAAATATTCAATTTATTTCCACAAAACCCATACTCATGCTCCTGGTTTGAACAGATGATAGTAAGCCGTTTTTTGGCGTATTGCTCAACAAGGCTTAAATACCAATCAACGCCCTGGCTGTCGAGGTTGCTGGTGGGCTCGTCGAGCATTAAAATGGGCGTATCGCTGCAAAAGGCCAGCGCCAGTTTGAGGCGCTGCTTCATTCCGGATGAAAAATATTTGATCAGCTTATTTTTATGAGCGGCCATTCCCAGCAACTCAATAACCGCCATTGTATCCATCCCCGGCTTGCAGGCTTTAAATTTGAAATGAAAATCGATCACCTCCCGCAAAGTAAATTCTTCTATCAGCTCCAGGTAAGGTGCGGCAAGACTTAATTGTTGGAATATTTCTTCAGCAGGAATGTTTCTACTCTCAAATGTATAGCTGATAATCCCTTCTGATGGTGTAAGGCTACCATTTAAAACCTGGAACAATGTTGATTTTCCCGAACCATTCGGCCCCAAAATAGCATAGCTTTCACCAATATTAAACGAATGATCTATCCCCCTGAATATCCAGTCGCGGTTAAAGCGGCGCCCTATGTTGTTTAATTGGATCATAGTTCATGGTTCATAGTTCATAGTAGTATTGCGTTCCGGCCATGAACCATGAACTATCAACTATGAACTACTAAGAATTCCCAAACCCCTTCATGATACCTCTTTGCGAGTTGGATACGAAGTCGATGATCGAGTCGCGTTCAACGGTTGGTGCAAATTCGGCATCAATGATGTCGAGGGCTTTGGTGATGTTGTATTTTTTAAGGAAGATGATTCGGTAAATTTCCTGTATCTCATTGATCGTTTCTGCCTGGAAACCCCTGCGACGCAGGCCTACCGAGTTGATGCCGATATATGAAAGCGGCTCACGACCGGCTTTTGTATATGGCGGCACGTCTTTACGCACCAGCGAACCACCAGAGAGCATACTATGCGCACCGATCTCTACAAACTGGTGTACCAGTGATCCGCCGCCGATAAAAGCATAATCATAAACATTGATATGCCCGGCCAGCTGTACCGAGTTAGCAATGATTACATTATCGCCTATAACGCAATCATGCGCAACGTGTACATAGGCCATCAGCAGGCAATTGCTGCCTATGGTGGTGGTGTTTTTGTCTAAAGCAGTGCCACGGTTAAGTGTAACGCATTCGCGGATAACGGTGTTATCGCCAATCGTTACGGTGCTGGGCTCGCCTTTATATTTCAGGTCCTGCGGCGGGGCCGATACAACAGCGCCCGGAAATACGCGGCAGTTTTTTCCTATACGTGCGCCGTCCATTATTACCGAATTGGAGCCTATCCAGGTCCCTTCGCCAATTTCAACGTCTTTATGAATGGTTACAAATGGTTCAATCACCACGTTATCGGCTATTTTGGCCTGCGGGTGTATATATGCCAGGGGCTGTATCATGCTTCTGTTTCTTTCACTTTAACAATTTGTGCCATCAATTCCGCTTCAACCACAACTTTATCGCCTACCATGCCTACGCCCTTCATTTGCGCTATCCCGCGACGGATGGGAGAGGTTAGATCGCAGTAATATACGATTGTATCGCCCGGAACTACCTTATTTTTAAACCTGGCGTTTTCTATCTTCAAAAACAAGGTAAGGTAATTTTCCGGGTCGGGAACGGTTTTTAAAACCAAAATACCGCCGGTTTGCACCATGCCTTCTATCTGCAATACACCGGGAAATATCGGCGCGCCGGGGAAATGGCCCATAAACAAGTCTTCGTTAATGGTAACGTTCTTTACACCTATTACGTGTGTTTTCGATAGCTCCATTATCTTGTCGATCATCAAAAACGGCTGCCTGTGGGGCAACAACGCCATAATCTCGGTGGTATCATAAAGCGGTTTTGCGTTCGGGTCGTATGGCTTAATGCGTTTTTTGCCTTTATCTTTTTTAATAAGCGCCTTTATTTTTTTGGCGAAAGCAACGTTGGCTGCGTGTCCCGGCCTTGCTGCCATGATATGGCCCTTCAGCGGAACGCCCACCAATGCCAGGTCGCCTATCATGTCAAGCAGTTTATGCCGTGCCGGTTCATTCTGGTGACGCAACTCAATGTTGTTCAATATACCTTGCGGCGCAACTTTAATATCGGGGCGGTTGAAAATTTTTGCCAGGTGCTTCATTTCGGCATCATCAACCTCTTTGTCAACCACCACAATGGCGTTGTTCAGGTCACCGCCCTTTATTAGGTCGTGCTTTAGCAGCATTTCCAGCTCATGTAAAAAGCAGAAGGTACGCGATGAGGCAATCTCTTTTACAAACTCCGATATAGTCGAAATACTGGCATGCTGGCTGCCCAATACCTGCGAATTATAGTCGACCATGCAGGTAAAGCGATAATCATCATCAAACGGCATAGCTACCATTTCAACCTTACGGTCGGCTTCGGTATAGTGTATATTATAAGGTATGTGGTAATACTCGCGGTCGGCATCTTGTTCAACAAAACCCATATCCGTTATGGCATCAATAAATTTTATCGAGCTGCCGTCCATTATTGGGGTTTCCTGTGCATCCATATCTATCAGCACATTATCCACCTCTAAACCCACCAGCGCTGCCAGCACATGCTCAATGGTGCTCACACTTGCGCCGTTTTGGGTAATGGTAGTACCGCGCGAGGTATCGGTCACATTATCTGCATCGGCGTCAATAATCGGTTTGCCGGGCAGATCAACACGCCTGAATTTATAACCATGGTTTTCAGGGGCGGGGTTAAAAGTAAGCGTAACGCTTTGACCCGTGTGCAATCCCGTACCCGATACCGAAACAGGTTGTTTAATTGTTCTTTGTTTCACGTTCATCTTAGTTCATTGGTTCATTAGTCATTAGTTCATTGGTGTAAATTCACAAATGAGGTTTTACCCACTATTCACAAATCACCAACCACAAATCACTACTCACCATTCTTTATTTCTTTTATTATCTTCTCTAACTCTGCAACCCTCTTTTCCAGTTCGGGCAAACGCTGCAGCGCCACAACCGAGCGCATGTGCACCTGGTAACTTGCTGCCGGTGAGCCGGCCCACTTTTCGCCTTCGCCTTTTATGGAACGGCTTAAGCCTGTTTGCGCCTGCAATTGGGTGCGATTTGGCACAACAATATGCCCTACTACACCAGCCTGGCCGCCTATCACCACGTTTTCACCGATCTTGGTACTGCCGGATATACCCGCCTGCGCTGCGATCACCGTATTCTCGCCAATCTCTACATTATGCGCTATCTGCACCAGGTTATCCAGCTTTACGCCTTTGCGTATAATAGTTGAACCCATTGTTGCCCGGTCGATAGTTGTATTGGAGCCTATTTCAACGTTATCTTCTATCACCACATTGCCTATCTGGCTAATTTTTTTGTAACTGCCATCTTCCGTGGGCGCAAAACCGAAACCATCGCTGCCGATGATTGCGCCGGAGTGGATGATCACGTTATTACCAATCCGGCATTCAAAATAAACCTTTACAGATGAAAATAACATGACATTATCGCCAATAGTTACGTTATCCGCAATCCAGCAGTTTGGATAGATCTTGGTATTGTTGCCGATTTTTACATTCGGGCCGATGTATGCAAAAGCGCCGATATAAACATCTTCGCCAATTTGTGCCGATGGATGGATAAAACTCGGCTGTTCAATCCCGGTTTTATTCAGTTTTATCTGGTTATAAATTTCCAGCAGGACTGATATGGCAGTGTAAGCATTTTCAACCCGTATCAGCGTAGCCTTAACCGGATCGGTCAGTTGTTGATCGTTATTTATAATAACAATAGACGCATTAGTACTGTATAAGTAAGGCTCATACTTCGGATTAGCCAAAAAAGAGAGCGAACCCGCTTCTGCTTCTTCTATTTTAGCCAGCTTGTCTACTGCAACAGAAGCATCACCTTCTACAGTTCCTTTGAGCAGCGCTCCTATTTGTTGTGCAGTAAATTGCATCCGGCAAAGTTAAATGTTTTATTGAATTGGTGAATAGGGGGTAGTTGATTAAGTGAGTAGTGGATTAAGTGAGAGGTTGACCTCATTTTGTTATCTTCAACTACTCACCCAATCAACTTAATCAACCACTCACTAATGCCTTATCGTAACAAAGAATATACTTCTTCACCGTTTTGGCCAGCGCCTGCAAATTTGAGTTATCACTTGCTGCGGTTATATCTTTCACTGTTCCATTCTTCATCAGTATCAATATACTACCGTCACCTTGTTTATAAGCATTATTACGCACCTCATCGGTAAATACAAAATACGATGCCTCGTGAGCGCTGATGCCATATTTTTTAATGGCTTTTTCCTTCAACCCTTTTACAAAGCCTTCATCCGGTACTTCGTTGGTTATATCGGTATGGTACAAATTACGCTCAACCATATTCCGGCACAGTTTTGATAGCACAAAATCCTTACTCCCGGCCCATATTTTCACCGCAGCCATAATATCGGTATCGTCCAGTCCGGCAAATGTCTCCAGGTTATCTTCAACATTCATAAATTCATCCTTACTGATGGTATTTACCAGGAAATGGTTTAACGCCGGGGTGCAAAAAAGCTCTTGTTTCTCCATGTGGAGCTCACGTGCCCGCTGCAATATCTTGCTCAGCAATTGCTCGGCGGCTATAACCGTTTTATGCAGATAAACCTGCCAGTACATCAGCCGGCGGGCGATGAGGAATTTTTCTATCGAGTAAATGCCCTTTTCTTCAACAACGATGTGATCATCAACCACATTCAACATTTTGATGATGCGGTCGGAGCTGATCACACCTTCCGAAACACCGGTAAAAAAACTGTCGCGATTCAAATAATCGAGCCTGTCCATATCCAATTGGCTCGATACCAATTGATGAAGGAAATTTTTTGAATAAGTGCCATTAAATATCTGCACGGCCATATCCAGCTTACCATCAAACTCCTTATTTAGCTTGCTCATCAGTAAAATGGAGATATCCTCATGCCATACTTCTTCAACAATAACCTGTTCCAGCGCATGTGAGAATGGGCCATGGCCAATATCATGTAATAAAATAGCAATAGTGACCGCTTCTTCCTCGGCATCGGTTATCACCTGGCCTTTATAGCGCAATGTCTCCACAGCCATGTCCATCAGGTGCATAGCGCCCAGCGCATGGTGAAAACGGGTATGCAACGCACCGGGGTAAACCAAATGCGTCATCCCAAGCTGTTTGATATAACGCAGCCGCTGAAAATAGGGGTGCTCAATCAGGTCGAACACTAAGTCGGAAGGTATGCTGATGAAGCCGTAAACCGGGTCGTTGATTATTTTCTTTTTATTCAAAATGTTATCCTTTGAAATGCGGGCGTAAAGGTACGATGCATGTAGTATATTTGTTAAATTTTGTTAATCCCGCCAAAACATTATAACAAACACCAACCTTTGCGGTTTATAACAGTCTGAATGTTATTGAAGGATGCACGTTGTTGACAAACCTTGTCAAAGCAAATTCAGACAAACACTTTAATTCAAATACCATGCAAGATACCACTATACTATGGGCTGATGATGAGATCGATCTCTTAAAACCCCATATTTTATTTTTAAGCGAGAAAGGCTACAAGGTAACAACCGTTACCAATGGCACCGACGCAGTTGATACATTTAAGAAAAACTATTTTGACGTTGTTTTTTTGGACGAGAACATGCCTGGCTTAACTGGTTTGGAAACTTTGTCGCAGATTAAAAACCTAAACAATGATGTGCCGATTGTGCTCATCACCAAAAATGAGGAAGAATATTTAATGGAGGATGCCATCGGCTCAAAGATTGATGATTACCTTATTAAGCCTGTCCATCCGAAACAAATACTGCTTACCGTAAAAAAACTTACAGAGAACAAGCGCCTGGTTACTGAAAAAACTACCATGGCCTATCAGCAGGATTTCCGTACGCTGGGCATGACGCTGAACGATAACCTGAACTACCAGGAATGGGTTGATGTGTATAAAAAACTTATTTATTGGGAACTTGAATTACAGACGCTGGAAGATGCCGGCATGCACGAGATACTTACCATGCAAAAGGCTGAAGCTAATACTCAATTCTGCAAGTTTATAGAAAAGAACTACCTCGAGTGGATCAAAAATCCGGATAAGTCACCAATTACTTCGCCGCAATTATTCAAAAAGAAAGTTTTCCCTAAGCTGGAAGGTAATAAAGGCCCATTGTTTTTTATACTGATAGATAATTTAAGGTACGACCAGTTCAAGATCATCAATCCGATAATCTCCGAATATTTCAGGCTTGAGGAAGAAGATACTTATTTTAGTATTCTGCCAACAGCTACGCAATATGCGCGAAATTCTATTTTTTCGGGTTTGATGCCGCTTGAAATGGAACGCCGTTTCCCGGCCATGTGGCAGAATGACGAGGACGAAGGCGGAAAGAATTTATTTGAGTCTGATTTCCTCACCGACCAGTTAAAGCGTGTGCTGCGAAAGGACATTAAACACTCCTACCACAAAATATTAAATATCGACGAAGGCCGCGCACTAAACGAATCCATCAACAACCTGATGAACAACGAACTAAACGTGGTGGTTTATAACTTTGTTGATATGCTGTCGCATGCACGTACCGATATGCAGATGATCCGCGAGCTGGCAAGTGATGACTCAGCTTACCGTTCGTTAACGCTATCTTGGTTTGAGCACTCACCATTGTTCGACCTGCTTAAATTCCTGGCACAAAAACAAGCGCGGGTTATTATCACTACCGACCACGGTACTATCCGCGTAAGAAAGCCGAGCAAGATCATAGGCGACAGGAACACCAATACCAACCTGCGCTACAAGCAAGGCCGTAATTTGAATTATGCGGCCAAAGAGGTGTTCCACATCCGCAACCCGCACGATGCCATGCTGCCTAAGCTGCATGTGAGCTCGAGCTTTGTATTTGCCAAGGAAGACAGCTATTTTGTTTACCCAAACAATTACAACCACTTTGTTAATTTTTATAACGAAACCTTTCAGCACGGCGGTATTTCACTTGAAGAAATGATCATACCGGTGGCTACTTACGGGCCGAAATAGGAATATGGTGAAAAACATAGGCACCGTTAGGGGTCAAACGTTGGTAGAAAAAGATTACATGATTTATAGGTGCCGTAGGTACCGACACAGATAGCCATTGCATAGTTCGTTAGTATCGCACCTGACGGAGCGAAAAAAGGCTCTTTTCGTTGTTCTACCAACATTTCGCTCCTGACGGAGCGTCTTTTGATCGTAGCTGGCAGGCAGGAGCGAAAGTTGAGGCTAAAATATTATATAAAGTAAATGGCGATAGGTTTTCAAACCTATCGCCATTTTTTGTTCGAATTGTATCTTCTACGCAGCGCTTACAGCAGCCGACTGATTATTTGCCGCAAGGGCTTCTGCCTTTGCTTGCATTTTAGCCTTACGTAAAAAGCGCAGGTGCAGCAGGCCTATCAATAACGCCATAATACCTTCGCCAAGTAATGTGTTCATGGTACCGGCCCATTTAGAAATGGCCCCGATAAGCAAACCGCCTATCGGCTGCATACCGAAAAAGGCCATCGCATAAAAGCTGATCACCCGGCCACGCATGTTCATATCAACCGTGGTTTGGATAATAGTATTGCTGATCGTTATCTGCGACATCATACCAAAACCCGATACTGTTGCAAAAATAAGCGCCAGCGGGTAATTGCCCTCGTGCGAGAAAAGCACCAGTCCTGTGCCGAATATCAACGTATTAATAGCCAGCACCTTTTTAAGATTACTGCCCGGTTTTAATGATGCCAGGAATATGGCCCCGCATAAAGCGCCCAAACCGATACAACTATCAATAATACCAAAGGTAGATGCCGTACCTTTAAATACATCGCGGGCATAGTAAGGGATTAGCGTACTATAAGGCAATACGAAAAGGCTTATTAAGCCCAGCATTATGATAATAAAGCTGATGGACGGCGTCCGCTTAATGTAATTATAGCCATCCTTTAACTCCTCGAAAACATTTTTGGTGATCTTTTTGGGGACATATTTGGGCAGCCGCATCATGAGCAGCGAACAGATAACGGCCACAAAGCTGAAGGCATTGAGGAAGAAACAAACATCGTCGCCGAATTTTTCGAGTATTATACCGGCCAGTCCGGGACCGATAAGGCGTGATAAATTAACCATTGACGAGTTTAGGGCCAGCGCGTTAGGCAAGTCGCTTTTATCCTCAACCATTTCATATACCAGCGACTGGCGGGCGGGCACATCAAACGCGTTGATAGTGCCTAACATTACGCTTAGACCAAGCACTTCCCAAACATTGTAATGTTTGGTTAAAATAAGCAACGCAAGCAATACCGCCTGCACCATAGACGCCACCTGTGTAATGAGCAATACTTTGTAACGATTGTACCTGTCTGATACCACCCCGCCAATTAATGTTAATAAAAACGAAGGGAACTGGCTGGCAAACAGGGAAACACCTAACATTAAGGTAGAATGCGTAAGCGAATAAACTACCCAGCTCACCGCCGTCTTCTGCATCCAGGTGCCGACAAGTGATATCGATTGCCCGCTAAAAAATAACCTGTAATTCCTGCTCTTAAATGCCCTGAATGTTCCTATTTCCATTATTCCCTACCCTTATAATTATTATTCTCTTTATTCAAAATCGTACCTGCTTAGCCCCCAACCCTCCCCGCAAGGGCTTAAAAATTTCAAGTTAAAGTCTCTCCGCCAACCGGCGGAGGAGATTTAGAGGAGGCTGTTTATTCAAAATCAACTATTTTGCTTAATGGCCCGATGGCTTTTCGCAAAATTTCCTGTTCCTCACCGGTGCATGTGGCTGTAATAGCTTTAGCTATCCATTCGTTCTTTTCGGTACGCGCTTGTAATATCAATTGATTGCCGGCCTCCGTTAGCGAAATGAACACCTTACGTTTATCCGCTTCGGAATTTGTACGAATGATTAAGTCCAACTCCAGCAAATGATTTAATATCTGCGACATCGACTGATTGGTGATTTTTTCGTTTGCCGCCAGCTCACTCGGCAACATACTACCACTGTTATACAATAATCCCAGGGTGGTGCGTTCGGTAAGCGAAAGCTGTTGGCCGCTAACCGCCTCTTTACGGAATTTTTTGATTAAGCGCGTAACTACAGTACGCAGTTCCGATGCCAGTTCAAGATCTTTATTACTCATAATAGTAAATTAAACTAATAAGTTTACCTTACAAAGGTAGCTATTATTTGATTTTCTTAAAACACTCAACTATCATATTCGTGTTAAAAATTGGAGAAATGTTTTATAGCGATGGGTTTGAAACCCATCGCTATTGTTTAAATGTTTATCTTGAGCGGCCTTATTGCACAATTTGAATAAACACGAATTACACGAATAGAATAGACACGAATTTTTACGAATAGAAGGGCACGAATTACACGAATTGGGAAAGAGAAACGAATAATCGCGAAATAAAACATGCCAATTCGCGTATGGAATATTTTAGTCGCTATCAATAATTCGTGCAATTCGAAATAATTCGCACAATTAGTGTATATAATAAATTCGTGTAATTCGAAATAATTCGCACAATTAGTGTAGATAATAAATTCGTGTAATTCGAAATAATTCGTGCAATTAGTGTAGATAATCAATTAGTGTAAATAATATTTATGCATTCTACTGATAGTTATGAGTTGCTGATCGCAAAGATCAATACCTTCATCCGCAAGTATTATTTCAATAATCTCTTGCGGGGGCTTATCTTTTTGGGTGCGGGGCTGTTTTCGGCTTATGTGGTTATCGCTATCGGCGAATACTTCGGCAACTTCAGCATTTTGCTGCGTACAGTGCTTTTTTACTTTTTTATATTGCTAAACCTGGGTTTGATCGCCTGGCTGGTGATACCATCTCTATTAGCCTGGCTAAAACTGGGCAAAACATTATCTCATGATGAAGCCGCCGGGATCATCGGCAAGCACTTTGGCGATGTAAATGATAAGCTGCTCAACACGCTACAATTAAAGAAACAAGCTGCAATAGACGACCGGCACCGGGCACTGATTGAAGCCAGCATCGACCAGAAAATTGAGCTTCTAAAGCCGGTTAGCTTTCCATCCGCAGTAAACATCCGCGAGAATAATAAGTACCTCAAATGGGTAATTGTGCCTGCCGCCCTTATTTGTGTAATAGCACTGGCCGCGCCGTCGGTTTTGACCGAAAGCACCAAAAGGCTCATCAGGCATGATGAATATTTCGCCCCGGTTGCGCCGTTTAAATTCGAAGTGCTTAATTCCTCGTTGAATGTGGTACAGGGACAGGATCTGAAATTGGATGTAAGGCTCTCCGGTGATAAACTGCCTGCGGATGTTTATGTAGAACTGGCCAACAACACATTCAAACTTGATAAACAAAATATCAGTCGCTTTCAATACCTGTTTACCAATTTGCAGCAGAATACTACTTTCAGGCTTACGGCAAACGGCTTTGCTTCGGCAGCTTATCAAATAAAGGTAAATCTCCGTCCTTCATTATTGCATTTTGATGCTGTGTTGAACTATCCCGCTTATCTGCATAAAAAAAATGAAACCATAGCCAACGCCGGCGACCTAACCATTCCTGCCGGAACCGTTGTAAACTGGCAATTCCATACTGAAAATACTACCAGTTTGCTGTTTTCGATGACTAACAAGGCTGAAAATATAAGCGAGAGCGCTAACGGGCTTTTCGAACACAGGGAAAGGATTATCAATAATACTACCTACAAAGTAAACCCGCAAAATGCGCTTGTGAAAAACAGCGATTCGGCAAGCTATCGCATCAATGTGATAGCTGATGAGCCGCCTACCATCTCCGTTGAGGAAAAACAGGATTCGGTGAGCATGAAGGCGCTTTATTTCAATGGCCGCATACAGGACGATCATGGTTTTTCATCGCTCGTTTTTTGCTACCGCGAAGGTGAACCGAATGATAAAAACGTCCGCTTAATCATCAAACCGGTAAAAGCCGATCTTAGCCAGGCACAGGCTGATTTTTTTTATTTCTGGGATTTAAAGCAACTGGGCATAAAACCCGGCGAACAGGTGAGCTATTATTTCGAGGTAGCGGATAATGACGGTGTGAACGGCCCTAAAAGGGTACGCACTCCTGAACGCACACTCAATATGCCCGACGAAAGGGAACTGGATAACCAGCTGAACCAGGGCACGCAGGCGGTAAAGCAAAAAATGGAATCGGCGGCCAAAATAGCCGGGCAGGTGGAGCATGACGCGCAAAAACTGAATGAGCTTTTGCTGAATAAGAATTCGCTCTCATTTGATGAGAAAAAGCAGATACAGGACATACTGCAAAAAAAACAAGACCTTGATAATTTAGTAAAAGAGATACAGGACGAAAACAAAAAGAATGCCTATAACCGGCAGGAAAACCAGCAGCAATCGCAAGAGTTGACGGAAAAGCAAAAGGAAATGGACAAGCTGTTTAATAACGTCCTCGACCCAAAAACACAACAAATGCTGCAAAACCTGCAGCAGCTTTTACAGCAGGACCAGAAGGATGCCACCCGCGACGAGCTTTCGAAAATGCAGAGTGACAATAAATCGCTGCAAAAAGAACTGTCGCGTATGCTCGATCTGTACAAAAAGCTGGCTTTTGACCAAAAGCTGGAACAAAGCGTTAACCAACTGAACCAACTGGCGCAGCAGCAGCAAAAATTATCTGACGATGATAAAAAACAAGGCGCAAACACCCAACAATCGCAGCAGCAGCAACAAAAACTGAACAATGATTTTAATGCCCTGAAAAAGTCGCTGGACGAACTGAAAAAAGAAAACGACGAAAACGGCGGCAAAATGGGTTTTGAAGACCCTAAAAAAGATGAGCAAAACATCGACCAGCAAATGCAGCAGAGTGATGATGCCCTGCAAAAAAACGATGCATCGGATGCATCGCAATCGCAGCAGCAGGCTGCAAGCCAGATGAAACAACTGGCCAGCAAAATGAAACAGCAGAACGATGAAGAGGAGGGCGAAGAAGCACAAATTGACATAAAACAGCTGCGGGAACTATTGAAAAACCTGGTAAACAGCTCATTTGCGCAGGAAGATGTGATGCAAAAACTGAAAACTACCAACCCAACCGACCCTAATTATATCACTTTGGCACAGCATCAAAAAGATATAAAAGAGAATTTGAAAACTGCCGAAGACAGTTTATATTCGCTGAGTAAACGCGTACCGCAAATACAATCTACTGTAAACAAGGAAATTGCGGGAATAAACGATCATATTGATAAGGCATTAGGCTATTTAGGTGACCGGCAGACGGCAGAAGCAACCGGCCATGAGCAATATGCCATGACAGCCATGAACAATTTGGCATTAATGTTGAGTGAAGCGCTGCAACAATTGCAAAACGAGATGAAGAACGGCCAGGGTGGCAAGGGCAGGAAAAAATCGCTTGCGCAACTGGCGCAAATGCAGCAGGAGCTTGAGCAAAACATGCAAAAAGCACAACAGCAAATGCAGCAGCAGGGTCAGCAAAACCCCGGCAGTCAGAAAGATGGCCAGCAAGGGATGAGCGAACAATTAGCCAAAATGGCCCGCCAGCAGCAGATGATACGCGAGATGCTGCAGGACATTAACCAGGAGGAAAACAAGGACGGGCAAAATCCGTTAGGTAATCTTGATAAAATATCGCAGCAAATGGAACAAAATGAGCGCGATCTCGTAAACAAGCGAATTACCGATGAAACGTTAAAGCGCCAGGAGCAGATAAAGACCAGGCTGCTTGAGGCTGATAAGGCTGACCAGCAGCGCGAACAGGACCAAAAACGCGAAAGTAATGCCGGCAAGGATATGCCGCCGGGATATATAAAGGCATTACAGGATTACCAGCAGGCGAAGGCCCGACAGACAGAGCAGATACGGACAGAACCGCCGGCACTTAACTTATATTACAAACAAAAAATTAATTTATACTTTGATCACATTAATGCCAGATAGTATGGAACAGGACGATGTTCGGGCAGGCCAATTGTATACGTTGCAGCTTCCGTCTACGGAGGAGAGTATTACCCAACTGGAAGCTTTAATCGAGAATATAGCCGATAAATACCAGGTGAGCGAGGATACTTTTGCCAATATGATGACCTGCCTTAATGAAGCATTGATAAATGCCATTAAGCATGGCAACAAAATGGATCCTGGCAAAAAAGTTATCGTAAATGCCGAGGTTGAACTCAAACGCATTATTTGGACCGTTACAGACGAAGGCCCGGGTTTCGATTATACCCATCTGCCCGACCCTACCGCGCCCGAAAATATAGAAAACCTTACAGGCCGCGGCGTATTTATTATTAAACACCTGGCCGACCAGTGCATTTTTAACGGCGCCGGCAATGAAGTTGAACTTCATTTTAAAATATAATGCCGGCAATCAGCTTTTTTGAAGAGGATATACCATTCAAACTTAAAAACAAAGCACAGGTACGGCAATGGATAACCGATACCATTATTGCCGAAGGTTATAAGCTAAAGGAACTTTCCTACATCTTTTGCTCTGATGTTTACCTGCTACAGATCAATCAGCAATATCTTGATCACGATACTTATACCGACATCATAACCTTTGATAATTCGGAAGAAGAAGGCAGAATTATTGGCGATATTTTTATTTCGATAGACCGCATCCGCGAAAACGCCTTAAAATTTAATGTATCCGAAACCGACGAGCTCCACCGCGTAATTGTACACGGCGCGTTACATTTACTTGGTTATGAGGATAAATCTGCCGGTGGTAAAGAAAATATGACACAAAAAGAAGATTTTTATTTAAACAGAAGGAACTTTATTGGGTAATTTTACGTCATCCATCTGTCACCAACATTTTAAATTTTATGAAAATATTAGGATTAATTTTAGCACTGACGCTCGCGACGTCTGCCCCAAGCTCCGTTTACGATTTCAAGTTAATAAGTATAACCGGGCAAAATTTCGACCTTGCAAAATACAAGGGCAAAAAAATACTCATCGTTAACACAGCCTCCAAGTGTGGTTTTACCCCACAGTACAAAGAATTGGAAAAACTGTACGAAACTTACAAAGACAAACTGGTTATTGTAGGTTTCCCGGCCAATAATTTCGGCGGACAGGAACCCGGCACCGACCAGGATATCCAAACATTCTGCCACGACAATTTTTCGGTTTCCTTCCCGATGAGCACCAAGGTAAGCGTTAAGGGCGATGATATTTGCCCGCTGTTTAAATACCTCACTGAAGCGCCAAACCCTGATTTTACCGGCGATATCCATTGGAATTTTGAAAAATTCCTGATAGACGAGAACGGAAACCTGATACACCGCTTCCGCTCACAAACCACGCCAATGTCACCGGATATTACAAAGTATTTATAAAAGTCCATCTAAATTAAAAAAAAGAAAAAGAGACTGTCTCAAAAGGGCAGTCTTTTTTTATGATATGAAAATTATTCCGGCAGCGGGGTATCACTAATTATGGCAAGTTGCCAAACCCTCTCCAAACCGTTCAATATTCACCCTCACCATTTAGCGTATGCGTACCACTTGATGCGCAACTGAAAAAGATTTAAGTTTATAGCGACAGGAATAGCTTAAAAGATTTATTTATGAGCGAGGAAGAGAAAAGCCCCGGTAACAAGCCAAAAGCGCCACGCATAAAGCCGAAAGAGCAAGGCATAAAGCCGAAAGTCAAAAGCACAAAGCGAGAGGCAATAGTTGAGAAAACCGACAATGCACCCCAAACAAATAAAATCGAAATTGAACATTCGAAACCCGAAATCGAAAAAATGGACGTACAACACCATCCCGATATAGAAAAAAAAGGCCTTAAAGAATATTTACTGGAGGGCGTGATGATATTTTTTGCCGTGTTTATGGGTTTTATAGCTGAAAACATACGCGAGTACATCACTAACAGGCACAAGGAAAAGGACTTGATAGTAATGCTGGCATCTGAGTTGAAAAATGATACCACTAACTTACGGATCCTTTCAACGGTTTATTTGCCCGTGCATAATAAATGGGTTGATTCGGCGCATCTTTATACCCACACGCTGCCAATAAAGGGCAACGAACGTAAAATATATACCGCCATATTAAATGCTACCGCATGGTCACTTTACACCCCGCCTGATGCAACCCTTAATACCATAAAAAGCACCGGCGGTTTCGACCTCATTGAAAGTCAAAAGGTTAAAAGCTCGCTATTAGCTTATAGTACCCGGGTAGAACTCTATTTAAAAGACAGCGAATTTTTGATTAATGTTCAGCATTCGGTTGATACTGCCATGGTTTCGGTGATTGATGAAAGCCTGTCGCAAAAGACTGTCGCTAATCAATACTCCCGGTTGGAAAAAGGAAGCAGCAACTTTTTAACCGAAGCCGATATACCCGCAGACATACAATTTGCCACTTATAATAAAGAGGCTTTTATCATATTCGACCGTAAAATTGACCAGGCCGACAATTCTGTAAATGACTTATTTGGCCAGTACCAAAAGCTGCGGGAAGATGAAATCAACCTCTTACAATTATTACAGGAAGAATATGATTTAGATAAATAAGTTCCAGAATCATGAAGCGAGGAATATGAATACGCCCTAATCACCGATCACCAATCACCATTCACCAATCACCAAAATGGAAGTCCACCATCACCCCGAAGTTGAAAAGAAAGGCATTAAGGAATATCTGCTGGAAGGCCTGATGATATTTTTTGCCGTATTTATGGGCTTTATTGCAGAAAACATACGCGAGGATATTGCCGAGCACCACCGGGCCAAAGCCTATGCCCAAACCATGATCAGCGACCTGCAAGCTGATCGTGACAGTTTGCAAAGCTATATCAGCTATTATTCTTATGCCAGCAAAAATGTTGATTCACTTATAAACCTGTTGAGCAAAAACGACATAAAGAATATCCCCACAGGTAAGCTATATTATCATGGGCTGTTTGGCGGGGCATTACGCACTTTTGTACCTAACGATGCTACTTTTCAGCAATTAAAAAGTACTGGTTCGCTCCAGTTCTTTGATAAGCAAATCGCCCGTAAAATAGAACAGTACGACAGGCTTTTACGACAATTGCTGGCCCTGCAGGAAAATGATCACCCCGTATTTGTTGAGGTACGAAAGCTACGAGCGCAGATATTTGAGTTTCAGTACAATTACCAGGTGAACAGTATTGTGCAATACGGTTACATAAAAGGAATTGACACAGTTGCACTAAATAAATTTATAAAAAGCAACCCGCCGCTGCTCACTTATGATCAATCGGTATTTAACCAGTATGTTGAAATGGTAAGATCGCGGTTTATGAGCCGGACTGTTTGGTATGCAAAACGGGTATTGGATTACGATAATGAGCTGTTAAGGGATTTGGAGAAGGAATACGGCGAGTAACTGTTCACGCGTGAACGTTTTGGCAATCTGCAAGCTATTGATTTACAGCAGTGTTGGCGTTCACCGCGTTCACGGATTTTTGGCAACTTGCTGTATAATAACGAGTTGAGCGTTCACGCAAAAAAGCAGCGTTCAGCCTGTATATTGAACACCCAAACTGGTCCGCAATGCTGATGCACCCGAGCGTTGTCAGTCCGATCTTGCCGAACACATGGCTCAATACCTCAACAATGCCTCCATCTTCTTCTCTAACCAATTCTTAGCTAAAAATTGCTCCTCTAATCCTTTGTTCATCGGTATAGCAGTGTCCAAACTAGCGCAGCGCATAACCGGCGCATCCAGGTAACCAAAGCAATGCTCGGCGATATGCGCCGCTATCTCGCCGCCGAAACCGCTGGTAAGCGTATCCTCGTGCAATATTAAAACGCGGCCTGTTTTTTTAACGCTGGCCTCAACGGCTTCCTTGTCCCAGGGTTGCAAACTCCGCAGGTCGATGATCTCAATGGACTGATCGGTATGCTTCATAGCATAGTCCAGCGCCCAGTGTACGCCCCAGCCGTAAGTGACGATGGTGGCATCTGTTCCTTCTTCAACAATATTTGCCTTGCCTATCTCCACATAATAATCGCCTTCCGGCACGGCGCCCGTTAAGCTGCGATACAAGTATTTATGCTCGAAATAGATAACCGGGTTCGGGTCGTCAATGGCGCTCATCAGCAAACCTTTGGCATCATCAGGAAAAGCAGGGTAAACAACTTTTAGTCCCGGTGTTTTGGTAAACCAGGCCTCGTTGCTCTGCGAATGGAACGGCCCCGCGCCTGTTCCGGCGCCGGCGGGCATACGCACTACCACATCCACATTCTGCTGCCAGCGGTAATAGGTTTTGGCCAGGTTGTTCACTACCTGGTTAAAGCCGCAGGTAACAAAATCGGCAAACTGCATTTCAACCACGGCTTTATAATCGTTCAAGGCCAGCCCCATCGCCGCGCCCACAATAGCCGATTCGCATATCGGCGTATTCCGTACCCGCTCGCGGCCGAATTCTTCCACAAAACCTTGCGTTATTTTAAAGGCCCCGCCGTATTCGGCAATATCCTGCCCCATTATCACCAGGTTATTATGTTTACGCATACTTAAGCGCAAGGCATCGCTAATGGCATCAATATACCGCCTTGGTACAGCCGGGCCCTTTACCGCTGCCTTAAACGAGTAGGGCATATACATATCCCGCAATTCGGCATCCACATCGGGGAGAATATCCGGCTCATCGAAGGCCTTTTCCACCTCGCCATCAATAGCTTTATTAAATACACCCCTGATGTAAGCCGGCCACTCGGGGCGCAGTAATTTTTCGTCTATTAAATATTGCTCAAAATTGGCCAGCGGATCTTTATCAGCCCATTCCTCAAACAAATGCGACGGCACATATTTAGTACCCGAAGCTTCCTCATGCCCGCGCATCCTGAAAGTCATGCATTCCAGCAAAACCGGTCGCGGGTGGTTGCGGATGCTTGCCGCCAGTTCATTTACGGTGTGGTAAACTTCAAGCAGATTATTACCGTCAATGCGGCGGCCTTCCATGCCGTAGCCGATGGCCTTGTCAACCAAACTGTCGCAGGCATATTGCTCGTTAGTAGGGGTTGAGAGGCCGTAGCCGTTGTTTTCTATTACAAATATCACCGGCAGGTTCCATACGGCGGCAACATTAAGGGCCTCGTGAAAATCGCCTTCGCTGGTGGCGCCTTCGCCGGTAAAAGCCAGTGTTACCTTTTTACGGTTGCTAAGTTTATCCGCTAACGCGATGCCGTCGGCCAAAGCCAGTTGCGGGCCGAGGTGGGAGATCATCCCGATGATCTTATAATATTGCGTACCAAAATGGAACGATCTGTCGCGCCCCTTGGTAAACCCCGATGCTTTGCCCTGCCATTGCGCCATCAACCTCGAAATAGGAATGCCGCGCGTGGTAAAAACACCCAGGTTGCGGTGTATGGGCAATATATATTCATCCACATGCATGGCAAGTGTGCAGCCCACCGATATAGCCTCCTGCCCGATGCCCGAGAACCACTTACCTATCCGCCCCTGCCTCAGTAGTATCAGCATTTTCTCCTCAATTAACCGCGGAAGCAATAAACGCTTATAGAATGCCGTTAATTCGTCGTTACTGAGACCTTTTCTCGTAAAAATCATGTAGCTAAACTACTGAAGTTTTTAAAACTTTGTATGTTTACCATATATTTCTAATACTATGCATTTTAAACGTACGCTCCTTTTGTTATTGTTTGTTATACCGGCTTTTGCCTTGCACGCGCAAAGTTATTTCCTGCTGCCGGAGAACTTTTATTTGCAGAAAGGGCAAAAAGTTGATATCCGCCTGCTGCAAACGGATGATTTTACCAAAGAAAGCGACTTTAAATACGATGCCACCAAAACTGCCAAATTTGAACTGTACCAGGGCAAGAAAAAGACTGACCTAAAGCCTATGGCCAGGGATACCGGTGCGGTGATCAGCTATGTAGTACCCGGGGATGAGCTGGCGCTGATAGATATGGTAACCACCACTGCATCAAACGAGATGAGCCGCAGCAAGTTCCTTAGAAATCTTGACCAGGACGATCCGGACAACATTGCCGATAAGGTAAAAAACAGCAACCAGCTTTATTATAAAGAAAGATTTACATCGTACATGAAAACGCTGTTCCCGGTTGAAAAGAACAGCGGCAATGTTTTTGAGAAACCGCAGGGTGATGAATTTGAGATTGTAATTCTGCAAAACCCTTACAAAGGTAATTATGGTGATGATATCAGTGCGCTCATCAATTTCCAGGGCAAGCCTTTGGCAAATGTAGATGTTGATCTGTTTGTGCGCACCACCAACGGCACGGTTTTTCCGCAAAAGCTAAGCAGTGATGCAACTGGTATGATCTACTTTAAGCTAAGTCGCGAGGGAATATACATACTTCGCGCGAAACACTTTATCGTATCAAAGGACAAAAGCGCCGATTTCGAAAGCTGGCGGGCAACCTACACCTTCGCGTTCAGCAGCAGTAATGAACTACCGAATACTTACCGGGAGTTTGGGTTTGGGAATGTGCATTAAGGGTTGGCGAGTAGAGATTAGTAGTAATCGCAAATACGGCAAAATGGTGCACTTTTTTTAAAAATGGAACTTACTCTACATTATTTAGAAACCACTAATTCCTGATCTATTTGCTGGCCTACCTGATCGATAAACGATTGTGGTACAGACAAACCATTTGAAAAATACCAACCTGATTCTCCCTTTTTTAAATAAAAGTACAAGTCCAAATCAGATCCTGTATTTCTAAAAAAAAATTCTTGATAATCTTGGGTTGTAACAGGCCCCGTTGCCAAAGCATCGTTGGGGAGTTTTACTTTTGCATATAAAATCAGGATCGCCATACTATTCTATTTAAAATGTTAAACTTGTTAACCTTTTAAGTAATGAGTTTTTCAAATTTTCATTAAAGTTACGAATTAATAGGAAGCTTTTACGTCTATCTTCATACCAATTAGCGAATATATCACTTCTCTTTCTTTTCATTTCTACAATAAATGCTTTATCTATATTCCTATTATTGACTTTAACTGTTGCTTCTGCAAAAATTTGAAGCAAAAAATTAATTGAACCGAAAAGGGTTCTTTCTAATTCCAATAAGGCTAAGTTTAATTCACTTATTATGGCAGACAACTCAGGCTTGTCATAAAAAAACATTAGTTCAGATTCAGCTATATCTTTTAAGTATTTTAAATTAGACAACTCTTCCTTTACTTTATTTAAAGTCAATTCCGATTCAGAAATATATCTTAACGATAAAAAAGAAATATTTTTTTTATCGACATTCTCGTCAAAATTATCAATCTCATATTTTATAAGATCGGTGCGCATAAAGCTCAAAACCAAAACCCAAGTAGCTTTATAATAGCTTATTATTGCAGCCCTTTCAGATGCTCTCAAATGTATAAGGTGTTCATTTTTATATGACAGATCAGATTTTAACTCTTCTGTTTTTATCAACAATGAAGTCTTAATACTCTCAACAATTTGTGTGATTTCGCCAATGTCCTGTTTCGTGGCTAAGTTTCTCCCTTTTTCAGTACTGTATGCTTTATAATAAAGAATAAAACAGGTTATTATAAACCCAGCTATGTTAAGAATAATAACGATCCAAAATTGATAGTCTGCTTTAAACATTTGTGATTTGATAGAATTTAGGTTTCTATATTATTATGTAATAATATAGCTATACAATCACTTTTCCAAATGCTTCTCCTGCCACTGTTTAGCAAATGATTTATCAGCCACCTGCGGCATATCGCGATAATGTCCCCAGGTTTTTTTGAAGAAGGTGCGTAACAGCCAGTTTTTTGTTTTACCGCTGAAGTAGTCCATCATTTTGCGCTTGAGCATACCTTTTTTCCACCAGTTCCAGCCCCAGCGTTCTTTGCCGGGTACTAAGCCTTCCGTAACCGCGTCGCGGCGGTTAAGCAGCAGCATTTTATGTATGTCTATCTTCACAGGGCAAACCTCGCTGCATTTGCCGCACAGGCTCGAGGCATAGCTCAGGTGCTTAAAGTCTTCCATACCGCGCATGTGCGGGGTAATAACCGAACCTATCGGCCCCGAATAAGGCGTGTCATAAGTATGGCCGCCGATATTTTTGTAAACCGGGCAGGCATTGAGACAGGCGCCGCAACGGATGCAATATAAACCCTGGCGTTGATCTTTTTGTGCCAACAGGTTGGTGCGGCCGTTATCCAGTAATATCACGTACATTTCATTCGGCCCGTCAGTTTCGCCCTGCTGACGCGGTCCACTCAGTATGGTATTATAAACGGTAAGATTTTGGCCCGTACCGTGTGTAGCCAGCATCGGCCAAAACAGGTCGAGGTCGGTTAATGACGGAATGATCTTTTCAATACCGACAACAGCAATATGAATTTTAGGGAACGATGTGCTTAACCTCGCGTTACCTTCGTTTTCGCTGATGGCAATGCTGCCGGTATCAGCAATTAAAAAATTAGCCCCGGTAATACCCGCATCGGCCTGTACATATTTTTCGCGCAGCAACTCGCGGGCTTTTTGGGTAAGTTGTTCGGGTGTGGCATCCGGGGGTGTGCCGAAGCGTTCATGAAACAGTTTGGCTATGTCCTCTTTGGAGAGGTGCATGGCCGGTGTAACAATATGGTAAGGCTTTTGGCCAAGTAATTGTACAATATATTCGCCAAGGTCGGTTTCGAGCGATTCGATGTGGTTATGTTCGAGGAATTCGTTCAGTTCGATCTCCTCGGTAACCATCGATTTGGATTTTACAACGGTTTTGGCGTTTGCCTTTTTCAGTATATTGAGTATCTCGCGGTTGGCCTCCTCGGCATCATTGGCCCAAATCACCTTGCCGCCGCGCTTCTGAAAATTGGATTCAAACTCCGGCAAAAACTTGTCGAGGTTCTCCATCACCTTCCATTTTATTACATGGCCCTTGCGTTTGGCGGTCTCCAGGTTAGTGAGCCGCGACAAGCCCCGCGCAACGGCACCATCATATCTGCCGATATTAAAGTTAATTATCCGGCGGTGGCCAATATCAAATGCCTTATCTTCGGCGGCAACCAGAAATTCATCGGCAGTGTTTCCCATTTGGCAAAAATAATAGATTCAAGCGGCAAGATGCAACATAGCGCCTTAGGAAAAGCTAACAGAAAAAATCCTATCTTGTTTCTTGTATCCCGGTTCCTGCTTCTTTATTTTATTCGCACTCCAGCTTCTCCATCAACTTATCAATCTTCTCCATTAATTTGTCCAGCTTATCTACCTCAATCGTATTAAGGCGTATCTGCAATTCTTCAATTTCTTTTTTGGCTTCAACGTTTGTTTTAAAATCCGCATCCGCCTGCGCACGGTCGCGCTCATTCTGACGGTTTTGCGCCATCATGATGATCGGCGCTGCATAAGCCGCCTGCGTGGAGAAAACAAGGTTCAGCAGGATGTATGGATATGGGTCCCAATGGTAAATAATCCCTACAACGTTCAGTCCCATCCAAACTATAACAATGATCGTTTGCCAGATGATAAAGCGCCATGAACCCATGCCTGTTGCTACTGTGTCAGCTAATCGCTGGGCGAATGTCATTTGTTCAGTGTGGCTTTGATGCCAGTTTTTGTGCTGCAACATATAATTTTGAGTTTTTAAATTTTCACCTAAACATAATAAAATTTTGGAGTAAAAGTTTGGGTAAAAATATTGAGGTGTTTCCCGCCTACGGCGGGCCGGGCTTTCCGTTACAAGTCCTCACTGCGTTCCGGGCTTTCCACCGCAATCCCTCGCGGATTGTCTGAACCATGATTGCTATGTATAAGGGATGCCCCCTGATAATTTAAAATGCGTAACACTTAACAGATTTACGAAGTTTTTGAAACTTCGTAAATCAATTGCATGGTGTATCCTAAAAATCTGTTTACCCCGACAAAGTGTTAATCGGCCGAACATTAACTTCCGAAGTAACACTTCGGAAGTTTGTTTAATGTGCAATTTAATTATTTCACTATCCAAACCCCAACCCCATAAGCCGGCATAGCTAGGTTTATATTTCCCGCGGTGCTAACTGCAGTAATATTTCCCCAAATAGTTGCTACAGATTTTCCGGCTGTTGCCAGCGTTGTTTCCTGCTCCTTGTCAGATAAATTTACCGCAACAACGATTTTCTTATCGCCCTCAAACCGCTCAAATGCGAATACTTTATCGTTGTCACTCGCGAGATTTTTATACCCGCCATTGATAATTACCGGGTATTGCCGCCTTAGTCCGATCATCTTACGGTAATAGTTCCATAAAGAGTTAGGGGCCTTCTGTTCTTCTTCCAGCGAAACGCCGTCATTAGGGATATCGGTATTGCCCTTCGTCCACCAGGGGCCGTTTTTGTACCAGTAGGCCATGCCGGGGCCTTCATCGCTTTTGTACCATTCGAATGCCTGGCGGTCGGGTATGTCGTTGCCATCGGTTGGTTCCCACTCACCGTGTGCGCCGGTCATGCCCAGCTCCTGCCCATAATAAATGGCCGGTACGCCGCCCATGAGCAGGTTTAAGGCACAGCCGATGCGCAGTTTGCCGGGGTCGCTTTTTTCAACAGTAGCAAAGCGGGGCATATCGTGGTTTTCGATAAAAACCACCTGTTGCTTGCCTTTTGGAGTTTGCAGCAGGGTTGAATCAGCCATTTTTTCCAGTTCCTTTTTATTCAGGTTACGGATGGCGAATGCAAGTCGGAAATCAAATACGCGGTCAATATCTGTATTCTTTAAATAATCGATGCCGAACCCGCCCCAGTTGGCATTTTCCGCCACGATCTTAATTTCAGGGTTGATCCTGCGTAATTTTTTAATCAGCGGGTTCCAGAAACTGGTGAACAGGTGCGGCAGGCGGTTCATGTTGTCCAGGTTATCCATCATATGGTCAAGCCGGAAGCCATCCACGCCATCATCGAATTTGCCGTCGCCATTCGGGTCCATCAAAAACTTAAAAAAATGATAGTTGTAATCCTGTACCGCTGCGTTATCCAGGTTTACCATTACCAGTTTGCGGGTTTCGCCATCGTACCCGGTAAAATCGCTTACACCGCCTACTATTTTTATTGGTGTGTTGTTGGTTTTGTCAGTATAAACGATGTAATCGCTGTATTTGGATGACGGGTTTTTATACGAATCGCGGAACCATATATGATCGCTGGCAACGTACTGTGTTTCCATATCGAGGTATATCTTCATTCCCCGGCGATGTATCTCTTTTACCATGCGCAAATAATCCTGCATCGAACCATAACGCGGGTCGATATTATAAAAATCGGTCGCGAAATAATTATGATAATACACCGACTCGTAAAGCGGGGTTAATTGTATCGCTGTTACGCCCAATTTTTGCAGGTAACCGAGCTTTAAACGTAGTCCGTTCAGGTCGCCGTGAGTGTCGCCATCACTATCAAAAAAACTGCGTTGGAACACATGATAAATCACCTCATCCTTAACTTTCATGCTGCTATGATTTGATGTTGATTTTACCTGTGCCTGCAATGCAGGAGTAGTACATAGCAGCAAAAGACCTAAAAATATGGAGGCCAATAATTTATAATTTCTCATAACATGGGTTTACTCATAACAAAGTAGCGCAACCTTTCGCCAAAAAACAATGCTGAAATTACGACAAAAATGGGGCAAATTATCAGCCAGGTTTTATATTTGTATGCACATTTTAACATATTTGCAATTAATGTGAATAAGATATACTAACATTTTGCCAATATTCTCATTCTTTTAATAAAATCATATTCCGTAATTCGCACACTGGAAACATCTGCGAAAATAAGGCATTGAGCAGTCAGCCATGACGAAAAACACTTTTGATGCTATAGTTATCGGGTCGGGTATCAGCGGAGGCTGGGCGGCAAAAGAACTTACAGAAAATGGTCTTAAGACGGTTATGCTTGAGCGTGGGCGAAATATTGAGCACGTAAAAGATTATACCAATGCGCTAAAAGCACCCTGGCAATTTGAACACCGGGGCGGCCGTACCCAGCAAATGAGCAAGGATTACCCTGTGCTTGGCCGTGAATACTTCCTCAACGAAACAAACCTGGATTACTGGGCAAGCGATAAGGATAGCCCTTATGTGGAGGTTAAGCGTTTCGACTGGTTTCGTGGCTACCACGTTGGCGGGCGTTCGCTGATGTGGGGACGGCAAAGTTACCGCTGGAGCGACCTGGATTTTGAAGTTAATGGCAAAGAAGGTGTTGGCGTTGACTGGCCTATCCGTTATAAAGACCTGGCTCCATGGTACAGCCATGTTGAAAAGCATGCCGGCATCAGCGGCTCGCTGGAAGGACTATCACAACTGCCCGATGGCGATTTTTTACCACCGATGGATATGAATGTCGCCGAGCGTTTTGTAGCGGATAAAGTAAACGCGCACTACACCGGCAAACGCAAAATGATCATTGGCCGTACGGCTAATTTAACACAGGCTATGCCGGGCCGCAGTCACTGCCAGTTTCGTAATAAATGCGCTATGGGTTGCCCGTTTGGGGCGTATTTCAGTACGCAATCATCAACACTGCCGGCAGCAATGGCAACGGGTAATTTAACGGTGCGGCCGTATTCGATTGTTACCCGGATATTATACGATAAAGATAAAAAGAAGGCTACAGGCGTTGAAGTATTGGATGCCCAAACAAATATGACTTATGAGTATTACGCCAAGATCATATTCCTGAATGCATCAACCCTAAACAGCGCCTGGGTGCTGATGAACTCTGCAACCAACGTATGGCCCGATGGTTTAGGCAGCAGCAGCGGCGAATTAGGGCATAATTTAATGGACCACCATATGCGCGCCGGTGCTTTTGGTACAGTAGAGGGCTTTGACGACCGATATTATTTCGGTCGCAGGCCGAATGGTATTTATATACCGCGTTTCCGTAACATTAACGGCGATAAGCGCGATTACCTGCGTGGCTTCGGCTACCAGGGGTTGGCAAGCCGCGAAGGCTGGGGGCATGAGATAGCTGAGCTGCAAATAGGCGGCGCTTACAAAGATGCTATCAGTGAACCGGGTAAGTGGGCATTCGGCATAGCTGCTTTTGGCGAAACGCTGCCGAACCACAACAACAAGGTAACCCTCGACAAAAATAAAAAAGACAAATGGGGTTTACCGGTGCTGGCTATTGATGCCGAACTGGGTGAGAATGAGCGTAAAATGCGTGTTGACATGGTGAACGATGCCATGGAAATGCTCCATGTGGCAGGCTTGAAGGATGTGGCAAAATTTGAGCAGGAATCGTACCTCGGTGCAGCCATACACGAAATGGGCACCGCCCGCATGGGCCGCGACCCGAAAACATCGGTATTGAACAAATGGAACCAGGTTTGGGATGCCCCCAATGTATTTGTAACCGACGGCGCCGCGATGGCATCTACTGCATGCCAGAACCCATCGCTAACTTACATGGCATTGACGGCAAGGGCGGCGAATTATGCGGCAGGGGAGTTGAAGAAAGGGAATATTTGATTTCACTGATTATTATTTGTGATTTCACCGATTTGGGGAGGATTTCACCGATAGGATGGGTGCAGCTAAGATCCCCTCTTGAGAGGGGGTGTGCAGGAATAGCGCGCAAAGGCAGGGGTGTGTTAGCAAAGCGATTAATGCATGGCGCATAACACACCCCTGCCACCGCTCAGTGCTTACGCGCCACCGCTCAAGAGCGGAATTTAAAAAAGCGTTGCAGCTACCTGGAATTTAACGCGTTAGGGATGGCAGCGGATACCGGCCATGCGGCTAAGGCCTGCGCAGTATGAGCGTACAGCTCGGGCCGCAGGCAACGCCCAAATAAAAATGGGTGTGAAAAGCATGGCGTATAAACACACCCCTGCAGCCCACAAGGCTTGCACACCCCCTCTCAAGAGGGGAACTATGCTGCAAAAAACATTTACAAAATGAAAACAGATCGCCGGACATTTATCCAACAGGCAGGCCTGCTCAGCGTAGGGCTGATGTTTAAGCCATCGCTTGTGCCGCGTTTTCACAAAACGGTTGGCTTGCAGCTGTATACTGTACGTGACCAGATAGCGAAGGATGTGCCCGGCGTACTGGCAAAAGTGGCGGCAGCAGGGTATAACAATGTAGAGCCGAATGGCTATACCCGCAAGGATAAGTTCTGGGGGATGGATGCGAAGGCTTTTAAATCGATACTGGATGCCAATAACCTCATTACCACCAGCGGTTTATATGGCATCGATATCGGCGGTGAAAAGGATTTTGACGACCTGAAGCATTTTGCCGATGTGGCCAATATTTTAGGTGAAAAATATGTGGTGATCCCGTGGATATTCGAAGAATACCGCAAAACGGCTGATGATTACAAAGTGCTGGCTGACAAAATGAACCAAGCCGGCGAAGTAACCAAAGCGGCAGGCGTTCACCTGGGTTATCATAACCATAACTTCGAGTTTACAGATATGGGCGGCGGACAGTTAGGCTACGACCTGATACTAAGCAATACCAATCCCGACCTGGTAAAAATGGAAATGGACATCTACTGGATAGTTCGCGGCGGGGCCGACCCGGTTACATTATTCCATAAATATCCAGGCAGATTTAAGTTGTTCCACGTAAAGGATATGGATAAGGCCAACAACCTGATCAATACCGAGGTAGGCAGTGGCACTATCGACTTTAAAAAAATATTCGCCAATGCTAAACTGGCGGGATTGGATTATGCCTTTGTTGAACAGGAAAATTTCGGGATGGATTGGGATGCCAGCATTACGCAAAGTGCAAGCTATTTGAAAAATGAACTATTAAAATAACATCATAAAAAATTCAATAATTCAACAACTCACTAATTCACAATTGTAAAACATGGCAATAATCTGTAAAGCTGCAGTAACCGAAGGAAACGGCGCCTACGCTATCCGCCAAATAGCCGTAGATGACCCGGACAACGACGAGGTGCTGGTTAAAATGAAAGCAGCCGGACTTTGCCATACCGACCATGATTCGCTAAGCTGGGGTAAACAGTTGGTGATCGGTCATGAAGGCGCGGGCGTAGTGGAAAAAACCGGCAAAAAGGTAACCAGCGTTGCCCCCGGCGATAAAGTTATATTAAGCTGGGCCATGCATTGCGGCGAATGTTTTCAATGCCTGGAGGGCAACCAGCACATTTGCGAGGTATGCTCGCCGGTATCGGCAGGGGCTAACGGCTATACACCGGGACATGCGCATTTGGAAGGCACCCTGCTTGATGGCAAACCCATTATCCGCTCATTCAACATCGGCACCATATCCGAGTATACACTCGTTAAGGAAACAGCGGTAGTAAAAAACACATCCGAAAAAATGACCTTCCCGGCAGCAAGCATCATCAGCTGCGGGGTGATGACGGGCTATGGTTCGGTCGTAAATGCGGCTAAGGTTAAACCGGGCGCATCCGTAGTGGTGCTGGGCACAGGCGGCGTGGGCTTGAATGTAATACAGGGTGCAAAAGTAGCCAAAGCGGGTATGATCATAGCGATAGATGTAAACCCTACGCGTCTGGAAATGGCCCGGAAGTTCGGCGCTACGCATACCATACTGGCCGACAGGAATGATACCGGCCTGTTAAATGCCGCCAAACGGGTGCACGAAATGACTACCCGGGGCGCCGATTATGCTTTTGAATGCACCGCAATACCAGCCCTGGGCGCTGCCCCGCTGGCTATGGTGCGCAATGCCGGAACCGCTATGCAGGTAAGCGGCATTGAAGAGGATATCACCATTGATATGAGGCTTTTTGAGTGGGACAAGATCTACATGAACCCACTATATGGAAAATGCAGGCCGCAGATAGATTTCCCTGAGATCATTAGCCTGTATGAGCGCGGCGAGATACTGCTGGAAGAAATGATAACCCGAACGTACACTTTAAACGACCTTGACAAGGCCTTCGACGATATGCTGAACGGCCGCAACGCAAAAGGCGTGATATTATTTACTTAAACAATGTCCAAATTCAGAACAATAGAAATTTCCGATCCCCAATTTGAAAGTAATAACCTAAGATTTATAACCGTAAAAACTCCCAATCTTAAAGGCCGTGGCGATATTTGTGTTTATGTGCCGCCCGAAACCCGCCATACACATACACTGCCTATCGTGATCTTATTACACGGCGTTTACGGTAGTGCCTGGAGCTGGCCGATGAGCGCCGGCGTACACCTTAAAGTTGATGAATTGATAAAAAAAGGCGAACTGCCGCCTATGATATTAGTCATGCCGTCGGATGGGCTTTGGGGCGATGGCTCCGGCTATCTGCCGCACAGCAGCTACAATTTTGAAAAATGGATAGTTGAAGATGTTCCGGCAGTTGTAAAAGAAACCATAAAAGGCGCTAAGCCAGACTCGCCAATGTTTATTTCGGGGCTGTCGATGGGTGGTTTTGGCGCTTTGCGGATTGGGGCAAAATATGGTAAATTATTCAAAGCCATTTCGGGCATGTCGTCTATAACCAGCATGCCGCAGATAAAGTTTTTTGTTGAAGAAGCCTTAAAAAACTATTCGCAAAATGATATAACCGACGAGGATGTGTTTGCCACAATGAAACATTATCGTGAGCACCTGCCGCCTGTACGTTTCGATTGCGGATTGGGCGATTCCTTATTAAAATATAACCGCGAGCTGCATTCCAAGTTGGAAAAAGCGGGCATACCCAATGTTTACCAGGAATATCCGGGCGGCCATGAGTGGTCGTACTGGGCCGAGCATGTTATAGACAGTTTGAAGTTTTTTGTGCAGAACATATAGTTTTTGGGCCATGCACCAAAAAATTATTTTGCTGAAAATCAAAGCCATCTTAGCAGTTTGTTCATTTTTTTATAGGATAGTATATCTATCTGCCAAAATATTTCGTTTATAGTATTGCGGGTGGATTCTCCACCTGCATTGTGATAAGGTTTAGGTTGAAAGCCCCCAAGCAGCGAGTGTAAGGGGGCTTTTATTTTATGGGTCGGCATGAACCATTGTAAAAAACGTATTACAAGCCTTAAAAAAAATCCAGGATAGTCTATCTTTCTCTTATCCAATCTCATACTTATTTTCACACGCTCATGAAAACGTTAAAGCTGCTGCCGCTGATTTGTGTGGCCTTACTGATAACAACTCATAAGGCAAATGCGCAGTTAGATCCAAAACTTGAACCCCTGATAGCGGAATTTGGCCGGGAAGTAAATACGGCCATACAAAACGATGGGGTGAACGGCAGTCTTTCTGTGGCCATCATCAAAAACGATAAGGTGGTTTGGCTGGGCGCTTTCGGCTATGCCAATAATGATGATAAGCGACTTGCTGATACCACTACTATCTATCGCCTGGGGTCTATTACCAAAAGCTTTACCGCTACATTGCTGATGAAATTGGTTGAGGATGGCAAAATCAAACTTGACGACCCGGTAGAACCATATGTGCCCGAGATACGGAAACTGGATGGTTATAAATCTAACGGACCATTTACTTTTCGCGAGCTGGCTTCGCACACAGCCGGGTTGGTGCGCGAACCAGATGTCAGGAATGCAGATGTGGGTCCGGTCGATAAATGGCAGCAAAAACTGATCGATTGTATACCCTATACCTCGTTTAACAGTAAGCCTGCGCAGCAATTTTTGTATTCAAACATGGGATATGCCATACTCGGCCTTGCTTTGGAACGGGTGACCGGTGTGCCCTATATGAAAATGATACGAGACAGCATTCTTACGCCATTGCACATGGATGATACTTTTTTTGAATTAGCAGCAAATAAAAGCGGTCGCCTTGCAATAGGTATGGATAACGAAAAAGGATCCGTGAACACGGCTTTACCCATGAGCGAATTGAAGGGGCGTGGTTATCGCGTACCCAATGGCGGCCTGTTTTCAACACCGAAAGACCTGGCAAAATTTGTAATGTCGTTAATGAATATTTCGCCGGTACTTTCAAAAAGCAGCATAGCTGAAATGCAGCAGGTACCCAAAGGAGGCCACAACTACGGGCTCGGACTGATGCTGAACAATAAAGCAGGCCAAAATATTATCGGCCATGATGGTTCGGTACCGGGATATACCACCGAATATGCAATTGACCAGGATAGCGGCTACGCGGTAATTTTTATGCGCAATTATAATGTGGGAAGTATTAATCTTACACGCACAGCTTACGCGCTGCTGAAACAACTGAAAACGATAGAATAGTTTAGCTCGATACTTATCTCCCTATAACTTCAGCTTTCGGGAAATACATATATCCGTCAAATTACTTTACGTTGTTGCCATATATTTGCGGCGTATATGAACGAAAATATAAAAGAACTACTCCATCAGCAATGTATTACTTATGTGCAGCAGCGGATGTTTGCCGCCGAAAAAGCATTTAAAGATGCTGAACAAGCCTCAAACGATGACACCAAAAGCAGCGCGGGCGATAAATATGAAACGAGCCGCGAAATGATGCAGCAGGAAAAAGACCGCAATACCATCCAACTTAACGAGGCCAATAAGTTAATAGTGGCTTTAAATCATATCTCCACAAAAAATAATGCCGGCGCTGCCGAAACAGGTAGTTTGGTTATAACCGATAACGGTAAATTTTATATAGCCATAAGCGCGGGCAATTTATCGGTTGATGGTGAAAGTTATTTTGCCGTTTCGCCGGCATCGCCCATAGGGTTAAAACTAAAAGGATTGAAACCTGGAGATCAGTTTGAACTGAATGGAAAGCGGTACAACATATTGCAGGTATTGTAAAGTATGGGCTATAGGTATTTAATTACAACGGGGTGTAACAAACTAGCGTAAGCCAAAGTCTAACATACAGCTTTTCGTAATTTTATAGCATGCCGGTAAAAACTACTTATAAAGAGAATATCTCCATAGCGTTAAACTCCATTGGGGGCAACAGGTTGCGTACGGCGCTTACCGCACTGATTATTGCGATAGGCATTATGGCGCTGGTGGGCATATTGACGGCTATAGGCGGCATAACACAGCAAACCAATGAAGCATTTGCCGGCCTGGGCGCAAATTCATTCACTATCGAAAATCGCGGCTCCGATCTTAACTTCGGTAATGGTGGCCACGTAAAATCTTACCCTTCTATAACATACGAGCAGGGCGCCCGTTTTATGGAGACATTTAAGGCGCCGGCGCTTATTTCAATAAACCTCACGGTAACCGGTACCGGGGTAGTTGAACATGGCAATAAAAAATCAAACCCTAATATCCAGCTCATCGGCACTAATGATAATTATTTGTTTACCAACGGGTATAAATTAGCCGAAGGCCGTAATTTCTCCTCATCCGAGATGGAGCATGCATCGGGTGTTATCATTGTAGGTAATGAACTGAAAAAAAGATTATTCAAAAACAGCGACCCGCTGGGCCAAACCGTGTCTGTAGGCAGCAGCACTTTTAAGGTTATAGGCGTACTAGCGCCAAAAGGTTCAACCATGGGCATGGGCGGCGATAAACTTTGCATAACACCGGTATTAAAGGCCCGACAGATGGATACGGTAAATAACCTGTCGTACACCATATCTGTTAAAGCAAACAACCCGGCCATACTTAACCCAACTATTGATGAAGCCATATCACTTTTCCGCAACATCCGCGACCTTAGGGTAACTGACGAGAACAATTTTGAGATCAACCGTAGCGATTCTATTCAAAAACAACTGAACAATAACCTGTCTGTTATAACCCTGGTAGGTATAGCTATCGGTATTATTACACTTATAGGCGCTGCAATCGGTTTAATGAACATTATGCTGGTATCGGTAACCGAACGCACACGCGAAATAGGCGTACGCAAAGCCATAGGCGCTACCCCGGCAATCATCCGTAAACAGTTTTTAATAGAAGCTATTGTAATTTGCCTGATAGGCGGGGTATTGGGAATTATATTAGGTATATTAATAGGCAATGTTATTGTACTGCTTACAAAAGGCAGCTTTGTAATTCCATGGCTGGCAATACTAAGTGCTTTTGCTGTTTGTACCGTTATAGGGCTGGTATCTGGCTGGTATCCGGCCAGCAAAGCTTCTAAGTTAGATCCTGTTGAGGCATTGCGCTATGAGTAATGGATTTTAAGGTTGATTTATCGAATTATTGATTGAATACTGCAAAATCAATAACTAATCAAACAGCATTATATTCTTCAAAGGGTAATCAAATAGCAGCTTTTTGATATACCTAGTGTGCAATGCCTTTTCAAAGGCATCGGCATGCCGTGGGTGGTGCATATCACTTGATATGAAATCGATAAGCTCATTGTCTATTAGCATTTCCGCAGTTTCCTTAGCCTCCTTACCATAATAGCCGGTTAATGATATGGTATTCAATTGAAAATCGCAGCCCCAGCTATGCAGCATTTTATACTGATCAGGTGTAAGATATGGGTAACGTTCTGGATGTGCCAAGATAGGTTTATACCCTTTGTCTTTTAGTTTTTGTATAGCATTAATGTAATTTGGGGGCGTGCTGATAAAGGAGTATTCAAACAATACGTAATTGTCACCCATTATCATTAAGTTTCCGCTTTCTATCCTGCCTTCAAAAGTTTCATCAAAATAGTGTTCGGCAGCGGCTTCTACAGCAATGTCTATATTTTCTTTTTTTAACTCTTGCTTGAGCGTTTCAAGTGCATTATTAATCGTTTCGGAAGTATTTTTGTAGTAATCGGCCATAATGTGCGGTGTGGCGATGACCTTCTGTATACCCAAATCCATCATGCTTTTAATGAGTACAAGCGAATCCTGTACTGTTTGGGCGCCGTCATCTATACCAGGCAGCACATGCGAATGCATATCTACCTTAATGCCGTCATAGTTAAATGTGATATCCTTCGGGCCTTTTTTCTTTTTAAAAATACTGAACATCTCTTTTCCTTAATCTACAATATTAGCCTGTTATAATGGGTTTTCAAATAAGTATTTTTCCCACTCCCAGGCCGAAGACATCATTTCATCAATCCCAAGCTCCGCTTTCCAGTGTAGTTTTTGTGTCGATTTGGTTACATCGCCCCAAACTTGTTCCACATCGCCGCTTCGGCGCGGACCTACCTGGTAGTTAAGCTTTACACCTGTGGTGCGTTCAAATGCATGTATTACCTGTAAAACGGTAGTACCATCACCTGTACCGATATTAAAAACATCGTAACCTGTATAACCAGGCGCTTCCATCAATTTTAAAGCCGCAACATGGGCTTTGGCCAGGTCAACCACGTGAATATAGTCCCTAACACAACTGCCATCCGGCGTATTATAATCATCGCCAAAAACGGTTATTTTCTCACGTTTGCCAATGGCAGTTTGTGTAATAAAAGGCACCAGGTTTTGCGGCACACCGATGGGTAATTCGCCAATTAACGCCGAGTCGTGTGCGCCCACCGGGTTAAAGTAGCGCAACGAAATAACTTTGTAATTACTGCCCGAGGCAATCATATCCTGCAATATCTCCTCAGCTATTTGTTTGGTATTGCCATAAGGCGATTGTGCGGGCTTTACCGGCGCATTTTCGGTAACGGGCAAATGATCGGGCTGACCGTAAACCGTACAGCTTGATGAAAACACAAAATTCAATGGCTTACCGTAATAGGCATCCAGCAAATTGAGCATGGAGTAAAAATTATTGCGGTAATATTTAAGCGGGAACTGTACCGACTCACCAACAGCTTTGTAAGCCGCGAAATGAATAATACCTTCTATATCCGGTTCGGTGATCGCCAGGTTTTTTACGGAATGTTCATCGCAAAGGTCTATCTCATGAAAAACCGGCTTAAAACCGATTATTTTGGTCAGTTGCTCCAGTATTTTGGGGTGAGAGTTTGACAAATTGTCAACTATCACCGGCTCATAGCCGGCATTTACCAGTTCCACAACCGTATGCGAGCCGATAAAACCCATTCCCCCTGTTACTAATATTTTAGCCATTCAGAAAACTATTTATTATAATACGTAAAATCTTTATGCTGAATTTCCTTTTCGGGCAGCGATTTAAAATACTCGTAGGTGATTTTTAAGCCTTCACTGCGGTGCACTTTTGGCTCCCAACCCAATATGGCTTTGGCTTTGGTTATATCTGGTCGTCTTTGCTTTGGATCATCTGTTGGCAACGGCAGGCTGATCAGCTTTTGATCAGTGCCGGTTAATTTTATAATTTCTTCACCAAACTCGCGTATCGTGATCTCATCGGGGTTGCCTATGTTCACCGGCTGTGCATAATCGCTGTGCAACAGGCGGTAAATGCCTTCTATCAGGTCGTCAACGTAACAAAACGCTCGTGTTTGTGAGCCATCGCCGAACATGGTCAGCGGTTCTCCCCTTAATGCCTGGCCGATAAATGCCGGCAGCACACGGCCGTCATTCAGGCGCATCCTTGGCCCGTACGTGTTGAATATCCTTACAATGCGTGTTTCCAACCCATGAAAGGTATGATAGGCCATCGTAATAGCTTCCTGGAAACGTTTTGCCTCGTCATATACCCCTCTCGGGCCTACGGGGTTTACATTGCCCCAGTATTCTTCGGGCTGCGGGTTTACGTTCGGGTCGCC
>Ga0302309_10000327_pt1 | contig 58620 bp, 56 predicted proteins | sample III_Palsa_N1_1_FD_200453 | JGI IMG/M metagenome (GOLD analysis project Ga0302309, IMG submission 200453) | Peat permafrost microbial communities from Stordalen Mire near Abisko, Sweden - III_Palsa_N1_1 | ecosystem: Environmental > Terrestrial > Soil > Palsa > Peat permafrost | place: Sweden...
ACTGAGCTACTTTCGCTTATTTTATTTATAAGAGCTTCAATATACTTTCTGCTCTTTTTTGCTTTTATTTCTAATTCCCGGCGGTTGGCTTCTAACTTGGTCTCATATTCTTCAAAATAAACTAACACCCAAGGCCCCTTGTTTTTTGTTGCCTTAACCTTACCATTATTGTGATAAGATAAACGTATTAGTATATCTTGAGTATGACCTATATAATATCGCTCACTTTTTTGTGATTGAATTATGTATGTTATAAACATCATCTAAAGAACCCCTCGCTCACCGCGACCCTCCCGAACTTGTTCGGGATGCTCTACCAACTGAGCTACTTTCGCTTATTTAGCAACCGCATCCTTTAAAACATCCGTTTCTCGTTTGCGGAGTGCAAATATAGGCAGAAATGCATATTCTGCAAGGAAAAATTACATTTTTTGCTAAAAAGTTTATAACCCGCTCTCTTTCAAAACATCAATTTACGCTACATGCCTGATGTTGTCATTTTATAAATGATTATTTTTGTAGTCATATCATATTTGTGTGTATAGCATAACCGGTAAATTTTAACTAATAAAATAGCAAGAAGATGATCACAGGTGCGCATTCAATTATTTATAGTTCTGACGCTGCGGCTGATATAGCTTTTTTTAAAGATGTACTCAAATTCCCCAATGTGGATGCCGGGCGCGGGTGGCTTATTTTTGGCTTGCCACCCTCAGAAATAGCCGTACACCCGGCAGATGAAAACGGGCTACATGAATTTTATTTGTTGTGCGATGATATTAATTCGTTTGTTAAAGAAATGGCTGAACAGGGTATAACCTGCAGCGAAATAAATGAGCAGCGCTGGGGATCGATCACACAATTAACCTTGCCCGGCGGCGGTAAAATAGGCGTTTACGAGCCAAAGCACCCGAGGCCGTAGTTAGTAATTATCCTTTAATAGTTCAGCCACTATATCACTTTCAAACCCACGCCCTAAAGCATACTGTTGCAATTTATAGCGGCGTTTAAACGGATCTTTTTCGGTTAACAGTCTTGATTTTTTATGCAGGATGTTTTCCAGCATCCTCAAATAATCATCTCCATCAATGCTTTGCAGCGCTTTTTTTATCAGTACATCAGATACTTTTTTAAATTTAAGCCCCTGCTTTATTTTAATCTTTCCCCAGCCTTTCTGCCTGAACTTACCCAGCGCATATGCCTTGGCAAATCGTTCCTCGTTTAAAAAGTTATTGCCGAGCAATTGCACAATGATATTTTCAACCGCTTCGGGCCATAAACCCCATTCGTATAGCTTATCGCGCACTTCCTGCTGGGCGCGGTCCTGGTAAGCGCAGTAGCGTTCGGCTTTGGTGAGGGCGGTTTTTTCGTCGGTTATTTTCTGAGTTTTGGGGCTATCCATCAAACCAAAATTCGACAAAAATTCTTCTATTGGCAGAAATAATCATCAAATTAGCACAATGCTCAACGGCCACTACCTCATATCAAAAATAAAAGAAGTCATCAATGCCAACGGTGTTATTGTAAATGATACTTCGGTAGGCACACTGCTTACCGATAGCCGACGCATTAATAATGCCCCTGAAGCGCTTTTTTTTGCCCTGAGCGGCAGACGCAATGGCCATGAGTTTATTGCCGAGGCCTATGCCGCCGGTGTACGCAACTTTGTAGTGCGCCACGGCCCAGAAATAAAGATGCCCGAAGCCAATTTTTTATTGGTGGATGATGTGCTCATTGCCCTGCAAACCCTTGCCGCCTGGCACCGCAGCCAGTTTAGTTTGCAGGTGATAGGCATTACCGGCAGCAACGGCAAAACCATTGTAAAGGAATGGCTGTACCAGCTGATGGCCGCCGACCATAACATTGTGCGAAACCCAAAAAGCTATAATTCGCAGATCGGGGTGCCGCTTTCGGTTTGGCAGATAACAGATAAGAACGATCTGGGCATATTTGAGGCAGGCATTTCCACCACAAAAGAGATGGAACGCCTGGAAGCCATTATCAAGCCGGACATTGGTGTGCTGACCCATATCGGCTCGGCACATGACGAAGGGTTTAAGAACCGTGATGAAAAGATTAGCGAAAAGCTACAATTGTTTAAAAATACCAAACTGCTCATTCATAATTATGAACTGCTGTTGGACTACCAGGAAGGCTTAAAAAATACCAAATGCTTTACCTGGAGCCAGCATTTTAAGCAGGCCGATCTGTATGTTTTCAGCGAAGCGATCATCAGCAAGAATTTTTACTTAAGGGCGAGGTTTAAGGGGCATGAAATAGAATGCCTTGTGCCGTTTACCGATGATGCCTCGGTTGAAAATGCCATTACCTGCTGGGCAACCATGCTGGCTATGGATTATAGCCCGGTTGAGGTTGATAAACGCATAGAGCGGCTGGCGCCCGTAAGCATGCGGCTGGAGTTGAAGAATGGCACCCATAATTGTTCCATTATCGACGACTCGTATAATTCCGATATACAATCGCTGGAAATAGCACTGAATTTTTTGAACCAGCAAAATCAGCATGATAGAAAGACTTTGATCCTCTCGGACATCTTTCAGTCAGGGTTAGAGGAAGATGTTTTGTACCGGCAGGTGGCCGGGTTGATATCGGCCAAAAAGATCGACAAGTTTGTAGGAGTGGGCAACGCGCTCATTAATCATCAGGATTTTTTTAATGTGGCCGAAAAGCATTTTTTTAAAGATACCGCTTCGTTATTGAAAGACCTGGGCAAGCTGAATTTCAGGGATGAGGATATTTTGATAAAAGGCTCGCGTAGTTTTGAGTTTGAACGTATAAGCCGTGCACTGGTGCAAAAAGGCCATGAAACGGTAATGGAAATAAACCTGAACCGGCTGCTGAATAACCTCAATTTTTATAAAGCAAAGCTGAAGCCCGGCGTGAAGATCATGGCCATGGTAAAGGCGTTCTCCTACGGTAGCGGCACGTTCGAGGTGGCCAATATGCTGCAATACAACAAGGTTGATTATTTGGCTGTTGCTTATATCGACGAAGGCGTGGCCCTGCGGCAGTCGGGCATTACGTTACCCATTGTGATCATAAACCCCGAAGCCTCGGCTTTTGACAAGTTGTACGAATACAAGTTGGAACCGGTAATATACAGCTTTGGCTTGTTTGATGATTTTGTGCAGTTCGCACAGTCGATGGGTATTACTAATTACCCGGTACATATTAAGATAGATACCGGTATGCACCGGCTGGGATTCGAGGGATTTGAGATTGAAATGCTTTGCGATTTCCTTGAGGTAACGAACGCTATGCAGGTAAAATCGGTATTCTCGCACCTGGTGGCAAGCGAGGCTGCCCAGCATGATGAATTTACTTTGAAGCAGATATTGCGGTTTGAAGCTGCATGCAAGCAGATAGAAGAAGTACTCGGCTATACTTTTACCAGGCATATCAGCAATACATCCGGCATTACGCGCTGGCCTGCTGCGCAATATGATATGGTACGACTTGGAATAGGTTTATACGGTGTTGATGCAGCTATAAAGGCAAGTGATAGCGGCCTGCAGCCTATTGCAAGCCTTAAAACAAGCATATCGCAGGTAAAAAAAGTGCTCGCCGGCGAAACCGTAGGTTATAGTCGTAATGGCAGTTTACTAAAGGATGGCAAAATAGCCACGGTACGCATAGGCTATGCCGATGGCTATTTACGCGCATTCGGCAACGGGGTAGGGCGAATGATGGTGCGCGGTGTATTATCGCCTACAGTGGGCAATATTTCAATGGATATGTGCATGATAGATGTAAGCGCCGTGCCCGATGTGCGCGAAGGCGACGAGGTGGTTGTTTTTAATGACGAATTGCGGATAGAAGAACTTGCGACAGAAATAGGCACCATCCCCTATGAAATACTAACAAATGTTTCGCAAAGGGTGAAAAGGGTGTATTTTTATGAATAACTTTTAATCATATGAGGGGCATAAATATTAATATACTTACCAGTGTGATCAAGCAAACAGAATAAAGCCACTATCAATGGGCAACGTACTTAATGCCCCGGTGCAGCAGCGGCTATGGCACCTATGCCTGGTATATTAAGCCTGTTTTTTTCATCTTTTAATTCCTTTAAAGGAATTGGTAATGCTTGTAAAGAAGCATTATTAATAAAACCCGTAATTTGAGTTAAGTCGTTTATAGCTTTTATTCTGATTTTTTCTGTTGTTTTATTTTTATAGGGGTTATAGATTAATAAAAATTCAGTTAATTTTTGGGATATAATTTCAAAGTCATTGGCAGTTTTTTTATGTTTTGCAGACTTTTCAGAAAATTTTAATATCGAAGGTAATGCTGAAAAAACCGCAGCAGATAACGATAGTAAACCAGTTATAATTCTCAATGTATTAAAAGATTTATCATTTTGATTAAATTTAGATAAGGCTGTAAATATTGAAGTACCTACGATAGTAGATAAAATAGCCACTGTAACATTGATATATTTATTATATCGGTCATATTTGTCTGCAAATTTGTAATGCACGTTGTTTTTTAATAACGCTTCCTTTTTTGAATGCAGTGCACTCAATATAATATCCCTTAAATTGTATTCTTCTTTTTCAGATGCAGCTGTCGCAATTGAAGGTGGCTTTGTTTTCATTGTTTTAGGTTTTAAAGGTTTACAAATAACAAAAATTAATTAATATCTGCTATCATTGGTGTTTTCGGTATAACCTCTTTTTTTATGTCATGACGCGAACAACAACACAAGGCCCGAAATTATTGTGGCGTTTGGTTTTGAACGTTTGTAAATCTTTAAATATGCGCCTCACCAACAGGCCTATATCAGCTATTGCATGTAAAAGTATAAATTAGCAATCATTAGTATATAACATATTGCTCATCAATATTAAAAAAGTGTTTGCAGGGTTTTTGTGCTTGAAAAAGCAACATATAGCTAAAGCAACTTATATTTACACTTATCTTGAGTACCTTGATTGATATATACCATGAAAAAGATATTCGGCATACTGCTTAATTATTTTGTTAAGGGGCTATTGATAGTAATGCCGCTGGGCTGTGTTATCTTTTTAATTTACTGGGCGGTTTCGCGTATCGATAATGCGCTGAACCTTAGTAATATATTAATTACCGACAGCAAAGGCAAGGGAATCTATATCCCTGGTTTGGGGATATTGAATGTGCTGCTTATCATTCTTGTGGCAGGCGTATTGGTAACTAACGTTGTTACCGAACCGATAAAACAGTGGTTCAACCGCTGGCTGAACCGTTTGCCGTTATTCAAATTTCTTTACTCATCTATAAAAGACCTCACCGAAGCGTTTGTAGGCGAGGAGAAGAAATTCAATGAGCCGGTTTTGGTAGATGTGAACGAGTTTGGGCTTAAGAAAATAGGCTTCGTGGTTAAAAAAGACCTTTCTGCTATCAATCTACCGGGCGAAGTGGCTGTATATTTCCCCCTTTCATATTCATTTGCCGGGCAGGTGGTTATCATTTCGGCAGACAAAGTACACCCGATAGATAAGAGCGCCGCCGAGGTAATGAAATTCGTTATCTCTGGTGGTGTTAGCGGGCTGGATTAAGCCAGCACCGCCTTTGGTTGTTTGCGCCATAAAATAAATGACGATATTACAGCAACGATAGTTCCCAATGCGCCTATCATCAATACCATTGCCATAAAATTGTACAACGGGTTTTTATATACCGCCATATGTTCCTTCATTTCCTTCACTTTAGCGCTGAAGGCAGCCGGCGAAAGTGTTTTGCGGTACAGATCAGCCTCGTTGCTCATAATGCGCTCATAAAAGTGCGGATCGAGATAAATTACGTAAACCGTTTCTATCAGCGCGTAGGAGAGGGTAGGGATAATAACAATAAGCAGGCCTACCTGCAAAGCTTTTAGCAGTGTTATGGTACCGCCATTAACATTGTCGCGGTAATATCTTATGCCGAAATAAACAAATATCATCGGGCAAATGATACATACCCAGCCCAAATTGCCCTGTAATGCCGGGTCTTGTACTTTTGCAAGGCCGAAGATGAGCCACGCCAGTATAAAAAATATAAGCTCAAAAAGCGCGGCATACCAGCCGTAACGGTAAACAATCTTTTTCATGATCGGTTAAATTTTTGATCAAAGCTAAACGCCACGAGTGTAAATTCCAATAGAATTTGAGTGGTAATGCGCTGTAAATGTGAAAAATACAACTTTAGTAGTAGTGGTTTAACTAACAACGGATAGCTCGCAGGCTTTTCTTATCGCTTCTGTTCGGCGTTCTACACCAAGTTTTTGAAAAATGTTGGATATATGCTTTTTGACCGTACTTTCCGAAATAAAAAGTTTATCAGCGATTTGCTGGTTTGAAAGCCCCTCGTTTATCAATATTAGTATTTCGGCCTCGCGTTTGCTCAGACCTGCCTTTGCTAATCCTGACGGGTTTATAATTGTTGAGTTGGGTTTGCTGATGACTTTGGTGCGTACAAATAATTTCCGGCTTAAAATGATGCCGATCAGCAAAAATAACAGGCTGAAACCGGCTATCCAGGCGTCTTTCCCGTTTCCAAAAGCCGGGCTGTACATATCGGCTGCTTTAAACAGCACCAGCAAAGCGGTAATAAGCAATCCAAAGGCAATTGCAACCTGTTTCATTTTTGTTGTATGCTTTATTGTAAAGTTACATCTTTTTTAAAGCTGCGGTATACCAGTGCTATACTGATAAACATAAGCAAAGCGCCGAGTATATAAGGCGCACCGGGGAAATAAACCGAGGTGTTTTTAAGAGTGAAAAATTTGAACGAATAACCCATTAACACCGGCCCTATTACAAGGCTTAAGCTGGACAGCAGCGACAGTCCGCCCTGTAGCTCACCCTGTTCGCTTGCAGAAAATTTCTTGGTAATAAGCCCCTGGAGTGCAGGGCCTGAAATCCCCCCGAAACAATAGGGGATCATGTAAACATATAGTTGCCAGCCATAGCTTGAAAATGCGATGAGAAACAATCCAAGCGCGTACGAACCCAGGCCAATGAAAATGTTTTTTTTCAGGCCCCATTTCGGTATCAGGTACCGGATGAACCAGCCTTGTATAAAAACCAGCAAAACGCCAATAAAAAGGCCCAGGATGCCAACGCTGGGCAGTGTCCAGTTAAATTTTTCATAAACATAGAATGGTAACTGGTATTCAACCGCTTTCTGGGCAATATAAACCAGCAAAAAAGCTATAGCCAATCCGAACAGCGATGAATATTTGGCCAACTGTTTAAACGAACCGATAGGGTTTGCGCGTTTCCACTCGAATTTGCGGCGGTGTGCTTTGTCAAGCGACTCGGGAAGGACGAAATAACCATAAGCAGCGTTAAGCAAAGCCCCGGCAGCGGCTGCCATAAAAGGAAATTTAATATTGATAGCTCCCAGGAAAGCACCACCTGATACCCCGATAATAAAACCCAGTCCTGACGCGGCACCCACAATACCGAAATTTGCCGCGCGTTTATCGCCTGTGCTAATGTCGGCAATATAGGCCGTACCTGTGGCCATGGTTGCCCCGGTTATGCCTGCAATGGTACGCCCGATGAACAGCCAGAAAACTGTTGGCGCGAAAGCCATAAAAGTATAATCGACGCAAAAACCTAATAGCGAGATCAGTAATACCGGCCGGCGGCCAAAGCGGTCGCTCAGGTTGCCGATAATAGGCGAAAAAAGCACCTGCATGGAGGCATAAATAAAAGTAAGCCAGCCATTGATCTCGGCGGCCCTTGAATTGCCTACATGGGCAAGCTGTTCCAACAGTTTTGGTATAACGGGGATAATAATGGCCAGCCCCATTACATCAATAAATATGGTGACGAAAATGAAGCGGAGCGCCGCAGAAGTTTTAATTTTTGGTTGATTATCCATCCGTTGAAGAAATACTGATAGGGGCCTAATTGTTTTGCGGCGATGTGGGTGAATTCTTTTTAAAACTCCTTATTGCCAGTAATGCACTTAGCAGCATTAATACGGAGCCAATTGCAAAAGGCATTCCCGGGAATTGAAAATAAGGGTTAGGCTGTGTAAAATAATGGAATGCGCCCAGCATAAGCATCGGCCCGAATATTGAGCTTAAACTCATCAGGCTTGTGAGGCCGCCCTGTAATTCGCCCTGCTCGTTAGGCGGTACATTGGCGCTCATATAACCTTGCAGGGCCGGCCCCGCAATACCCCCAAGACAATAGGGTATTAAAAAGGCAAACATCATCCAGCCTTTTGAAGCGAAGGCAAACAAGATCATTCCCAATGCGTATAAAAGCAAGCCGATCCAGATACTACGTTCCTGCCCAATTTTAGGAATAATAATGCGTATTAAGCCGCCCTGAACGCCTGCAACCAGCAAACCTACAACTCCAAGGGAATAGCCTATCATTGATTGTGACCAATTGAATTTATATATGGTATAAAATGTCCAGGTGCTTTGAACAGCTTGCACCGCAAAGTAAACCAGGAACAAAGATAAAGCCAGGCCAATAACCGATTTATATTTTTTTAATTTTAAAAGAGTATCAATAGGATTTGATTTTTTTAATTCAAATGGGCGCCTGTGTTCAAACGATAGTGATTCAGGTAAGATAAAATAGCCGTAGGTAGCATTGAGCAGGGCAAGCACTGCAGCAGCAATAAATGGGTAATGTATATCATAAGCGCTTAAAATTCCGCCAATAACAGGGCCGATTATAAACCCAACGCCAAAAGCCACGCCAACCATCCCAAAATTTGCCGCCCGGTTTTCGGGTGTGCTGATATCGGCGATATAAGCTGAACCGGTGGTAAAGCTCGCGCCTGTCATTCCGGCAATTAAACGGCCTAAAAATAACCACCCGATAGTAGGAGAAAATGCCGAAAGCAAATAATCGATACCGAACCCCAATAATGAACAAAGCAGTACAGGCCGACGCCCGAACCGGTCGCTTAAATTACCAATCAATGGCGAAAAAAGGAATTGGGTGCCCGAATAAGCGACCAGAAGCCATGTTGCATATGGGGCGGCATCGCTTATGCTGACGTGCGTTAAATGCTGGATTAATTTAGGAACAACCGGTATAATAATACCAAAGCCCATCACGTCTATCAGCAGTGTAGCGAATATAAACCCTAAAGCGGCCTGGCGTTTCTGAGGTACAGGTTGATCCATGGGCGCAAAATAGTAAATAAGGTTTAAATTGATGGGAATTTGTGAAGAGATATCAAGCACGTCATTTCAAACAACAAGTTTATACTATGAAACAATATAAAACCCCTGTCATTATAAGTTATAAAATCCGACAAACCCGATCCTGGTGCGAGAATGGGTAGTTATATGACAGAGGCTATTCGGGTCTTAACTGTTCACGCATGAACGTTTGGCGATATGAAAGCTATTGATCTACAGCAGTATTGATGTTCACGGCGTTCACGTATTTTACGTAACTTGCTGTATAATAACAGGTTGAATGTTCACGCCAAAATGCAGCGTTCAGCCTGCATATTGAACACTAAACTGTTCCCCAATGCTGATGCACTTTGGATGTGCTTACTAAAGTTCAGTAAATGGAAGGAGTGATTCTACGGCTCTATCCACAAAACCGAATTGCCGGTATGGTATTGATTATCCTCAAATAATTTATTGCCCGGATCGATCATCCAGTTGCCGTCGACAATAAATTTATATAGGTATTTGCCCGGTTCCAGGTGCAGGCTTATGGTCCACTCATCACCATTGTGCGCCATGGTGTAGCCTTGCTCATCCCACTCATTAAAGGATCCGGATAAGACAATCTTTTTGGCATCGCCGTGTCCTTTTAGTTTGAACACATGTGTAGGTTTTACTGCAACGAACGAGTTTACCTTGCCATCCTCAACAACCTGGCACGGATTAAGCGGGTCCGGGAACCAGTCACCATCCACAATAAAACGGTAATCGTAATTCCCTGCCGGAAGTACCATTGCTATTGCCCAACCATCGGCCGTTTTCTTTAGTTTGATTTTATCGCCCTGCCAGTTGTTAAAATTTCCGGCTACAAAAACCTTTTTTGCATTTTCATGACCATCTAATTTGAAGTAAACCGTTTCGCCTATGCGTAATATGGAGTTGATATTGCCCTGTTCATCTTTCTCGGTTTCGGGGTTTGCCGGGTCGGGCATCCATTTACCATCAACCATAAAACGGTATGAATGTGCCCCTTCATGTAGGTAAACAGGTATTTGCCAAACATCGCCCTTCTTTTCTAAGTAAAGCTCGTCTGTTTGCCATTGGTTAAAGTTGCCGGCTACAATTACGCGGTGCGCGGCACCATAAACTTTCAGCTTAAAAATATAGTTGTACTTATAATAAACGGCATTGTCGTTGTCCGATTCATTGTGAATGTAGTTATTCGGGTCGGTCATCCAGCGGCCGTCGACAATAAACTTATACATCCATGCACCGGCATCCAGTTTTATATCTAACTGCCAGCCGGTGGCTGTTTTGGCCATTTTGCCTTTTAGCGTACTCCAGTCGTTAAACCCACCTGCCAGGAAAACCCTTTTTGCATCCAAAAATCCGGGTAGCGTAAACCGGGTTAAGCCTGATGGCAATTCGTAAACCGAAACGGTAGAGAAATGATTTTCGCCATATAATGCATTGCCCATATAACCCGACTTCATCTTTACCTTTATCATATCGCCGGTTATTACAAACGGGCTTGCCGGAGGGTTGTTTTTTAACTCAATCAGCGGGCGGTTAAACTGCACTACGTTGCCCTCGTGGGCGGTAAGCATCCATCCATCGTTAACAATAGCTGAAAAGTCGCCTTCTGCTACCTTTTTTCCATTTGTATTTTTTATAGCGGCATGTTTCAGTATGCTATCAATATCGTTTACCGGGGAGCTGATATCTATAAGCAAAACAAGGTCATCGCCGGTTGTGATGAGGTTGTTACGGTTTTGCGCACGGGCGATCATACCGCTCATCAGCAGTAATGAGATCATTAAAATATATCGCGCAAGTCCCCTCATGATTATTGGTTACTGTAAATGTACATTGCAAATTCGCTTTTCACGAAATTGATAGAAAAAATGCCCCGTATAAAAAAATCATAACCCAATATGCCGTCGACGGGGTGGTCATAGGCTTTGCCCATTTTTTCAAGGTCGGTTATCAGCACCCGGTTTCGCATAAAATCCCTGCCGCCAATCTGCAGCTCATCAAAACGGGCATACAACACCTCGAAAGTGCTACCGCCAATGCCGGTTAATTTCGCGCGGTTTATGATTTGCATGGTGTTCATAATCTTACGCACGCCATGATAGTCGAGCAGGTTTGTTTCGGCGCCGGTATCAAAAACAAACCACATGCTTTTATCATTCACACTCCCCTTTATAAAAATAATATCATCCGTTATTTTAATGGGTGATTGCATGTACGGGTCTTTAAAAAGTTGTTCGGCGGCGGGGATATTTCCTTTGCTGTCAACTTTCTGTATGTAAAGCACGTTGCTGTTCAGGTCGACCGTTACCGCGAATTTGTTGAACAGCCGTGTGCCAATCAACCCCAGTATTTTTATCCCCCGGCCGTTTTCTATAGATGAAAGGTCGGTAACATCGGCGGTTAAGCGGCTGTAATGCAAATCGAGGATAGAAAAATCATGAACTATTGTGGTGAATGTACCCGCTGCCTCGCCGTTTACGCCGCCTGCCTGCTGGTCGTCTATCTTTGGCGCATCCCTAAAATAAGTAGCATTGAGAACGAGGTAAGGCGCGCCTGTATCCATTACAAAATTGCCTTCGATGGTATCTATCTGCGCTTCAATGATGATCAGGTTGCCGGCTCTTTTTATCGGCACGATGAGCGTTGTAAAATCGCCATAAGGCGCAGGGTCTTCAACGTTTGCCGGGGTTGCATTTTTAAACGTAATACCGCCGATGCTGTACCTGCCTGCGCAAAATGAATTTTGACAGGGGGTGATGAGCAATAAAAGCAAAACCCAAAATAGATATTTGCGCATGGCGATTGTGTATGCCTATAAGACAGCGTGGGCAATGGCTGCGTTACAAAAATTCGCATCCTATGTCATTAATAAATCATGTCACCAACGAATAAGGGAAGGCAGTGCGTGGCGTGAGGAGAAAAGTTTTGTATTGTAATGAGGTATGATAAAAAAGATTTAAGGTATTGCACCTCTTTTTGATTTTTTGCAGAGACGCAAAATTTTGCGTCTCTGCATGGGATTGTTATTTTATTTCCCTGTCGGCGGATTGCCTTTCAACCATCCAACCTGGGTATTCTTTTGGCAGGGCGCTTACTTCGTCGATCTTTTTAAGATCATCTGCTGAAAGCACTATTTCGGTTGATTTGATATTATCATGCAACTGGTCGGCATTTTTTGCGCCGATTATGGTGCTGGTAATGCCTTTTTGCAAACGTACCCAAGCCAACGCGATGGCTGCTGCCGAAACGTTGTATTGCTTGCCTATTTCGCTGATTACATCAATGATGTCGTAGGCTTTTTCTTTGTTTATTGGCGGGAAATCAAATGTGGTGCGCCTTGAACCTTCTATCTTTTCGGTTTCGCGGGTATATTTTCCCGACAGGAAACCACCAGCCAGCGGGCTCCAGGGCATAACAGCCAGGTTTTGGTCGGCGGCTAAGGGCAGTATCTCGCGCTCAATATCGCGGCTTGATAACGAATAATAATATTGCAGGCCGATAAATTTGTTCCAGCCATGTTTTTCGGCAATGCCGATGGCTTTCATCACCATCCAGGCCGGCCAGTTGCAAACGGCTATATAGCGTACTTTGCCGGTAAGCACAATGTCATTCAGCGCCCGAACGGTCTCTTCAATCGGGGTTTTTGGATCGACACCGTGAACATACAGCATATCGATATGATCAAGCTGTAAACGCTGCAGGCTTTCATCAACCGACTGAAAAATATGGAACCGCGACAGGCCAACATAGTTTTTGCCTTCGCCCATACGGCCGCGCACTTTTGTGGCTATCACCAGCTCGTTACGGTTAAGGCCAACGTCTTTTATAGACTGCCCTAATAGTTTTTCCGATTCGCCGTAAGAATAAACATTTGCTGTATCGATAAAATTGATTCCGGAATCGACAACCACTTTCATTAGGTTGTTAACTTCCGTTTGCTGTGTACGGCCAATATTCGACCAAATGCCCGAACCGCCAAAAGTCATAGTGCCAAAGCATATTTCGGACACCACCACGCCGGTGTTCCCTAAAAAATTGTATTTCATAAGTTGTGTGATTTTGTAGATGTAAAAGTAAGGAGAGAATAATGGAATTGTTTTATGGAAAGTCAGGAGAAGGTCAAAAATGGATGTTTGTTAACGTGTACCGTTTGACTCACCTCCATTGGAGTCCTTCGGACCGGTCATCGCTAAGTCGCTTGACCACCCTCTCTGCTGCGCAAAGAGGGTAACTACAGATTAAACGGAAATATTTTGTGGAATTTATGGGTTTTGCCCTCTTTCCGCGCAGCGAAGAGAGGGCCGACTAGCGAAGCGTCGTCGGGGTAAGTCAAAACGGTACACGTTAACAAAGCGTCCCGCAAACTAATAATCACAACCATTGTTATTCACTCATGAACCTCCTCAAAAAACTCGAAAAGATCGGTCGCGACCCTAAAACCACTGCTAAGGCGGTTGGCTTACGCTATGTATCTGATTCAACGCCCGGTTATACGCGCAAAAGGTTGGGAAAAGACTGGAGTTATTATGATGCGGAGGGCAATTTGGTAAAGGATGAAGAACTTGTCCATCGCTTTAACCGGCTGGTTATTCCGCCGGCTTATATCAATGTGTGGATATCGCCCCATGAGAACGGGCACCTGCAATTTACCGGTACCGATGCAGCGGGGCGTAAACAATACCGCTATCACCCGGATTGGAACAAAATTCGCAATCAATCCAAATATCACCGCTTGCAATTATTTGCCGAACACTTGCCGGCTATCCGCAAACAGGTTGATCATGACTTGCTGCGCCATAAGCTCGATCATGAAAAGGTTGTTGCGCTTGTGGTCAGGCTGATGGAGCTAACCAGCATAAGGGTAGGGAATGAGTCGTATAAAAAACTGTATGGTTCGTTTGGGTTGACCACGCTAATGAACAAGCATGTGAAGATTGAAGGTTCGAAACTGAATTTTGAGTTTAAAGGCAAAAAGGGCGTTTTTCATAAAGTATCGCTGCAAAGCAAGCGCCTGGCGAAGCTGGTAAAGCAATGCCGTGACATTCCGGGAAAAGACTTGTTTCAGTATTATAATGAGGACGGCCAGCGGTGCAACATCAGTTCAGGCGATGTAAACGATTACCTGAAGCACATCACCGGCGAGGATTTTACCGCGAAGGATTTCCGTACCTGGGCCGGTAGTGTAAGCGCTTTATATGCTTTTAAAGAGGCGGGTGAATTTGAGAATGTAACGGAATGTCGTAAAAAAATAATAAGTGTGTTAGACGAGGTGGCGGTTAACCTGGGCAATACCCGCACTGTTTGTAAAAAATACTATGTCCATCCAACGGTGATCAAAAGTTACGAGGAAGGCACCATCTTTAATTACATAAAGGAACTGGACGATGACCGCGACGTTAAAGCTGCTGAATTGAACAAAGCCGAAAAGGCCCTGCTGGAAATATTATCGCACGAAAAATTGGCGGAAGCGAGTTAGCGGTATATATTTACCAGTGAATTCATCTGCCAAAAAATGTCTGTTAAAACTACGATAATTACAGGTGCAACTTCAGGTATCGGCAGGGAAACTGCCTTCGCGTTAGCTAAAAAAGATCATGCGCTATGGCTGCTGGTGCGTAATGTGGTGAAGGGCGAAAGGCTTAAGGAAGAGATCGTCGCCCAAACCGGCAATAAAAATATTCATGTAGTAAAATGCGATCTGTCCGACCTGCAAAGTGTTCGCGAAGCTGGAAATGTGCTCAAAGCAGAACTTGAAGCAATAAATATTTTAATAAATAACGCCGGTGGTATTTTTTCCAAACGCGAATTAAACAAAGACGGGTATGAAATGACCTTTGTGACCAATCATCTCGGTCATTTCTTATTGACATTAAGTATAATCCCCCTGCTTGAAAAAGGACGGGCGCGTGTGATCAACGTAAGCTCAATGGCACATAAATGGGGTGAGGCTAATTTCGATGATATACAATGGGAGCAGGCGAAATATTCTCCGTTAAAGGTTTACGGTATGTCGAAGTTATACAACCTGTATTTTACCAAAGCGCTGGCCGAAAAATATGCCGATAAGGGCATTACATCATTCGCGGTGCATCCGGGTGTAGTAGGCACAAATTTTGGTGCAGGGCTTGGCAAAATAGTTAAATTATTGCTGCCGCTTGCCCTGCCGTTTATGATCTCGTCCGAAAAAGGCGCGCAAACCAGCATTTACCTCGCTACCGAACCGGGTATGGAAGCCAAAAGCAGCCAGTATTTTGCAAAATGCAGATTGACCAGATCGTCGGTACTTTCGTGGAGTGAGGATAACAGGAATAAGCTGTGGGATATTAGTAAGAAATTGGTAAAGAAGTATTTGGATTGAAAAAAAGCAGGATGTCACATCTTCTGAATATATCGAACCATGGTTTCGCCATTGAAAATAATATCTACACGGAGAAGGAGATTAAAGAAATTATTTCGGCGATAGAAACAGTCGACCAATCAAAAAAATCTTTTCGTAAATCAACGGATTTATTCGCAATCCGTAAGTTTTTGAATGAAATACCTGCTGTTAAAAGTTTAATCTTCAATCGCAAAATGAAAGCACTGATCACTGAAGTTTTTGGTGACGGTTATTTTATAGTTAAATCGATATATTTTGATAAGCCTGAGCAATCCAACTGGTTTGTTTCCAGGCATCAGGACCTTACCATTGCAGTTGACAAAAAAATAGATATTGAAGGTTTCGGGTCCTGGACAAAAAAGATAGACAGCTTTGCTGTTCAACCGCCTGTCGATATTTTACAGGATAATTTTACCATAAGGATACATCTTGATGATACTGATGATAAAAACGGTGCTTTGAAAGTAATTCCCGGGTCTCACCTCAAAAATATCCATCTTGCAGAACAAGTTAACATAGAAGAAGAAAGGGATGTCGTTTGTAATGTAAAAGCAGGAGGTGCGATGATTATGAGGCCTCTTTTAATGCATTCATCAGAAAGATCAACTTCAAATAAAGGGAGAAGAGTAATTCATATTGAATTCAGCAGGAAGGAATTGCCTGTTGAAATTAATTGGGCTGAAAAAGAGGCTTATTAAAAATTACCACTGGCGATAATGTGATGATTTTCATTGATTACAGGTTATTTCTTTATCGTTCCATAGTTGATCCCTGCATCAATAAAAAACTTTTTTAGTAGGTCGTATTTTTGATTACAGAGCGTTCCAACGGTTATATCACCCTTTGGAGATTCGGCACGCAAACACTCAAAGCAAATTACCAGGTAGTCGAAAACTTTTCCATTTTTATCATAAAAAATCAATGCATTTCGTGGATTAAAGCACTGTGCACCGAAGTCAGTAACGTCAATACCTGGACATTTATACGTTGCATTGAATATGATATTGGTTAACCGGCTAATTTGTAATTTATTAAGTGCAATTGTTTCGACTAAAGAACTGGGATTTAAAATGCCATCGGTTATATGTAACCCCGATTTAAGTGTGTCAATGTAAGGCATTATATTCTTGCCGGCAACATCATAAATTGGCTCATACATTTCTTGCAAAGGGTAAGAAACAGCTAGTATTTTCACCGCTTTTGAAAAAGGATAACGTTTTAAGCGTTGTGAAAGGGAATATTTGCTTGTGAATATGCAATCAGAAAAAGCTATCTCAGCTGACGAGAGCGGCGGCGGTGGTTGTAATTTTCTTTTAATTTTGCTGCCACTCTTTATTGTATCTGATTTTGAATAGTTATAGGCGTAGCTTTTGCCTTTAGAAAATGTAGCTTCATAAAGATGAAAAAATATAACAGCTATAAATATGACCTTTATAATTTTCATTTGTAAAAATGCGATTGATCAAACTAATCTACAAAAAATAACTATATGCGCATCACACTCATAGGTTCAGGCAATGTGGCAACCCACTTAGGCGCGGCTTTTAAAAACGCGGGCCATCGCATGGTGCAGGTTTACAGTCGTAATGAGCAAAATGCCGCGTTGCTGGCTTATCATATCGGAGCGGAGGCCATTGACGAACTGGATAATATCAATACCGAAACTGATATTTTCATCATATCCGTAAGCGACGATGCCATAGCCGGTATTGCCGGGCAACTGGCGCAGTATGATAAGCTTATTGCCCATACTTCAGGTGCGACTGACTTGTATACTTTACTGGCTTTTACCGATAAGGCCGGCGTTTTTTACCCGCTGCAAACCTTCAGTAAGACAAAGGAAGTAGATTTCCGTGCTGTGCCTGTTTGTATCGAAGGCGCAGATGAAAGCATCGCCCAAACTTTAACGGAGCTTGCTCAAACCATCAGTAATAACGTTTATCCCATCAGTTCAGCACAGCGCAAAACACTGCATTTGGCGGCTGTTTTTGCCTGTAATTTTCCAAATTACTTGTATGGAGTGGCGCAGGAACTGTTATCAGCGCAAAGTATCCGGTTCGACTTATTGCGGCCGCTTATTTTGGAAACCGCCGAAAAAGTTCAGCAACAGTTCCCGGCAGATGTGCAAACCGGCCCGGCCGTACGCAAGGATGCAAAAACTATCGATGCACACCTTCAACAGCTGAAAGGTGAGCCCGAACTTGAGCAATTATACCGGCTACTCAGTCAGGGTATTATCAAAATGGCGAATTCAAAACACGGTTCGTAAGTTATTTTGCTACTTTTGCCCCAATGGATATTTTTAAAGTTAAAATAAACTTTGAGGAAGGGCAGGAGCCAATAGAATTGCCGATAGCCGAAGGCGAATCGGTATTGGATGTTTGCCTGGAGAACGGTATTGAACTACAACATAATTGCGGTGGCGTATGCGGCTGCAGTACTTGTCATATTTACGTGAACAAGGGTATGGACAACATACAGGAAATATCTGATAAGGAAGAGGATTTTATTGATCGCGCAGTTAATCCGCGAATTAATTCCCGCCTGGGTTGCCAGTGCGTGATAATAGACGGCGATATTGAAGTAACTTTGCCTGATCAGTCGGATTTTATGGGCCATTAATGGGGATTACACCGATTAGTTTATGATTTCACCGATTTAAAATTTTGATTACACCGATATAAAATGGCTGACGATAAAAAATTTGCTTTACCCATACACTGGAACGATCACGAGGATATTGCCATTGAGCTTTACGAAAAGTTTGGCGATGACTTTGACGAATCGAAAATATACCGCATCCGCTTTACCGACTTGCTGGAGTGGATTTTAACGCTGCCCAACTTTGCCGGTACCCGTGAGCAATCTACCGAAGGCCACCTCGAACAGATCCAATCTGCCTGGGTGTACGAGTGGAGGGATAATCAATAGTTCAGAGATTGGAGATCAGTGATTAGAGATTAGGAAATCTTAAATCGGTGTAATCAAAAAATCAAAATCAGTGAATCCTGTAATAATCGGTGAAATCATAAACTAATCGGTGTAATCACAAAAAATGGAATCATTTCTTACTAAACTAAAAGATATAACCACCTTCATTTTTGATGTAGACGGTGTGCTGACTGATGGCTCGGTTTATGTTACCGAGAACGGTGAGCAAAGCCGTGCTTTCAACATTAAGGATGGCTACGCTATACAACTGGCTGTTAAATGCGGTTATACGGTTTGTGCCATATCGGGCAGCCGTTCAAAAAGCGCCGTTTACCGTTTGAATAGTCTTGGTGTTACCGATGTGTACATGGGTACCCGCGCAAAGGCCGAGCGTTTTAAAATATTCCTGGAAGAAAAAACTATTGCCGCCGGAAATGTGCTGTTTATGGGCGATGATATCCCCGACCTCGGCGCTATGAAGCTGGCCGGCTTGCCGGTTTGCCCCGCCGATGCGGTTGAAGAAATTAAAGCCGTTAGCCTATATGTTTCGCCATATCCCGGAGGCAAAGGCTGCGCCCGCGACATAATAGAGAAAGTGCTGAAAGTACAGGGCAAATGGATGAGCGAAGAGGCGTATAGTTGGTGACGTTCCGTCAGTTCATGGTCGATGGTTCATAGATCATAGCTGAATTTTACTTTTACTATGAACCATGAACTATGAACCATCATCAAAAAAAAATCATCCTCGCCTCCAAATCTCCGCGCCGGCAGGAGTTACTGCGGCTAATGGATATTGATTTCAGGGTGGTGTTGAAGGATGTGGATGAATCTTACCCCACCGGATTGACACCTGAAGAAGTTGCGGTTTACATAGCTACTAAAAAAGCCGAAGCATTTGACGAAGATATAACTGATGAGGTGGTGCTTACCGCCGATACCATTGTAGTTATTGACGACCTGATATTAGGCAAGCCCGAAACGGAAGCACATGCCGTTGAGATGCTGAAAATGATCTCGGGCCGGGTACACAAAGTGATTACCGGTGTATGCATTTTACACAATGGCCAGTACAACAAGTTTTTTGATGTTTCAGAAGTTTTCTTCCGCAAATTGACGGATGAGGAGATTGTCAGTTATGTTGAGCAATACAAGCCCCTTGATAAAGCCGGCTCATACGGCATACAGGAAAGGATAGGGCTTATCGGTATTGAGCGCATCAATGGGTCATATACCAATGTGGTTGGTTTGCCTACGGAGAAGGTGTACCAGCAACTCAAAAATCTATAAACACTAATTTTTCGAATTATATCGAATTTCACTAATTGTTAAACTCAAATCGTTAGACGAATTTGGCCCTTCACGATCGCAGCTTAAATTCGTATCATTCGATACAATTCGTGAAATTAGTGCCTTAATTTAAGTGGTGTAGCCTAATATCTTCAGTACCTGCTTACTATTTTGTTCCTCACCGAAAACTTCAAAATTGAATGTTTCATCGCGGTTGCGGCGGATGATCACGTGTTTGGGTGATGGCAGCAGGCAATGGTGAATACCGCCATAACCACTTAGCACTTCTTGGTAAGCACCTGTATTAAAGAAGCCTACATATTGCACTTTACGCGTTTTGGGCATAAATACGCTGTTCATATGCGCTTCCTGGTTGTAATAATCCTGGCCGTCACAGGTAATGCCGCCGAGGTTTACACGCTCATATTCGCTGTCCCAGTTGTTGATGGGCAGCAAAATGTATTTTTGGTTCAGGGCCCATACATCAGGCAGGTTGGTAATGAACGAGCCATCCAGCATCAGCCATTTTTCACGGTCGTTCTGCTGTTTGCGACCTAATACTTTATACAATATGCCCGATGCCTCGGCAACGGTGTATTTGCCAAATTCGGTAATGATATCCGGTTCTTCGGTGTCGTTATCGGCGCAAATTTCCTTGATACGGCTTACGATCTCGTTAATCATATACTCGTAATCAAAATCAAATACCAGCGAATCTTTAAAAGGCATTCCGCCGCCGATGTCGAGCGTATCCAGGTGCGGGTTTATTTTCTTGAATTTGCAATACAGCGTAACATATTTCTCCAACTCATTCCAGTAATAAGGTGTATCCGAAATACCGGAGTTGATGAAGAAATGCAGCAGCTTAACCCTGAAGTTAGGGTTGCCTTCTATTTTATTATAATAAAAATCGATGATGTCTTCCATTCGTACACCCAAACGCGAGGTATAAAACTGCGAATCAGGCTGTTCTTCCGCCGCTATACGGATGCCGAGGTTGCAGGGAACATCCATTTCGATTTCATCATCGTACAGGTTAAACTCCTCTTTATTATCCAATACCGGGATGATGTTTTTAAAGCCATCATGCAGCATATCTATAATATAGGTTTTATACTGGAATGTTTTAAAACCGTTGCAGATAACAGTAATATCCTTGCTCACCGCGCCCTTCTTTTCCAACGCATCTATCATCGGCATATCAAAAGCTGACGAGGTTTCGAGGTGTATCTCGTTTTTCAATGCTTCCTCAACAATATGCCTGAAGTGTGAGCTTTTGGTGCAGTAGCAATATTTATAGCTGCCGCGATAATTGTTTTTAATGATCGCCTGCTGGAACAGCAGTTTCGCTTGTTGGATTTTTTTTGAAATAATAGGGATATAGGTAAAACGCAGCGGCGTACCGTACGTTTCTATCATTTCCATTAAATTCAGATCATGAAAATATAATTCATCATCTATGATCTCAAAACCTTCCTGCGGGAAGCCAACACTAAGGTCAAGAAACTCCTGGTAACTCTGCATTTATTATAATTTTCGCAAAAATGTAATTTTCAAATGGATTATTTATGAAAATTTTATAGTGGGAGTGTAATTATTTTATTAGTTTATATACCATTGACGATAGATCATAGCTATTCAAACAAAAAGCGCCATGGACGATGGTCTATTGTCTATGGACCAACAGGCAAATGCACCTCCGCCATCATGCACCGTGCGCTGCCGCCGCCATTCTTTTCAATAGTGTCGATGTCGCTAAAAACCAGTTTTCCATATTTAGATAAGGTATCTATCTGCTCGTTGTTTAACGACCTATAGGCCGTTTTTGACATCACGACCAAACCCTTCCCGGCTTTATTCTGCACTTCCAACATGTTCCCCGCAAACTGGTTCATCTGCTCAAAGGATATATCTATAATTTCCTTATGTGTTGCCTTGACGGATTCTGTCAAAACGATACGCTCGTGCGGGTCGGCAATGCTCTCTAAACAAATCACTGCGAATTTGCTGCCGATGCACATCATCACATTGGTATGGTAAATGGCCTTGCCTTTTTCGTCAACTGCATCGAAACAAACAGCCGTATACCCACTTTGCTGACAAAAAATGTCCAGAACTTTTTTGTCAGTGCGTGGTGAGAGACAGGCGTAGGCAATTTTATTGTCCCTGTCTAAAACCATGCTGCCCGTTCCTTCCAAAAATTTATGCTCCAATTCAAAGCGACTCAAGTCGATAATATGGTGAACTTTAAAATTATCTTCAAGACTATTGATAATGTCTTCCCGTCGCTCCAACCTGCGGTTCTCTGCCTGCATCGGGTACAGGAAAACATTGCCATCATTATGAAATGAAACCCAGTTATTTGGGAAAATAGAATCTGGCGTATAATGCTCCGGTGTATCATCAATAATGATCACATCAACACCGTTGGACTTTAACACGGTTACAAAATTGTTAAACTCATTAAGCGCCTTAGCCTGTATTTCCTGCTGGTTGGTTTTATCTTTTTGCTGAAAGGCATTGCTTGCAGCCGTTTCTTCATTATAGCCGAAATTCACCGGCCGGATCATGAGGATGTGGGTTGTAGTTTGCATATAGTTCATAGTTGATGGATCATAGTTCATAGTAAAGCCGCTCATGGCAATGAACCATGAACTATCAACCATGAACTAAAGAATGGCATCCCGTTGCAGCGGCATACTCATACAATGAAACCCGCCGCGCGCCCTTGAAAGCTCGGCAGATGGCATCAGTATCAGTGTGTCCTGCATTTTTTGCGGGTCGGTTTTGCCGGTTTCAAATTGCTCCAGCAGGTCGGTAACTTTAACTACTGCAAAGCCATTTTGTTTAAAGGCCTCAACGGTTTTATCATTGCGGTCGTAGCCCAAAACAACGCCTTCCCTTACAGCCAGCAAGTTGCACGAATCCGTCCATTGTTCGCGCGAATCATACGGAAATGCCTTATTACCCGAGTAAATGAACTTTGTTTTTTCCGTACTTTGCAGGTCACGTTCGCTAATGTTCGCCAGCAAATCTTCAAGGCATTCGAATTTCTTTGGTTTTTTACCATTTCTGAACTGGATGATCTCCACTTTTTCCTTCGATTTTTTATCCGCAAACCAGGCTATCGGTTCTTTATCTTCGGCAGGAGTCTCACCGCTGGCCAATGATCCCAGCAAAACCCATACATTGCGTTTTACCTGTGTAAAAATGGTATCAATATGCATATAATCGCGTTTATGCGGGATTTTTACCACAGTTACTTTGTCGACCACGTTATTGGCGAACAATAACTTTATGGCCTCATTGGCGCCACTGGTCGAAGTGCGTTCGCTGCACCCGATGATGAGATGACAAGGACTTACCATCATCACATCGCCGCCCTCAAGTGTGGTACGGTCGGCGCTATCATCGCCGGGGCGCAAAAAATGTTGCATGCTTTCGGGTATTTCCAAAACTTTGTCCCGGTAATTGGCAAACAGAGGATGGTTGAAAAATATATACCGCATGATCAAGGTCTCACGCGCACGGGCTTTTTTAGCCGGTTTATTTAGCAGGATGTGATTGTTTATAGTGATGCCCACGTCCCTCGAAAAAATGAGGTTAGGAATAGGCGCGAAGATCATTTCATCCTTAACAAGCGTGCCGGATATAAATATTTTGGCCAGCTCAACAGGGTCGGTATCGCTTAACTGCTGTTGTAGGCGATAGCTACAGCTTTCAATGGCACAAACCGATGCTACCAGCTTTTCGCGAATGTCCTTTTCTTCCAGTATATCGGCCAGCAAGGTTTGTATTTCAATAACCTTGTCTGAGGAATGAAAATCCTTGTTATCAGGCTTAAAAAAAGCGCGTTTATTAGCCGGGTCATCAATTTTATCCAGCTTGCCTTTTATCTTATCCGGATCAAGGAAATACATCATCAGCTTTACATAATGATCGTATTCGTTCTTGCGGGCGGTATCCAAATGCACAATATCTTCAAACAACCAGTCTTGTGCTTTTGAGGGCACAACTTTGCCAATGCCGCTGTCGGGACTATGAATGAGCAGGCTGCGCAGGGTGCCTATCTCGGAGGTAACTTCTAACTTAAAATCTTTGTTTTTTAGCTTCATAAAGTAAGATACAAGGCAAATCTATGTTTTTTTTGTTCATAGATCATAGTTGATAGTTCATAGCAAAATTAAAATTCATGGAGCATGAGTGTAACACTACCATGAACTATCAACTATGAACCATGAACTAATTGTAGTAATTTTGCACGATGAATTTTATTACCCAAGCCGCCGTTAAAGCGGTTAAACATTTATACAATACTGATATTACCGACGTCGAAATTAGTTTGCAGGAAACGCGTAAGGAATTTGAAGGTCAAGTTACTATCGTTACTTTCCCGCTTACTAAGTTTTCCCGTAAATCACCTGAACAAACCGGGAACGAGATAGGGGATTTTTTAAAGAACGAACTGAAAGAAGTAGCCGGGTTTAACGTAATAAAAGGCTTCCTGAATATTTCCATAACTGATGGTTATTGGATTAGCCAATTGCATAACGAAATATTGCCGGACGATTTTGCTGTATTCGCACCGAATGGTAAAAAGGTGATGGTTGAATATTCATCGCCAAATACCAACAAACCGCTGCATTTGGGCCATGTGCGTAATAATTTACTGGGATACTCCATTTCGCAAATTCTTGATGCTGCGGGATATGAAGTAATAAAAGCCAATTTGGTAAATGATCGTGGTATACACATTTGCAAATCCATGCTGGCCTGGCAATTGTTCGGGAATGGTGAAACACCGGAATCGACGGGTGAAAAAGGCGATCATTTGGTGGGCAAATATTACGTGATATTCGATAAGGAATATAAAAAGGAAATTGAGTTTTTAAGGTCAGAGGGCCAAACCGAGGAAGAAGCCAAAAAGAACGCTCCGCTGATAAAACAGGCTCAGGAAATGCTCCAGAAATGGGAAGCTGGCGATGAAGAAATCCTTAATCTCTGGAGAACCATGAATACCTGGGTGTATGATGGATTTGGCAAAACCTATCACGCACTTGGGGTTAATTTTGATAAATTTTATTACGAATCGAATACCTATTTGTTGGGTAAAGATATTGTAGAAGAAGGCCTGGAGAAAGGCGTGTTTTTCAAAAAAGATGATGGTTCTGTTTGGATAGACTTGACTCCCGATGGGCTGGATGAGAAACTCGTTCGCCGTTCAGACGGTACTTCAGTATATATGACCCAGGACTTGGGCACCGCTCAATTGAAATATGATGACTTCCAAATGGATGAATCTATCTATGTGGTGGGCAATGAGCAGGATTACCATTTTAAGGTACTATTCCTCATCCTGCAAAAGCTGGGCAAGATATGGGCGAAGGGATTGTTACATTTATCATATGGGATGGTCGACCTGCCGTCGGGCAAAATGAAATCCCGTGAAGGAACGGTAGTGGATGCCGACGACCTGGTAGCCGAAATGGAGCAAACCGCCAAAGAACAAACCGAGCAATTGGGCAAGGTTGATGCTTTTGACGAGGATGAGAAGCTGGAACTGTACCACACCATCGGCATGGGCGCGCTGAAATATTTCCTGCTGAAAGTAGATCCTAAAAAGCGCTTGTTGTTCGATCCAAATGAATCGGTAGATTTCCAGGGGCATACCGGGCCGTTTATCCAGTACACTCATGCGCGTATCAAATCTGTTTTGAGCAGGGCGGCTGTTGATTACAGTGGTGAATTAGAAATAAAAGAATTATCACCTGTTGAGCGTGACCTCATTGTTATTTTAACACAATTCCCAATGATTATACAAGAAGCTGCATTAGCTTACAGCCCGGCGGTAATAGCTAATTACGTTTATGAACTGGCCAAGGCTTACAATAAGTTTTACCACGAAAAATCGATATTACAAGCTGAGGATGAGTTGCTGATGAAATTCAGGCTGCAATTATCAGCCGCGTCGGCAAAAGTGATAAGTAAAGGGATGAATTTGCTGGGCATAAATGTGCCGGAGAGAATGTAGTTTTGAGTGGCAGTAGCACTTGATATTTACTGCCACTGCCACTCAAAACCGCAATTATTTTATTGCCAGTGGCCCCTGTGCCAGGCATAACCGCGCGGCCCACGGTACCAGTTCCCGGCTACCCATGCACGACCGCCACGTGGACGTGCCCAGTGGCCTGGTTGATGCACATACGCGCCGCCACTCCAAACCCAATCGCCTTCTATCCATACTGCACCCGGATATGGCGCGGCAGGCCTTACGTAAACAACATCAGCGGGCTGGGCTTGTACATAATACTCGCCCGCACATGATGTTAAAAACAGGGAACCTGCCAAAGCTGCCAGTATACCCAATTTTGATAATGTTTTCATATGTATAGTGTTTATAAATAATATCTATTGACAAACCAATACATAAAAAGTTTAAATATTATTTTACAATAAACTTATCAGCCACTATTAATTCCTTATTGCCTGCTGTATATTTATAAAATCCGCTGCCCGATTTTACGCCTAAATGCCCGGCAGTTACCATATTTACTAAAAGCGGACAGGGTGCATATTTTTGATTGCCAAAGCCATTATATAATACATTTAAAATAGCCAGGCATACATCCAATCCTATAAAATCGGCCAGTTGTAATGGGCCCATCGGGTGCGCCATACCTAATTTCATTACTGTATCAATTTCATTTACGCCGGCAACACCCTCATGCAGCGTATAAATGGCCTCATTTATCATCGGCATTAAAATACGGTTGGCCACAAAGCCCGGGTAATCGTTTGCTTCAATAGGTATTTTATCCAGTTGGCGGGATAATTCCATCACCTTCGCGGTAACTTCGCCGGTTGTGGCATAACCGCGTATCACTTCCACCAGTTTCATCACCGGCACCGGGTTCATAAAATGCATGCCGATAACATTGCCCGGATTTTTTGTTACCGATGCTATTTGTGTTATTGATATTGAAGATGTATTCGAAGCTAAAATGGTATTATCGCTGCAAAAACCGCTTAAATCTCTGAATATATTGAGCTTAATCTCCCGGTTCTCGGTTGCTGCCTCTATTACCAGTTCAGCATTTGCAATTGCTGTTTTAAGATCGGTATAGGTTTTGATATTGCTTAAAGTGGCTGATTTTACCTGTTCATCTATCGCACCTTTTTTTATTTGCCTGTCGAGGTTGGCGGTTATGGTTTGAATAGCCCGGTTCAAAGCCTCATGGCTGACATCAACCAGCGAAACATTGAAACCATGCTGCGCAAATGTATGCGCAATGCCGTTGCCCATAGTGCCCGAACCGATAATGGTAATGTGTTTCATAAAAATGAGGTTATAATTATGCTAAGTTGAAGGAAATAATCCATCCGGCAAAATTTGACGAATGTTTACAGGCTGATAGCGCTACCGGCGTTAATTATGGCCTGCTTATCCAGTACTTTAAACTCCGGAATATACCCCAGTAGTTTTACGCCGGTATAATTTAAAATATAGTTTTCCGAGCTGGGATTCCTCTCGCCATTAAATATTATGCCTTTTATATTAATGTTATATTGTTTTAATACGGATATAGATAATAGGGTATGATTAATACTTCCCAAATAGTTTTGAGAGACCAATGCTACTTCAATATTAAGCTGTTTCATAAGGTCGATCATCAAAAAACTATCATTCAAAGGCACCATTAAACCGCCTGCACCTTCAATAATTAACCGGTTGTCGGTTTGCGGGATGATAAATTTGGCGGGATCAATTTCAATGCCGTCAATAGCGGCAGATTTATGTGGTGAGAACGGCTGGGTTAACCGATAAGTTTCCGGGTGAAAAACAGTAACGGGATTTGATACCAGGCTTTTTACTTTCATGGTATCGCTGTTATCCAAATCGCCGGATTGGACGGGTTTCCAGTAGTCGGCTTTCAGTTTTTCGGTCAGTACTGCCGAAACGATGGTTTTTCCAATCCCTGTTCCTATCCCGGTTACAAATAATGGCTTTTCAGGCATGTATAAATTTGTTTATGGCTTTAATAAGCCGGTTGATTTCTTCGTTGGTGTTGAATGTGTGCAGGCAAACCCGTATGCGTTCCGTTCCCTGTGCTACCGTGGGGCTTAAAATAGCCCGTATGTCAAAACCTGATCTTTGCAAATGTGCGGCAGTTTCTTTTGCTTTTTCATTACTTTTTAGTACGATGCACTGTATCGGGCTGTCACTTTTAAGCAGGGGATAGGTGCTATTTTGGATAATCTCCCGTTTAAATAAAGTAATTTTTTGGCGCAGGGCATTAACCTGTTCATCCGAGCGTTCCAATAACTGGTAAGCCATCCTAACCGAAGCAGTTTGATGAGTCGGCGCAGCCGTAGTATAAATAAAAGAACGCGCGAAGTTGATAAGGTACTCCCTTAATAAAGTACTGCCTAATACGATTGCGCCATGACAACCTAAGCCTTTGCCGAAAGTGATGAGCCTGGCAAATACCCGATTTTCAAGCCCTAATTCACTTATCATCCCTCTTTTGTATACGCCTATCGCATGCGCTTCGTCAACAATTAAATGCGCGTTATATTTTTCGGTTAGTTCCAATATTTCTTTGACCGGTGGCGTGTCGCCATCCATTGAATAAACACTCTCAATGGCTACATAACAATTGCCTTTGGCTTGTTTTAGCTTATCCTCAAGGCTGTTGAGATCGTTATGTTTGAAATTGTATTTATTGGCAAAACTCAGGCGCGAGCCGTCAATAATGGAGGCGTGGATCAACTCATCGGTTATAATGGTATCACCGCGCTGTGGAACGGATGAGAATAGGCCCAGGTTAGCATCATAACCCGAATTAAATAGCAATCCTGCATCAGCATTATGAAAAACGGCAATTTCATTTTCCACCAGTTCGGTATAGCTGGAATTACCCGATATGAGCCTCGAACCAGTTGAGCCATTTAAGGCATGCAGCAATGTTTTGAGCTCCTCGTCAATTTTCTTTTTTAATATAGATGAACGCGCAAAGCCGAGATAGTCATTCGAACAAAAATCCAGCAGCGAATTTTCGGGCTTAAGTTTTCTGTAAGCACCGGCAACCTTCCGTTCTTCGAGTTTTTTTAGCAGGTGTTCGTCAGATGCTTTCAATACAGATAAGATAAATTTCCGCTAAAATAAAGAAAGCGCCCTGATATTATCAAAGCGCTTTCAAAACGTTTAGTTTGCAGTTGATGGTTAGTTACCACCGCCGCCGCCACCACCGCCTTGTTGCATCCTCTGCATACGTTCCTGTTGGATTTTGTCGTAAGCAGCTGCCTGGTCGGGTGTTAAAATTGCTTTAACCTGGTCGTTAGTGGTTTTCATTAAAGGCATCATTGCCGTACGCATAGCATCACGGTCACCGTTTGCAGCAGTCCTGATACTATCCATTTTGGTGCGTTGCGCTTTGTAAATGTCGGTTATTTTGGCTGTTTGGTCATCAGTAAGCTTAAGTTGCGTTTGCAAAGCTTTTGCCCTGTCTTCGGCACTCATTCTGCCGCCGCCGCCTTGTGCGCGGGTAATAGCTGTAAATCCTATAAGGAAACAGCACATTAACAATAATTTTTTCATTTTTTGAATTTTTTAGTTTTTTACGTTTTAATAGACAATAGGATAAAGATAGGCCGTTATGGTTTAATAACAACCGTGTAACTTAATTGTTATGTTTGGTGAGTAGTTGATTAAGTTGATTGGGTGAGTGGTTGTTTTGGTTAGTGATTGGTTGATTAAGTGAGTGGTTATTTAAAACTATTCTCCACTCACTTAATCAACTACTCACTAATTCGACTTCAACCCTGCTATGGAGCGCTGCATCTGGGCCATCATTGCGGTGAGGCTTTCCATGGTTGGCTCGGGTGTTGGCTCAGGCAGGTGGGTAGAGATATAGCCCTTACCTTTCCAAATTTCCAGCACATCTTCGCCGTTTATTTCATATGGCTCATACACCGGGTTGTCAGATAACAGCTTCAGTTTTTTATTTTCCCTGAATTTATTGCCGATACGTTTATAGACTACACCATCACTTTTGGAAACGATAACATAGGTCTCGCCCGATTTTACATCAGCCCAATTCTCTACATATTCACCTATAATAACGGTGCCCGATACCAGCGGCAGCATCGAATCGCCTTTGATTTCAAAGGCACGAAAGGTGCCCTGTTTAAACATGGGCAGGTAGAACTTTGGCAGCGCAGCCACATATTCCGGATCTGCATAGCCGTTTAAATACCCGGCACTGGCTTTTACCGGCACCATCTCAATATTCTCGGCACCATCTTTATCAATCGATATACTTAATATGCGCAAATTGCCCTTTGGTTTGGGCTGCCATTTTTCATTAATGGTCTCTTTAATAAAATCATCAATGCTGATATCAAAAAATGCTGCTATTGTTTTTAGCAAATCGTACTTGGGTTCGGCTCGTTCTTCTTCGTAAGCACCTACCAGCGAACGTTTGATACCTACCTGATCAGCAAACTGTTGCTGTGTTAAACCTCTTTTTTTCCGGAGAAATTTAATATTTGATGAAATAATTGACATAAAATTTGGAATTGCTAATTTTATTAGTAATTTTATGCTCATAAAGTTAGTAATTATTTTTTAAACACCAAATTTTAATTCAAATGAAACGGTTTATTTATATTATAACAGACAGAAACAGGAACAATTTACACGTTGGCTTATGCTCGGACCTGCTGAAGACCTTGCAGTTTTATAAGGAGATGCCAACCTTGTTTTTCGATAATTCGAAACAGTTAAACCGTTTGGTTTATTTTGAGGAAATCAATACTGAAGAGCAGGCAATGGAAAGGTTTAAACAGGTGAGTACTTATACCCGCCCACAAAAAGAAAAAATGATCAGACCTGTTAACCCGGATTGGATAGATCTGACCATTGGTTTGACTTATGAAAACAATGTGCGTACCAGGCCGCAAATGCGCCCGTCGCTGAGTAATTTAAGGAAAGCGGTTATTTCGATTTAACGAATACCAGTGCGCCCGAGTTCATGCAATAGCGTTTGCCGCCGCGTTCTGCAGGGCCGTCATCAAATACATGGCCCAAGTGCAGGCCTGTGCTTCTTTCTATCACCTCGTCGCGTACCATACCATCGCTTCTGTCGGTAACAATTTCTATTTTGCTCATATCAGCCGGTTTTACAAAGCTTGGCCAGCCGGTACCGCTATCGAATTTATCATCCGAAGTAAATAATACATCGCCGGTTGCGGCGCTTTTGTAAACGCCTTTCTGGAAATTTTCATCATAAGCATTGTGGAACGGCGACTCGGTGCCTCTTTCAACCATAATGTAATATTGATTAGGCGTAAGTATTTTTTTCCACTCTGCATCAGTTTTGGCTTTTGGCCTTTTAACATTGTTCTGGGCATTGCTCTGGCAACCGAATAATGCAAACGCGCTTATCAATAATAGCGCTAAGATCGATCTTTTCATTTCTATGTCTTTTGTTTAATTAATTACGTTTTTGATGTGACCTTGCACATCTTTTGCTTTGTATAAAATTACGTAATAACCTTACAGGAGGATTGTCATAATTCGGTTAGTTTAACCTGGATGTTTTAAGGGAAACAGGGGTGAAGTTATAATATCCAATATCCCATTTTTGCCCTGGATGTCAAACATGCTGATTATGCTTTGTTCACCATTCATGTCTGTTAATACAATATTACGGTTTGCATCAATGGTTGCGGTGAGTGTACTGCCAGATAGCGTAGTTAAAATAGCCTGACCATTATTTTTACGTATTAAGGCTGATATATCTTTTGAAGTGAACCTTCCCAGAACGATATAACATTTTAACAAATTCGCCAACTGCCATTTAGTGGTAGGTTTACTAAGCGAATCATAAATCGCCTCATGCATTTTAGCGATAGCATTATTATCTGGTGCAAATAAGGTAACAAGGCCTTTGCTTTTTATAGTATCGGTAAGGCCGGAATAATTTAGTAATGAAACAAACTTACTCAACTGTTTTATTTGTGATGCGATTTCAAAAACATCATCTGTCGACCTGATTTGAACACCATCAATCCATCGTTTTACCGTATCTGTTTTTTGCGCAGAAACAAACAGGCAACTCAAGCCCAATACAAAAATTAAAATCAGTCTTTTCATAAGTATGTGCTAATAAACCCAGGGAAATTGTTTTTTAAATTTAAAAATACCGAACGTTCAATATTTCGGCTGAAGCCTCGACTACCCGATAAACTATACCGTTGGCTAAAGCCAAACGGCAATGAATTTTATAATTGCCGCCCCATTTATGGGGCGGGTAACTGTTAAAATCGCATGGGCTTTAGCCAAATAATCGCCGAAGCGTTTAAAGCGATTTCCCTGTAAATAAACCGCTTTATCAGCTTAAAGTTTTACCAACCCGGTGTAAAGCCTAAACCAAATACCGGCTTGCTAACATCATTTCGGTTGAACGGGTAGGCCAAATATGGTTCCAGTACAAATGCGCCGAATACATTCACACGCAGCGAAAGCCCCGCGCTTAATGCCGGTACGCGCTGTAACGGGCCGCCCTGTGCATCTAATGCTTGTGTACCAGGCGTTAATTGCCCCAGTTTTATCTGGTCGCCGGAGTTCCAGGCCAGGCCTGCATCGAAAAACGCGTTCAGATCGGTGAAAAAGAATTTCGACTTGATCTGCGCCAATCTTTCGGGGCCCGTAAACGGCAATCTCACTTCAAAACTCGCCACAGCTATACGACTGCCCGATAATTGATCGATAGTAAAGCCATTGCTTGGTTTAATGCTGTTATTGTAAAACGTTTGCGGCTCATACCCACGTATCAGGAACGGGTAGCCCACATACAGTGGGTAAAGCCCGTTTGCATCGCCAAAACGCGCATAGCCGTATAAGCGTGCTGCAAAAGTAACCGGGGCGGCGCGTAAATAACCACGCAGGTCGATAGTAGGATCGAAAAAGTGATAAGTGCCGACGTTATAATCCGCCTCAATGCGATAGCGATAGCCTTTTAACGGTGCGGCAACGCCAAAAAACGAGTTGTCGCCAATCAACGAGGTATTGAGCTGGTAAAGCGTGAACGGTGTTAAATGAAACCCGGTATTCAAGGTATCAGCATTAAAAGCAGAGTTTGATATATGCGTATGGTCGTAACTTAGGTAATTGCCTTTTTGATCGTACAAAGTGCTGTATTGGTCGACCCGGTAATAATAAGTTGAAGCGCCGGTGCCAAATTCAATACGGGTAGTCCGCGAAAAAGGGTAGGAGGTGAATACGCTTGCCTGGTCTTCAAAAATGCGTACGATATCGTAACGTTCATCAACCGCAGGAATGGTTGTTGAGCCGGAAGTATAAGTTGTAGGAATTACATTATAGGTTGCATACTGGTAGGGGATATGCGATAGGCCAAAACCGAAATTCCATCTGCCTGTTTGCTTTATATAGATGGCCTGTGCACCGAAATCATATATATTGCCATTGACCGCAGCGCCTGCATATATCTCATTCCTTCCCAAAATATCACTAAAAACGCCCTGTATGCCGCTGGCCAAACCAGTACCAAACGAGCTTACGCCCACGCCAACACCACTGCTTGCCAAATAATCCAGTTTAAACATGGGGTGGTAGGGTACGCTTTTTACCGAATCGGTAGGTATGCGGGGATAAAGCAGGAAGTTATCCAAATTAGCATTGATGAGGTTTACACCAACTGACTGTGCAGGCGGCAACACCCCTGCTGCGGTAGCAATATAGGTAGTATCCGATGGCTGCGCGGTAAAGTCACTGGCTTTGGCGTTGTACAGTGAATATTTTTGTGCGTGGTAGTAGGAGTAAACAATGTCGTTATTGTTGGATATGCTTAAAGCCGGCGAATACTCGGTAATACCGCTAATACCTGTGAACAGGTTGGTCATTTTCTCAACCCTGCCTGTGGCGATGGTATAGCGGTACATATTGCGGAAACCATCCTGGTTGGAGAGGAAATATATCTGCGTACCATCCGATGAATAAACCGGGTTAAGGTTGTTAGCGCCATTAAATACCATTATATTGGTGATCTTCCCTGTAGCGATATTCAACTCTGCAAGGTTAAAAGTAATATCCTGATCTAACGATCGATCATAAGTAGTCCGGTCGCTTGCGAAAACTATTTTTTTGCCATCCCTTGAAAAGCTGGGCTGGTAATCGGAATATTTATCGTTGGTAAGTTGTGTTATCTGTTTGGTATCGAAATGGTATAGGTACAAATCACCCTGCCCGTTTGCCAATCCCTGGAAAACGATGCTTTTACCATCAGGCGACCATGAAAGGTTGCTGAATTGCTCAGCTTTGCCCATTGAAATATCCTGCTCTATTTTTCCATCTGGCACGTCAACCACCAGCATGCGGTTCCGGCCTTTGTTAAATACGCTGAAGGCAAACTGTTTGCTGTCCGGCGACCAGGTGCCGGCCGATTCAATAAAATTAAACTCGTCCACATGGTTAGTGTTCACCTTGCTGGTGAGCTTTTTAATTACCTGCCCTGTTTGGGCATTGGCAAGGTAAAGATCAACAGTAAAAAGGTCTTTCTCTGATAGGAAAGCCAAATATTTGCCATCCGGGCTGACGGCAGGAGCAAGGTTCATTTTACCTGAATTGACATCGTTTATCAACTCATGGCCAATAGGTTTTTGAACAGTATCTTTTAAATAGGGTTTATACGTTGCCTCAATAGTGTTTTTCCAAAGATTCGACAGCGTTTTGTCGTTATAACCAAAAGTGCGCCTGATGCCATTCTCCAAGCCATACCGGGCTGTATTTTTAAAGAAAGGCACAATAACCGTATCGCCATAAGTTGAGCCGATGAACGACCAAAATGCTTCGCCGTAACGATAAGGGAAATATTTATTGGTCTGGGTGAGGTCTTTTATAGTTGGGATGTCGTGGTTCAAATACGCATCACGCATCCACATGGCGGTGTATGAATCCTTCTTACCTAATGACAGGTATTCGGCCATACCTTCTATCATCCATGAAGGAATATTGTTGATGTTGTCATAAGAGGTCGAATCCCCACCTAACAGGATATGATACTGAAAAGCATGCACCATCTCGTGGCCTATTACATGGCGGGTCATTTGGTTGGTTTCCATTACCGGCATCACAATGCGGTTTTTTAAACCCTCGGTAACACCGCCTGTACCTACGTCGATCTCGCCATCGATAGCCGTTGTTTGCTGGAAATCGGGGTGATTGGCATATAGAATAATAGGGTTCGGTTTTTTAAATGTGTCCCTGAAAACCTGCTGGTGCACCGTATACCATATTTCGGTTTCCTGCGCGAAACGTTTGATCATGCTATCATTCTGCAGGTAATAGTAGATCATGAAATGGGGCGTACGGTAAACTTTAAAGTGGAGGTTTTTGTATCGTACTTTATTTTGCCCGAAGTATTGTGCCGTAGCTTTTTGGCTATTGAACAAGCCGCCTATAACACAAAGCAATACCAGTGAATATCTTTTAGCTTTGTTTAAACAGTGGTAAAATTTATTCATACCTAATTGCGATATACGAATCGCGGCGTTATTTATAGCTGCAAAACTTTATTGATTTTGCCCCGGCGGACTATCCTGCCCGCCATTATCAGGGTTAGTTGCAGGTTGTGGATGTATTTTCCTGGTGGTGTCACCGTTATCTATATCACCCAAACTATCTGTTGCCGTAGTATCTGATGAAATATGCGGCGATGGACAATCATACGTCTTGGTGATCTTCACCCACGGTTTCGGGAATGGCCCCGGTTTATAAGGCAAGTTCGGATCAGCATAAACTTTTTCCATAAACCTGCCGAATATAGGCAGCGCGGTATGGGAGCCTTCGCCGGTTTCCGAATCGTTAAAATGTACGCTACGGTCGTCGGCGCCTACCCAAACACCCGTTACAAGGTCTTTGGTTATGCCCATGTACCAGCCGTCGACATAGTGCGACGATGTGCCTGTTTTACCGCCGATCTGGTTATTATCTTTTTTCCAAAGACCCGGGTATTCCCATAACGCCTGCGATGTACCGCCCGGTTCTTCCATACCACCTCTAAACATATATAACATCAGCCACGCGGTTTCCGGGTTTAATACCGGTTCCGATTTCAATTCAAATTCCTGTATCACGCTGCCATCCTGATCGGTGATTTTTGTAACTAATAATGGGTCGATTTTTACACCTTTATTTAAAAAAGTACTGTAAGCGCGCACCATCTCATAAACTGATACATCATTTGAGCCGAGCGACACCGAAGGCACTGATTTCAGCGGACTTTCAATACCCAGCATATGCGCATAATGCACAATTTTATCCCAGCCTACTTTTTCGGTAAGCTGTGCGGTAATTGAATTTACCGATTTGCCCATAGCCCAGCGTAATGACATATCCTGATAACTAAAACGGAAGTCGGCGTTGTTTGGTTGCCACACCTGTTCTTTTCCGCCATCCATATATTTTATGGATACGGGCTTGTCTGTAAATTTATCGCAAGGGGTGTAACCGTTATCTAATGCCGTCACATAGGCAAAAGGCTTAAAGGTTGAGCCTGCCTGGCGTTTGGCCTGGTTTACGTGGTCGTAATTAAAATATTTAAAATTGATACCGCCAACCCAATCTTTGATGTAACCTGTTGCCGGATCGATAGTCATCATCCCGGTATTGAGGATCTTCGCGTAATATTTTATTGAATCGTCAGTTGAAAAAGTTGTGTCCCTGTCGCCATTCCAGGTAAAAACCGTCATCTGCTTTTTTGTTTCGAAGTATTTTTTTACCTGTACGGTATCGCCCTTATATTTCCGCATCAGCATATTATAAATCGGCAAAGCCTGTTCATTTTTCTGAAGAAAATCCGTTATTTCATTGCCTTCTAAATCGCGCCAGGGATTACGCTTTCCCCAATAATCATAAAAGCGCTTTTGCAGCATTTTCATTTTTTCAGCAACTGCTTCATCAGCATACTGCTGCATGTGCGAATCGATGGTGGTGTATATCTTCAGACCATCGGTATACAGGTCATAATCATTTTGTTTGAGCCATTTTTTAAGCCATCTTTCAACTGCTTCGCGGAGGTATGAGTCGCCGTGCGACAGGTCGGCTACATAGTTTAAATTCAGGTTGAGCTGCATGGCCGTATCCACGACATACTCGGCCTTACTTAAAGCGTTATTCTTTAACATCTGCCCTAAAACAGTGTTGCGCCTTTGTATAGCCCGGTCCGGGTTGTTGATGGGATTGTAAGTTGATGTGGCTTTGAGCATACCGATCAAAGTTGCGGCTTCGGCAGCGTTAACCTTATCAGGGGTTTTATCAAAGAATTTTAACGAGGCAGTTTTGATGCCGTACGAATTATTGCCGAACGGAACGGTATTGAGGTAAAGTGTAAGTATTTCCTGCTTATTGTAAACGTGCTCTATTTTATAAGCGGTAAGCCATTCCTTGCATTTGTAAACAATGGTACGGAAAATGGGTATGTGTTTTATAAAGCCCTGCGATTGCCGCCTGCGCGTTTCGAAAAGGTTTTTAGCTAACTGTTGGGTAATAGTACTTCCGCCGCGCCTGTCGCCTTTAGCCGTGGAGAGCATACTGGTTAAAAAACCGTAGAAATCAACCCCGTTATGCTTGTAAAACCGCACATCTTCAGTTGATACGAGCGCGTTGATGAGATTGGGTGATATTTGGTTGAATTCTACAGGCGAACGGTCTTCGCGGTAATACTGGCCTATCAGTTTGCCATCGGCCGTGTAAACTTGCGAGCCGACAGACATCACCGGGTTGCGTATTTCCACCATATCAGGCGAATGCCCGAACAAGCCGAGAAAGTTTAACTCGATGGCACAGAAAAATAGAATTACAAAATAGATAAATATGGCAAGGTACCGCAGAAAACGGTTTTTGATGCGTCTGAACATTCGGTAAAGATGTAAAATTATGGGCCTAAATCATAGCCCGCCAACAATTTTTAACAACGCAATAATAAGGTGTAAATTTTACAGAATTAGCTAAAAAGAAATTTATTTGGCTGATTATTTCTTTTTTGGTTTTGATTTTGGAGGTTCGGCAATTTTATTGAAGGCTAACGCATGGTTTATCCAGTAATCAAAGTCGTTTTTAGTCTTTAAAACATCGTCGCTTACAAAAACATAATTTTTCATGGTACGTCCATTGTGCAGCATTGAGCGGGTTCCGTTTTTCTCCAGTGCTTCCTCATAAACTTCGGGCGCAACACGGCACATCAGCTCAGTTTTATTTACGCAGATACACATTTTACCATCTACCATAAAACATATGCCGCTAAACATTTTCTTCTCTTCCACATCAGGTAAATCGGCTAACGCTTCGCGAATAATATTGGTTAAATGTTCGTTTGCAGGCATATAAAGCGGTTAAAATCAAAGATATGGATATTTGATATTCAATAATTAATAACATGGTATTAAGTTTTTGTAAAATGTATATAAAACCCATAGATATTATGTATAATAATATATATTTGAAATCACAATTAAACCCTTGTCCATTTAAAAATGAAAAGTTCAATATTATTTGTCCTGGTTTTAGCCGCTGCAATATTTATTTCACCAAAAATAAAGGCTGAAAATCCATCTACAGACAATTCAGGCCAGGTTATCATCAACTGGAATTTTATAACTGTTAAAGCCACAAAAACGGCCGGGTTAAACAGTAACCTTTCAACACGGATAGAAGCAATAGAAGCCATTGTTGTTTATGATGCTGTAAATTCTGTTAAGCATTTTGGCAAGCCATACCATTACTATGTACCAGTTACCGGTACAGCGTCTCTGCAAGCCACAGCCGCTTATGCCGCACATGCTGTGCTGGTAAACTATTTCCCGGCACAAAAAACAGCGCTTGATTCGGTACTCACCGTTAGTTTGCAAACTATTACAGACGGGCCGGAGGGACAAGCAAAAGCTGTTGGCGAAGCAGCAGCAGCCGATATTATCGCCCTGCGCACAAACGACGGCTCAAGCCCGCTTACTACTTATGCCGGGCCTGCAAATCCCGGGGTGGGGCAGTACCGGCCTACTCCCGGTAAGTTTGCACCGGGCATTGATGTAGAGTGGGGTAACGTTAAGCCCTTTATTTTAACCAGTTCGAAACAATTTCTGCCCGAACCGCCGCCGGCCATTGGTAGTGATAAATATAAGAAGGCTTTGGCCGAAGTTGCCGAATTGGGTGATATAAAAAGCACCAAACGTACTGATGACCAAACCCATATTGCCCAGTTTTATAAGCAGGATGCCGAGCTTACTGTTAATGAAGGCGCACGGTTACTAGCCGCCGCACATCAGACCGGCCTGGAACAAACGGCGCTGATATTCGCCCTTACAGATATTGCAGAGGCAGATGCCAGGATAGAAGTTTGGGGCGGCAAATATGCTTACCTATTCTGGCGGCCGGTAACCTCGTTAAATGCCGAGCCGGATGGATCGGTAAAAGCCTATGATAAATGGACGCCTTTGATTACCACGCCGGCACACCCAAGTTTTCCAAGCGGGCACAGTGCTACAGTTACTGCAGGTTACGAGGTTTTGAAACACTTTTTTGGAGATGATAACAAATTGGAATTGCATACTACCACTGCCGGAGAACCTTCCCGCATAGCAGCATCACTAAGCACGGTGGAGTTTGAGAATGGGTACAGCCGTATTTATGGCGGGATACATTACCCGTTTGAAAATACCGCCGCTCAAAACATAGGGCGCAAAATAGCAAAATTTGCGCTTGAAAACGGGCCAAAGGCAACAGGCAATTGAAATACTTTTAATATAATTGTCATAGATCAATTACAAACTTTAAAAATGTCGAACTTAACAATCGGGCAAAAATTACATTATGTTTTGCGCCTTGCCGTGGCCATGTGTTTTATCGGGCATGGCGCATTTGGTATTATCACCAAGCCGATATGGGTAAATTACTTTGCGGTATTTGGTATTGGGCATGATATGGCCTATAAGCTGATGCCTATTTTAGGCTCGTTTGATATTTTGTTAGGATTAATTATGCTTGTGAAGCCTATCCGCGCTATCGCTTTTTGGCTGGTGATATGGGGACTGGTTACGGCAACACTTCGCCCGCTATCCGGCGAACCTTTTGCCGAGCTGATTGAACGGGCAGGAAATTTCGGTGCGCCGTTGGCTTTATTGATACTGTCAGGCGGTTTTTGGACGGGCTTTAAAACTCTTTTCAAACCGCTTGATCCAAATATAAAAGTAGATGCGGAAACACTGAAGCGAGTAACCATTACCTTGCGTATTGTGGTTTTCCTGTTACTGGCTGGCCACGGCTGGCTTAATTTTATCGGTAAAAAAGGGCTAATGTCGCAATATGCTGCGCTGGGTTTTAGCAATACTGCCCTAACCGGGCAAATAGCAGGCGCTTTTGAGATTGTTATGGCTGTGCTGCTATTGATAAAGCCTTTCAGGCCTGTAATATTTGCTATACTGATATGGAAAATAGGCACCGAATTATTCTACCCGCACTACGAAGTATTTGAATGGATAGAGCGGGGCGGAAGCTACTGCACCCTGCTTGCGCTTTGGCTGGTTACCGATAAGGCTGTTTTTAAAAGTATTTATCCTTTTAAACAGCAGGTAGCTGAAGCGTAAAAGAAATTACCTCTGTGTTTCTCTGTGTATTATTTCTCTGTGACCTTTGTGGTTAATTTTTACCACAGAGATCACAAAGGCTTTGCACAGAGAAACACAGAGAGATTAATCGATACTTATTTCGTCTGCAAAAATATATGACGGGCTGCCTTTGCTCTCGTGCCAGTCGGGCAGCGGGCCATATTGTTTGGCGATGATCTTTATATAGCGGGCATTAGTTTGCAGGTCCGCTTTAAATTCCTGGGTTTGAGCACTGAGGTCTTTAATATCAACTTTGGTATTTACTGTTGAGATGAGTTTATAGTCCTTCCCGTTATCAGATGCCCAGTACTGTACGTAACGAGGGAAAACTATCCATGCGCGGCTATCCTGCAAAGTGCCCAAGCTGATCTTATTTATCGGTTTCACTTGCCCGAAATCAAGCACTACTTCCATGTCATTCCCCTGCCAGGCCTGCCAGTTGCCTAAATGCCAGTTGGTTTTGCCGTGTACGCCGTTTATCAGGCTATATTGACCCTGGTCGGCGTAATTGGGCAGGTATTGAGTTAGATAGGTGAGGGTTACATCGTCCCTTATTTTAATAAAGTTAGCCACATCAACAAAACTCGATTTTCCATTTTTTATGGCGATAGCTTTAATGATAGCATTGCCCGTCACGCTGATTGGCGTTGTATAAGGCGTTGAATTTGCATCTGGCGTGGAGCCGTCAAGTGTATAGTAAATCTGTGCATCCTTATCTCCGCTCTTAATTTCAGCATTAAAGGGTTTCTGGAAGGCTTTTGAAGGGGCGGTGATGTATGGGTTCGATACGATCAGGTCATCAGTAATAGTTGAGGTTGGTTTTTCAAGGCCACGTTCAAACATCTTATTTGGCAAACGGCCGGTGAAAAGGTCAAGATCGCCGCCTTTCATTATCGTGTTATAATCGATATATATCTTATTGTAAGCCTGTTTGTTCAGATTCATGCCCTGCAAATAAATATCCTGGCGGCTAATACCCATGCCTGAATTGGTGATGGTGAATTTTTTACCGTTCTCGAGGTTGATAGTCGCTCTATCAAACTGCGGCATACCGATCTGGAACTGCTGCTGGCCGGGCATGGTATTGTAAATGCCCAACGCGCTGATCACATACCAGGCCGACATCTGCCCGCAATCCTCGTTTCCCGAAAGACCGTCCGGATCATCCCTGTATTGCTCGTTCATCACTTTATTTACATAGTACTGCGTTTTTTCGGGCGAATCGGTGAAATTGAACAAATAAGCCATGTGATGACTTGGCTCGTCGCCATGGGCATACTGGCCTATCATCCCGGCAACATCCGGTATCGATTCGCCGGTAAGCTTTGAGCTGGTGGTAAACAATTCTTCCAGTTTTGCTTCGAATTTGTCTTCGCCACCCATGCGCGCCATTAATCCTGTCACATCCTGTGGCACCAGGAATGCATATTGCCAGGCATTTCCTTCGGTATAGTTCTGATTTATCTCATACGAGTCGAATGGTAAATACCAGCCGCCATTTGTGCGGGCCTGCATAAAATTATTTTGGTTGTTAAATACATTTTTCCAGTACTGCGCCCGTTGGATGTACTCGTCATAATCTTTTTGTTTGCCCATAGCTTTGGCCATTTGCGCTATGCACCAGTCATCAATACCATATTCAAGCGTTTTTGATACCGATTCATTCTCATCATCAGCCAAAACAGCCCCATTTTTGCGATAGCTGTCATAGCCAAACTGGTTTTTATTTACCGAGTTTTCCATGGCCTTCAGCGCTGCATCGGCATCAAAGCCTGTGATGCCTTTCATATAAGCATCGGCTATTACCGGTATGGAATGCGTACCCACCATACAATAGGTTTCATTTGATGCCAATGGCCACACAGGTAACGTACCACCCTGGTCATACATCGCTAAAAATGTTTTTACAAAGTCGAGGGTACGCTTGCGGTCGATAAGATTAAACAACGGGTCTTCGGCGCGATAGGTATCCCACAGCGAGAAAACCGTGTAATAGTTAAAGCCAACGGCAGTATGTATCTTTTGATCCATACCGCGGTACTGGCCGTCCACATCGTTATAAATATTCGGTGCCAGCATGCAATGGTACAGCGCGGTATAAAATATAGTTTGTTTTTGACGGGCATAGTCAACAGCATGGCCTTTTGCCTTTTGCTGGGGCTGATTGGCCAGGCTAGGGTCATTGGCATTAGCCGCAGGCGCGCCGCCTTCAATGTCAATCTTTGATAATTCGGCGTTCCAGGCTGCTTTGGCATCGCGCTGCACTTTTCTGAAATCGAAATCAGGCACTTCTGCATTCAGATTTTTCAATGCGCCTTCAGTACTTACGTCTGAAATACCTACTTTGGATATCACTTCTCCGGGGTTATCAAAACGGACGTACATTTTAATGTTGTTGCCCTCAGCTTTGTTTTTGCCTGGTTCTAACTTGTCATTTACAGCTATACCATACGATTTGAATGGTTTGGAGAATTTGGCATAGAAATACACATACTGGTCGTCGGCCCAGCCGCTTGAACGGCGGAAACCGCGAATTTCGTGATCGTTCACTACTTCTATCCACGAATCACGCACCGAATCACGTGGTTGCAGGTCGATGATGATATTGGCTTCATGCGTAGTAGGATAAATATAGCGATGAACGCCTACCCGGGTTGTAGCGGTTAATTCAACACCGATCTTATATTTATCAAGGAAGGTTTTATAATATCCGGGAGTAGCGCTTTCGTTCTTCTTTTTAAACCCCGAAGAATATTGTTTGTTGAGGAATTGCGGCTGGCCAACGGTAGGCATAAACAGCACATCGCAGTAATCAGGAATACCCGTGCCGCTTAAGTGGGTATGTGAAAAGCCGTAAACGGTGGTGTCGGTATAAAAATAGCCGGAGCAGGCATCCCAGCCATCGTACCGGGTATCCGGACTGAGTTGAACCATGCCAAACGGACGAACGGCACCGGGGTAGGTATGTCCATGACCGCCGGTACCGATAAACGGATCAACAAGCCAGGTATAATCTTTTTTAGTTTGTGCTGATGCTGAAAAAATGGAGGTTATCGCTATAAAGGCAATAAGCGAACAACGGCAAAGCTGTTTCATAGGGTGCGTAGTTAAAAAATGAAAGGCGCAATTTAATAACTTTTGTATTAACGTGATGTATCTTCCAAAACTTCTTAAAAAAATTTAAAAAGTAAGCATCATTCCAATTGGAATTTATCGGCATCCCTTAAAAAGGGCATAGCACGGCGAACAAATTTCAGTTCATCGGCAACAATGCTAAAGGTGTACAAATCTTCCTCATCCCGCTTATAATAGATCACTTTTCCGTTTGGATCGATACAGGTAGAATCGCCTGAATGATAAACTTCGTTACCATCATGCCCTACCCGGTTAACGGCCACTACGTAAGCCTGATTTTCAATAGCTCGGGCAGGTATTAGCGTACGCCAGTGCAATGCACGGCGCTCGGGCCAGTTGGCTACAAAAATCATCAAATCGTACTCAGCATCAACATTACGCAGGAAAACGGGGAAACGCAGGTCATAACAAACAACCGGGCAAATTTTCCAGCCGTTCAGTTCAACTATAAGCTTTTTATCGCCTGCCGTATAAGCATCATCCTCTTTGCCCATCGCGAAAAGGTGGCGTTTATCGTAATGTTCATAAGTGCCGTCAGGGCGCATCCATACCAGGCGGTTATAAAATTTATCGTCCTCTTTTATGATCAGGCTTCCGGTTACCACAGCATGATATTGCATGGCGATCTTGTGCATCCATTTCATGGTTTTGCCATCCATCGGCTCGGCCAGTTGCGCAGCATTCATGGTAAAGCCGGTGGTGAACATTTCCGGCAAGATGATCAGGTCGGTTTTTTCGCGTATCCCCGATAAGCGCAGGGCTATATTTTGCAGGTTCTTATCGATATTTTCCCAAAAAAGGTACGCCTGGAATATGGTGATCTTTAAATTGTCCATCCGTTCGATTAGTTCATAGTTAATGGTTCATAGATCATGGCCGAAGCCAGGTTATAAACCATTTTGTATCAGTAAAAAATTAAGTAAAGTGACCTTATACGAATTTATTTAAATGTACGGATAATATGCTGTTCCTTTTATTCATCGACGATAAACTACATTACGGCTTCTCCATAGCGATGGGTTTCAAACCCATCGCTATAAAATAAAACCGTTGCTGTATTTAATTTACACCATGAACCATGATCTATGAACTAATCAAACTAAAACTTCATCAACCTACTAACGGCCTCGTCAAGCGTTTCTTGCTTTTTGGCAAAACAAAACCGCAGCACATGGTGATCGGTGCCCCTGTTATAGAACGCCGAAGTAGGTATGGTTGCTACCCCAAATTCCTTCGCTAAACGTATTGCAAGATCGCTATCTTTCTCATCGCTGATGTCGTTATATCTCACTGATTGAAAGTACGATCCGTAACATGGCAATAACTCAAACCGGGTTTGTTCAAGACCCGCCCTAAAGCTGTCCCTTTTTTGCTGAAAGAATGCGGCGAGTCCCAAATATACCTCATCTTTTTTTAAATATTCGGCAATAGCGTATTGCATGGGTGTATTTACGCTGAATACCAAAAACTGGTGTATCTTCCTGAATTCCTGTGTGAGGTAAGCAGGAGCAAGGCAGTAGCCGACTTTCCAGCCGGTGGTATGGCACAATTTGCCAAACGAGGCAATGATAAAGCTGCGCTGCTGCAATTCGGGGTAACGGGCCATGCTGTGATGTACTTCGCCATCGTATATCAGGTGCTCATAAACCTCATCGCTTAAAATAAATATGTCCTGGTTTTTAACAAGGGTACTTAATTTATCGATGTCTTCCTGATGCAGTATAGTCGCCGTTGGGTTGTGCGGCGAGTTGAGGATGATCAGTTTTGTGCGGTTGGTAATCAGCCTTTTTACCATTTCCCAATTGATGCGGTACTCCGGTGGTTCCAGCTCCAGCGATTTTACAACACCGCCCATCAGTTTTATAGCGGGCGCATAACAATCAAATGCCGGCTCGAAAATGATCACCTCATCGTTGGGGTGTACAATAGTGCTTATGGCAGTAAATATGGCCTGTGTACCGCCTGCGGTTATGGTAATCTCGGTATCCGGGTTATAAACAGCGCCATACAGCTTTTCTGTTTTAATGGCTATCTGTTCCCGTAAAGCCATTACGCCGGGCATTGGCGCATATTGGTTGTGGCCGCTTTTCATGGCTTTGGTAACCAACTGTACCAGGTGAGGCGGGCAATCGTAATCGGGGAAACCCTGCGAAAGGTTTATCGCGCCCAGTTCGGCCGCCAGCGCCGACATAACCGTAAATATGGTGGTGCCGGTTTGCGGTAATTTTGATGTTATAGATGTCATGCAGGGGCTAAATTACGCTTATCAATGCAATGGTAAAAGATAAAAACGGTCGAAATGTTGCAGGTGTACCAAAATAAAAGTGGTACACCCCGGTACACAACTAATAGTTAATATTTGGTATAAGTAATTGTTATACAGGTACTTGATGGTTAAATAGCTGCAAAATGTGGTACAGGTTGGTACACTGCAAAAACTTCAGTTAATAACAATAACTTATTGATAGTAAGACTATTATATTAAATAAGCTAATTTTCAAATTTCAACCTGGTACACTTGGGTTGGTACACCTTGCGTGGCAGTCTTGTCCGTGTTTTGGTTTACAGTTTTGGAAGATTAACCGGGCGGTGGACTATGCGGTTGGGCGCATACATCCACCGGTCAGGTGTCCTCACCTGACCGAAATAGGGTCGCAAATGTTCTCACCTGCCTCAAGCTAATGGCCATAATTTAAATATGTTCCTTGCCAGCGGTCAGGTGGGGACACCTGACCGGGTGGTAAAGGTAAAAACAGGATATATGATTGTAAATGAAATATTCAACCCCCAGGTTAAAGGCTGTGGCATGGACGTCTATCATTTTATGCAGTTAACTGGGGACACCTGACCGGGCGGTTGGGGTGCTAAGATGGTGTGTTTCGTCAAAGGCAAGTAAAGCAATTACCCGGTTTTAACGTTTCCGATCAAAAAAGTTATCTTCGTAGTATGAAGCATTCAAAATACCTTTTCGCCGTACTATTACTCTTTACATTCATTTCCTGCAAGCAAAAAACAAAGAATGCAATACCCGTTATTGGTTTTGTTGATGCTTTGCAGGACGAAACCCTGGCGCAGGCCCGTTTTGGCTTTGTGGCTGCTTTGAAGGACAGCGGCTTTGAAGACAAGAAAAACATTGCCATACAATACCGCAATGCGCAAAACGACCAGCCGACTTTAGGCTTGATTGTAAATTACTTTGTTTCGGAGCCGGTTGACTTGCTGGCTACCTGCACCACGTTGTCATCAGTTACCGCAGTGCAGAAAACCAAAACCATCCCCATATTCGAAATGGTTTCGCCTACACCTGCGCGAATGGGTGTGCTTGATGCCAATGGCAAACCGCCTTCAAACCTGTTTGGCGCGGTAGAAGACCTGGCGTATATCGATACCTCGTTCACACTCATTCCAAAGGTTGTTAAAGCAAAAGGCAGCAGTTTGGTTATCGGGATGACGTTCAATCAATCCGAACCGCAATCCGTCGATGCGATGAAGCGCATAAAAGCGCTGGCTGCCAAAGCGGGAATTACTTTAATTGCGCTGCCGCTGAATACCTCTGCCGATGCGCAACTGGTAACGCAATCGCTGCTCACTAAAAATATCGATGTGTTTTTTGCGTTACCGGATAACACCGTTTTCGCCGCTTTTGAAACGATCAAGAAAAATTGCGACCAGCATAATGTACCGATCTTTACCAGCGAAGCAGGACTGGTTAAGTTAGGTGCGGTGGCAGCTTTCGGCGCCGATATGTATCAATGGGGTTACCAGGCCGGTGAACAGGCAGTGCATTATCTTAAAACACATAGTACCGCCGGTTTAAAACCCGAAATGGTAAAAATAAGGAAGCGCGTATATAACCCCGAAATGGCCAAGAAATTTAATATCACGATACCGTCGGACTTTGTTGCTGTAAAATAATGGATTTTTATCTCGCTACCCTGGTGCAGGGATTATGTTTTTCAGGTGTCGCGCTAGGGATATTCATATCCATGAAAATATTTAACATACCCGACATTACTACAGGAGGTAGCTACACACTTGGTGGTGCTGTTACGGGGATGATGCTAACCAATAACCATTCTGCGTACACTATATTATTGGTGGTGATCATTGCCGGTGCAATTTCAGGGGCCATAACTGGCATCATCCATACAAAACTTAAAATAAATGCTTTATTGGCAGGTATTATCGTTATGACGGGTCTTTATTCAATAAATCTTACAATTATGGGCCGTTCCAATATTCCACTAAATAATATTCCGACCCTTTTCTCGCTCATAAATATCTCATCCAACTCAAATCAGAACACTTTTTTAGTGTTGATGCTGTTCGTTTTGCTACTCACATTAATGATTGGCTACCTGTTAAAAACTGATTTTGGAATAAGCATGCGGGCCACAGGTAGTAGCGAAACCATGATACGCGCCCTTGGCGTAAATACAGATGCTATGAAAATTATCGGTTTGGCTATTGCCAATGCACTTACTGCCACAAGCGGTTACCTGATAACACAATCCCAGGGCTATGCCGACATCAACATGGGGGTAAGCATTGTGATAGTAGGGTTGGGGTCAGTAGTTATTGCAGAAGTATTTATTAACTGGTTACATATAACGTCAATTTGGCTCAGTTTGTCATTCGCGTTATTGGGTGCTATCGCTTTTGAATTTGCTGTGGCCGTGACGCTTGATTTGGGTGTAGATGCTACATTACTACAACTGGTTACCGCCGTGTTCGTATTGCTTATTGTGGGGTTACCCCGTTTATCATTCAAAAGTTCCGCATGAGAAACTATAAAAAATGTCATTGCGAGGCTTCAGTGATGGATGGTGCAAAGGAAAGCCGAAGCAACCTCGTCGTTTTGCATGGTGACGAGGTTGCTTTGTCGCCCCTACACGCTAATCCGTCCGCTCCCCGCAATGACATGGTTTTTATTTTGTCATCATACCTTCGACTTCCTAATTTTTGAATTCGCATGATCGATCTTAAAAACACGCATAAGATATTCAACAAGGGCAAGCCCAACCAGGTAGATGCGGTAAACGGCATCGACCTGCATATCAAAGCGAACGAATTTGTGGTGATTGTCGGTTCAAATGGTTCAGGCAAAACCACGCTGCTTAATTTGGTCGCCGGCAGTGTGCTGCCAACCTCGGGTATTATTAATATTGATGGTAACGATGTCACTAAGCTGCCCGACTATAAACGCAGCCGGTGGATAGCCCGCGTTTTTCAAAATCCAATGAGTGGTACGGCGTCAGACTTAAGCATACTGGATAATTTCAGGCTGGCCGCCATCCGCACAAAATCAAAAGGGTTATCTGTAGGCATAAATGAGCAGTTTAAAAAACAGGTGAAGGATAAAATAGCCACCTTAGGTATGGGGCTCGAAAACAAGCTCGAGCAACCAATGGGTACCTTATCCGGCGGTCAACGCCAGGCTTTAACCTTGCTGATGAGCGTTATGGATACCTGCCAGGTATTGCTGCTGGATGAACCCACCGCAGCGCTCGATCCGCATTCGGCAAGCGTGGTGATGAAAACTGCTGATAAGCTAATCAAAGATTTTAACCTCACCGCTATACTCATCACCCACAACCTGAAGGATGCTTATACTTATGGCAACCGTATTATCCAAATGGGAGAGGGGAAGATATTGAAAGATATCCCTGCTGAAAAGAAAGCCGCCTTAAAGCAAAATGATCTGTTTGATTGGTTTGGGTGATTGAAAATACAAAAAACAATGTCATGCTGAACGAAGTGGAGCACTTTGCTCACACATCACGAACTATGCATAGCGATCAAGCATAGTTTAAAGGTTCTTCGCTGTCGCTCAGAATAACAGGATTTTTGGTAATGTCGTCAAAAAGTTTGGCAGCATAATTGCATTCCCCTCATCACTATGAAAAACAACTTTGAACAGATCACCGACGCCTACCAGTTGGTAGAGGGTGCAAAAATAAAAGGAAAAAAACAGGAAGAAATATTTGAGCTTGGCGCATACGATCCATTTAAAAGAGGATACATCGTATATCCCTTTGAAGAAGGCGTAAAATTTGACGATTTCAGTGTGCTGATGTCGGAAAAAGAGCTGATGACCAATTACCTCATCGAAAAGGTAAAGGTAATCACCTCGCTTGCTGCTTAAAGGTTTTGAACGAGAAGTCAAATTCAAGCGCCAAAATCGTCATCATAGACGGTTTGGCGCTTATCATTGGATTGGTTTAGGCTTCCAATTTTATAATCGAGATCGGTAAGGTCTTTTACCGAACCGAAACCGATCACATCTTTAATTACTTTTCCATCGGTCATTTCAATGGCGCGGATCATTTTATCCTGGCCGAATTTCTCTTTAATGGAATACATGGTTTTTAATGCCTTGTCCTTCTGCTCCATATCCTCAAACAGGCTGTAGAACATATTTTCGGTGTTCACAAAATTGGTTACGGCTACGCGCATACTGGTAATACCCGTTGTCATCACCGGCCCGGTGCCGCTCATTTCTTCAAATTTTGTTATCCGCAGTCGTATCATGCGCATCAGGCTTACGGCATCCTGAACAGGTATGCTAATGGTAAAGCCGTCGTCCCAGCGGGTACCGTCTTCATATTGGGCGGTAAAACCTACCGACTTGCAATAGAACTTATGGTGTACCATGCGCTTTTCCAGCGTTAAACAAAGTGTCATGAATAGCTGGTCGATATAATCGATATGCTTACGTTTTTCGGCCGAGATCTGCCGCATAGCTTGCATGCCGCGGTAATCATGCGCTACAATATTTGTCTCGATAAAATTGAGGCGGTAGTGCCAGTAAATGCCTTCGATGCTTTTAAAAATAGCCTTCAGGCGTTGCGGGGTGGCATAGCGCATCTCCAGCGGGGTTTTTACGCCATTTCGCTCCAACCGGTACGACATATTAGCGCCTATACCCGGCAGGTCGCCCAATCGTAAGCCACTCAGCACCTCGTCGATATTTTCCGGCGTTATCATCATCAGTCCGCCGTTCTTTTTCCCCCGTACCGATGCCAGCTTGGCTAAAAAAGCGTTCGGCGCAATGCCTACCGAACATTCCAGCCAGTCGCCCACACGTTCCAGTATTTCGCGTTTTATTTGTTTCGCTATCGTTAACGGGTCGCTGTGGTCGTAATTGGTAAGGTTGATGATGGCCTCGTCAATACTTTTAGGCACCACATCCTGGCAATGTTCACGTAATATACCAATGATCTTTTTATGAAAGTCTTTATACCTCGCCGGATTGCTTTCAACGGGGATAAAATCCGGGCACATCGCCATCACATCGTTCAACCTTGTGCCGGCTTTTATGCCTAATTCTTTTGCCTCTGTTGATAGTGAGATCACACAGCCATATTTGCCGGTGTACACGCAAACCCCAACAGGCCGGTTGCGCAGCCAGTAATTCACCTGCTGCTCGCAACGCGCAAAAAAGCTGTTCATATCTACAAACAGCACACGTGGCTCAGCCTTTACCTGTATAGAGTTTTGGTTCACAGAAACAAACTTACTAAAAAAATTAGTAATCGCAAACGATTGTGAAGAGAATATACAAAAACGTTATTGCGGAGTGCGCAGTGCCGTACGCGCCGGTGTAGTGCCTTCCGCTTTATGCCTTCCGCCTTTAGCTTTATTATCAAATCGTTAATTTTCATGCCCTCTCAAACTATATCTGCTAAAAATGGCTTATATTAACAGGTATAAAATCATCAGCTGATATGAATCAAATACAAACTTTAAAAGGACAGGCGGCCCTCGTTACCGGCTCCGATAGCGGTATTGGTAAAGCCGTAGCCGTTGAACTGGCCATGGCAGGTGCCAAAGTAATTATTAACCATGTAGACGCACATGAAATTGCCGAGCAAACCGTAGATGAAATAACGGCTGCAGGCGGCGAGGCCTATGCCATACATGCCGATGTAAGCAACGAGGCCGATGTACAGGCCATGTTTGCCGAAATGTACCAGCAATATGGTACCATAGATATATTGGTAAACAATGCCGGCCTGCAGCGTGATTCGAGGTTTGTGGACATGACCATAGAACAATGGAACACGGTTATAGGCATAAACCTCACCGGGCAATTTTTATGCTCGCGCGAAGCAGCACGGGAGTTTATTAAAAGAGGTGTGGTTGAAGGCCGGAGCAAAGCTGCCGGAAAGATCATTTGCATGAGCAGCGTACACGAGGTTATTCCCTGGGGCGGCCATGTAAATTATGCTACCAGCAAGGGGGGCGTAATGATGATGATGAAAAGCATGGCGCAAGAGTTAGCCCCGCATAAAATAAGGGTAGTATCGATAGGGCCCGGTGCTATACAAACGCATATTAATCAGTCGGCATGGAGCACTCCCGATGCATTAAAGAGTTTGCTGACCCTTATTCCATACGGTAGAATAGGAGAACCCGAAGATATTGGCAAGCTGGCGGGGTGGTTAGCATCGGATGAAGCAGATTATATTACCGGTACCACCATATTTATGGATGGTGGTATGACTTTATACCCCGGATTTGCCGATAATGGCTGATTTTAAATGTTAAAATAATGTTAAATGAGTAAATTTATCGATTTAGCAAAATTAATAGACCTTGACATATTGTAAAATATACACTAAGTACTTTGCGAAAATTTAAATTTTACCCTCAAAATGGCTATTAGATATGAAATATTTACAAAAATTCAATTTTATTTATTAAATTGATAACAATGACTTACTTTTGTTGTGGATTTAAAATTTAAAACACTATGAAAAAGATATTTTTAACATTAGCAACAGTAGGTATATTAGGTACAAGCGTTTTCGCGAAGATCGATGGCGGAAAGAAAACTGAAACAACTGTTTCATATTCGGTACAAAATGAATTTGACGAAGAATTCGGTGATGCTACTAACGTATCATGGGCAATTACTTCAAACTGCCAGAAAGCATCATTTGTGCTTAACGGTGTAAAAATGACCGCTTTCTACAGCTTACAGGGTGAATATTTGGGTGTAACACAAAATGTTGCTTACACTGAAATAGCTGCAAAGGCACAAAAAGAAATAGCTGTAAAATATAAAGGCTTTACAGTTGGCGAAGTGATCAAACTGACCACTAACGACTCAGCTGCCAGCTTTGACCAAACAGTTTATTTTGTTGACCTGAAAAATGATAGCAGCGAAGAGCTGGTTAGGGTTACCCCTTCAGCCGACGTTTATTTCTTTAAACAAGTTAAATAAACTACACAACCCTACATATTTATCTCAGGCCATCCGTTACATAACGGGTGGCTTTTTTATTTTAATGAAAATTAAAAAAGTGCCTTTACCGGCCTTTTAAGCCTTTTTTAAAACATTTAGCGGTTGTAGGCATTTATTAGTAAACGATAATAAAATGCCAAAAACGATAATCGTATCAAACCGCCTGCCGGTAAAATTGACCAAAAACGACGACGGCTACCAGTTTTCGCCCAGCGAAGGCGGTTTGGCTACCGGCTTGGGTTCGATATATAAACAGGGTGACAATATCTGGATCGGTTGGCCGGGACTTGAGGTTACCGAGGATAACGATAAGAACTATGTTACTGATAAACTCAAAGAATTAAGCCTTTTACCCGTATTCCTTACACAGGAAGAAATAACAGAATATTACGAAGGGTTTTCAAATAGCGTACTTTGGCCTGTTTTTCATTACTATGCCTCAACTTACGCAAATTATGAACAATCCAACTGGGATTTTTATAAGGAAGTAAACCAAAAATTCAGCGAAACCGTATTAAAAATAGCCGAACCGGGTGATACCATCTGGATACATGATTACCAGTTGCTTTTATTGCCCGTGCTTATACGCAAAAAAATGCCTGATGTATCTATAGGATTTTTTCTGCATATACCATTCCCATCGTACGAAATGTTCAGGCTTATACCCTGGCGCAGCGAACTGCTTAACGGCATGATAGGGGCTGATTTGATCGGCTTTCACACTTTTGATGATGTAAGGCATTTTTTAACCACTACCACGCGTATTTTGCCGGTTAGTTCGTCGGCCAATATAATTACCTGTAATGATAGGTCTGTCGTTGTCGAATCATTTCCAATGGGTATCGACGAGCAAAAGTATGCTTCGCTCCCTGGAACACCCGAGGTAAAAGAACAGGTAAAACAAATAAAAGAATTATTCAAAGGTACTAAGCTGGTGCTTTCTATCGACAGGCTTGATTATAGCAAAGGGATATTGCAGCGATTGGAAGCATTCGAACTGTTGCTACAGATCCACCCCGAATATATTGAAAAGATAACCCTGCACATGATCGTAGTGCCCTCACGGGACACAGTACCTCAATATAAAAACCTCCGCGATCAGATAGATAAAAAGGCGGGAAACATTAATGCTTTGTACCGTACCATGGACTGGAGCCCGGTACACTATTATTACCGTTCTTTCCCTATAGAAACGCTTTCGGCACTGTATTGTTCAGCCGATGTATGCCTCGTTACGCCAATGCGCGACGGTATGAACCTGGTGAGCAAAGAATATGTTGCCAGCCGGATAAATAACGATGGCGTATTGATATTGAGCGAAATGGCCGGAGCATCAAAAGAATTGATCGATGCCATAATTGTTAATCCAAATAACATCGGGCAAATGTGCAGAGCCATCGTTGAAGCTGTTGAAATGCCGCTGGCCGAACAGCAGGTGCATATGCAGCAAATGCGGCAGATAGTAGCGAAGTTTAACGTAGCGCATTGGGTTAAAATATTTATGGACAGGCTTAAAGAGGTTAAGCAGTTGCAGCGCTCTATGCAAACAAGACATGTGAGCGGAGCAACCGCGCAGTCCATCGTAAAACGTTATGCGAAAACAAAAAAACGTATCATCTTCCTGGATTATGACGGTACACTGGTTGATTTCAGCACAAATGTTGACCAGGCAAAACCCGACCGTGATCTTTACGAGTTGATAGAGCAATTAACCGATGACCCGGCTAACGAAGTAGTACTCATTAGCGGCAGGAAGCATGAAAATTTGGGCGAATGGTTCGATAAAACTAACCTTTACCTAATTGCTGAGCATGGCGCATGGCTGAAACAGCAGGGCACGAGCTGGCATAAAGTGTCTGGGTTATCAGATAGCTGGAAACAGGACATTTATCCAATACTGGACACGTATGTAGACCGAACGCCCGGATCGTTCATAGAAGAAAAAACTTACTCTCTTGTTTGGCATTACCGTAAAGCACAAAAAGGCCTGGGCGAGTTAAGGGCGAACGAACTGGTAAATAACCTGAAATACCTTGCCAACGACAAAGGCCTGCAACTAATGCCCGGCGATAAAGTGCTGGAAATAAAGAATATGGAAGTGAACAAAGGTAAAGCTGCCCTGTCGATCATTGAACACAACCACTATGATTTTATTATAGCCTTCGGCGATGATTATACTGATGAGGATACGTTTAAAGCGTTGCCCGAATCGGCTATCACGGTAAAGATCGGCGGGAATATGTCCTCAGCTAAGTTTTACCTTCGCAGCCCATGGGAAGTGCGCCGTTTTCTGCACAGTTTAGCCGAAAGCGGCGTTGTACACCAAAAATAGCAAAAAAGTTACAAACGCTCTTTTATCAGCAGACTTCAGACGCAGACTTAAGCCTGTGAGGGTATTTTTATATAAAAACAACTAAATCAGCGTAATCATAAAAATTATTTAAAATCAACGGTCCGCTTTTGGCACAGTTTTTTATATACACTAAACATTATTTATTAAATACATCTGTTATGAGATCATTACTGTATATAATCGCTGTCATCCTGATAATAGGGTGGGCGGTAGGCGTGTTTGCTTATTCGGCAGGCGGCCTCATTTATGCTTTGCTTGTATTGGCCATCGTCGCGTTCCTGTTTGGGGTTATCCGAAGGAGTTCGACGGGTATAGATACATATTAAACCAAAAAATGATGGGCGGCTGATAAACAGCCGCCTTTTTTATTGCCTGTTTTGTATTAAATTAAAATAAAATTTCAATTTTTGTACTGAAAACTAATATAGTATAGTACCTATGGATGATGTGACCTTTGCCAAAGCCTTCGCCGAAGAGTTAGAAGCCGAAACGCCCGCAACCCTTAAATGCCTTGAACGCGTACCCCCCGAACTTTTTGGCTGGAAGCCACACGAAAGGTCGATGAGCATGGGCTACCTCGCTACACTGATAGCGGAAATACCGCTGTGGATAACTACCATTATCACCAAACCCGAGATAGATTTTGTTAATTTTAACCACCTGCGGGCACATACCACATTGGATATTGTAAGTCACTTTGATGATAATGTAGCCCATGCCAGCGAAATGCTGCTGCAAATACACGAAGGTGTTTTGTCTGAACCCTTTGCATTGAAACGTAATGGCCAGATAGTGATCCTTTCAACAAAACGAGAAATCCTTGAATCAAATATCAATCATTTAATTCACCACCGCGGGCAGCTAACCGTTTACATGCGCCTTAATAATATCCCGGTGCCGTCTATTTACGGGCCTTCTGCGGATGATAAGAGCTTCTGATATTTGGTGGCAGTTTTAAGTAGCAGTGACAGTCAGACCTTTTGGATAAAAGTTTCGACTGTATTCAACGCCATATTCTAACTGCTGCTGCCACTGCCACTGCGACTTTTTCCTCTCAGTAATTCCCAAACAAACAGGTTCTTTTCGCGTTAAATATTAACACACTAACACGAAACAACCATGACAACATATAATAATTTAGTAGAAGCCACAAACGACCTGGTGAAACGCGGCTATACCGAAAACCTCAGCCTCGAAGGTGATACCATAGACGATAAGGACAAAAACATCCACATGACAGCGGATGATTTCCAGATAGATGAATTTTACCGTTTCGAAGGGTCGAGCAACCCATCGGATATGTCGATAGTTTACGCGGTAAGTTCTGACAAGTACGGCATCAAAGGCGTTTTGGTAAATGCCTTCGGTACTTATGCCAACAGCAGTTCATCAGCAATACAAGCCAAACTTAACCACGACCAGGTAAGCGACAAACTGCACCGCGAAGATAAACCTGAGGCCGAAAAACAGGAAGGCAGCATCGGCACTGAAGACAGCGCAAAAGCGCATAGCGTAAGTTAGGCACCACTTTCTTTTTCCAGTATCTCTAATATTTTTTTACCGTAGGTTTGGATAGCAGCGGTACCATCGCGCATAAGGAATTTTACCTGTGCCGCAAGTTCTACACCTATCCAATCGTAGCGATGCCTCAGATTGAAAAGTGCTTCGGCGCTGAACCTTTTTACGGCTATCAATACCTTCGGATCTATCATCCAGTCGAAGCATTTTTCAACTATAGGTTCCATATTGATTTCCAATAGCTTTCTTTTTATTAACGGGTGTGTTTTGGATGAGGTAATGTGCATTACTATCTTGGCATAATGCCGCTGGCAGCTTGGATATTGTACTTCAAAGTATCTCTTTAGCAGATAGTCCATCTCCGGCAGGTAAAACACCGGGTTCACTAAAAAAACATTCTCCAGTAACCAGGCCGCACGGAAAGCAATTGTTTTGTCTTCATGAAAAGTCAGGTCAATAATGTCGCGCAGCTTGAAAGCGCGCTCCTTTATAATTTTGGTGAGCTTATCTACCTTTGTTTTGCCCACAGTAGCGGCTAATTGCATTATGAGTTCGTTGCGGGTCATTTATATGCAAAATAGTAAAGCTACTTCATCCGGACAAGTGAACGGGTAAATCAAATTATTGCATTTGATCGGACTAAAGCCCCTTGTTACAGTATTGCTTTTTATCGTTGGCTAAAGCCGAACGGCAATGATAATTCATTTCATTGCCGTGACGAATAAAGTAAGCGATCATACGGGTTCAGCCCAATAAAAATATAAACCGGCGGCAATTTGATTTGAGCCTCAAGGGAAAAATATTTATAACCTTACACTAAAAGTGATAGATTTGCTAACCGTTTTTTAACGGTTTATTTATACATGGTTAAATTTAATCGTTTTACATTGGATAATGGCCTGCGGGTCCTTGTCCACGAAGATCATACTACGCCGATGGCTGTTCTCAACATCTTGTACGATGTTGGCGCCCGTGATGAAGACCCTGAGCAAACCGGCTTTGCGCACCTTTTTGAGCACCTGATGTTCGGCGGTTCGGTGAATATTCCGAACTATGATGAGCCCTTACAACGCGTAGGCGGTGAGAATAATGCCTTCACCAGCAATGATATTACCAACTATTATATCACCCTGCCATCAACCAATATCGAAACAGCATTCTGGCTCGAAAGTGATCGTATGCTAAGCCTCGCCTTCAGCAAAAAAAGCCTTGAAGTGCAGCGTAATGTGGTGATAGAGGAATTTAAACAGCGCTATCTTAACCAGCCTTATGGCGATGTTTGGCTGAAGCTGCGGCCACTGGTTTATAAAGAACACCCGTACCGTTGGGCGACGATAGGCAAGGAGATCAAACATATTGAGGATGCGAAAATAGAAGATGTAAAAGCCTTTTTTAAAAAGCATTACAATCCGCAAAACGCTATTATGGTGATTGGCGGAGATGTTTCGTTTGAACAAGTAAAAGAACTTTCCGAAAAGTGGTTCGGGCCGATACCTGCCGGCGAAAAATATCATCGCAACTTGCCACAGGAGCCTGAACAGCACGATGAACGCCGCCTTACAGTGACCGCTAAAGTGCCGTTGAACGATGTTTATATCGCCTTCCAGATGGGAAACAGGCAGGATGAGGCTTATCATGCTACAGAATTGATCTCGGATATACTGTCGCGCGGGCATTCGTCAAGGCTGTATAAGAGTTTGCTTAAGGAAAAGCAAATATTCAGCGAGGTACATGCCTACATCAGCGGCAGTTTAGATACGGGTATGTTTGTGGTAGAAGGTAAGCCGCTCGAAGGGATCAGTACCGAAAGTGCCGAAGCTGCTATATGGGACGAGCTGGAAAAAATAAAAAAGCAAGAAGTACCGGCTGATGAACTGACCAAAGTGAAAAACAAAACCGAGTCA
>Ga0302309_10000329_pt1 | contig 58054 bp, 41 predicted proteins | sample III_Palsa_N1_1_FD_200453 | JGI IMG/M metagenome (GOLD analysis project Ga0302309, IMG submission 200453) | Peat permafrost microbial communities from Stordalen Mire near Abisko, Sweden - III_Palsa_N1_1 | ecosystem: Environmental > Terrestrial > Soil > Palsa > Peat permafrost | place: Sweden...
ATGAGCTTTCGCGTATACCGGGGGTGGGCACTATTACCCGTTTTACAGACGATTTTAGTATGCGGATTTGGATGAACCCTGATAAAATGGCATCCTACAGCCTTACGCCTACTGATGTTATTAATGCATTGGAAGCTCAAAACGTACAGGTTGCCGCAGGTACTGCCGGTGTACCACCACAGCCATCCGATCAAACTTACGAGTTGGGTATATTGGTTAATGGCCGTTTGAGCAAGGTTTCGGAATTTGAAGACATTATTGTTAAAAACAACCCTACCACAGGCGAGCTTGTTTACCTGAAGGATGTTGCGCGGGTTGAGCTGGGTAAGTTTACCTTCTCCAGTAACTCGTTTGTTGACGGGCATCGTGCATCGTACCTGCAAATTTACCAGGCGCCGGGAAGTAATGCACTTGAAACAGCTAAAGGCGTTTATGCTGAACTGGCCAAATTAAAATCTTCTTTCCCATCTGATGTCGCTTACAGCGTACCATTTGAATCGGTAACGGTTGTAAAAGTATCAATGGAAGAGGTAGTAGGAACATTGTTAAAAACGCTTGGCCTGGTTGCGTTAGTGGTATTCATCTTTCTGCAAAACTGGCGGTCGACCTTAATCCCGGTATTGGCAATCCCCGTATCTATTTTTGGTACCTTCTGCTTTTTTATACCGTTAGGCTTTACCATCAATACGTTAACCATGTTTGGTTTCGTGCTGGCCATAGGTATTGTGGTGGATGATGCTATTATCGTCGTCGAGGCGGTGCAGCATTATATGGACCACGAGGGCATGACGGCGAAGGAAGGCACTTACCAGGCCATGAAAGACATATCCGCACCGGTTGTAGCTATCGCGCTTATACTTGCCGCAGTGTTTGTTCCGGTAGGTTTTATACCGGGCATAGTTGGCCGTTTATACCAGCAATTTGCAATCACAATAGCCATATCGGTTATAATATCTGCATTTATTGCATTGTCGCTTACCCCTGCGCTTTGTACTTTATTGCTTAAACCAACGCCAAAAGGCGAGAAAGCAAAAGGACTAACCAAGCTGTTTAATAAATTTAATGATTGGTTTGACAGGGTAACGGCAAAGTACACCAATGGCGTAAAGGCGTGTATAAAATATTCAAAGTACATTGTTATTTTATTAGTGTGTATTTGCGTTGGTGTATATTTTCTTTTCCAGGTAAAATCATCGGGCTTTATCCCTTCAGAAGATGATGGAAACCTTTATGTAACCTTCCAGTTGCCGGCAGCATCGTCTACGGCACAATCAATTGATGTTATGCAGAAATTGATGAAGGTAATAGGCTCGACGCCGGGTGTGGCGCATTATGCAGCACTTTCAGGCCTCAACGTAGTTACTAACGCCAGTACTTCAAATAACGGTACAATTTATTGCCAGCTCTCCCCCTGGGACGATCGTAGTAGCGATAGTACACAGGTACCAGGTATAATAAATGTATTGCAGAACAGGATAAAGGCAGCCGGTATAAATAATGCAAACGTGGAGGTTATACAACCCTCACCGTTACCAGGCGTAGGAACAACGGTTGGTTTCAGCGTACAAATAGAACAGCGCAGCTCCAACGATAACTTACAGCAATTCCAGGATGTGGTGAGCAAATTTGTAAACGCCTGCAATAAAAACCCTGCCATAACCGGTGCTTTCAGTTTCTTTACTGCACATACGCCGAATTACAATCTTAATGTAGACCGCGAAAAATGCGAAAAGCTTGGCGTAAACGTAGGTGACGTATTTACCACCATCCAGGCGTATATGGGCAGTTTGTATATAAACGACTTTACCACATACAACCGTACTTTTCACGTTGTGGTACAAGCCGATACATCTTATCGTACCATGATCTCGGACCTGAATAAATACTATGTGCGCAACAGCGCAGGTACAATGGTTCCGCTGGGTACACTAGTAACTTACGGGCCAACAGACGCCGCACCGCTTATATCACATTTTAACATCTTCCGAAGTGCTGAAGTAGATGGTACATCAGCAGCAGGCCACAGCAGCAGCGAAGCGCTTGAAATAGTGCAAAATATGGCTAATACTTTGCCTGAAGGTTATACTTTAGAGTTTTCGGGATTGAGTTACGAAGAGCAGAAGGCCGGATCGACAACAATATACATTTTCATGTTCTCCATTACTTTCGTATTCCTGTTCCTGGCAGCGCTGTATGAAAGCTGGTCAGTTCCGTTCTCGGTTTTATTGGCTGTGCCTATCGGTGCATTCGGAGCTATTTTTGCTTTATGGCTCATACCAAGCCTTACCAATAACGTTTACGCACAAATCGGTTTGATAACGCTAATCGGTTTGGCGGCTAAAAATGCCATCCTGATTGTGGAATTTGCCAAGGTGCGAGTCGACAGGGGTGAAGACCTGATGCAATCCACGCTCGACGCGGTAAGCCTGCGTTTGCGGCCAATCATCATGACCTCGCTTGCGTTTATACTGGGTGTTTTGCCGTTGGTGCTGGCAACCGGCGCAGGTGCAGTAGCCCGCCGTACCATAGGTTACACGGTACTGGGTGGTATGTTGGCAGCATCTACTATTGCCATATTTGTGGTGCCCGTACTTTATGTGCTGATTACCCGCATATCATACGGTAAGGAAAAGCTGGATTATCTTAAAGCTCATCATGAAGAACTGATGGAAAAAGCGAAGAAGGTTGAAGAGCAAAATATCGACCCTGAACTGGAGTTCGAATTACACAAAGCCCGCGAATTAGGTAAAACTAATTAAGAATGATAGCAAATACTTTTATAAAAAGGCCTGTTACCGCCATTGTTATCTCTCTTGTATTGGTAATATCGGGCCTTATTTGCCTGGATAATCTTGCAGTCGATCAATATCCTAATATTTCGCCACCAAGCGTTTCCGTATCAACGAGTTATACCGGCGCCGATGCTGAAACCGTTGAACAAACCGTTGCCACGCCGATAGAAGAGCAGGTAAACGGTACGCCGGGCATGGAATATATGCAAAGTACCAGCACCAACAGCGGTGGTATGAGTTTACGCATTACGTTCGGTATAGGCACTAATGTATATATTGCTGCATTGAACGTACAAAACCGCGAAGGTATTGCATCTCCTTTATTGCCGTCGACAGTAGGTAAATTGGGCGTAACCGTACGCGCAAGCAACCCGGATATGCTGTTGCTGGTAGCCATTTATTCCCCTAAAGGGATGCACAATATTACTTTCCTTGATAACTACACCAGCACGTTTATTGAGGATGCAATGCTGCGTGTACCCGGCGTAGGCGATGTTACCGCACGTGTGGATCAGTTTAGTATGCGCGTATGGTTAAACCCGGATAAAATGGCATCGTACAGCATTACCACTTCGGATGTTGTAAATGCACTAAACTCGCAAAACCAATATGTCGCAGCCGGCTCGGTAGGTGAGCCGCCACAAAGATCAACACAAGCCTATGAGACAGGCATTTTGGTTAACGGTATGCTAAGCAAAGCAGGTCAGTACCAAAAAATTATTATAAAAACCAACCCGGCAACCGGGCAGATGGTTTATTTAAAAGACATTGCGCGCGTTGAGTTAGGCAAATTTACTTTCTCCAGCAATTCCTTTATGGATGGCCATCGTGCATCCATATTGCAGCTTTACCAGTCGCCGGGCAGCAACGCTTTGCAAACGGCTGATAATATTTATTCCGCTCTCAGGCAGCTTAAAAAATCTTTTCCGGCTGATATAGATTATGCTGTGCCTTTTGAATCGATAACAATTATACGGGTATCGATGCAAGAGGTTTTGGGTACGCTTATTAAGGCACTGATACTGGTGGCCTTAGTAGTATTGTTGTTCCTGCAAAATTTGCGTTCAACCATTATCCCAATTGTGGCTATTCCAGTGTCCATTTTGGGTACATTCTGTTTCTTTATACCGTTAGGGTTTACTATTAACACTTTAACCATGTTTGGTTTTGTGCTGGCCATAGGGATTGTGGTGGATGACGCCATCATCGTCGTCGAGGCCGTGCAACATTATATCGATGAACAGCATATGTCGCCTAAGGAGGCAACCTACACTGCAATGAAGGAAATATCAGCACCGGTAGTTGCTATTGCGCTTATCCTGGCGTCGGTATTCGTGCCGGTAGGTTTTATACCGGGTATAGTGGGTCGTTTGTATCAGCAGTTTGCCATTACCATTGCCATATCGGTTATGCTTTCGGCATTTGTTGCGCTATCGCTTACACCGGCATTGTGTACGTTGTTATTACGCCCTTCTCACCATGAGGTTAAACGAAAAAAGGGTGTAGTAAACACTGTTTCAAACGGGATAGATAAATTCTTTGTATGGTTTAATAATTCTTTTGAATGGCTTACAGCTAAGTATACCAATGGTGTAAAACATTGTATTAAATATTCTTGGGTTGTATTAATTGTTTTGGCAGGCATATGTGCTGGTACGTACTATATGTTTATTACAAAGCCATCGGGGTTTGTTCCAAATGAAGACGGCGGGCGTTTATACGTCACTTATCAGCTGGCTGATGCATCGTCGACAGCGCAATCTGTAGCTGTGATGCAAAAGCTGATGAACGTCATAACCCATACCCCCGGCATTTTGCACTATACTGCTTCGTCGGGTTTTAATATTCTTAACGGCGGCGCTACGTCAAACAGCGGGTCAATGTTTCTTATGCTTAAACCCTGGGATGAACGGACAACACCGCAAACATCAGTACAGGGAATAACGGCTGCTATAAAAAAAGGCGCGGCAAAAGCAGGTATAAAAAATGCCAGCATAACTATTATACAACCTCCTCCTATACGTGGTATTGGTATTGCTGCGGGTTTTGCTGTGCAAGTTGAGGAGGGTAACTCTACTGATGATATACAGGCTTTTGAAAAAGCAGTTAATAAATTTGTTGCCGCCGCAAAAAAAAATCCGGCAACATCTACCGCAGTTTGTTACTTTTCTGCACATACGCCAAGCTTTGACCTGTCAGTCGACAGGCAAAAATGCGAAAAAATGGGCGTGAATATTTCCCAGGTATTTTCAACCATGCAGGCGTTTATGGGTAGTTTGTTTGTGAATAATTTTACCCTGTATGACCGTACCTACCATGTAGTGATACAGGCGGATACAAGCTATCGTACGCTTATAACCAATATGAACAAATATTATGTTCGTGATACCGCACAGGAAATGGTGCCATTAAGCACACTGATTAGCTATAAAGCTACCATAGCCCCGCCGCTTATCTCGCACTTTAATCTTTTTCGTTCGGCCGAAGTTGACGGAACGATACCTGATGGTTACAGCAGCGGTCAATCACTTGATGCGTTACGCCAGATAGCTGCCAAATCATTACCACGGGGGTATACTATTGATTTTTCGGGATTAAGTTATGAAGAAATAAAGGCCGGTTCTACTACCATTTATATCTTTATGTTCTCCATTATATTTGTGTTCCTTTTCCTGGCAGCACTATATGAGAGCTGGTCGGTGCCTCTTGCGGTTATGCTTGCCGTACCGATCAGTGCTTTTGGGGCCATTTTTGCGCTTACATGTATCCCTGTGCTTACCAACAATGTTTATGCACAGATCGGGCTGATCACATTGATCGGACTTTCGGCCAAGAACGCCATCCTTATAGTTGAATTTGCCAAAATAAGGGTAGACAGGGGCGAGGAGCTCATAGCCTCGACACTTGAAGCAGTGAGTTTGCGCTTACGCCCAATTACCATGACCTCGATGGCATTTATTCTTGGTGTTTTGCCGCTGGCGCTCGCAACAGGCGCCGGCGCGGTTTCAAGAAATACCATCGGATGGACGGTTTTAGGCGGGATGATCGCGTCATCAACGATTTCTATTTTCATTGTTCCGGTTTTATATGTGTTGTTTACCAGGATCTCATACGGTAAAAAACAACTCGCGTGGCTACAGGCTAATCACGAGTTGCTGATGGAAAAAGCCCGTAGCGTTGAAGAAGCCAACATCGATCCTGAATTGGAATATGATATTGAAGAATCGCATCAACAAAATAAAGCCGAACGCGAGGCAAAAGGGCATACCACTAAAAAGGATCCTAAAAAGAAGAAATAGCCCGAAAAGAAAGGAAATTACTTTTGAAAGAAAGTGATTTCCTTTCAGGAAAAGCCATTCTTCATTTATTCTGTCTTAATTGCTATATTAGCTTGCTATTCAACCCCAACTACCGGCAATGAAAAGGCTGCTAATCACCATTTTTCTTTTATACTTTTTTTGCTGTGCCGATGCCCAATACAAAAAGATTGACAGCCTGAAACACCTGCTCGCCACAGAAAAAAACGATACTGCCGCCATATTGCTCCAAACCCAGCTTGCACATGCCTATTTATATTATAAGCCGGATAGCTGCTTGTTATTGGCGAAAAATGCATTGATCCTGGCCCAAAAAATAAATTTTTTAAATGGTGAAGGCAGGAGCTACAAGGAAATAGGGGATGCGCTTGACCAAATGGGCAATTATCCCGGGGCGATGAGTGCCTATTTAAAACATCTGCATACGGCTGAACAATCAGGTGTAACAATGGGAACTGTACAGGCTTTGACTAATATTGGCATCCTGTATATGGATCAAAATGAATACCCCAAAGCAATTAATTATACACTACAGGCAAAAAATGTACTTGAAAGCATAAAAGACAAAAAAGGTGTAAAAGATTATGATCTGAACAGGGTTGTTATTTTATTAAATACAGGCTTTTATTACTACAATCTTGATAAACTTGATTCAGCATTGTTGTATGAACAGGACGCCTATCAATTATGCCTGAAAATCCATAATGATGATAACTTGGGCGAGATATTACAAAACCTGGGAATGATACAGGAAAAATTTAATAACCGGGTATTGGCAATTACCTATTACCGCATGAGTTCGCAAAACTCATTAGAACAAAGAGATTATAGCACGCTGACAGATACCTACCTAAAAATGGCGTTTTTTTTTCGTGGATCAAATCAGGTAGATTCGAGTTTGTTTTATGCGAGAAATGCGTTGACAAGTGCAAAAGCGGCAAGCTATACCAAAGGCATTTTTGATTCCAGTACTTTGCTGGCCGACCTTTACGGTACTTCGGATAAATCACAAGCTTATGATTACCTTAAAATTGCTGGTGTAGCAAGGGATAGTCTTTTTAATGAAGAAAAGATCAAGAAAATACAAGATCTGCGCTATGCCGAGCAGGTGAGGGAACAGGATATAGCTGAAATAAAAAAACAGCAGGAAGAAGAACATAAAGATAATCTGCAACTATCAGCCATCGCATTTTTTATACCTGTGTTTTTCCTGGTTCTGCTTTTATTGAGCAAAGTGAAGGTGCATCACCGTTTGATAGAAGGGATGAGTATATTGTCGATATTATTTTTGTTTGAGTTTGTTACTTTAATGCTGCACTCCTACGTCGGCGATGTTTCGAGACACACACCATATATTGAGTTTTTGGCTTTTGTTTGCATAGCTGCTATAATGATACCCTTGCATCACCGGTTTAATCATTGGCTTATTAAGCGGCTAACCAATATACACAAATGGAGCATGCACCACGAGGCTACAGCTAACGCAGCTGAAAATACAAAGCCTGATTAATTATTACGCAAATTGGATTTGTAAATTATTATATTTACTCAATTGATTTTCATACCAAACTCACAATTAAAATGAAAAAGTCTTTAAAAATCACTTGCTTGCTCATGGCGGTGGCTGTTTTTGCTTCCTCATGTACATGCAATTCACCAAACAATAAGCCAGGGGCTGATTCACTAAAAGCAGATTCGGCTAAAAAAGCTATGGCAAAGACCGACACTTCTAAAAACGTAGGATCTGCTGATACCACAATGAAAAAAGATTCGACTGGTAAACCCGGTTCGGGTGACCCAGGTGTAAAACATCCTCCGGGTTCATAAAAATTAAACTTTCACAGTCCCGCTTTTAAAAAGACCGGGACTTTTTTATTTAAGCGGCAGCTGTACAAAAAAGGTAGTGCCTTTACCTTCGCGGCTCTCAAACCATATTTTACCGTTATGCATTTCGATGATGCGCTTTGAAATAGACAGGCCAAGCCCGAATGGCTGTTCGCCGTCTGTTCCCGGTTTTTTGGCAGGGGTGAACATTTCAAAAATAACGTCCTTCTGGTTATCAGGTATGCCTATGCCATTGTCGGCAATAGTGATCAGTGCATTCGTTGCATTGCTCGTAACGCCAACTCGTATTATTCCGCCGGTATGACTGAATTTTATGGCATTTACAACAAGGTTATTTACTGCCCGCCATATTTTTTCGTGGTTAACCTCAATTATAACAGGGTTATTACCGCTTTCAAATAAAATTTGTTGCTGCTTGTCGTTCGCTTTAAATTGTAATAGTTCTATTGAGTCGAATACAAGCGTCCGTATATCAAGCGGCAGCTTTTCAATTTTTTCCTTTTCATCAAGGGCGAGGCCGCTTTTCAGCAGCTCACTTATCATATCGTTAGTGTTCAGGCTGGTAGTTTCAATAAGTTTAATTAAATGCTTGTTTTCATCACTAATCGTTTCATCTTCAAGCAGCACGGCCGCCAGTCCGGACATTCCAGATAATGGGTTCCTGAGATCATGGGCCATAACCCGCATAACCCGCACGTAATTTTTATTTACAAGTTCAAGTTCTGATAACGCTTGCTGTAACTGCGTGTTTTGTAATGTAGTGAGATTATTATTTCTTTTTGTTTTTTTGAGATTGCGATAGATAAGGGTGATAATAACAACAAACAGTATGGCGATAACTACAGCGCCAAATATATAAACCTTTTTTTGACGATTGCTTTCTTCTAATTCGGTTAACGCCTGTTTTTGCTGGAGGTCGTTAAATTCGCGCACCACATCAACCCGGTAAAGTTCGGCGTTTTTGTTGTCCTGTAACTTCTCGAACTTATTATACCTGTCGAGATATTTGTATGCTGCTGCCAGGTTATTTGATTTGAAAAGAAATTGCGAATAGGCCATATTCCAGGCAATCTCCGGGTTGAAGTCGCCATGGTTGTATTTATCTATCAGCAACCTGGCTTTTGCAAATGCGGCGGCGGCTTTTTTCATGTCGCCTGTTTGAATATATAGGTTTGCCAGTTTAATATAAGCTGAAATGCCCGAGGTGCTGTTATTTTGTATAGGGAAAGCAACGGATTGCTCCAGGTAATATTTTGCCAGAACCAGGTTACCCATTGCCAGGTTTAAGCCCCCGAAATTGTCATCCACTACGCATTGGGCAATATCAATAGCGGCAGTATCAAGGAATTTTTTTCTGCGTGCATCGTTTATAAGGTCTATATCTTTCATATAGTAATACCTGGCGCTGTCAAGCATACCTGCCTTCTGGTAAGAAAAACCGGCATTGTCCAGGCCTCCCTGTTTCATGAAGAAAAGCTTTTGAATCGCCATATTTTCATTGCATTCTCCTGCGTTATAGTAGTTTTGAGCCCAATATTCACCGGCAAGCCGGTAATTTTTTTGGCCGTAATATATTACCCCCAGTTTACCCGCCAGTTCGCCATTATCACAAACACCCAGCGCAAGTATTTTTTTGCATTTATAAAAATAGTTGAGCGCCAAAAAATATTGTGCCGACCTTAAACAGGCATCGCCTTTTATCATTAGCGCCTTATAATACTCGTTTGGATAATTTTTAACCCGGTATTCATCTGAAAAGAAGGCCATTGCACTATCGGCATATATATTCTCCTGCTTTACACCGGGCACAAAGTTTTCTACCAACTCGTAATAGTAATCAACAATAAGCGGGCTTGAAGTGCTTATCTGCGGCCGTAAATGTGCCAGTATTTTAGCACCGGGGTTGTATTTATTGTTGAAATAAAAGCTATTCACCTGGACCATTTCTTTTTTTATTCTTTCATTATCATCATTCTTTCTTTGCTGGCATGATGAAAAAAAAGAAAACAATACAAAGGAGATTGCCAAAAAAGAGATATTACGATGTGGATGAAAGCATAAATTAAGCAGCATGCGCCACGATGTTAAAGTTGAAACCGGTGTTAAGTTACAAAATAGCGTAATAATTAGAACCTAAAGCTGTAAATAACGATTTATAATTAATATGGTATACGGGTATATTCAATTAACGTTGCTAAAATTAAAAAATAGCGGTGGTAAACTATTATTGGGTGTGAGGCAATTATGCAGTTGAGATATAAATTGCGTATAAACTTGTAAATTATTTCACCAGTCTTCTTTTTTGGAAGAAGCACACAATCGTCATATTTCCCCGCTGATTTGCATAAAGAGAAAATACGCTATATTTTTATAGCATACTTATTTTCATTTTCGCCTGATGGATATCCAAACAGAAAGCATTCCTTCATATCCTACCTATAAAGCAGCACGTAAAGTGTCAGCTGCAATTGAGGGGCATTTTGTTCAGCAGTTAACAGCTGCGGCTTTGCGTGGTGAAAAAAACCTGGCGCCTGAACCATCACGACAAACCATCGAGACCATTATAGATACAGCTTTCTGGGCCAGCCTGCGTAAAGAAGAGGGGCATTCACCTAAAATTTCATTGGCGTTTTTGCCGCCAGAAGCCGCCAGCAGGCCTTTGTTATTCGAATATCCCCTTGCTTTAACCGCCGAAATATTAAATAAACTCTCGCCCGCCGTTGAGCGGCCGGGAATACACTTAGGCGTTTGGCAACACGAAGGTGAATTATATATATGGGGCACTACACAGGATATACCCGGTTTTTGTTTCGTTCTGGAAGTTGTTGAGCCCGGTTTACTGGTTATAAAACACCGTAGGGTAGACGGCTTTGGTAAGTTTGTAAATGTTGCCGTGTTGCAGGGCGACAGTATAAAAATAGTTGATGAACAAAGCCTTAGTCTGCCCGATTGCCCACAGATGCTGAATGCTATGCTTGGCTTCGCTAATACAGCATCGTGGAACACCGCAGTAAATTTGCATGTTCAATTGGCAGTGTCTATGCGAGCCCATAAACGCGGTGGTACGCTGCTTATTGTACCATCAGGGAATGAAAAGTGGCGCGATTCGATTATTCAACCTATTTCCTACCCTGTTTTACCTGCCTTTAACGGCCTGTCGACTTTAATGGCGCGTGAAGTTAGTGAGCATGATCTCCCGGCCTGGCAGGATGAGCTAAGTGAGGAAATTGAAGGTGTTGCAGGACTGACAGCAGTTGACGGGGCAACCATTATTAATGACAAACATGAGTTATTGGCCTTCGGCGCTAAGATAACCCGTTCACCTGGGCGTGAATCAGTTAAAAAGATCATGCTTACCGAACCTATACTTGATTTTAAGCCGCTTATCATCCCGCCGTCCAGCAATGGCGGCACACGGCACTTTTCGGCAGCGCAATTTGTTTTCGATCAGCGGGATGCATTTGCGCTGGTAGCCTCGCAGGATGGCCGTTTCACCATTTTCAGCTGGTCGCCTTGCGACCAGATCGTTTTGGCGCATCGGGTTGAATGTTTGCTGATATAAAAGTTACTATGCTAAACATAAATTGCTATTTTTAGCAACCTTATGCGAACAAAGAAGCTACTTACCCTGCTGTTTTTATTTTGCGGACTTAATGTTTTCGCCCAAAAAACAAACCCCCGTTTTCATGTGCTTGCGCTTTATGAGAATGGCGGCCATCATATCGAATATTCAAAGAGGGCTAAACAATGGCTGGATAGTTTAGCGGCTGATAGTAACTTCAGCATAGACTATATCCAGAATACCGAAAAGATCGACGACGATTTCTTAAGCCATTACCAGTTGTTCATTCAATTGGATTATCCACCTTATGCCTGGACGGATAAAGCGGTTGCCGCTTTTGAAAAGTACATAGAACAGGGTAAAGGCGGTTGGATAGGCTTTCACCACGCAACGCTGCTCGGCGAATTCGACGGTTATAAAATGTGGGACTGGTATTCGCAATTTATGGGCGGCATCCGGTACAAAAACTACATTGCCACTTTTGTGCAGGGTACGGTGAATGTTGAAGATAAACAGCACCCGGTAATGAAGGGCATACCCTCATCATTCATCATAAAAAAAGAAGAGTTTTATACATATGACAAAAGTCCCCGGCCGAACGTGCATGTGTTGGCCGGCGTAGATGAATCGTCATACATCCCCAACTCTGATATTAAAATGGGCGACCACCCCGTGATATGGACCAACGAGCATTACAAAGCCCGAAATGTGTATATTTTTATGGGCCATTCGCCGATATTGTTTGACGACCCGGTTTATAAAAAATTGTTTACCAATGCCATTTTTTGGGCTGCAGCGAAAAATTAACTTGTTTAGATGAAAAGTTACTACAAAATATTATTACTTGCCGCCATTACCATCGGCTCATTAAAAGCCTTTGCCGAACCGGTTATTTATATTAACCAGGTTGCTTTTAATAGCGCAGCACCTAAAACGGCGCTTATTGGCGATGATAAATTATATACAGGTAAAGTATCATTCACCATTATAAATGAAATAACCCGTAAAACCGCATTTACCGGCATCCTCGGTCAACAACAACAAATCAATGAATGGCAACCGGGCAAATATTTTTATAAAGCCGATTTTTCGGGGTTGAAACAGAGCGGAAAGTATAAACTTTGCCTGAAGATTGGGGGAAAAGAATGGCTTTCGGATGAATTCCAGGTTGACGATAATGCTTTGGCGATGCTTACTGTCCCGTCAGTTATCCATTACTATCACCGCCAGCGGGCGAATACGCCAACGGAACTGGCTGTTGATGCACATTTAAAACTTTTCGGCAGCGATAAAACGGTCGACATGCGTGGCGGCTGGTGCGATGCCTCGGGCGATGTGAGCAAATACTTTTCGCACCTGGCTTATGCCAATTTTATGTCGCCGCAGCAAACGCCGCTGGTAACCTGGGCTATGGTAAATGCCGATGAGGCTATGCCTGCATTACTGTATAAAGCCGGTGTACGCGATTCGCTGGAAAATGAGGCTTTGTGGGGTGCCGATTATATGACACGGGCGCTGTCGGACAGTAGTTATTTTTACATGATCGTTTTTAGCTATTTTAATAAAGACCCGAATGCCCGCAGGGTAGTAGGGCTGCATGCCAATAGTGTTACCACGAATGAATACCAATGTGCATTTCGCGAAGGCGGCGGCATGGCGATAGCTGCCCTGGCAAGGATATCCCGCTGGAAAAAGCACGGTGATTTTACCAGCCGGCAATATCTTGAAGGCGCAAAACGGGCATTTGCACACCTGCTGGTTTACAATACCCAATATGACGACGACCATAAGGAAAATATTATCGACGATTATTGTGCGCTGATGGCCGCAACGGAACTTTGGATAACAACCAATGAAACTATTTATAAAACCGAAGCCCGCAAACGCGCCCAAAACCTTGCTAAGCGGATAACTACAGATGGCTATTTTATTGCTGATGACGGTACCCGTCCTTACTGGCATGCATCGGATGCGGGTTTGCCTGTCATCGCGTTAGCGAGGTATTTGAAAAAAGAAGTTGACCCTGCATATCGGTCAAAAGCGCTCAACACTATAAAAAAGGCGCTGGATTATGAATTAAAAGTAACCGGCGATGTAAGCAACCCATTCGGCTACGCCCGGCAGACCTTCAGGTATAAAGACAGTATAAAAAATGGCTTTTTCATTCCGCATGATAACGAAACCGGTTGGTGGTGGCAGGGTGAGAATGCCCGATTAGGCTCATTGGCTGCTGCTGCACTTGTTGGGGGTAAGCTGGTGTACAATTCGCCGACAGATCACGCGAAGAAACTGGCATTGGACAGGTTTGCCTATAATCAAATCAACTGGATACTGGGCTGTAACCCGTACCAGGTATGTTTTATATACAAATTCGGCAGGAACAATGTGCCTTATATGCACTCCAATTTCGGGCATGGGTCGGAAAGGGGTGGTATATCAAACGGCATAACCGGTAAAGAAGGTAATGGCGATGGCAGCGGCATCGACTATAAAACCGAAGATAAAGGCAACGAATGGCGCTGGACAGAACAATGGATACCACATGCAGCCTGGTATTTAACGGCGGTTGCTGCTATGGGGAAATAGCTTATCCTTTATAGGCATCCTCAATATCTTTTAAAATAATTTTTCTCATTTTCATCATAGCCGTCATTACCCGGTCGGCTTTTACGCGGTCAGTATCGCCAATATAATCCATTAGCTGTATAGGCGCAACCTGCCATGATAAGCCGAATTTGTCCTTTAGCCAGCCGCATGCGCTTTCTTCACCACCTTCCAGTAATTTATCCCAGTAATAATCTATTTCTTCCTGGCTTTCGCATTGAACAAACAACGAAACCGACTCGTTAAATTTAAAAAGCGGGCCGCCGTTCAGGCCGGCAAACTCTTGTCCGTTTAACTTAAAAGTAGCAGCCAACAATTCACCTTCGGGACCGGAACCGGCTTTGCCATTATACACCCGGTCTGTTATTTCGGAATCTTTAAATATCCCGGTGTAAAAATTTGCAGCTTCTTCCAGGTTATTGTCAAACCAAAGAAAGGGCACTATCTTTTGCATAAACGATGTTATCTTGGTTTATCAATCAAATATAATATCACTTTGAATTACTTTAACGGTATAATCAGGACAATTTGCGGGCCATTTAAGCCATATCAGCGTTAGCGTTTTTTGGTAGCTCAAAATAAAATTTCGAACCTTCGCCGGGCGTACTGGTAACCCATAGCTTGCCATTATGCCGGGTAATGATCTCCTGCGTAATATACAATCCAATACCCAAACCGGATATATGTGCAGCCAGGTTCTCCACCCGGTAAAACCGTGAAAATATACGGTCGAAGTGTGCCTGTTCAATGCCTATGCCAAAATCCTGTATAACAACCTGTATTTTATCGCCTTTATTAAGCGACTTTACGATGAGCCTGCTGGCTTTTGGCGAATATTTTATGGCATTGGAAACCAGGTTGATGATTACCTGCTCAATACGTTGCTGGTCGGCATCAATGATCAAGGGGTTGTCTTCAAGTTCAAGTTCGATATGGTGCGACGGGTTCGACTGCCCCATCATTTCAGATACATCCCGAAGCACCGTATTTACATCAAAAGTACTATACACCAACGGTAGTTTCCCGCTCTGTATCTTGGACACATCCAGCAGGTCAGCGACCAAAGCAGATAGCTTATCAACCTGTTGCAGGGTTTTGTCCAAAAACATTCTTGTCTTATTTTCTATTGCGCTGTCGCGCCTTACTATTTGCAGGTAGCCTTTTATGCTCGTAACCGGCGTTTTAAGCTCATGGCTCGCCATACCGATAAACTCATCCTTTTTGGAGTTCAATTGTTTTATCTCCTGGTATAATTTAGCATTATCAAGGGCGGCTGCGGCTTGCGCGGCTACGCTGGCCACCAGGTTTTCGTGTTCCCGGGTGAATTTCCCCGGCTCGGTGTGCCCAAAGAACAATCCGCCAATTACTTCACCCGTTTTGGATACAACCGGTACGGCCAGGTAACTTACTACCGGCAGGTGGCCTTTGGGCATTCCCTTGTTTGGCGCGTTGTGACCATACCGGGGGTCTTTGGTTATATCGTCAACCCTTACAATAGCGGTGCCACTGAAAGTCGGCTCAAATACGGCTGTATTGCGTGGCATACCAAATTTTTCAAATGCTTCACGCGGCGCACCGGACAGTGTATAAAGCATATACGACTCGCCTTTTTCATTCACCACGTTATGGAAGAATGCACCGAACGATGCACCGGTAAGTTGCGTAGTAGCATCGGTAACTTTTTGCAGTATGCCTTGTACATCAAGATCGGTTGAAATAACACGCCCCACATTGTTCAATATTTCCTGCATTTCTGCATACTTCTGTAACTGAGCTTCGGCTTCTTTGGCGCGGCTGATGTCACGTGCTATTTTCGACGCACCTATCACATGGCCATTGCGGTCCCGAATGGGTGAAACAGTTAGCGAGATGGGTATAAGCCTCCCATGTTTGGCCATCCGTATGGTCTCAAAATGATCTATGCTTTCATTATTCTTTATTTTCTCAATGATCACACGCTCTTCGTCTATGCGGTCATGGGGTATAATAAGCGAAATATGTTTGCCGATGGTTTCTTCTTCAGTATAACCGAATACACGCTCGGCAGATTTATTCCAACTGGTTATAATACCTTCAAGGGTTTTGCTCACGATCACATCTTCTGATGACTCAATTATGGCAGCCAGCATGGCCTGGTCTTTTTGAAGATCAGCAGTGTCTATAAATTCATTTTGAAACCGGCTATTCGAAAAAATATCTTCTATATCAACGCAGGAACTGATATAGCCCGCAAAAACATCACCTTCAACGTAACAGGGTACGCTATTCTCCATTATCCAGCGATAGGCGCCATTTTGATGTTTTAAACGGTATTCTATTTTAAATTCTTCGCGCTTATCAAATGAAGCGGCATAATCAGCTAAGTACTCTTGTAAGTCAGCCGGATGAATGCCTTCGGTCCAGCCGTTACCTTTTTCCTGTTCCGGGTTACAACCAGTAAAGCGCAACCACGCGGTATTAAAAAAATTACAGCGTTTATCTGTCCCTGCCAGCCTGATCATTACCGGTAAAGTGTTGGCCACGATTCTGAATTGTTCTTCAATAAATGGCGCGGGATGGATAGGGTAGTGGTTCATTAACCGGTAATTGAACTTATTCTTTATAAAAGTGAATATCTATAAATCTACAATTAGATACTCTTATTTGTTTTAAATTTCACATGAAATGCAAAAATAATTAGCAACAGACTAAAATTATTTAAATTTATTTTCAGAAATATTTGAAAGTTTGATACTAATTCATAGGTTTGTAGTATGGAATTAGCAGAAGCAAAACTGAAGTTTATTGAAGCGTGGGGCAGGCTGGGCAGCGAGTGGGGGATAAACCGCACGATGGCGCAGGTACATGCTTTGCTGCTGGTTACACCTGAAGAACTGACTACCGAAGACATAATGGAGCAGCTGAGCATATCACGCGGTAATGCCAATATGACCCTGCGCGACCTGATGGGCTGGGGACTGGTTGAAAAACGCCATAAGGCAGGCGAGCGCAAGGAGTATTTTTATGCCGATAAAGATGTGTGGAATATTGCCCGCCAGGTGGCCAAAGAACGCCGTAAACGCGAACTGGAACCGGTATTGAAAATACTGGATGAGCTTTCGAAAGTTACAGGTGATACGAAAGACCCCGGATTTAAAACATTTAATAAATCAGTTACCGATATAAACAAGCTGGCCAAAAACGTCGACAAAACTTTTGAAACGATGATTAAGGCTGATGAAAGTTGGTTTTGGGGCAGCTTGCTGAAAGTATTTAAATAAAAAATTTTGCCTAAATATTTCAAATTTTACTGAAAATACAATATAAAAAATTAGTCATGAAAAAACTTTTATCATCTATTGAAAGTGGGTTTGCCCTGTCAAATGGTTTTGCAATCATTGTAATGGCCATTAGTCGCTATACTACTATTTTTCGTGATGGTCCTGGTGTTATTTTCTGGGCTGAATTTATAGTAGTGCCAATATTGATGGGTATTATCAGTGCATGGTGCTGGCGCAATGAAGAATTGAGCAGTCGTAAACTTACCGCTTACAGTGTGTATAATGTTGGTATAGTAGTTTGCCTAAGCGGTATTTTTTTAGGCGAGGGGATTATTTGCCTTATTATAGTTTCGCCGTTGCTGATGACTTTTGTTATTGCCGGGGCATTTGCAGGGCGGGCTATGTTTAAAAAGAAGAACGATACGCTGAATATAAGTATTGTGGCCGCCCTTATAGCGCTATTTATAATGGATGGTTATTCCAGGCACTATTATGTTAACGAAGTAACCGACAAAGTAGTGGTAAACGCCCCGGTTGAAAAGGTTTGGCCTTATGTGGTTGCTTATGACAGGATTAAGGAAAAGAGTAACTACTGGTTGTTTCAAATTGGCATGCCAAGCCCTGTACAATCCGCGGTAACGGGTTATTACGCTGGCGCAGAGCGGAAATGCATATTCAGTAACGGCTATACTTTTGACGAGAAAATAGTGACTTATGACGTTAACCATAACCTTACCTTCGATATAACCAACCAACCACGCGATCCGGAAATAATGGGCCATATTGATATTTTGCGCGGACAGTTCCTGCTACATGATAATGGTAACGGTACAACAACCGTAACCGGCAACAGTTGGTACCGCTTATACGTTTTCCCGGCATGGTATTATGATATTTGGGCCAAAAGCATTACCCGCAATGTACATTTAAGGGTGATGGAGCATATTAAGCAGTTATGTGAAAAGAAATAAGATGTTCAAAGTCACCATTAAATACCTTGGTTTTCTAAAGTTTATTCCTGGCCTGGCATTGGTTTTTGATAATTGGCTGAAGATATATACACTTATCACAAATCCAGCAATGCTCGACTGGATTGATGACATAACGCATGAAGTGTTAACATGGAAAATACATCTACCCAAACCCACAAATATGGGGGCCTGCAATTTAATTGCAATGGTAAAGAAATGGGCCACATTCATAGTAATGGTTTATTAGACATGCTTTTAAGCCGGAAAATTAAGTTGGAATTAATGGACGAAGGCAGGATACAGGACCATCATTCATTCAAAAACACCGGCTGGATAAGTTTTTATATGTATACCGGAGCAGATACAGAATATGCCTTGGAATTGTTAAAGTTGGCCCACGAGCGGATAACAAGTGGTTGTATAGCTGCATAATACGATAGATTTAGAAGAACAAATTGTAGGATTTAGAGTTGTTTCTCCAGTTTTACTACAAGGTTCCTCTTTATTTTTACGCATAACAAATTTATATGGCCGTTATAGAACCCACCCGGAAAGGCACCCTGCACCCGAACAGGATCAAAAAATATTCATCATCATTACGTTTATGGCATTGGCTCAATGCTGTTGTTATTACCGGTTCGCTGCTTACAGTTTTATTAAATTCAACGTTGCTAAAATCAAGAAATAACGCAGGGCTGATACAAAATCAACTGGCAAAATCAGGAGTGACGGTTACGAAAGACCAGGCGCGGTCTGCCGCTCATGCGCTCAGCGATAAAGTATGGACAATACATACTTACTTTGGCTATACTTTAGGAGCGTTATTATTATTCAGGCTCTTGCTCGAATTTTTCCAGGCAGCCGACCAAAGGCTCATCCGCAAAATAAAAAGAGCTTACCATAACTATTTTATCATCAAAAAGCAACGCGAGCTTTCCCGACATGAGTTCTGGGTTAAAACGCTGTATGCCGTGTTCTACCTTATGCTTTTAACAATGGTGACAACCGGGCTTTGCCTGGCTTTTGAAGATGATGTACCCTGGCTTAAATCTATTCATGCTTTCAGGGAGATCCATTCGTTTACTATGTACCTGGTACTTGCATTTATTATATTACATATCGCAGGTGTATTTTTAGCTGAAAGAAAGGATAGTGCAGGTATTACTTCGGATATGGTTAACGGCGGCCGGCATGAAGGGGAATAGGTTGTTAAATACTGTTAAATTTTTCAAAAGCTGGTATTTACCGGCTTTTTTCATTTTTACTACAGAATGTTATGTTAACATTGTGTTAACCGGTAATTAGTTCATCGGTACATAATAACTGTTCATCCATAAATAATATATTTTATTAATATGAGTTTACAGTTTTACAAAAAAGATGATAGTTCTGTCGCAAATATTTAAAAGGGCTTGTAAACTGATGGGCAACCGCTTTGAACTGAGCGTTGTTGCCGATGATGAACAATGGGCAAATGAAAAAATAGATGCCGGAATAGCCGAAATACAACGGATAGAACGACTGCTTACCACCTTTAGCGATGACAGTGAAACCAACCGTGTTAATGCCAACGCAGGTGTTGCGCCGGTTGCGGTAAGCCGGGAGACTTTTGAATTGATCGCCCGGTCGCTCCGTATTTCCGACCTTACGCGAGGCGCTTTTGATATCAGTTACGGCTCAATTGATAAGCGTTTGTGGAACTTCGACCAGCAAATGAAAGAATTGCCTGATGCTGAAACCGCAAAGCAAATGGTAAGGCTGATCAATTACAAAAACATCATACTCAACCCAGAAGATTGTACAGTTTTTCTTAAAGAGAAAGGTATGCGTATAGGATTTGGCGGTATAGGTAAGGGCTACGCTGCTGAACGTGCGCGACAGGTTATGAGAGCAAATGGTGTTGAAAGCGGCGTTGTAAATGCTTCGGGCGACTTGACCACCTGGGGGTTTCAGCCCGATGGCAGGCAGTGGACCATTGCAATTGCTGATCCTAACCATAAAGAACAGGTGTTTTCTTATATGAATATCAGCAACATGGCTGTGGCAACTTCGGGGAATTATGAAAAGTTTGTGTTGATAGGCGGCAGGAAATACTCGCATACCATTAACCCGCGTACGGGGCTACCAGTTACAGGCATTAAAAGTGTAACCATCATTACAACCAACGCCGAAATTGCCGATGCAATGGCTACGCCGGTTACTATTATGGGCATTAATGCCGGGCTGGACATGATAAATCAAATGAAAAATATTGAGGCCATTATTATTGATGATAACGACAGGCTTTATACTTCAAAAAATATAAAAATCAAATAACCCCTATTATGGTAAAACGATTGGTAGTTATTCCATTGTTATTGCTGATGGTGCTTAGCGTATCATCTTGTGTTCATTTAAAGGAATACCAGAAAAGCCGGCTTAATGATTCAGAGATGGCTTTAGGCAACCGGAAGGTGGAAAAGAATGAATTGAATTTTGAGTCGTACCGCGAGGCTGCATCAGGCGCAAATGCAGGCAAAACTGGCGGTGGATGCGGTTGTAATTAAAGCAGGGGCGAATAAATAATGAAAAAAATATATTTATCAGCCATCGGCTTTGCGTTTATATGCAACCTGAAGGTGTCGGCACAAGTGAGGCGTGATAGCGTTGCAAAAAATAATGTTAGTTTATATTCTCCTGTAACATCGGACACAACTTCATATAATCCCCGGAAGTTAAAGGTCGACGAAATTGATTTCGTGTCGAGTTTTTACTGGCAAAATGGGTTTCATTCGGCTGTCACAGGTGGCATAGGTACTGAGCATGTAACGGACTTATCTAATGGGTTAGATCTTCATTTGTTATGGCAGGGCAACCATAATAATATTAATCACCTGGATGTAGGAATGGGTTTTGACTACCATACTGCGGCCTCACAGGCCTATGTTTCAAAAACCGGTGCATCAAGCCCAACCGGAACAAGGATATATCCTTCTCTTGATTATACCCACGAGAGCGCAAAAACAGGGAATACCATCGGCGTAGGCGCATACTATTCGGGCGAATACAATTATCAATCTTTGGGCACCGACCTGCATTTTTCTGTTAAAACAGATAATAAGAACGGTGAATTTAGCGCCAAACTGCAAGGGTATTTCGACCAGGTAAAACTAATCTATCCGTCGGAGCTGATACCAGCATCTACAACGACTACAACCAGTACAGGTACGGTGATCACTACAGCCAGCGGGTCTGTAATTTCAAGTGACGGGGAAACAAGTTACGGCAGCAAAAAGAATATTCCAAGCAGCCCCCGGACTACGCTCTCAGCAGCATTTTCTTATTCGCAGCAGATCAATGAGCGGTTACAGATCATGTTTTTGGGCGATGTTGTAGGGCAGCATGGATATTTAGGCCTGCCATTTCACCGCGTTTATTTTAACAACGGAAAAGATACCGTTGAAAAATTGCCTTCGTCGCGGTTTAAGCTGCCGGTTGGGTTCAGGCTGAATTATTTCCTGGGCGATAATATCATCATCCGAACCTATTACCGTTATTACCAGGATGATTGGGGCATCAAATCCAATACTATAGGTGTTGAAGTGCCCTATAAGATCACGCCGTTCTTTTCCATATCGCCCTTTTATAGGTTTTATGAGCAGTCGGCATCCACGTATTTTGCCCCTTATGAGGAACATTTGCCTACGGATGAATATTATACCAGTAACTACGAATACGCCAAGTTTAATAGCCAATTTTTTGGCGTAGGGTTCAGGATAGCTCCACCAAAAGGGGTATTCGGGTGGCAAGGGCTGCATGATATGGAGATTAGATATGGACACTACACGCAAACGACCGGTTTAGAGTCGGATGTGGTGTCGTTAGGTTTAAGTTTTAAATAATCGATATAAAATTTATGAAGTTATTGCTGATAAGTTTAATAATGATGTTCACAGCAAATGTGACATGGTTGGGGGATTTTAGCGAAGCAAAAAAAGAAGCGGCTGAAAATCATAAATTTATTTTGATAAACTTTTCTGGCTCCGACTGGTGCGGGCCATGTATACGTCTTCGTAAGGAAATACTCGAGTCTGATGCATTTGTGAATTATGCAGTGAATCACCTGGTGTTGGTAAGGGCCGATTTTCCGCGCCAAAAGAAAAACCAGCCAGGTAAAGAGCAGGTAAAACTGAACGAGGCTTTAGCGGATAAGTATAATTCTGACGGTAAATTCCCTTATACTTTACTTGTTGATGAAAATGGGAAAGTATTACGCAGTTGGGACGGTTTCCCTGATGAAACACCTGAACAATTTATCGCGCAGATAGATAATGTGGTACAAGCTGCCAAAAAGTAATATTGTTTAACGGTTATTCCCCCTTATCTAATATCTCGAAACTGCTGCTTATCGTATTCCCCTCGCCATCAACCAATGTTAAGGTATGTTTTCCGGGCGGCGGGTTAAGCGCTATCTGGTGATAATCTTTTGTTTCGCCTACATATTGGTCGTCGAGGTGCCAGAATATTTTCATGCCAGTCTGGCGATGGGCGGCGTTGCAGATCATTCGCCCACGTTTGCCGTCTGCTTCCAGCGGAATATAGATTTTGGCATCGTCTTTTGGATAAATAAGTTCCATTGGTTCGCCTTTATCGGCTGCAACGCAATCATCCCTGAAAGGTGGCAAACTGTGATACTGGTAATTTTTGCTTTTATAGTAATATTCCATAGCGGGCGGCAGTACAAACCAGCTTTTGTTCAGGATCATATCCGGTGTGGTGCAATCGCTGTTAACCTGCCATTGCTGTGTTCTATCTAAATGTACTAACTGGTGATAAGGGCAAACCGGCGACTTTAAGCCGCTTTTGGGTACCCACATCTCGTCGGTATCGGTACAGTATTCACCGGCGCGGTAACCGCTCTCATGGCAAACGGCTATCTTTACCATATCATCATAAGGCATATCAAACCAATCGCGGGTGACGGGTAGTTGGCGGAATATTTCAAACATGGCCGGTGCAGCAGTGCTTACGCCGGTTAAACCGGGCCGACCTTCGCCGGTGGTATTGCCCACCCATACCCCGACCACATATTTTGGTGTGATGCCAATTGCCCACCCATCGCGAAAGCCAAAACTCGTGCCCGTTTTCCAGGCAATGCGTTGGGTTGAGGCAAATTGCTGCCATAACATTTCTTCGCCGGGGCGCATTACCTCTTCCATGGCTTGCAAAGTGTAATAAATAGAACCTGCATCCAGCAATCCGGAATTTTCAAGTTGGGGTCTTTTGGGCGTTATGGGTGCATAAATGGGCGAGTGATAGTCGGCAGGGTCATATTTATCATTATATTTTTTATAATGATTAAGTACACGCGCCATATCGGCATAAGCGCCGGAAAGCTCCCACAAGGTATTCTCACCGCCACCTAAAATAAGCGATAAACCATAATGATCGGCAGGCTGATTAAGCGTGGTGATGCCGGCTTTGTGCAGCAACTCATAAAAACGCTGGTATTTGTATTTCTGCAACATTTTAACGGCCGGTACGTTCAGTGAGCGCGACAAAGCCCTTGAAGCGGGCACCGCGCCATCGTAACCCAGGTCGAAATTTTCAGGGTGGTAGCCTGCAATTTGTGTAGGTATATCAGGCACGAGGCTATTGGGTAGCATAAATCCATCGTGCAACATGGCGGCATACAGCAGCGGCTTTAATGTACTGCCGGGGCTGCGTGGCGCATTCACTACGTCTACGTCGCTTTCCATTGTAGTATCCTCGTGATGATTGATATTACCGGCATAGGCCAGTGTCGCACCGGTTTCCACGTCCAATACAACGGCTGCAATGTTGTTGATATGATTGGCGGCGAGTACAGCATGGTGCCGCTCCAAAATATCGTTCACCTGTTGCTGTAATTCGGCGTTTATGGTGGTGGTAATGCGGGTGGGGCCGGTGTGTTTGCCGCTTTGGCAATCTTCTTTAAAGCGCTCCAATAAATGTGGCGCAAGCTCGGGCAGCGGGACGGGTTTTTCTGGCACCGGTTCGAGTTTGGACAGATAGGCGGTATTTTTGTCGATAATTCCCTGCCGGCAAAGTTTATCCAAAAGCAGGTTACGTTTTTTTAGCAATATTTCCCTGTTTTTACCCGGATGCACCAGCGATGGCGAATTGGGCAATACTGCCAGCGCCGCCATCTCGCCCCAGGATAATTGCGATGGACTTCGCCCGAAATACCGCCAGGCGGCAGCATCCAAACCCACCACATTGCTGCCGAATGGTGCATTGCTGGCATACATAGCCAATATTTCCTGCTTGCTGTGTGTAAGTTCAAGCCGCAGGGCCATTACCATTTCCAGCAGCTTGTTAAAAAAAGTGCGCTTATGCCGCGTGGCGATACGTATCACCTGCATGGTTAGGGTGCTGCCGCCGCTGCTGATGTGTTTGCCGTGGATGTCTTGTTTAATAGCCCGACCCATTGCCAAAAAATCCACCCCGTGATGACTTTCAAAGCGTTTATCCTCAAAGGCGATGATACATTGTTTGAATTTCTCCGGTACGGCTGTATCATATGGAAAACGCCATTGCCCATCGGGCGCGATGGCTGCGCCTAACAGTTGCCCATGTTCATCATCAATAATGTAAGCTGTGGGGCTATTGAACAAATGCTTCGGTACGCAAAACCAGAATAGTATGAATAGTAAGAGTAATATGCCTATCCATATCTGCCGCTTCCGGCTAAGCCACTTTGGAATAGCTAATTTATAGCGATGGGTTTTAAACCATGAGTGGCTAAAAGAAGCGGCGGACTGTGCGATTCCCCTCTCGAGAGGGGTGGAGGGGTGTGTTTGGCAAGCATGCCTGATAACACACCCCCGCAGCCCTCTCGAGAGGGGAACTTTAAACTTCCGAATACTCATAGGTCTAAACCATTGTTATAAAAACACCTTCTCATTTTAACTAAAATGCATCTCTTTACTTTACAACTTCAACCCACCTGCCTTTTTGTATAGCGTTTATCGAGGCATTATACATGGCACCGCAATAAGTTGCGGGTAAATAGTATTTGCCGGTATAAGCCGCATTCAGCATCACATAATAGGTGACTTCCTGCCGTTCATCAAGACCGAAATAGGTGTTCACCCGGTCGTCGCGGATATCCTGGTAATCAGATGATGACGATTTGAATACCTCGTCATTGTTCAGCATTCTCGTGTTCAGAATTTCCCAACCGGATGGAAATATTTCCGTTAGCGCCATGTTATCATACCTGCCTCTGTGACCAGGGTTTCTTACCGTCACTTGTGCAACGAAGTCCGTCCCCTGTTTTAAGCTGGTAACATTTACCGGCTGGCCCTTCATGGTCATGTAATTTACCTTCATACTTAAAACATCATCGTTATTCAAAGTCGAAGGTTCTTGTCCCGGTGCCGGCTGGCCCTGTTGTATCAGCCTCACGTATAAGATGTTCTTGCCATTGTTTTTAATGGATGTATTGCCGCTATTGGCCGCAAGTGCCGTTTGCCACAGGTAGGAGTTTGAATTAACCGATGAACTGCCATAATTAAACATCAGCTTACTGCCGCCCTTGTTCTGCCCGCAATACTCGGCAATAGCAAGCAACGAATAGGCTGTGGTTTGGGTGCTGTACCAGTCGTCCTGCGATAGATGCGCAGCGACCGTGTGCAACATTTGTGCGGCTTCCTGGTGTTTGCCAAGCAGCGTAAGCGATTCCAATATCATCGCTTCATCGCGCAGATCTGATCCGTAAGTGCCATAAAGCTGGTCGTACGGTTTAACTGTAGTTGGCAAACCGCTTATCATTTGTAAACCAATCTCCGGCTGACCGGCCAGTTTGTAAGCAGCAGCCAGTCGCCATTTAGCCTGCGGACTGAGATAAGCGAACTCTTTGAGGCGATTCATTGCGCCCAACTCGGGTACACGCGCCAGTGCCAGCAGGTAAAGCCGGTAAGCCTGAACCAGGTCGGCGCCATAAAAATCACGTGTACTTGGCGACCAGTTTACGGCGCGCTGGCGTTGGTAGCGTTTCCAATTATCCAAAAAGCCAACCGGCAGGGTATAGCCCTGTGCCTGTGCAGCCAGCATAAAATGGCCGGCATAGTTGGTGCACCAGTCGTCAACCTCGCCTTCGCCGGGCCAGTAGCTCAGGCCGCCATTAGGCACCTGGAAACCATTTAGTTTGCTGATGGCCGCTTTGATATTGCGCTGCGTTTCGGCCTTTTGCCTGTCGGTGAGGTCGGTCAGCTGGTCTAAATACAGTTGCGGGAACGCCGATGAAGTAGTTTGCTCGGCGCAGCCATAAGGATAATCAACTAAATAAGATAACCGCTTGGCCAGATTCAAAGCAGGAACGGACGATACCTCAAGCGATGCCTTATTGGTACCGCTCATGCCGATAGGCGTGTAAGCCGCGTTCCAAGTTTCTCCCGGTTTCAGTTCTTTATCCAGTATTTTGGTGATCGGCGGGTTAGGGTTACGTACGTTCAGCTCCACATCATAGTCAGCAGTTTCGTTGCCGCTTTGAGCAGTGATAGATACTTTGCCTACACCCACAAAATTCTTCACATCCAGCTCAAAGGTGGCCATCTGGTCGCCGGGCGAATTAAAGGTAAGCGTTTGCTTGTCGGCCCCTTGTAGATTACTGAACGCGTTTGATTTTACCTGTACCGTAACCGTTTTTATGTTCTTTTCCATAGCAAACACGGTAACCGGCAGCCTGATGTGTTCAGTCGGACCCAATACGCGAGGCAGGGTGGCTAATAGCATCAAAGGCTTTTTAACGGCTACAGGTTTTTCGGCAAAACCATAAGCGCCATCATGCCCGGCTATCACCATAACCCTTACCGAGCCGATGTATTGCGGAAGTGTGAACTTGTGGGTTTGTTTTTCACCGGCTTCAAGGCGGTACGGCCCCAGGAATTTTACCACAGGTTTAAAGCGGTTTACTGATAAGTTTTGGTTTTTGTTGATCGCTTCATCGCCGCCTATGCTCAATATTTTTTCCAAACCTCCGCCATATGCGCCGATCACGTAATCAAACATATCCCAGGTTTTTACGCCCAATGCTTCGCGGGCATAAAAGCCTTCATGTGGGTCAGGCGTTTTAAAGTTGGTGAGGTCAAGCAGGCCTTCATCAACAATAGCTACCGTATAGGTCATGGCTTTACCATGCGCTTCGAATACGGTGACAGATGAAGTACTTTCAGGCCTGATCTTATCCGGCATGGTAATAACCGGTTTTAAAACTGTTGCCGGGTCATCAACAATTAAAGGTATTACGCCATACATGCGTATTGGCATGTCATTCAGCGTTTGCGAATGGTGTTGCAACAGGCTTACATTCACAAAAACATTCGGGGCCATGCTGCCATCTACAATAAATTTATATTGGGTTTGGCCTGCATTGGTATTTATCCAGGTGGTTTTTACTACTTTGCTGCCATTTTCAAAGCTGATGAGCGCGCGTCCATCTGCACCTGTTGGTATGGTGAGTGTTGCCGTTTCGCCAACTTTATAGCTCTTTTTGTCGGATGTGAACGACAGCATGGTTGGATCAGTAGCGTTAGATTGCTGATCGCGCCCGGTATAGTCAATATAAACAACCTTGCCGGTGGAATGCCCGGTACGCGGATCTTTTATATGGATGAGGTAGCGGCCCCAGTCATCATTTTTTACATTCAGCGTCCATTGCCCGCGACCATTTACCAGTTTCACACTATCGGCGCTTACCAGTTTATTATACTGGTTTTGGGTGAAGTTGCTCAGCTCATCGCTGCCCGTCTGGTCCCACCACCAGCGCCATTGTATTTTATAGAGTTCTACCACCACATTGCGGCTGCCGGGTAAAGGGTTGCCGTTCACATCCACATCGGCAATATCAATGGTATTGTCTTCCGCAGTGTTTAACATACCGCTGTAGGCGCTGCCATCGGGTGTTTTAACGCCGACGTAGCCTGTGTATGGATTGTACGGAATCTCCACCTGTTGTATGCTAAAATTGCCGCCGGGTTCAAATACCTTCACCAAAAAGTTTGCCCGCAACTGACCGGGAGCCTGTTTATCCACGTGGATATCGGCGTTGATAGCTGCTGTACCATTGGCATCCAGTTTGCCATCGAAAACAGTTTCGGTTTGTGTGTTGAAGGCGAGGGTAGGGTCATCAAAAGTATAGTCGCTGAATTTTTTGAAGTAGGTAGTTTGCGGACTTACGAAGGCATCAACTTTTGCCTTGAGGTTCTGTGCCGCGCCGCCAAATAGCCAGGTTGCTTTCAATGTGCCGCCCGTTCCGTTGCCTTTGGTAAGCGCGGTTTTGCCGCCAAATGACAGGTCGAGCTTCATGCGGTTAGGCATAATGGTTTCCACCTTCAGGTTCTTTTCAAATTCGGCGCCGCCAACTTTTACTTTGGCCGCCCAGGTACCGGTAGGTGAGGAGGTAGTTGTTGCGGTATGAAAGCTGTAAAAGCCATCCACAGAACCGGTGCGGATAATGCGTTTATATAACTGTCCCGATGGATTATACAATTCAAACTGTACCGGGTGGTCAGGCGGGAGGGTTTTTAATTTATCTTCGAGTATAAATGAGACAAATATCGAATCCCCCGGGCGCCAAACGCCGCGTTCGCCATAAATAAAACCTTTCAGGCCGTTTTGTACTTCTTCGCCGGTTACATCAAATTTTGATAGCGATAGCGCACTGCCATCATCCAGCTTTAAATAGCCGTGCTCATCGCCTTTTTTGGCTATCAGCATATAAGGTTTGCGTTTAACCGGTATGCTTGCCATGCCATCGGAACCGGAAGTAGCTTTGGCTATCACTTGTTTCTGGTAATCGAGCAAGCTAACCTGTACGCCCTGCATCGGTGAAGCATCCAGGATATTGGTAACAGCAACGGTTACGGTATTTTCACTGCCGTATTTTGCTATCAGCCCTATGTTGGAGGCCAGCACGTTGCGTTCAGCCCATTTATCTTTGGTATAGAAAGAATTGGTGCAAGGATCATTGCGGTCTTCCCATTTGTAGTTATCGGGGTAGTAATTATCATAACGCGACCAAAATGCATCGTCCTCATCGATACTTGTGCCCGAGTTGTTGCCTGAATCGCCTTCATCTTCCTCATCACTAACTGTATTATCGTTTCCACTGCTCACAGCCGTACTGTTCGCCTTGCAGTTAAACAGCGAATACTCCTTGCGGAAACCGATGACCACCCGGTAAATAGCGCCCGGTTCGGTGCGCATCAGGTGGTCAAGGTCGAGCATAAAGCGGTTACGGTGGCTAAGGTCGAGGGTATGGTCGGTATCCAGGCGTATGGTCTTTTCAACAACCGGTTTGGCTACTTCACGCAGGCTTTGCTCGCCGGTTAGATCGTTGTTTTGCAAAAACTGGGGGACGTTATCGGCATAAATCTTAATAATGCTCACGTCTACGGCTTTCAGGTTCACCGCTTCAAAAGCCAGCATTAAGCGGCCGGAATCGGGTAAAATAACACCTTTGCCCGGTATCTCCACATCAGGCAATCGGTTTTCAAAAAACAGGCTGGCAGTATATGCTGTAGTTATCTTATTATGGCTGATATCCTGGATGCCGGGGCTTACCAAAACGGAAGCATTCCCCTGCAGGCGGTCGGGAGCATATACTTTTACCAAACTGCCGTCGATAGTATAAGCAGGATCGGTAACGCCGCCCAGGCTAATAAGGCCGGCCAGTTCCTGACCGATCATTACCGGGTTGGAAAACTGCACCTCTATGTATTCGTCCTGGTCGTCCACAGCGCGTACGCCCAATACCTTAAAAACGCCGGTAGCAGGTATATCAAACGACGGGTTGCCGCTTTTCTCTACCCCAATAGGCGAACCATCCCAATTGACGGTCAGTTGCGATGAACCAGAAACCGGCCTGCTGATGTTATCGATAGTGAAAGTATGGGTATTAGTGGTATTGTCGTGCTGCCACGAGATAAACGCATCCTTCGGGAAGCCGTTTGCAATGATTTTCTCCACTTTCGCGGGATCTTCCTTATCGGCGGTTTGGATAACGCCGGTCAGCTTCATCTTGTCAAGCGATGTGCTGGTGGCGGTTTGCAGACCATTTATGGTGAGGGTAAGATCAGGCTTAATAGTCTGGAACCAGAAGGTGAAATGCTCCATATCCGGCGGTACGCTGATGAGTTTGCCAAGATCGAGATCGGCATTGTAAAATTTGTCGGGATCCATTGGAGTGGAAGGTCGGAACTCGATGGTTTGGGCGTCTATCCAGTAGGCCTTACCTGCCATGGCCGGCGAAAAACTGAATACGCCGTCGGGCACGGGCTCATTCTGCTCGTGCCCGGTTTGCACCTCGCCGGAGAGTTTTACACGTATGGTACCGGAGCGCGAAATCAACCCCGAAGTATACGATTCGATATACTTGCTAAAGGCTGGATTTGCGCTTGTTTTACGCTGGTGTTTGGCCAATAAAACAACGGCAGTAACGAAAATAATAAACACAACTAAGGCACCCGTAACCCGGTTACGGTGTTTGACAAGGAAAGATGATGGGTTCATTTTATTTGAAGAGAATGATCAAATATAATGAGGGAAATAATAATTCCAAATAAAAATAAAAAAATTATTTTTTGCAATTTTTAGGTATATAATTCTGCAATTGTTAACTTAATTGAAATTTAATTTTATAGAATAGCCACTTTGCTGTTTTTTCAGGTATTGACTCATTTGCCGGTTTGCGACTTGGGGCTTACTAACAATCCTGGTTTAAGAGTTAGCGCAGCGCTCTTAAATCTTATTTAAAAAATAAGGACTCCGTCCGGCTCAATTAGGATAATTATTTTGAATGAAATCAACCGTTCACCTTTACATTCAAATTCCACATGAAATATTATTCATCATAACCCGGACGGAGTCCTGCTTTTCATCGTGGATTTAAGAGCGCTGCGCTAACTCTTAAACCAGTGACAGGGCAGTTGAAAACTGCGGTAATGGTTTCCACGAGTTAAAAACCCGCGGGAGCGGTTCTTAAACCGGTGTGAAGCGATTTTTAAAAATATGTGAAATCTCAAAATCAGTATAATCTGCGATTCAGACAATTTGCGTTAGGGACAGCAGCGGATACCAGCCTGTGACTAAGGCCTTGTGCAGTATAAGCGTATGGCCCGGCCCGCAGGGAAACGCCCCAATAATACCCACAGCATTTCACCAAACTAAACCGGACGGAGTCCTGCTTTTCTAAATTAGATTTAAGAGCGCTGCGCTAACTCTAAACCAGTAATTTGTTCCTGGTCCCGTATGAAGTTGACCGCTCCGCAATGCATATCGCCTAAACACACCCCTGCCTTTGCGCACCATCAGCCGCACCCCCTCTCAAGAGGGGAATTAAAAAATAGTATTTTACCCAACTAATTCACACCACCCCGAATTTTCAACAATCGGGTTAAACACCGGGCAATCCATTAACTTTACCAGCTATCAAAAATTTGAGGAACTAGCTTGGCAAAGGAAACTAAGGAAACGCCGCTGATGCAGCAGTACAACGTGATAAAAGCGAAGTACCCGGGTGCGTTGCTGCTTTTTCGCGTGGGTGATTTTTATGAGACTTTTGGCGAGGATGCCATAAAAGCGGCAGGCATTTTAGGCATTGTGCTTACCCGCCGGGCCAACGGCGCAGCCACGCACATTGAGCTGGCCGGTTTTCCGCACCATTCGCTGGATACTTACCTGCCTAAACTGGTGAGGGCCGGCCAGCGGGTGGCTATTTGTGATCAACTGGAAGATCCAAAAACCACTAAAACCATTGTGAAGCGCGGGGTGACAGAATTGGTTACGCCGGGTGTAGCCATCAGTGATAATATCCTTCAGCAAAAATCAAATAACTACCTGGCATCGCTGTATTTTGAGAAGAACAGCATTGGTATTGCACTGATCGATATTTCCACCGGTGAGTTTTTGACTGCACAGGGCAACAGCGATTATATTGATAAATTGCTGCAAAGCTATAGCCCGAGCGAAGTGATCTATCCCAAAAGTCGGAATGCCGATTTCAGGGATAAATACGGCGACCGCTTTTACACCTACACGCTCGACGATTGGCCGTACAGCGGGGATTATGCGACAGAAACGCTGTTGAAGCATTTCGGGGTAAAATCGCTTAAGGGATTTGGTATAGATAAGCTGAATTTAGGTATAGTGGCTGCCGGAGTGGCCTTGCATTACCTGAACGAAACCGAGCACCGCAATTTGCAGCATATTTCCGCAATTGCCCGGATAGAGGAAGACCGTTATTTGTGGCTCGACAGGTTCACGATCCGGAACCTGGAGTTGGTCGGTTCGGCTAATGAAAATGCCCACACATTGGCCGAAGTGCTCGACCACACCAATTCACCAATGGGTGCGCGGCTGCTGCGCCGCTGGATAGTGATGCCGCTGAAGGAAATTAAGCCGATTAACGACCGGTTGGGTGTGGTAGAATACCTGTTAGGGCAGGAGGATTTGCGCGAAATATTGTCGCAATGCATCCGGCAGATAGGCGACCTGGAGCGGCTGATCTCCAAGATCGGGCTGCAAAAAGCTAATCCGCGTGAGGTTTGTCAGCTAAAAAAATCGTTAAAAGCGATAGAAAATATAAAGCGTATATGCGAAAGCGCGGATAGCTTGCCATTAAAAGCTATTGGTGAACAATTGAACCCCTGCACATCCATCAGCGAAAAAATAGAAAAGGAGCTAAGCGCCGAGCCGCCGGTCATGGTGGTGAAAGGCGGCGTAATGAATGAGGGGATTAACGAAGAGCTCGACAGGCTGCGTAAGATCGCTTTTGGCGGTAAGGGCTATTTATTAGAGATACAAAAGAGAGAGGCAGAACTGACGGGCATACCGTCGCTCAAAGTTTCCTTTAACAATGTGTTCGGTTATTACCTGGAAGTAACCCATTCGCACCGCGATAAAGTACCGGCGGATTGGATACGCAAGCAAACACTGGTGAATGCCGAGCGCTATATCACACCTGAATTAAAAGAATATGAGGAGCAGATATTGGGCGCTGAGGAAAAGATATTTGCACTGGAGACTAAATTATATAATGATTTATTGTATTCGCTCACGGAATATATAAAGCCTATACAGCTAAACGCGCAGTTGATTGCCCGGCTGGATGTGCTGTTGAACTTCGCCAACATCGCTAATAAAAATTATTATGTTAAACCGGAGATAAATGACGGCAAAATAATCGATATAAAAGGAGGCAGGCACCCGGTAATTGAGCAGAACCTGCCGCTGGGCGAAAGCTATATCACCAACGATGTTTTTCTCGATTCGGAAACGCAACAGATTATCATCATAACGGGTCCAAACATGGCAGGTAAATCCGCATTGCTGCGGCAAACCGGTTTGATTGTGCTGATGGCGCAGATGGGGTGTTTTGTGCCGGCTAAGGCGGCTGCTATTGGCGTGGTCGACAAGATATTTACAAGGGTAGGGGCATCGGACAACCTGTCATCGGGCGAATCGACTTTTATGGTGGAGATGAACGAAACGGCCAGTATTCTCAATAACCTGTCAGACAGGAGTTTGATCCTGCTGGATGAGATCGGCAGGGGGACGTCCACTTATGACGGTATTTCGATTGCCTGGGCCATTGGCGAATACCTGCATAATCATCCCTCGGCGAAAGCCAAAACGCTTTTCGCCACGCATTACCATGAATTGAATGAGTTGAGCAACTCATTTAACCGTATAAAAAACTTCAATGTATCGGTAAAGGAGGTTGGGCACCAGATCATTTTCCTGCGCAAGCTGGTGCCGGGCGGCAGCGAGCATAGCTTTGGTATCCACGTAGCCAAACTGGCCGGGATGCCGCAAAAAGTACTTAGCCGTGCCAACGAAATACTCAAAAAGCTGGAAAACGAGCGCACCGGCGGGGAGCATATTAAGGAAAGCATCCGTAAGGTGCAAAAACAGGCTGTACAGATGCAGATGTTCAGCATAGATGACCCGGTGCTGGTGAAAATACGCGATACACTGAATAACCTGGATGTAAATACCTTAACACCCGTGGAGGCGCTGATGAAGCTGGATGAGATACAGCGGGTGATAAAAGGGTGACGGGATTTTAAACAAGGATTTGAATATCTCCGTCCTGAAATAGGTTTATTCAAAGTGTACCACCCTATGTGTACCAGGCGATGTATTTAAAAGAGCATTTTATAATATAATTAATTGATATAAAATTAATTACGAGGAAGACTTAAAGCTTTTGTACTGTACCAGGGTGTACCACTTTTCGATTAATATTTCTCGTTAATGTGCTGTTTATTAGTAACTTAATTATAAATTTAACTATTAGTTGTGTACCAGGGTGTACCACTTTTATTTTGGTACACCTTGTGGATTTTTTAATGAATAAGAAGTTTAGCCTGTTTTTTCTTTCCGTATGGTAAGAGAAATAAAATAAATGCGGCGAAAGTCTATTGTCGTAAATGTTAATATGTTTATAAACTGGCTTTTACGGCAAATGGGTTTAGCCCTAATTTTATAGCATGCAATTAAAACGGTACCCACACTTTATTTTAACGGCATTTGTTTCCTTGGTAGTTCTATCTTCCTGCCACACCCGCAGGGCTGCAATGAAAGGCGAGCCCGGCGAAATTGTTAAACCGCAAGCCAGCATAGCCGATAAATACTCCGAAATGATGCAGGTTGATAAAAGCGCGATTCAAAACGGCCGGCTTTATGCTTTTATCGATCAATGGATGGGCACACCATATAAATTCGGCGGGTTGGATAAGGATGGCATTGATTGCTCCGGGCTTGCATTTTTACTCGAACAACAGGTTTACGGCATTAACTTACCGAGGATGACCAGCCAGCAGGTTAATGTCATTAAACGCGAATACGAGGAAGACCTGAAAGAAGGCGACCTGGTGTTTTTTGATTTCGACGGTAAGAAATTTAGCCACGTGGGGGTTTATCTGCAAAACGGGTATATTGTACATGCCAGCTCCACCAAAGGAGTTGTCATTGTTTCGCTGCACGGGTATATCTACAAATACTTTTCGAGGTGCGGTTCTGTGTCCGAATTAGCCACAACGGTTTCGGCAAATGCCGATGGACAAGGCCAGTAATCCGGTATTCGCGGCAAATGTTTAACTTTACCGCACATGAAAAAGCCCGAAAATGATTACTCATTCTGGACAAAATATAAACGTTTTGCCACTACCGAGATATTGCTATACCTCATTATGATCGTAGGCATCATACTCGGCATAATTATATTCAGTTAATTTTTTACCAGCGTAAGGTTTTCATTGTCGGCATCATAAACATCCTGGTAAAAATCTACCAGGTCCTGGTAAGTATCTTTTGAATAGTTGCCATCTATCAATTTAAATTTACGGTGATAGATCAGTTTATTACCATCCACCCGCGTGGTGACTTTAAAGCTGCCAAACGGTTTATCTAAACTTACATTAAGCGCTTCGCTTTCTACATGGTAGCCGGCAGGCAGGGTGTATGTTATATCGTCTTCAATGGTAATTCCCTCATTTATATAAGTATCGGTAACCCTGTTGCGAACTTGCCGGGGTACACTGTTCACCCGCGAGGCGAGGCCAGGCAAAAAGTAAATTTTATTATCGCTCGCCGATCCGTATTCAAAAGCGCTAAACTGTAAATGTTCGGTAGTTACAGGTTTTAGGCTTTTATCCTGTGTATAATCAAGCTTTTCGATCTTTAAATTATTTATCGGGTACCGGCTCTGTATCTCCTTTATTCTTTCCGTTGGCGATTCGGAAATAATATAATCCCTGTTTTCATATTCAACCCCTTTAAAATTCGTATTCATGGTACCGCTTATTGCCCCGTTTGCATCAAGGGCAACATCGGCTTTTCGCGATACGAGATTGTCATCAACAGTGTATTTTGGGGTGTGCATAAGCTTACCGCCAGCGGGTGTGCATGCTAATAAAATGCGGTCATCTGTAAAATCACCGATATAGCCGAACGGTATTTCCTGGCTTGTGCAATCGCACCAGGTTGTATCATTTTTAAAGGGTATGCATAAAATAATGTGATTGCCCTGGTCCATGCTGGCAAAATCTGTCAAATAATTTATTTTTTGTTCATGGTCGGCCTCAACCTGGCAATACCATGAGTCGATATCCACTACTTTTAATAAGGCCTGTGTGTAATTAACCAGCGCTTTGCAGTCGCCGTATTTTGAATCGTCAACTTCTGCTGCCGGGAAAGGCTGGAACCCGCCTATGCCTACTTGTATGCTCACGTAACGGGTACGGTCCTGCATATATTCGTATATTTTTTTCGCCTTCAGTTTGGGGTCGTTGATACCGGCTGTCAGTTGCTTAATGTAATCAGCAGTCCCAGGCGAAACAGTTTGCCTGCCCGCAAGCAATTTATCATAAACCCATTTGCCCAAATCATTCCAATTATGAAAACTGCCGGTTACCCCATCATATTCAAATTTTTCCGGCGCAATCTTTACCATGCTCAGGTAATTTTGTTCAACAGGCTTATAAGGTTCATTCTTTATAGCTTTCATATTATTTACCTGCCATGAATACGTTTTTATGCCGTCTTTCCCGGTAGTAATAGTAACAGCAGAAGGCATATTTATTTCTTTATAACGGATATTAAAATCGGGTTTACAGGTAAAATTGTAACTGCTTTTTTCAATGGCGACACCCGTTTCCGGATTTGGTTCCCAGTCGGGGAGCGACATTGTCTGTTTAAATTTTAACTCATATTCACACATTATCGTGTATGGATACTCTGGTTCAGCTGGCTCATAATAACGTATCTGGACGTCATTGAACAATGAAAAGCCGTCATCTCCATACTGATCTTTAAAATCTTTTTCTGCAAATTTTGCCGTCTGTACGCCTGCCGAGTTATATATTAACCCTTTTACATCTTTAATACTGGTTTCCTTATTGTGCCACAAAACAATAGTAGCATCTTTATCGCCATTTTTATTTAATACCGTAACGACCCTTTTAACGTGATAAGTCACATTATCCAGGTCATTAACAGTTACGTTAACCTCCTCATTGCGCACAACTGCACCGGCGTAAGGCAGGAGGTCTTTTGATATGGTGCCTGCATCAAATTGATTTTGGGCTGATGCCGAAATGGTTATTAAGGTTAAATAAATTACCAGGGCTTTAAATTTCATTATTCTTTTTTGATGCTTATTGTTGCTTGTTCAGCAGCTGTTATCTTTTCAAACAATGCCCTTAAGTTAGCATATTCTGCAACATCATACATCGGCTTATCTAAATTATAGGTAAGCATATAAGTGGCGGTTTGCCCGTCGCTGCTAAATGTTGCCAACATAGCCATGCTGTTCGCAACTTCGTAGTTAAGGTCCTGGGGTGGTGTATCTATCTTGTAGCCCGCCGGCAGATGGAGTGTAAGCGTAAAGCTGTAAGCCGACGGCATGCCGAAATCCACCGGGTTAGTACGCGTTGCAGCCGTAAACGGATTACCTGTAAGCGTATCCATAATGCTGTAAGGGCTGCCGGCAAGTTTCCCCAGCATAAATGGCGCAAATGTGAAATTTCCTGCGCCTGTTTTATCCTGGTTATTCACCTGCACATTGTAAGCCTGCGTTAAATGCGAACCGGTGTTATCGGTATTGGTGTCGGTTTTAATAACGGTTAAACCAGTGGCTGATAAACCTGCATTGACGGGTTTATATTTACTTAATTCTAAATTTTTTTCATATGCCGCATATCCTTTGGAATAATTAGTTACCTCGCCGGTTAATTTGCCACTTGTATCTAATGTAAGATCGAAGGTTGTGGTAACGGTTTTTAGCTGTGGCGTAGCCAGGTTTACCCAATACGAAGGCTTATCCGCCGGGATTACACGGCCACGGTAATTCAAATCCCTTAACGGCAACATACCGAAAGGCAAAAGCGGGTCGGTGGCGTCTAAAAGGTAAACCTTATTGTTTATCATCGTTACCGTTATAACGTAATTAAATTCGGTTAAGGCTGGGTAGGCGTTGTTTACCAGGCCATTGTCGCGTGTAGAGATGATAACCGCATCGGCAGTTATACCGGCTTCTTTTAATGCATTTGTTAAAGCCAGGTTTACATCTGCTGCATTGCCTGTATGCTTATCAAGGGCTTTTTTAATACCGTAATCGGCATAAATACTATTTTCACCGTCGAAAGTAATGTTGTGTTGAATAAAAGAATATATGGCATTTGCTTTTTCAAGGTCATCTGTCTTCCCCGACAATATAGTTGCCATCTTATCTTTAAAAACAGATTTATGCAGTTGTGTACCAAAATTGTCATTGTATTTAAGCGATTTATCGGCTTCGGACCAGTCTTCTGCAACATCCTTCTGGAATGCCTGGTTCAGATTAACAAAGTTATTTAGCTGCGTTGTGCTTGTTACCTGGAAATGCAGGCCCGAAAGATAGTTTTCGGGCGATGACAGGTAGGGTTCGGTTTTAAACGCCGGTATGTTATCTATACGGTAGTCTTCCACGTGGCAGTCGCTTTTCAGGTTGGTGGATTCAAAGCAGTTTTTTTCAACGTAAACGGTATCCTTTGTTAATTTTAACGGCCCGCGCAAGGAAATGTTATAGCCGAACACGCTGGGTATATGTACTTCGTATTCGGAATATATTTTAGGTATATCTGATTGAAACTTCCACGTTTTAAATTTATCAAGAAAAGGGGATTCAAACCTGTATTTGTATTCTATAATACAGCCATTGCTGATATTGGGCATGTTGAATTTAACCGCACTCCAGTGTTTATTTTTCTTTATTATCGAAATACTGTCGGCATTAAGATCAACGGAATGCATTGCGCCATTGGTCTCACGGTAATAAGTTATACCTTGTACGCTCGAGGTCCTTATTTCTTCATACGTACCGTTGTCCTGTATGTAAAAGGGTATTTCAATATGTCCTTTGTCAAAAGCCTTACTATCGAATATTTTTATTTTAACATGATATTCAAAAAAAAGCGAGGTATTGTTACCATTACTACTTATCCAAGCTTTACCAAACTCTTTTAAAACCAACGCATGGGCAGATGGGTCGGCTGCATATTGTGCCATGTCAAAAGCCGGGTGGTCGTAATAGGCCCAGGCAAAATCGTGCGTAATACCACTGTCAAACGGCTGGTTTTCGTAGGTCTGCGCTTTACTCCGAAAGGTTGCGCAAAAAAGTATCATGCAGCCTAATAATAATCTTCTCATGGCTTAAAGGTTTATGTAACTAAATCGGTTTACAAGCACTAATTTATAACATAAATCCACTTTCAAAAGAATTTATATTTTTTGTTTTAATATCACCCGGGCTTTTTGAGCCAGGATAATCTTGTTATATAATTCCTTTAAATATGGGTATTCCTGCGACGAGTATATTGATTTATTCAACTGTATAATATACGAAAAAGTAATGGTGTTGTCATCGAGCTGGTAAAAGGTTTCAAACTTGCCGCCATTATTAGGCAATCCTATCGCCATTGCCTGTGGTGGGGTGTCAACAACGTAATTATCAGGCAGGTGCAGGGTTAGTGTCCGCCTTTCTGATACAGGTATGCCCATATCAACCGGGTAATTCCGTTCCGTTAGCTTATAAGGGTTTACCGATTTATAATCCATAATAAATGGACTAAAAGATAACTTGGCTTTGTCGAGTCCATTAAATTCCTTTATCTCAATTTCATATGTTTCGCCTAAAGGCATATCAAGACTATCGAGGTTTGATATATTTGATTTCAGGATTTTAAACTTTGGCCACCTTTCATCCAGGCTTTCCACATATTCATCAACTGAGTTGTATTTTTTAATAGCCTGGCGGTGTTCATAACCCTCATAACCTGAAGAGTAGTGAGTCATGGTGCCCCTCAATTTGCCATCAGGCTGTAAAGTGAGGTCGTAGTTGTATGTGTCGGCACCTCTTTGTCCTGTTGTGGTAAGGTCTATCCAGTAAGATGGTTTATCCAGGCTCATTACGCGGCCCTGGTCGTTCAGGCATCGCAACGGAAGCATCCCAAACGGCAGTAACGGATCGGTAGCATCGAGTAGATAAGTCTTACCACCTATGTCGACTTTGGTGATTACATAATTAAATTCGGAGGTCGTTGGATATAATTTATTTACAAAACCATTCTCGCGTGTTGATGACAATACCGCTTCAGCGTTAAACCCTGCCGCCTCAAGAGAGGTTGTAAGCGCAAGGTTAATATCAGCCACACTTCCGCTATGCCCGTCAAGCGCTTTGCGAATGCCTATATCGCTGCCGGTAGCATAAAACTCGTTCCACTTGATGTTTTTCTTTATATAATTATAAATAGCTATAGCTTTTTGGAGCGAATCACTTATTCCTGCTATTACAGGGGCAATGCGTTCTTTCATAAGTTCTTTTCTCCTTAGCTGGCTGCCGAATTCTTCGTTATGCTTTAAATCATAATCAACATCGGCCCATTCCTTCGAAATCTTATGTTTTGTTCCATCATAAGGCCAGATGTATTCTGCCAGTTCAAAATAAGCAGCAGATATGAAATTTTTATAGGATGTCATATCCGCTTCTTCGGTAAATGCGGGTATGTTATTCATTTCCAAATCAATATGTGAGCAGTTAACCGTATTGCCGGCGACTGTAAAACAACCATCCTCAGCAACGGATATATTTTTTGAAAGTTTTAAATTACCTCTTAACGATGCATTATATGTCCAGTAGGCTGGTATATGTACATCAAACTCCGAATATATTTTAGGTATATCGCTTTGGAAGTTCCAAACCGGGAAGTTGTTCCAATACACAGAATATTTGGTGTATGTATATTCAATAATACAGCCATTACGTATATCCGGCATAGTGAATTTAGTGGTTGCCCAATATTTATTATCTTTTATTTTAAATATTTTATCATCCTCAAGTTCGGCTTGTTTAATACCGCCGTTATCATCCATGTAAGTTGTAATTCCTTTAATATTTTCCACAGTCTCATCATCCTCACCGGTACCATCACCATAAGCATGTATGGCAGCAGTAGCCTGGTCAAACCCCTGGCTGTCAAAAATCTTTATCCTTACGTGATAACGGAAAATGATCTTTATTTTATCATCATTGGTGTTATTGATCTCGGCCCGGCCAAATTCACCCAGCACCACAGCATGCGCCGACGTATCTTTGGCATACTGTTTCATGTGCATTTCGTCTTCGGTAAAAGTGCCAAACGTAAAATCCTGGGCTTTTAATACGCAGGTTAGTAAGGTTAGCGCAGATAGAAGTAAAAGTTTTCTCATACAAGTTAAATTGATTTAGGGAATGGGAAATTATAAATAATTAATGAAGATTAAAAAAGATTTAAAATTATTCTGAGCCGCGTTTCGCTATACTTTTTGCACCTTTGTACTTCTGAAATATGACAATGAAACTGAATTTAAAGCGCCCCCTGGCTTTCTTTGACCTTGAAGCCACCGGCACTATGATAGGTGTTGACCGTATAGTTGAAATATCTGTTATAAAACTTAATGTAGATGGTAGTGAGGAAGTAAAAACGTGGCGAATAAACCCGGAAATGCCTATCCCGATAGAATCTTCGCTGATACACGGCATTTATGACGAGCATATAAAAGATGAAGCCATATTCAGAGCGGTAGCAAAGGATGTGGCGGAATTTATTGGCGAAAGCGACCTGGCCGGTTTTAATTCGAACAAATTTGATATACCGATGCTGATGGAAGAGTTTTTGCGCTCAGGCGTAGATTTCGACCTCGATAACCGCTATTTTGTTGATGTGCAAAACATCTTTCACCAGATGGAACAGCGTACATTAAAAGCAGCTTACCAGTTCTATTGCAAAAAGGATATAGAAAATGCGCATTCGGCTGAGGCGGATACCCGCGCTACGATGGAAGTTTTGCTGGCGCAGATAGACAAGTACAAGGACACCCAGTGGGAGGATAAAAAGGGCAATAAATCGGTGCCGGTTGTGAACGATGTTGAAGGGCTGCATAAATTTACCAACCTTAGCCGCCCCGTTGATTTTGCCGGCCGCATGGTTTATAATGAGCAGGGCGATGAAACATTTAACTTCGGCAAGCACAAAGGCAAAAAAGTTGAGGATGTTTTCAATATAGAGCCGAGCTACTATTCGTGGATGATGCAGGGCGATTTTCCGTTATATACCAAGCGCAAGCTGGAAATGATCTATAATCGTTTAAACGCAAAAAAGAATGCCGAAAAAATAGCCAAAGCCGCTGCCCAGCCGAAACCGGAGCCTGTTGCCCGGCCCGCCGAAAATACTCCACAAAAAGAATTTAAAAAACCCGACTACCCCAAAAACAATAATCAGCAGCAATACAATAAACCTTTTAAAAAGAAGGAAGAACCCGCAAAACCCGTTAACGACGATATGCTGAAATTGCTGACGGATAAGTTTAAGAAGGGGATTTAGAAATCGGTGAATAGTGATTGGTGAGTAGTGATTACGGAAAAGTAATCCCATCTCCTTATCACTACTCACCAATCACCGCTCACACCTCTAATCTCTGATACCTAAAAACTCAATATTTCGCTTTAAACCGGCAAATTTTGTACGTTTTACTGCCGAATTTTTGAAGATTTTCTGAAAAATTTCCCCCGTAATATCTTCCCATTCCCGTTTATCAATGCCTAATAATTCGGGATGCGGATTGAACGATGGTTCCTGGTGAAGTACCGAAAACTTGTTCCAGGGACAAACGTCCTGGCAAATATCGCAGCCGAACATCCAGTTATCCATTTTGCCTTTGAACTCGTTTGGTATCTCATTTTTAAGCTCGATAGTTAGGTATGAAATACACCTGCTGCCGTCTACCACATAAGGTGCAACAATCGCATCAGTAGGGCAGGCGTCGATACAACGGGTGCAGCTGCCGCAGTGATCTGCCGTCGGTTCAATATCGTATTCAAGTTCCAGGTCCACAATAAGTTCGGCCAAAAAGAAAAATGAACCTGCTTTTTTATTGATAAGATTAGTGTTTTTGCCTATCCAGCCTAAGCCGGCCTTTTTTGCCCAGGCCCTGTCCAATACCGGCGCCGAATCAACAAATGCCCGGCCGCTAACTTCACCAATTTGCTCATTAATAAAGTTGAGCAGTTGTTTTAACTTATCTTATATCACATAATGATAATCTTCGCCGTAAGCATATTTTGATATTTTCGGGGCGGAAGGATCAACCTGTTCATTTTCTGTAAAGTAGTTCAGCCCGAGCGATATGACCGACTTCGCGTCGTCAACCAACAGGCGGGGGTCGAGGCGTTTATCGAAATGGTTTTCCATGTACTGCATTTCGCCGTGCATGTTGTTTTTTAACCATTTTTCCAGCTTAGGCGCTTCTTCTTCCAAAAAACCGGCTTTAGCAATGCCACAAAACATAAAGCCGAGTTTTTTCGCTTCAGCTTTAATCATATCTGTATAAGCCTGTTTATTGGTTTGCACAGTACAAAAGTAATGTATTATCATTAAATGGCTCTAATTGTACAATACATGCTTTCTTTATAACTAAATGAACTTAGTGTCTTTCTTGGAATAATATTTGTTAACATATAGTTAAAATATTAAATATGCTGCAGCTTATTAAAGATTTGCCCGAACACGTTGCAGCTATACACGCAGCAGGTGAGGTCAAAAGACGCGACTACGAAAACATGGTGGTGCCAATATTTGATGAATTTGTTAGCGCAGGAAATGATATTAATTATTTGCTGATACTGGAAACCGAGGGTTCGAATTTTACACCCGCCGTATGCTGGCGCGATATGAAGCTAATGCTGAAGTATTATGGTAACTGGAATAAAATTGCGGTGGTTACCGATAAACCCGGCGTTGAATGGTTTACCGATGTGTTTAAATTTGTAGTCCCCGCCGAAACAATGAGTTTCACACTTGATAAGCTCGATGAGGCGATAAAATGGGTTTCGGAAAAATAGATCAATGTTCACCATCCGTCGCAATGCGGTTCGAATAGGTTTTTTCGCCGGCTATCTTACCGTCTTTTACCTTAAATATTGCGCAATCCCTGTACGAATACCCGCTTTTGAAATTATTCAGGGCCTTATAGCCCATTACATCGTATTGTACGATTATAATCGAATCCATATCCATCACTTCATCAATCCTGTATTGTTCGCTGGGAGATATGAAGAACATAAAATGATATATTTCGTCGGCGCCAAGCGGCCCGTGCTTATAGCCCGGCATAACATAGGAAATTATTAGGGCACTATCGGCATATTGTCCTCTTATAGCATCAACATTATGCTGGTTCATAAATTTAAAATGATCGTCGATCACTTTTTGCGCAGTGTCATCCTTTTTTTTGTTGCAGGAAAAAAATAATACACAAGCTGAAAAGATAATAGCTAAAGTTGATCTCATATTCATTTTAAATAGGCCTTAATAAGAACTCTGTGTTTCTCTGTGCCTTCTTTGTGACCTCTGTGGTTAAAATTAAACCACAAAGAACACTGAGATGAAAACACAGAGTAGCACAGAGTTTTTTGAGCTTCTATTACAGGTTAAAAACTTTGCCTTATGCTTTTGCTAAATGTTTTCTCTGTCCAGTAACCGCTGTCCAATATCCTTCTAACGGTCATTAACGGATCGTCTGCGTCGCGTTTTTCGGCCAGTTGAAAAGCCATTTTAAATCCATGTTTCCTCAATTCAGGTAAACTTGTTTTATTCCAGATGCCATATGGATAGGCAAAATAATCCATCTTTTTGCCGGTTATTTCTTCAAGTTTTTTGGTTGGCTTATCAATCTGTATCACCCAATCATCCTTTTTGGGGTCGGGATTATGTTTGTATTTGCTTACCATGGTATGGTTCCAGGTATGGCTTTCAATCACATTGCCTTCGTCAGATAATTGCTTTATCTGCTGTGCGCTCATATAATGCTTTTTACCTATTGATACCGTCATGATAAAGAATACGCCTTTGAAACCATATTTTTTCATTTCCGGGCGGGCAACATCCCATTGGTCGACGTCGGTGTCGTCAAAAGTAAGCATAATCGGTTTGCTTGGCAGGGGAGTTCCTTTGGTAAGGTAATTATACAACTGATCGGGCAGAATGGTATGATAACCGCTATCAGCTAACAGTTTAAGATGCGCCTTGAATGCAGCAGGGGGAATGATGTAATCTTTTGAGGTCTTTGAGTCTGTCGGTCGCCAGTCGCGTATCTGGTGGTAACACAAAACAGGGATTTGTTTACGCGCCATAATAGCGGCCACATTGGCCTGTGGGGGCAGGGGTGCAGGAGCGGTATGAATTGGCTTTGCGAAGCAGCAAGCTGTGCCTAAAGCAGCTAATAATAAGCCGGCAGAAAGTTGTTTTAACATGGTAGTGCGATGTTTTAATAATTATTTAATGCGCGCTAAAGTAATAACTATTTTACGAGCGCATTAATTAAAATTTAAAATTGTTGCTTTATAAAACTATTCTTTTGCCTTCTTTAGCCGAGCGTTTTGCCGCGTCCAATATCTGCATCACTACCATATTATAGTTTAATGAAGACATGTCATCAGTACCCGGTATCTGGTGATTAAGCACAGCAGTTAAGTACACGATTGGGTCGTTTATAGGCGATGTTAGAGGCGGAACATCCTTCGATCCCAATATTTTTTCACGCATACGGCTTACAATGTGGCTGGTATCCAAAGCATGCAAATAGCCTGTTTCGCCGAATACTTCAAAATCTTTTATGGAGAACGGCCAGTTCCATGAGCCCTCTATTTCCCCGGTAGCGCCGGGATATTCAACCATTATAGTGGCATCGTCATCAACTTTTGGATAGACCTGTGGTTTGTAATGACGGGTAATGGCAGTAACAGCTATCGGTTTTTGCCCGTGCATCATCCAGGTCATCAAATCTGCGCCATAGCAACCGAAATCGTTTAAAGCGCCTGCGCCATTCAGTACCGGGTCGGTCAGCCAAGCTAAAAATTCCTCGCTGCAGCCAATTTCTTTCGGGCCCTGGTGGCCATCATGCGCCACCATTCTTTTTATGGAACCAATCTTACCCGAAGCAACGGTATTATAAATATCCCAGTTTGAAGGATACCAGGTGGTTTCGTAATTGGTGAGTACCAATGTATGGTATTGGTTAGCTAACTGCTCCATGCGTTTAGCCTGCTCCAATGTAGCTGCAAGCGGTTTTTCAACCATAACCGGGATGCCGAGCGGCGCGCATATTTCAACAATATCTACATGGTTTGCTGCAGCGTTATAGCCTAATACAGCATCAGGCTTTTGCTTCAATACCATTGTTTTCAGGTCGGTATAAAAAAGCGAATCGGGGATATTGAATAGTTTGCCGAATTTAACCCATAGGGCTTTGTTGGGTTCGGCAATACCTACCAGCTTAACTTTTCCATCGCGGTAGCGGCTTAAAATACCGTAAACATGGTTATGGTTCAATCCGGCTACGGCAAGCCTGAGGTTACTTTGCGCGTTAGCTGCATAATTCAGCAAACTTGTGAGCGCTAAAGCAAAAATGCCCGCTTTACAGGCTTTTGCTAATTTTTTAAAATTGGTTTTATTTATCATTGGATAACGAATATGGGTAATCCTGTGGTTTAGTGCCGCGTTGTTTATTTGGTTTAGCCGACATCGAATCATTAATCACAGCGCCTTTTAGTAAAGTATCATGGCTAATCCAGTTAAGGTCATAGGGTTTGCCATTAAGCAGCATGCTACTTACATAAACATTATTATCGCTGTTATTTGCAGCATTGATCACTACTTTATTACCATTTTCAAGGTTGATGGTGAGCTTTTTGAAGTAAGGCGTACCTAAAACATATTGCCCGCTTGCAGGGCAAACCGGGTAAAAGCCCATTGCCGAAAACACATACCAGGCTGAAGTTTGGCCGTTATCCTCGTCGCCGCAATAACCATCTGGCGTAGCCATATAAAGCTTGTTCATCGCATCGCGAACATGATATTGCGTTTTCCATGGTTCGCCGGCGTAACCGTACAGGTAAAGCATGTGCTGTATAGGTTGGTTGCCGTGCGCGTACTGGCCCATGTTTACAATCTGCATTTCGCGTATCTCGTGTATCACCTCGCCATAATAACTATCATCAAAAATAGGGGGGAGCGTGAACACCGAATCCATTTTCTCAACAAATTTCTCCCTGCCGCCCATCAGTTTCATCAAACCTGCCACATCATGAAAAACAGCCCATGTATAATGCCAGCTGTTACCCTCTGTAAAAGCATCGCCCCATTTAAAAGGGTTAAACGGCGTTTCAAACGAGCCATCTTTGTTTTTACCACGCATCAGCCCGGTTGAAGGGTCAAATAAATTGCGGTAATTCAAGCTTCGCTTTTTGTAAACATCAGTTTCAGATGCCGGACGGCCAAGTGCTTTACCTAATTTATAAATGGCGAAATCGTCATAGGCGTATTCCAAAGTACGGGCTGCGTTTTCGTCTATCTTTACATCGTAAGGCACATAACCTAAAGTATTGTAGTATTGAAAGCCTACACGGCCTGTACCGGCAGGGCCTGCATTATTCGCACCATGTATCAACGCATCGTAAAGAGTGTTGATATCATAACCACGTGCGCCTTTCAAATAGGCTTCCGCCACTACTGAAGCGGAGTTATTGCCGATCATCACGTCCGAATAACCTGGGCTCGACCATTCAGGCAACCAGCCGCCTTCTTTGTAATCGTTGATCAGGCCCTCCTGCATCTCTTTACAGATGCTCGGGTAAACCAGGTTCAGGAAAGGATATTGCGCCCTGAAAGTATCCCAGAAACCTGTTCCTGCAAACATTTTTCCCGGCATGATTTTACCGTTATAAGGACTATAGTGTACAGCTTCGCCCTTTGCATTCAGCTCATATATTTTATTGGGGAAAAACAACATGCGGTACATGCAGGAGTAAAAAGTGCTTATCTGGGCAACTGTACCGCCTTCAACTGTAAGATGGTTCAAAGTTTTGTTCCAGGTAGCTTTAGCTTTTTGCTCTGTTACGTCGAAACTGTCGTTACCAATTTCTCTTTTTAGGTTCAGTTCGGCCTGCTCTAAGCTGATAAATGATGAAGCAACCCTTAAATGCACCTGTTCGCCTGCTGTAGTTTTAAAACCGATAACCGCCATGGCGTGTTTTGCATGCAATTCAAGCGAATCGGTTAATACCGTATCAGAATAAGTTTGGGCTGTGGTGATTGGCTTATCGGCATAAATGACAAAGTAATTCTTAAAGTTTTTCAGCGGCCCGCGGGCATATTTGGTGGAGTACCCGACGATCTTTCCTTCTGAAGGAATAACTTTTACATACGAACCCCTGTCGAATGCATCTATTACTACATAAGAACTGTCCGATTTAGGGTAAGTAAACCTGAATTGCGCTGCGCGTTCTGTAGGAGTAAGTTCAGCCGTAACATTATGGTCTGCCAGGTAAACACTGTAATAGTAGGGTTTGGCAATTTCTGCCTTGTGCGAGAACCAGCTGGCGCGGCCGTTTTGACTAACTTTTATTTTACCGGTGATGGGCATAATGGCAAACTGGCCATAATCATTCATCCATGGAGATGGCTGGTGCGTTTGCTTAAAGCCGTTTATTTTATGTGCGTCATAGGTATATTGCCAGCCATCACCCATTTTACCGGTTTGGGGCGTCCAAAAATTCATTCCCCAGGGCAAAGCAATGGCGGGGTAAGTGTTACCGTTTGATATGTCGTATTTCGAATCAGTCCCCATTAAAGGATTGATATATTCTACCAGGTCGGTAGGTTTGGCAACTTGTTGCGAAAATGATTTAGCAGATAGCAGCAACAGTGCCGCAAAAAAAGAGATATACTTCATTTAATTTTCAAAAGATCAGTAATAAAAAGTGCGTGGGCAAATATATTTAAAATAACGAGGGATTACCGCCCATTTTAAGTTTACCTAAGTGTTTGTAAGCGCTTTCAGTAGCTTCGCGGCCACGGGCGGTACGCATTAAAAAGCCTTCCTGTATTAAAAAGGGTTCGTAAACTTCCTCAATAGTACCTTCTTCTTCGCCCACAGCAGTAGCAATGGTTTTCAGGCCGACAGGGCCACCTTTGAATTTTTCGATGATGGTTAATAATATCTTATTATCCATTTCATCCAGGCCATGCTCATCCACGTTCAAAGCATTCAGCGCGTATTTGGCTATAGCGGTATCAATATTGCCATCGCCTTTTATCTGGGCAAAATCGCGTGTGCGGCGGAGCAATGCGTTGGCGATACGAGGCGTACCACGGCTTCGGCGGGCTATCTCGTAAGCACCTTCGTCACTTATGGGTGTGCGTAAAATTGCTGCCGAGCGGAGTACGATGGTGGTGAGCAGTTTGGCATCGTAATATTCAAGCCTTGAGTTGATGCCGAACCTTGCCCTTAAGGGCGCAGTAAGCAAACCTGAACGGGTAGTAGCGCCAACAAGGGTGAATGGATTAAGCGATATTTGCACGGAGCGGGCGTTAGGGCCGCTTTCGAGCATAATATCTATCTTAAAATCCTCCATTGCCGAGTACAGGTATTCTTCAACCAGCGGGCTTAAACGGTGTATCTCATCAATAAATAAAATGTCGCCTGTTTCAAGGTTAGTAAGCAGGCCGGCAAGATCGCCGGGTTTATCCAGTACCGGGCCAGAGGTTATTTTAATACCAACACCCATTTCATTGGCAATAATATACGATAGCGTGGTTTTGCCCAATCCCGGCGGGCCATGAAGCAACACATGGTCGAGCGCTTCGCCGCGCTGGCGGGCCGCCTGTACAAATACCCTTAAATTGGTTAATATTTTATGCTGACCGGTAAAATCCTCAAAAGCCTGTGGGCGCAAAACTTTTTCAATATCACGTTCGGCAGGAGAGAGGCGTTCGCGTTCGGGATCCAAATTCTCATTCATTGCCAACGAAATTAGTATTTTTTAGGTGAAAGGTGAAAGGATAAAGGTAAAAGGTTTGTTTCTAACTAATATAGACCAAAGCATCCCTTTTTAAAGTGTGTTTACCCTTCACCTTTGGCCTTTTACCTAAAATCACCCCTCAGGATACTTTCTGAAAATACTGTTTATCCGCATCTGTATCACCCCAAAAAAAGCTTCGCGGAATATACTGGTCGACATTTTTGATGTACCAGCTGTACGGTCGGTAAAAATAATGGGTACTTCAACAAGTTTAAAACCATGTTTTATGGCGGTGTACTTCATTTCTATCTGGAAAGCGTAGCCTACGAACTTTATCTTATCAAGGTTAATCGTTTCCAGTACCTTGCGCCTGTAACACATAAAACCGGCTGTAGCGTCCTGTATTTTTATACGGGTGATAAAACGCACATAAACCGAAGCAAAATAGCTCATCAAAACCCTGCTCATAGGCCAGTTAACCACGTTTACGCCTTTAATGTAGCGCGAGCCGATTACAGCATCTGCATCATCACAGGCTTGCCTCAGTTTTAACAGGTCATCCGGATTGTGCGAAAAATCGCAGTCCATTTCAAAAATGTAATCGTATTTATGGGCCAGCGCCCATTTAAATCCGTGGATATAAGCCGTTCCAAGCCCCTGCTTACCCTCACGCGTTTCCATAAAAAGGCTGTCGGTATATAAATTTTGCAGGTCTTTTACTATCCGTTGTGTCCCGTCGGGTGAGCCATCATCAATAATGAGGATATGAAAATCATAAGGAAGCGAAAATACCTTGCGTATCATCCGCTCGATGTTTTCCTTTTCGTTGTAGGTTGGTATAATAACTATGCTATCGGGCACTTAACAGTATTGGGTTGCTTTTGTAACTAAACCGCCAAAAATAGCAGATATTATGATGTATAAAAAATAAAAAACAGGATAGCTATAAGTACCCTGTTTGTTGTAAACTATTTATTATTTTATAAATTGTTTGTATCAGCTATAATTTTGCTTTCGTCAGCAGGATTTATATACGGATCGGTGATGTAATTACGCTCCTTTAAGTGAGGAGAAACGAATAAGAACGCTACTACAAAAACACAGATAAATATTACGAAAAACCACTCGTAATTAGCGCCTTTAAGATTACGTGCCCACCAGCCGCCATTTTCAATAAAACCATTAACAAGGGCAGTAATCAAATTACCGAAAGATACTACGAGGAACCAAATCCCGGTCATGGTACTTTTCATTGACTTTGGCGAGTGTGTATAGGCATATTCCAAACCAGTGATAGATACCAATACTTCAGCAGCCGAAAGTATCATAAAGGCCAATATTTGCCACCAAATTGAAGGTGCACCACCATGCTCGATACTATTGTGCGTAAAAGCGATCACTACAAATGATAAAGCGGTTAAAATTAAGCCTGCTCCAAGCCTGCGCAAGGGTTTAGTTGTGAACCCCATTTTGTCAAGTTTGGGATATACGTAATAGTTAAAAAATGGGATAAATAAGAGCAGGAAAACTGTATTAACTGTTGAGACCGACCCTGGTAATATTGTAAATGAGGTAAATCCAAGATTTATCAGGCGGTCTGAGCTTTGCGCATACAATGTCCACTCCGACAAACATTGATCCCATACGGCCCAAAATGCAAGTGCGAAAAAGAACACTGCCATAACACGGTAAACGGCTTTCATGCCTTCTACCTTTTCAGGATCGTAAGGCCCTTTGGCAACATCGAGCAACGACTGGCCCGGTTTGCGTTGCCCCACGTGGGTTAATGCATAAAATGTTATAAATACAAGGTTATTGCGGTTAACACCGGCTGGCGGTACGCGCACATATTTTTTTCGGCCTGAAAAAAATATAACAGTTGCCAATGCCATTAATATACCCGGAATTCCGAAAGCCCATTTAGGCCCGAAGTGATCGTAGGTCCATGGAATAGCAACGGTTGAAATCATAGAGCCGGCGTTGATGCTGAAATAGAACCAGCCATAAACTTTCGAAAGCAGATCCTGATTACTGGCATCAAACTGGTCGCCTACATTGGCTGATACACATGATTTAATGCCTCCAGCCCCGATTGCCACCACCAGCAAACCTATTTCGAAGCCATTTAAGCTGCCATCAAATATAGATAGTAATAGGTGTCCGAGGCAGTAAACCATTGATATGTATAAAATCAGCTTGTATTTGCCGGTAAACCAGTCAGCTATCATACCGCCTACAAATGGCAGCGCGTAGGCCACCATTACAAACAGGTGATTTAGTTTGTTGGCATGTGCGTCGGCCTGCTGCGATAATGCCGCACTGCCGGTTGGGTTAAAAAACTGCTTTACTAAAAAGAGGGTCAATATCGAGCGCATGCCATAAAAGCTGAAACGCTCGGCAGCCTCATTGCCAATAATATATGGCACGGCCTTTGGGAAACGGGATTTTTTTTGTTGAACGGGAGGGTCTAATGCAATGTCTTGCGCCATAAAATGAGTTGATCAGTTAAAAATTGTCCTAAAATACTATTATTCTGCTAAATCAAAATTTTATATCGAAAGTATTACCGGATAATGCCGGTTATTTTGATTACGTGCTGAAAAACAATCGATTAATTTATGGATTGCCTGATTGTTCAACTTTTGATGCTCTTTTTGGGGCGATGTATTGATCATCCTTCATATCGGGCAAATTGCGCATATCAAGATTATCTACAAGCACCCAATGGCCGTTTTTTAACTTGTAGCCATCATATGTTAGATCCGGGCCATAGGCGGAAGGATCATTTTTATGAGCATCATCGGGCGGGGAGAGGTGATCGAAAACAATCAGGTTTTCTTCGGGTACATATCTCAATAACATAGATGCCTGGCGTGTATATTCAAAAATTACACGTTTTTTGTTGCGGCTCAAACCAAAAACAGGCATGCCAAAAACAGGCAGATCATTTTTAAATGATAAAATCTCGATCACTTTTTTGGTCGATTGGTCGGTATTGCCTTTCCAGCCTAAAATAGTATAGTATGGATTTTCGGCATCCACCTTTATTATTTTATAATACTGTGCACCATACCATTTACTATTGCTTAAAACAGAATCTTCGGGGTTTTTTAGTAACGGCGAATAATCCTCAAGCGGGTATAACCGCAAAGGGCCGCCGGTATTCATTTGTATAGCGCCGTAAAAACGATAGCTGCCGTCATCATTCATAATGTGCCAGGTGAATAACCGGAACCTGTTATCAGGAGAATTTAATATGCTGATGGTTTTCACCGAATCGAAACCAAAAAGAAAAGAATTAGGAACTTTTAACGCGCTAACCAGTGTACGGATGAACTCATAATTGGCATTTTTTCGTTCGAGGTCGTTTTCGTTATTGACGAAGGTTTTGCCAAGTTCGGTAAGGCTATCCTGGTAAGCCTGTAGTTTTTTAATATTGCCGCTTTCGTCGGAATGCTGGGCAAATACCGCCAAAGGCAGCGTAAAAATGATCAGGCCTGCAAACAGAAGTTTTTTCATTAAAGTGAATTGTTTTTTAGCGGTAATGAAGCTATCATGAGCCGTTTTGTTCATTTTAGTTTGTGAGCTGGCTCATGATGGTTTCATCGCTACAATTAACGTAAATTTTTTATAATAATTGCACTCGCGCCGCCGCCGCCGTTGCAAATTCCTGCCACGCCGTATTTGCCACCATTTTGCTGCAATACGCCCAATAAAGTTACCACTATACGCGCTCCCGAAGCTCCCAGCGGATGGCCTAACGAAACAGCGCCGCCATTTACATTTACTTTTGCCGGGTCGAGCTTTAACGCCTGGTTATTGGCTATAGCTACTACCGAAAAAGCCTCGTTTATTTCAAAATAATCAATATCTCCGGCTGAAAGGCCTGCGCGGTGCAATGCCAGGGGAATAGCTTTTGACGGGGCGGTGGTAAACCACTCCGGCGCTTGCTGCGCATCGGCGTAGGCAATAATTTTTGCAAGCGGTTTTATACCCATTTCATCGGCTTTTTCTTTACTCATCAGTATAACTGCCGCCGCGCCATCATTTAAAGTTGAGGCGTTGGCTGCCGTTACCGTACCATCTTTTTTAAATACCGGTTTTAATGCGGGTATCTTATCGAATTTTACGGTTGATGGTTCCTCGTCATCTGCAAATAAAGTAACATCGCCTTTTTTATCTTTCAGCTCAACAGGGGTTATTTCATCTTTAAACTTTCCTTCGATTTGCGCTTTCTGCGAACGGTGATAAGATTCAACCGCATAAGCATCCTGTTCTTCGCGACTGATGTGGCATTCCGCGGCGCAAAGCTCAGCCGCCGAACCCATGTGGTAATCGTTATACACATCCCACAAACCATCCTTAACCAAGCCATCGGTGATCTGTCCGTTGCCGAGGCGGTAGCCATTACGCGCTTTGTCAAGATAATAAGGTACGTTGCTCATGCTTTCCATTCCGCCAGCCACAACAATGTCATTTTGGCCGGTGGCAATACTTTGCGCACCCAGCATAATGGCTTTCATGCCCGAGGCGCATACTTTATTTACGGTTGTCGCGGGCAAATAGGGTAGTCCGGCAAAAATAGCCGCCTGGGTTGCCGGGGCCTGGCCAAGATTGGCCGACAATACGTTGCCCATAAAAACTTCCTGGATATGTTCGGGCTTTAAGCCGGCCCGCTCAACAGCCGACCGGACGACAATACCGCCCAGCTGCGTTGCGCTTAATGATGATAAACCGCCGCCGAAACTGCCGATAGGCGTACGGGTGGCGGCCACTATTACTACTTCTCTCATACAGGTAAATTGATAGGCAAATGTAGTAATTGTGGATACAATACAATAATGATATACGGTTTGGTGTTCAATATGCAGATTGAACGCTGTTTTTTGGCGTGAACACTCAACCTGTTATAATACAGCGTGTTACCCAAAACCAATGAACGCCATGAACACCAACGCCGCTGTAGATCAATGGCTTGTTTATTTTTGGAACGTTCATTCTGTGAACAGACCTGTCCGGATTTGGTTTGTAGTCTTGAGTTAGCCTGGGATGAATTTAAATTTATCCTTTGCCCGATAGTTGCCCGTCACACTCGCCAGAATTGGTTTCGTCGCCCTCCTGCACTAACCCATTTCGCCCATTGCTATTTGAAAAAATCAGCTATTTTGATCAGTCTTTTTAGTTTTAGTGTTTTTCTTGCGGGCAAGCAAAGCCTGTTGCAGCAGGTACTCTATCTGCCCGTTAGTGCTGCGGAACTCCTGTTCAGCCCAGGTTTCTATTTCCTTCAGCATATCAGGGTTAACACGTAATATGAATGCTTTTTTTTCGGCCATTATTTAATGTGCTGTTGCTGCCTGCGCCGCCTGCTTCAGCAGGATAAGGTTTACGCCTAATAATGCTAACAAAGGCAAATAGGGAGCATTTTTTAGCAGGTTAAGGTCAATACTTATAGTAAAAGGTGTTTTATATGACCAGATAGCCGGTTTAATAGTAAGCAGTTCGCCGTGCTGGTCATTTGCCCAGCTATAAGTGCGCGAAAGGAAAGCTTTTGCATTTAAAGCGGCGGCAAAACCGTTATCCATATTCAATACGGTTTTCCTTGATAGTATTTCAGGGGTTACCGTTCCGATGTTTACGCCCTGCGGTTGCTGTATAAAAAATACCCTGCTTATCAAACTCTTGCGTTTAATAACCCAGTTCTCCTGCGCAGTTTCAATGGCGACTGTGTTACGCCATATACTTATGCTGCTGAGCTTGCCATAACTGAATTGCCCGTCGCTTAATTCAAACCATGGACGAAAAAATCCATGCCTTATAACGGATAACTCATTAACCCGTAATTGCTCAAAACTTCTGAAATCATTCATAATTAATGGTATAATGTGCCTGTATTGACTACTGGATTAACACTGCGGTCGCCGCAAAGTACTACCAGCAGGTTACTTACCATGGCTGCTTTACGTTCCTCATCCAATTCGACAATTTTTTTCTCAGATAGTTTGCTTAACGCCATCTCAACCATACCAACGGCTCCTTCAACGATCAGCCTCCGCGCTGAAATAATCGCTGATGCCTGTTGCCTTTGCAGCATGGTATGGGCTATCTCAGGCGAATAGGCCAGGTGCGATATGCGCGCTTCAAGCACTTCAATACCGGCACGGTCAAGCCTTTCGTTCAATTCTTTTTCAAGAAAGGTGCTTACTTGTTCTGTCCCACCTCTTAAAGTAATACCTGCCGTTTCATCTTCAATATTATCATAAGGAAATGAATTGGCCAGGTGCCTTACTGCGGCCTCGCTTTGTATATTAACGTACTGCAAATAGTTTTCCACTGCAAAGGCAGCTTTGGCCGTATCTTTTATCTGCCATACTATTACCGCAGCAATTTCAATGGGATTGCCAACCTTGTCATTCACCTTTAATTGCTGGCCGTTAAGGTTAAACGCGCGCAGCGAAACTTTCTTTTTTACGGTGAAAGGGTTTACCCAAAACAGGCCATCTTGTTTAATGGTGCCTGCATAACTACCAAATAGCGTAAGCACCTTTGATTCGTTAGGGTTAACAACGATAATGCCGGGAAGGATAACCGCGAGATCTATAAATATTATTGGTAACGCTGCGGCCGCATTGCTCGTGCTAAATAAAACGATTGCAATAATGCCTATCACTACCAGGATTAAAAGCGCAAAATAGCCTGACGGCGGATTGATAACCTTTTCGTTTTCCATGATTTTTGATTTTAAAATGATATCATAAAGATATCAAACTTTTTTTGATAAAAACAAGAAAAAAATTTATACGCGGAAAATATCCTAATTTTGAAAGATTATTAAATAAATGGCAACTATTACACCCTCCCGCCAGAAAGCTATCATGCGCAAGTATTCGCGCAACATAAAGTATTTAATGATGGTTGGCAGTATTGTCCTCATCGTATTTACGCTGCCCAAGCAGGCCAAGTTTATGTACGAGATTGAGAAAGGACGTATATGGACGCAGAACGATCTCATCTCACCTTATAACTTCGCCATATTAAAAACCCCGCAGGAAATTGATAACGACCGCCGTACCGCCCTTGCCAGCATAACACCGATATACCAACTGAATGCCGACGTTGAACAGCAACAATTAGATACTTTTAAAAACACGCTCGAAGTTAAATGGCATTCCGCAGGGCTGGATGAACATCAGAAACAAGAATACCTGAATGTTGGCACAAACTTGTTAAAAACCATTTACGACGCCGGGCTGTTGCGGCTCAATCCTAAATACCAGCAATACGCAACCAATTACCCTATCACTATATTAAATAAAAATATAGCTACCGATAAAAATACTGCCGAGCTTTTTACCCGCCAGAAAGCGCTTGATTATTGCAACAAGGCTTTGAGCGATGATAAGGATATCGATAAGTCGTTTTTGCTGGATATGATTATTACCCGGCTGCAAAATAACCTTGTTTATGATGATATGCTTACCTCGCGACTGGAAAAGGAGGCTATCGAAAGTCTTTCAGTAACGCGCGGCATGGTGCAAAAGGATGAGATCATCGTAAGCAAAGGCTCGGTTGTGAATGATGACATCTATCAAAAGCTAATTTCATATAAAAAAGCATTTGAAGACAATACACGGGTGAACGGCGACAGGAGATTGGTTTTATTAGGGCAAACACTGCTGGTTGCCATTGCCATTGCCCTGCTAATGATCTTTTTATACCTCTTCAGGCGTGATATTTACAATGATAACAGGCTGGTTGGTTTAATATTGCTGGTTGTAACGGCTATGCTCAGCACCTTGTCGCTTG